>Ga0265780_10004429_pt1 | contig 18073 bp, 20 predicted proteins | sample P1T30metagenome_FD_192432 | JGI IMG/M metagenome (GOLD analysis project Ga0265780, IMG submission 192432) | Plant litter microbial communities from East Loma Ridge, Irvine, California - P1 T30 | ecosystem: Environmental > Terrestrial > Plant litter > Unclassified | place: USA: California...
CGGCTCGATGGTGATGTTGACGTCCTCGACGGCCTTGAACTTGCCGTAGTAGACGTTGAGGTCCTTGACCTCGATGCGCTTGGACATTCAGGTTCCTTCGGTGAGGTGCGGCGTCGTACGGGGACGCGGGGGAGGAGTGACGAGGAGGCGCGGGGCCGTCAGCGTCCGAGCTTGGGGGCGAACAGGCGCGCGATCAGACGGGCGATCAGGTTCAGCGCCATGACGATGAGGATCAGCGTCAGGGCCGAGGTCCACGCCCGGTCGATGTAGGCGGCGGCGTCGGTGCCCTGGCTGACGTACGAGCTGTAGGCGAAGACCGGCAGCGACTGCATGCGGCCGTCGAACAGGTCGTAGTTCATGCTCGCCGTGAAGCCGGCGGTGATGAGCAGCGGGGCGGTCTCGCCGATGACGCGGGCGATCGAGAGCATGACGCCGGTCGTGATGCCGGCGATGGAGGTGGGGAGCACGACCTTGACGATCGTCAGCCACTTCGGCACGCCCAGCGCGTACGCGGCCTCGCGCAGCTCGTTCGGCACGAGCTTGAGCATCTCCTCGGTGCTGCGCACGACGACGGGGATCATCAGCACGGCCAGCGCCACGGAGCCGGCGGCGCCCATGCGGACGCCCTCGCCGAAGAAGATGACGAAGAGGGCGTAGGCGAAGAGCCCGGCGACGATCGACGGGATGCCCGTCATGACGTCGACGAAGAACGTGATCGCGCGGGCCAGGCGGCCGCGGCCGTACTCGACCAGGTAGATGGCGGTGAGCAGCCCGATCGGCACCGAGATCACGGCGGCGAGGGCCGTGATGAGCAGGGTGCCGGTGAGGGCGTGCAGCCCGCCGCCGCCGGCGCCCACGACGTTGCGCATCGACATGCCGAAGAAGTCGCCGTCGAAGCGCGCGGCACCCGAGGTGACGACGGTGAACAGCACCGAGATCAGGGGGATCAGCGCGAGGATGAAGGCGGCGCTGACCAGGGTCGTGACGACGCGGTCCTTCGCGCGGCGGATGCCCTCGACCTGCATCGAGATGACGAACACGAGGGCGGCGTAGAGGATCGTGCCGAGCACGATCGCCGCGACCCAGTTGAACGTGTCCGTGACGCCGCCGGCCTGCAGTAGGCCGAAGACGACGAGCATGATCGCCCAGCTGCCCGCGAGGATGACGAGCGGCGCGGCCTTGGGCAGGCGGCCGGTGGTGAGGGTGTTGACGGTGCGGCTCGCGGTGCGGGGCCGGGCCTGGGTCGTGGTGGCCATCAGTTCGCTCCGGAGAAGGCCTTGCGGCGGTTGATGACGACACGGGCGATCGAGTTGACGACCAGCGTGATGACGAAGAGGACGAGGCCGGTGGCGATCAGCGTGTTGATGCCGATGTCGTGGGCCTCGGGGAACCGCAGGGCGATGTTCGCCGCGATCGTCGACGAGTTCGTCGAGGTGAGGATCGCCGGGTTGATCACGAGCGCCGGCGAGAGCACCAGGGCGACGGCCATCGTCTCGCCGAGGGCACGGCCGAGGCCGAGCATCGAGGCCGAGATGATGCCCGGGCGGCCGAAGGGCAGGACGGCGACCTGGATCATCTCCCAGCGGGTGGCGCCCAGGGCGAGCGCCGCCTCCTCGTGCAGGGTCGGCGTCTGCAGGAACACCTCGCGGCTCAGCGCGGTGATGATCGGCAGGATCATCACGGCGAGCACGATCGAGGCGGTGAGCAACGTGCGGCCGGTGCCCGAGACGGGACCCGCGAAGAGCGGGAACCACCCGAGGTTGTCGGTCATCCACGAGTAGACCGGCTGCACGGCGGGGGCGAGGACGATGCTGCCCCAGAGGCCGAAGACGACCGAGGGGACGGCGGCGAGCAGGTCGATGGCGTAGCCCAGCCCCGCGGCGAGGCGGCGCGGTGCGTAGTGCGAGATGAAGAGGGCGATGCCGATGGCGACCGGCAGGGCCATGACCAGGGCCAGGGCCGCGGCGTAGACCGTGCCGAAGGCGAGGGGGCCGACGTACTGCCAGAACGAGTCGGGGAAGCCGGAGAGCGAGACGTCGTCGGGATCGGACGTCACGGCCGGGATGCTCTGCACGACGAGGAAGATCGCGACGGCGGCGAGGATCGCGAGGATCAGTCCGCCGGCGACGACGGTGCTGCCCGAGAAGATCCGGTCTGCGGGGCGGCGTGGCGCACGGGGCGCGTGGACCTTCGTGGCGGTCGATGCGGGGGCGGTCATCGGACGAGGTCCTCCGGGTGGGTGCTCGGTGTTCGGGCGGTGCTGCGGGTGCTGCGGGTGCTGCTCGGGTGCGGCGGGCGGTGCTGGTGGTGCCGTGCTGGTGGTGCCGTGCTGGTCCTGCTGGAGCCCTGTCAGGGCGACGGCCCGGGACCGCACGGCGTGCGGTCCCGGGCCACGGTGTGGCGGGTGCTACTTGATGAGCGCGATCGCGTCGGCGACCTGGCCCGAGAGGGTGCTCGAGATGGGAGCCGAGCCCGCGGCGTCGGCCGCGACCTGCTGGCCGTCCTCGCTCGCGACGTACTCGAAGTACGACTTCACGAGCTCGCCCTGGGCGGCGTCCTCGTACGACTCGCAGCCGATGAGGTAGCTCACGAGGACGATCGGGTAGACGCCCTCTTCGCTCGAGGTGCGGTCGAGCTCGATGGCGATGTCGCCCTCGGTGCGGCCTTCCTCCTCCGGCGAGGCGTCGACGATGGCCGCGGCGGCCTCCGCCGAGTACTCGACGAACTCCTCGCCGACCTTGACCTTGGCGACGCCGAGGTCTCCGGCGCGCGAGGCGTCGGCGTAGCCGATGGTGCCGGTGCCGTTGGTCACCGCGTCGATGACGCCCGAGGTGCCGGAGGCGCCCTCGCCCGACTCGAAGGGCCAGACGCCGTCCGCCTCGGCGGTCCACACGTCGGGCGCCGTCTTGTTGAGGTAGTCCGTGAAGTTCTCGGTGGTGCCCGAGTCGTCCGAGCGGTGCACGGCCGTGATGGAGGTGCTGGGCAGGTCGGCGTCGGGGTTGTCGGCCTTGATCTCGGCGGCGTCCCACGTGGTGATCGCGCCGCTGAAGATGCCGGCGATGGTGGCGGGCGACAGGTTCAGGTCGTCGACGCCGTCGAGGTTGAAGACGACCGCGATGGGCGAGACGTAGACGGGCAGCTCGACGATGCCGGTGTCGGGCGTGCAGCCCGCGAAGGTGCTCGACGAGATCTCGTCGGCCTTGAACGCGCGGTCCGAGCCGGCGAAGGCCGCGGCGCCGGAGATGAAGCTCTCGCGTCCGCCGCCCGAGCCCTGCGGGTCGTAGTTGATGGTCACGTCGGGGTTGGCGGTCTGGAAGCCGGCGACCCAGGCCTCCTGGGCTGCCTGCTGCGACGAGGCGCCGATGCCGGCGATCGTGCCGGAGAGGTCGGAGGAGGAGCCGTCGGACGAGGAGCCGGAGCCGCCTTCGTTGGACGCGCAGGACGCGAGGAGCATGGTGCCGACCGCGGCGATCGCCACGATGCTGCCGGTGCGCTTGAAGTTCACAGAGATTCCTTCTTGAGATGTCGTGCTGTGGGGTGCGGGGCCGGTGCTGGCCCATTGCGAGACGCTACGTCGGCGGGTTAACCACGGTCGCCTGCGATGGTGAACGGGAGGTTAACGCGGAGAGAACATCGGCCGGGCATGCCCGCCGGCGCACGGTGCCCAGGCCAAGATCACCGGCCTCGCACGATGCCCGCCCCGCAGCGCGGCTGCGGCGCGGCTGCGGCGCGTGGCGGGACGGCGCGCGCGAGGAGAGGTCGGACGGGGTCGGCCGGACCAGCGCCCTGCCCGACGGGCGTCCGACCCGGCGGACGGGCTGGCGTCAGCCGACGGGCCCGTGCGTCTCGACGGCGACGAGCGCGGCGTCGGAACACGACACGTGCAGCACGGTGTACTCGCCGGGGCCGAGCGAGGAGGCGCGCCGCAGGTCGAGTCGGTGCCCGCCCTTCGTGCCCGCGGCGATCTGCCGCACGATCTCGGGCAGCACCGGGGCGTGCGTGCAGAAGACGGCCGAGACGCGCTTCTTGAGGCGCTTGGCGACGACGCCGGGCACGTCGTCGTCGTGACGCTCGAAGGCGTCCTGGCTGATCGAGTCGCTCTGCTTCACCCCGACGCGGGTGAGCGCCGAGAGCGGCTCGAGGGTCGCCAGGCAGCGCGCGGCCGTGCTGCTGACCAGGCGCTGCGGCGCCCACGCGGCGATGCCGGGGGCGATCGACTTCGCCTGGCGGCGTCCCTGCGGCAACAGGGGCCGGGTGGCGTCCGAGCCGTCCCAGTCGCCGGGCGACGTCGTCTTGGCGTGGCGCAGGGCGACGAGCGCGAAGGTGCGGGCGGCGCCGGCGGCGACACGGTCGGCGAACCGGTCGAGCACCTCGGCGTCGCGCTCGTAGGTGAGCTTCGCGCGGGCCTTCTCGAGCGAGACCCACTCGATAGCGGCGACCTCGCTGTTCGGCGTGAAGCGGCCCGCGGCGGCGAACGCCTCGTCGGTCACCTCGGCCGCCCAGTAGTGCACGATCTTGTCTCGGCCGCCGGGCATGACGTACTCGGCGGTGCCGAGCGGGGCGCCGAGGGCGACGCGGTAGCCCGTCTCTTCGTGGATCTCGCGGACGGCGGTCTGCGGGGTCGACTCGCCGGGGTCGACCTTGCCCTTCGGCAGCGAGACGTCGCCGTGGTGCTCACGGTGGATGAGCAGCACGCGTGCCTTGCCGTCGACGAGCCGGAAGCAGACGGCGCCCGCGGCGACGACCGTGGTGGGGGCGACCACGCTCACCGGCTGGCCCGGCGGCGCTGGGTGATCTGCTTCATCAGCACGTTCTGGAGGTCGGCCAGCGGCGCGCCCTGCTCGTCGCGGGCGTGACGCGTCCACGTGCCGTCGCTCTCGAGCCACCACGAGGCCGTCTCGTCCGACATGGCGCGCTCGAACAGCGCGGCGACCTGGTCGAGGTGGTCCTGCTGCGTCAGCCGCACGAGCGCCTCGATGCGACGGTCGAGGTTGCGGTGCATCATGTCGGCGCTGCCGATGAAGACCTGCGGGTCGCCGTCGTTCGCGAACCAGAACAGCCGCGAGTGCTCGAGGTACCGGCCGAGGATCGAGCGCACGCGGATGGTGTCGCTGAGGCCCGGCTGGCCCGGCTTGATGGTGCAGATGCCGCGCACCCACACGTCGACGGGCACACCGGCCTGGCTGGCGCGGTAGAGGGCGTCGATGATCTGCTCGTCGACGATCGAGTTGATCTTGATCTTGATGCCCGACGGCCGACCGGCCTGCGCGGCCTCGATCTCGCCCTGGATCTGCTTGAGCAGCCCGCGCCGGAGGTAGCGCGGCGCGACGAGCAGGCGCTTGAACTTCTTCTCGATCGCGTAGCCCGACAGCTCGTTGAACAGGCGCGTCAGGTCCTTGCCGACCTGGTCGTCGGCGGTGAAGAGGCCCATGTCTTCGTAGATGCGGCTCGTCTTCGGGTTGTAGTTGCCCGTGCCGATGTGCGTGTAGTGCCGCAGGGTGCCCTTCTCCTGGCGGATCACCAGGGCGAGCTTGCAGTGCGTCTTCAGCCCGACGAGGCCGTAGACGACGTGCACGCCGGCCTTCTCGAGCTTGCGGGCCCACGTGATGTTGTTCTGCTCGTCGAAGCGCGCCTTGACCTCGACCAGGGCGAGCACCTGCTTGCCCGACTCGGCGGCGTCGATGAGCGCCTCGATGATGGGGCTGTCGCCGCTCGTGCGGTACAGGGTCTGCTTGATGGCGAGCACGTTCGGGTCGGCGGCGGCCTGCTCGAGGAACGCCTGCACGCTCGTCGCGAACGACTCGTACGGGTGGTGCACGAGGATGTCCTGGCGGGCGATGCTCGCGAACATGTCGGGCTTCATGTTCGGCTCGGTGGGCTGCAGCTGAAGGGCCGTCTGGGGCAGGTGCTTCGGGTACTTGAGGTCGGAGCGCGACATCTTCGTGATCTCGAAGAGGCCCGCGAGGTCGAGCGGAGCCGGCAGGCGGTAGACCTCCTGGTCGGTGACGTCGAGCTCGCGCACGAGCAGCTCGAGGGTCACCGGGTCCATGTCGTCGGTGATCTCGAGGCGGATCGGCGGCCCGAAGCGGCGGCGCAGCAGCTCGCGCTCGAGGGCCTGGATGAGGTTCTCGGACTCGTCCTCGTCGACCTCGACGTCCTCGTTGCGGGTGACGCGGAACACGTGGTGCTCGACGACCTCCATGCCCGGGAACAGGTCTTGCAGGTGGTTCGCGATGAGGTCTTCCAGCGGGATGAACCGCACGCGACCGCTGTCGTTGTCGGGCAGCTGCACGAAGCGCGGCAGCATCTGCGGCACCTTGAGGCGCGCGAACTCCTGGCGCATGGTCTTCGGGTTGCGGACGCGCACCGAGAGGTTGAGCGACAGGCCCGAGATGTAGGGGAACGGGTGCGCCGGGTCGACGGCGAGGGGCATCAGCACCGGGAAGATCTGCTCGGTGAAGATCTCGCGCATGCGGACCCGGTCGGCCTCTTCGAGGTCGGACCACTTCTCGATGTGGATGCCGGCGTCGTCGAGGTCGGGCTTGACCAGGTCGAGGAACGCGCGTGCGTGCCGCTCTTGCAGGTCGTGGGCCTTGGCGTTGATGTCGGCGAGCACCTCGTTCGGGCCGCGGCCGACGTTCGTGGGCACGGCGAGGCCCGTGGCGATGCGCCGTTTGAGCCCGGCCACGCGCACCATGAAGAACTCGTCGAGGTTGCTGGCGAAGATCGCCAGGAAGTTCGCGCGCTCGAGCAGCGGCGTCGAGGGGTCTTCGGCGAGCTCTAGCACCCGCTGGTTGAAGGCCAGCCAGCTGAGCTCTCGGTCGAGGTACCGCTCGGCGGGGAGGGTGCCCTCCTCGATGCTGACGATCTCGTCGAAGTCGTCGAGGAAATCGGGGGTGACGCCGGCGCCGTCGACGCGTGGTTCGCTGTCCATCGCACCATCGTGCCACCCCCGGTGCCCGCCCACGTCCCCGGCGCGTGAACGGCGGGTGACGAGGTGCGGCCCCTCGGCTGTGGAGGAGGCTCCTCAAGGGGCCGGGAGGGCCTCGTCGACCGGCCCGCGCCTCCTTCGTTCGCCCGCCAGCACGAGGGCCGAGCCCACGGCGCTCAGGACGAACCCGGCGACCGTCCAGGCCGTCAACGGCTCGCCGAGCAGCAGGGCACCGCTCGCCGCTGTCGTCGGCGCGACGAGGAACAGCAGGGCGTTGAGGGCGGTGACGCCGACCCGGCGCAGCAGCCACCAGTAGAGGCCGTACGCGGCCAGCGTCGGCACGAGCGCCGACAGCACGGTCGCCAGCCAGAACGAGGGCGACGGAGGCGGCACGAGCGTCCCGGTCGCGGCCGCGAGCACCACGAGGGCCGCCGCCGTCACGCCCACGTGCACGGTCAGCGTCGTCAGCACCGGCAGTCGCGCCCCGCCCCTGCGCTCGACGAGGGTGCCGGCGATCAGGCTCGCCATGGCCAGCGCGGGCAGCGCCCAGGCCCAGGGCGACGCGTCGGACCCGCCGAGCTGGGACCCGACGACGAGCGCGACGCCGACGGCGCCGACGCCCAGCCCGAGCCACTGGCCGCCCCGCACGCGCAGCCCGAGCAGGGGCCCGACGAGGGTCGCGACGACGAGCGGCTGCACGGCGTCGACGAGCGCGGTGCTGCCGGTCGTGACCCCGGCGCCGACCGCCGCGTAGACGAACACGACGTAGCCGCACTGTGCGAGCAGGCCGATCACGGCCTGGCGCCGCAGCTCGCCGGCCGGCACGCCGCGCAGAGCTCCCCGCGCCGCGGCCACGGCGAACAGGACGACCGCGAGGGGCAGGAACCGCCAGAGCAGCAGCGTCGTCGCCGGGGCGTCCGTCGTCGCCACGGCGGCGATCGTGAAGCCCGAGCTCCAGGCGAGCACGAAGGCGGCGGCCGCGAGCGCCGTGACGAGCGGCGCGAGCCAGCCGCGCGGCGACGCCGGGCCACGGGGCGCAGGTCGAGGGGACGCGGACTCCGTGGCAGGAGCGGCGGTGAGTACACCGATCGGTTTAGTCATGCGTCGACTATACAGATGGGTATAGTCAAGTGCATGGTCGATCTCGCCGCCCCCGAGCTGCCCGCCCTCACCCCCGGCGCCCGCCGTCTGCTCGACGCGGCGTCCGTGCTCTTCTACGACCGCGGGGTCCACGCCGTCGGCGTCGACACGATCGCCGAGGCGGCCGGCGTGACGAAGAAGACGCTCTACGACCGCTTCGGGTCGAAGGAGGCGCTGGTCGTCTCCTACCTGCAGCACCGCGACGCGAGGTGGCGCGCGCACCTGGCCGCCGAGCTCGCCCGGGTGCCGGAGCCGGGTCCCGCCCGCGTGCTCACGGTCTTCGACGCGACGCTCACCTGGACGCCGGACAACTCGCCGAAGGGCTGCGGAGTGATCAACGCCCGCGCCGAGGTGGGCGGGCCCGACCACGACGGACCGGTGCTGCCCGAGCTGACGCGGCAGAAGCGCTGGATGCTCGGGCTGTTCGCCGACCTCCTCGCCGAGGCGCGGCTGGGCGGCACGGGTCGCGGCGCCGAGGGCGACGACGACGCCCTCGCCCGCCAGCTGATGCTCCTGCACGAGGGCGCCCTGGTCACGCTCGGGATGGCGACGTTCCCACGCCCCGTCGAGGCCGCCCGCGAGGTCGCGGCGACGCTGCTCGCGGGCGCCGCGGCGACGGCGGCGGCGGCGGGGACGGCCTGATCCTCGGTCGACTCGACGTGGGGTCGTTCAGCCCCCCGCCGGGAACGAGTCGTCCCCCCGGACGACCTCGCCGTGGCGCGGTCGTCCGGGGGGACGAGATCGGGTGGAGCGCTACTTCTCTTCCTGCTTCAGCGCGAGGCCGAGGGCGAAGAAGGTGGGCGCCCAGTGGCCGATGAAGATGCCCCAGCGGTCGGACTGGGCCTTGTCCTTCGAGTCCTTGCCCTGGGAGGCGAGCCAGGCGACGAGCGCGATGACGATCGAGGCGAAGCCGCCCCAGTAGGCGTGCTCGCTCTTGACGCCGAGGTCCGAGACGAATTTGACGGGGTTCATGTGGTCTCCTGCAGGTCGTGGGTGATCCGGTGGAGGTCAATCCACTCCCTCAGGCTGTGAGCGGCGTGCCAGCCCGGGGTGCGCCTCCGAGTAAGCGTCCCCGCCCCGCGTGCGTACCCCGGCCCGTACCCCGACCGCCGTCGGCGCCGGCCGGCCCCGGCCCCGCCGTCAGTACTGCAGCAGCGTCGACGTGAAGGTCGCGCCCTCCGAGGTCACGTCGGGGATCACGCCCTGGATCGGCACGCGGACCGATCCGATCGAGTTGAAGGTGCCGGTGCCGCCGGCGCCGTCGCTGACCGTCGAGGTGAACACGGCCGCCCCCACGGTCGTCGCGTCGACCTGCCACCCGGCGCTCGTCCACGCGCCGACCTCGTAGACGGGCGTCGTCTCGAGGGTCCACTTCTGGTCGCTGAGCGTGTAGCCCGTGGGCTCGTTGAGGATCTGGAAGCTGCACCCGGCGGGCTTGAGGTCGGGGCTCGCGACGCAGGCGGCGAGCCACCCGTCGACGGCGGCGCGGGCGGCGGCCTGGCCGGTCTCGGTCAGCTCGGCGACGAGCGTGGCGGGGCTGCCGGTCGAGGAGGCGCCGGTCGCCACCCCGACGACGTCGTCCGCCTCGTAGGCGCCCGCGCCGTCGAGCGTGGCGGGGTAGCTCCCGGGGAACGCCCGCAGCGTCACCGTGTCGCCCTCCGCCCCGGCGTGCGGCACCTCGACGCCGGCGGCCGTGACGACGGCCGCGTCGGGGGCGCCGACCTGCACGGTGAGGGTGCCGAGCTCGACGGGCTGCAGGGCCCACCGGTCGAGGAACAGCAGGTCGGTGCCGTCCTTCTCGAGCGTGAACTCCTGGTCCCAGACGCCGCCGGTCTCGCCGCCCTGCTGCACGGTGGCGGTGACGACGGCCGCGTCGCCGTCGACGGTGGTGCCCGTGACGCGGAACCCGGTGACGCCGTCCGTGACGCCGTCGTAGGCCTCGTCGGTCAGCAGCACGTCGTCGTCGCCGGCCTCTGTGCCGTCGAGCGACATGGCCCGTTCGACCTCGCCCTGCTGCACGGCCTCGAGGTACGCGACGGCGGCGGCCTGGGGCTGGTGCGCCGCGGCGGCACGGCCCACGGCGACGGCGCCCACGAGGCCGAGGGCGAAGAGGACGGCGGCCCCGCCGAGGAGGAGGAGCAGCGTGCGGCGGCGGCGCGGGCTCGGCCCGGGCGCACCCGCGGAGGTCTCGTGGTGGCCCTGCGGCCCGGCGTCGTCGCTCATCTGGTCCCCCTGGTCAGTCGTGACCGGCCAACACTACCGCCGCCCTCGTCGGTGCCACGGGCACCTGGACGGTGAGCGGTTCGCCGCTGCCGAGGTGCGTTCGGGCCCTGTCCGAGCCGGTGCGGCGTCAGCGCGTGAGCGTGAACTGCACGTCGACCGCGTGGTCGACGAAGCCGCGGGCCGCGTAGAGCCGCAGCGCGGCCGTGTTGTCGCCCTCGACGTAGAGCGCGGCCGTGGTGACGCCCCTGTCGAGGAGGCGCGCGAGACCGGCGTCGACCACCGCGCCTCCCAGGTGCTCGCCCTGGTGCTCGGGGCTGACCGCGACCGCGTAGAACTCGCCCGGCTGGCCGCTCTCGAGCTTGAGCCAGCACGAGGCGAGCAGCTCGTCGCCGCGCCAGAGCAGCAGCAGGTCGCCCGGGTCGAACCAGTCGTCGGCCTGGCGCGCGTCGAGGTCGGCCTGCGTGAGCGAGCCCTGCTCGGGGTGGTCGGCGAAGGCGCGGGCGTTGAGGTCGAGCCAGGCCGCGTCGTCGACGCCGGGCCGGAACGCCGCGACGCGATCGCCGTCGCGGAGGCGTGGGGCGCGGCGCTCGACGGGCGCGCGCTGCTGCAGCAGGCGACGGGTCTCGACGAGGCCGAGCCGATCGGCGATCGCGCGGGCGCCCGGGTGGTCGCCGTGCGCCCAGAAGGCGAGGGGCCCCGTCGTCTCGTCGACGACGCGGCGGGCCAGCGCCGAGCCGAGGCCGCGTCGACGGTGGTCGGGGTGCACGACGAGCTCGGCCTCGCCGGGACGCAGCACGGCGGCGGCGCGCTCGTCGCCGAGCAGCCGGGCCTCGCCCGTGCGTGCCTCGACGAGGGCCTGGTCGTTGACCGGAGGGCTGCCGTCGGCGGCCTGCGCGGCCCGTGCCAGGGCCTCGAGCGTCCTCGCGTCGAGCTCGGCGGTCACGAGACGACCGCGCCGGGCTCGTCGTCGTAGACGTTGAAGCGGTAGCCCACGTTGCGCACGGTGCCGATCAGCGACTCGAGGTCGCCGAGCTTGGCGCGGAGGCGCCGCACGTGGACGTCGACGGTGCGGGTGCCGCCGAAGTAGTCGTAGCCCCACACCTCGCTGAGCAGCTGCTCGCGGGTGAACACCCGGGAGGGGTGCGTGGCGAAGAAGCGGAGCAGCTCGAACTCCTTGAACGTGAGGTCGAGCGGGCGGCCGTGCACCTTCGCCGAGTAGCTGGCCTCGTCGATGACGACGCCGGACGCGTGGATCTTCGAGCTCGTCTGCGACTGCGCCAGGCGCCCGGTGACGAGTCGGATGCGGGCGTCGACCTCGGCGGGGCCGGCGGTCTCGAGAACGACGTCGTCGGCGCCCCACTCGTGGTTGACGGCGGTGAGGCCGCCCTCGGTGAGGACCAGGACGAGCGGGACGGTGACGCCGGTCATGCGGAGGATCTTGCACAGGGACTTCGCGCTGGCGAGGTCGACGCGGGCGTCGACGAAGATGAGGTCGCTGGAGGGGGCGTTGACGAGCTGCGCAGGCTCGGCCGGGATCTGCCGGGTACGGTGGCTCAGCAGGGCGAGGGCGGGCAGCACGTCGGAGGAGCCGGCAGAGGTCAGGACCAACAGCTGTGCCACACGGACCTCCAGTGAATGTACTGTCGAACAGCCTAGGACAAGGGCGGCCACCGCCCCGACCACCCTGATGCTAGGGCAGGCCACGACCAGAGAGACGACGACAGTGAGCGCAGCAGCCGAGACCACGCAGGGCCGACTGGCGCGCCTGAAGCCCGTCACCATCGTGCCCGTCTGGCTCTTCGCGCTCGTCGCCGGGGTCGTCATCGCCCTCACGACGACGGGCGACGAGCACTACACCTGGCTCCCGCTGGCGCTCGGCGGCTCGATCCTGCTCAGCTTCGTCCTGCAGCTCCAGGCCAGCGAGAAGGACGGCCTGGTCTCGCGCACGATGCTGGCGCTGTGCGGCAGCCTCGTGATCCTCGCGGCGACCACGGGGCTCCTGGCCCTGGTGCGCTGACCGCAGGTCGTTCGACGCTGCCTGCACCGCGCCTCCTGCGCCTGTCCATCTCGTCGTGCCGCAGGTAGGCTCGCACCATGGACTCCTTGCTCGCCCTCGAGATCTTCTACATCGGGCTCCTCGGCCTCGCGTCGCTCGCCATCGCCTTCGTCTCCGCCGTCGTGCTGGTGAAGCTGTTCAAGGGACAGCGCTAGACCCGTGATCGACATCCCCACCGACCTGCCGGCCGAGCTCGTCCCGCTGTCGTGGCTCATCGGGGTCTGGGAGGGCACCGGCGTCGTCGACTACACGATCGGCGAGGGCGACCCCGACACGGCGGCCGACGGCCGGCCCCCGGCCGTCCGGCGCACCCACGAGTTCGGGCAGCGCATCAGCTTCAGCCACGACGGCACCCCCTGGCTCAACTACAGCTCGTTCTCGTGGCTGCTCGACGACGAGCGCACGCCCCTGGCGAGCGAGACCGGCTTCTGGCGCCTCGAGCGACCGTCCGAGGTCGGCGACCGCGGCCCCGGCATGCTCCCCGGGCAGGGCGTCGCGCCCTACTCGAGCGCGCAGACCGTCGAGATCCTCCGCCGCCCCGACGACGGCTTCGGCCTCGAGGTGCAGCTCGTGCACCCGACGGGCGTCAACGAGCTCTATCTCGGCCGCGTGAAGGGACCGCGCATCGACCTGTCGACCGACGCGGTGCTCAGGTCGAGCAACGCGAAAGAATACTCGGCGGCGACCCGCATGTACGGCCTCGTCGAGAACGACCTGCTCTGGGCGTGGGACATCGCGGCGCTCGGGCAAGAACTCCGGACGCACGCGTCGGGTCGGCTGGTGCGCGTTGGCTGACGCCGACGCCGACGCGACCCCCGACGCCGTGGCGGCGGCCCTGTCTCCCTTCTCTGCTCGCGAGGGCTTCGTCGACGACGGGTCCGGCGTCGCCGCGCACTACGGCACCCCGGTCGCCGAGCAGCGGGCCCTCGCTCGGGGTGCGGCGATCGTCGACCTCTCGAGCCGCGGCGTGCTCACGGTCAGCGGCCCCGACCGTCTGACGTGGCTGCACTCGCTCACCAGCCAGAGCCTCACCGGCCTGGCGCCCGGCGCCTCGACCGAGACCCTGCTGCTCGACGCCAACGGGCGCCTCGAGCACGCGGCGCGCGTGGTCGACGACGGCGAGACCACCTGGCTGCTCGTCGACCGCGTCGAGGCCGAGCCGCTGCGCGCCTGGCTCGACCGGATGCGCTTCATGCTCCGCGTCGAGGTGGCGGACCGCAGCGACGACGTCGCGACGATCGGCTCGCTCGGCGCCGTCGAGCTGCCCGTGCCCGTCCTCGCTCCCGCCGGCGTGCCCGTCGTCTGGGTCGACCCCTGGTCCGAGGTCGCGGCCGGCGGCCACTCCTACGCCGACGCCGTCGACCACCCCGGCCGCGAGTGGACGGCGCGCGAGACGCTCGTCGCCCGGTCCGACCTGGCGGAGCTGGCCGCGTCCGACATGCCGGCCGCCGGCGCCCTGGCGCTCGAGGCCCTGCGCATCGAGGCCTGGCGCCCCCGTCTGACGACCGAGGTCGACGAGCGCACCATCCCGCACGAGCTCGACTGGATGCGCAGCGCCGTGCACCTCGCCAAGGGCTGCTACCGCGGTCAAGAGACGGTGGCGAAGGTGCACAACATCGGGCACCCGCCCCGCCGCCTCGTCATGCTGCACCTCGACGGCAGCGACTCCGTGCTGCCCGTCCACGGCGACGCCGTCGTGCTCGCCGCCGACACCGCCCGCGAGGTGGGCCACGTGACGAGCTCGGCCGTGCACCACGAGCTCGGCCCGATCGCCCTCGCGCTCATCAAGCGCACCACCGACGAGGCCGCGCCGCTCGCGGTCCTCTCGGCCGACATCGTCGTCGCCGCCGCTCCGCAGACGATCGTGCCGGCCTCCGCGGGCGCGGCAGCCGGGGTGCCCCGGCTGCCGCGCCTGGGGGCCGTCCGCCGCTAGCCGCCGTGCCGGGCAGGCTCGACGTCCGGGCCTCGGTGCGGCGGGCCGTCTCCGCGCTGCCCGCGATCGTCCAGATCGTCGTCGCCGTGACGGCGTCGTACGCGATCGCCCACCACGCCCTCGGCCACGCCGTGCCCCTGCTCGCGGTGACCATCACGATCTCCTCGCTCGGGCTCGCCCGTGACGCGCGGCCCAAGGTCGTGCTCGAGAACGCGGTCGGCATCCTCATCGGCATCGCGCTGAGCGAGGTCATGCTGCTCGTGCTCGGCAAGGGGCTCTGGCAGGTGGCCGTCGTGCTGCTCGTCGTGCTCGTCGTGGCGCGCTTCGCGTCGCCGAGCGCGGGCTTCGCGGCGGCGGCGGCGACCCAGGCGATGCTCGTCATGCTGCTGCCCGACCCCGACGGCGGCCCGTTCGTCCGCAGCATCGACGGCGCCGTCGGGGGAGCCGTGGCCCTCGCCGTCACGGCGATCGTGCCCCGCGACCCGATCCGGCTCGTCCGCCTCGACGCCCGCACGCTCTTCGCGGAGCTCGCCGCCGCCTTCGCCGCGCTGGTCGACGCTCTCCGCAGCGACGACGTCCGGCGTGCCGACGAGGCGCTGCGCCGCCTCCGCTCGACGCAGCCGCTGCTCGACGACTGGGCCTCGGCCCTCGAGTCGGCCGTGTCGATCTCGCGGCTGTCGCCGTTCCTCCGCTCGCGCCTCCCGTACCTGCGCCAGCAGCAGCTGCTGCGACAGGACGTCGACCTCGCCGTCCGCAACCTCCGGGTGATCGCGCGGCGCATCGACACCGCGGTCGGCGACGGGCGCGACCGCCTGGGACTGGCCGACGTCCTCGAGAGCACCGGCCGGGCCGTCGCGGTGCTCGGAGAGTCCGTGGACGACGTCGAGCAGGTCCCGGTCGCCCGCGACGCCCTGAGCGCCGTGGCGGCACGCCTCGACCCGGCCGTCGTCGCCCCCGGAGCGCCCGTCACCGAGGCGATGGTCGTGCTGATGATCCGACCGCTGGTGATCGACCTGCTCATGGCGACGGGACTCGACCACGCCGAGGCGCGCCGGAGGCTCGCCGACGTCTGACGGGCGCGGCGCCGGGCCTCAGCCGCGGGGCGCGACCGCGGCCCAGGGCAGCGTGAGCTCGCCGAGCCGCCACCGGGTGCGCCCGTGCAGCACGGGCCACCCCGCCGCGCGCAGCCCCTCGACGGTCGCGACCCAGCGCTGCACGGGCCCGTAGGCCGAGAGCGGCGCCGCGACGGCCCAGGCGCGGTCGAGGTCGACGAGCAGGTCGTGCACCCTCTCTCCCGCGACGTTGCGGTGGATCAGCGCCTTCGGCAGTCGCTCGGCCACGATCGAGGGCAGCTCGACCGAGGCCAGCCGCAGCGAGATCGTGAACGTGCGGGGCCCCTCCTCGTCGACGTCGACCCAGCTCGAGACACGGCCGATCTCGTCGCAGGTGCCCTCGACGAGCACGCCCCCGGGCTGCAGCCGCGACGTCATCAGGGCCCACGACGCGGCCACCTGCGACTCGTCGTACTGCCGCAGCACGTTGAAGGCGCGGATCACCGCGGGCCTGCGACCGCCGTCGAGCGGCACCTCGAAGCCGCCCAGCCGGAAGCTCACGCCCGGCCGGGCCGACAGCTGGGCCCGTCGCACGCGCTCCGGCTCGATCTCGATGCCGACGACCTCGACGTCGGGACGGGAGCGGCGGAGGCGCTGGTGCAGCTCCAGGGGAGTGGTCGCGCTCGCCCCGTAGCCGAGGTCGACGACGAGCGGGTCGTCGGCGCGGCGCAGGACCGGGTGGGCGGCGATCCACCGGTCGACCCGGCGGAGGCGGTTGGTCCCGGTGGTGCCGCGGGTGACGGATCCGACGGGCATGCGCCAAGTCTCGCACCGGGCCGCAGCGATACGCTGGAGGCATGACTTCGACGCTCATCCTCCTGCGACACGGCAACAGCGAATGGAACGCCAAGAACCTCTTCACGGGCTGGGTCGACGTGCGGCTCACCGAGCAGGGGCGGGCCGAGGCGAAGCGCGCGGGCGAGCTGCTGCGCGAGCACGACCTGCTGCCCGACGTCCTCTACACGTCGCGCCTGACCCGGGCGATCCAGACCGCCGACATCGCCCTCGAGGAGGCCGACCGCCTGTGGATCGACGTGAAGCGCTCCTGGCGCCTCAACGAGCGCCACTACGGCGCCCTCCAGGGCAAGGACAAGGCGCAGACCCTCGAGCAGTACGGCCCCGAGCAGTTCCAGACCTGGCGCCGGTCGTTCGACGTGCCGCCGCCCCCGCTCGACGACGACAGCGAGTTCTCCCAGGCGCACGACGCGCGCTACGCCGAGCTCGGCGTCGACGCCCCCCGCACCGAGTCGCTCGCCCTCGTCATCGAGCGCATGATCCCCTACTGGGAGAGCGACATCACGGCGAGCCTGGCCGCCGGCGACGTGACCCTGGTCGTCGCGCACGGCAACTCGCTGCGCGCGCTGGTCAAGCACCTCGACGGCATCAGCGACGACGAGATCAGCGAGCTGAACATCCCGACGGGCATCCCGCTGGTCTACGAGCTCGACGACGACTTCCGCCCCACGGGCCCCGGTCGATACCTCGACCCCGAGGCCGCTGCCGCCGGTGCCGCCGCCGTGGCGAACCAGGGCAAGAAATAGGACGCCTGCGCGGCGTCGCGCTGCGCTCGAAGCCCCCGTCCGGCGCGGAGCCGGGCGGGGGCTTCGTCGTGTCTAGACGAAGTGCTCGCTGATCCGCATCACGAGGTCGTCGACGTCGACGGGCGTGCTCGTGTCGACCCGGATCACCGGCCACTCGCCGAGGGGCGCGGCGGCGGCGGCCCACTCGGGCCAGGACGCGCGGGTCGCCTCGACCGAGCCGTGCGCCGGGTGGCGGCCGCCCGCGGCGAGCCGGTCGACGACGCGCTGCAGGGCGACGTCGGCGTCGACGTCGCACCACACCTCGAGCGTCCGCGGGGAGCCGGCGCGCTCGATGCCGGCCCTGGCGTGCCCCAGATCGCTCGGTCGGTGCCAGAACGAGTCGACCACGACGCCGGCCTCGACCTCGCCCGCCATCGCCCAGACCGAGTCCATCGCGATGCCGCCGAGGGCGTGCGGGTCGATCATCGGCCCTGCCAGGTCGGCCAGCGCCTCCTTGATCGGGTCCTTCGCGAGCAGGGGGCAGCCGAGCACGCCCGCGAGCGTGGCCGAGAGGGTGGTCTTGCCCGACCCGGGCAGACCGTTGACGAGGATCGCGACTGAAGCCATGCCCCCATCCTCTCGCGCGGATCAGGGGGAGACGACCCGCGCCCGCGGGACGCGGGCGCCGCGCACCGCTCGCTGGGCGCTGCTCGCTGGGTGCGGCTGACTGCAGGGATCAGGACATGCCGGCCCGTGCCTCCTGCGTGCTGCACGGTTCAGGACGCACGGTCCCTCCCTCGCGCGACTCAGGACCGATCGTCCTGAACGAGGAGAGGGAGACCCGGGGGGATCAGACCTCGGGGACGACCCAGTCGCCGGTCGCGAGGTACTGGACCTTCTTGGCGATGGAGACCGCGTGGTCGGCGAAGCGCTCGTGGTAGCGCGACGCGAGGGTCGAGTCGACGGTGTCGACCGCGGCGCCCTTCCAGGTCTCGCCGAGCACCTTGTCGAAGACGCTGAGGTGCAGCTCGTCGATGCGGTCGTCGTCGTTGCGGATCTCCTCCGCGAGGCGGACGTCCTCGGTCGTGAGCAGCTCGGTGAGCTTGTTCGCGATGGCGACGTCGAGCTCGCCGAGCTCCTCGAAGGTGGGGCGCAGCG
>Ga0265780_10004433_pt1 | contig 18058 bp, 25 predicted proteins | sample P1T30metagenome_FD_192432 | JGI IMG/M metagenome (GOLD analysis project Ga0265780, IMG submission 192432) | Plant litter microbial communities from East Loma Ridge, Irvine, California - P1 T30 | ecosystem: Environmental > Terrestrial > Plant litter > Unclassified | place: USA: California...
AACCCCTAACCCCTAAAACTTCTTGGACCCGTACCGCTCTTGACATACTCCAGTTATGAGCAGGCCGATGAGATTGGTGGTGGTCTGAACATTGCCGATAGCGGACTGCCAGTTTGCGTTCACAAGGTAGGTGCCGTCGTCACGCTTGGTACCAAAGTAGCGCTGGAATTGAGGTTGGCCAAAGAACGCTCCCATGATGACGTCGTAGCCTAGAATGAGCTGGACCTGAGTCACGGCAGCGCTCGCAGACTCACCCTCCATGACCAAAGCAAAACTCAGAGCTATGCTGAAGAAGACACCTTTCCAATGCGTGCGCAAGGCTTTGCTCTGGGGAAGAGCCTTTTCGGCCCTCACGAATTCCTGGCCTAGTGCAATGATGTTCGGATCAACATGGTCCGCGTCGTGAGCAGCATCGAGTTGTGCAGTTGTGAGACTGATGAATGTTCTGTCGTTTTCGGCCATGATCAGTTGTGGAACGGGAATGAGCGGACGGTAGAGGATGTGTGTTTCTCGCGAGTGTACACAGCTTTATATAGTCATGGTCAGATTGAGACCCGTGGGCCTCCGGCTATGCGCAGATCATTGAACTCGATCATGAGTTGCAGGGCAGAGCAAAAGACCGACATCGGCGTCGAAATGAGCTATTCTAGCAAACGCCCGATCTCGCCGATTTCCGATCTCACCGATATCACCGATTTCACCGACCTTACCGACCTCACCGACCTCCGAACTTTCCGGTCCGACCGCACTTCTCTATTTGATTACTCCAGTCCTATAAATCAGCAACATGTGAGAGGGTCACCACTGAAACATTTTTCCCCTCTCTTAGATGACGGTACGCTGCTCTACAAGCGAAAGCTGATGACAGGTACAAGCACAGTCCGCACTAGCGGTAGACGTGAAAAGGATACCATGGTCCTTTCGGGGGTCGTATCTGTCGTGTTCAACCCTTGTCGGTGATCGTGGTCTTGGGACGCCAAACATCGATGTCGCCCTAGTTTCCCATTTCAAGCCATATGGCGCACCATGCTTCGTCATGCGACCGGAGGTCGAATCGCTTCCCGCACCTGCTGGGTTCCACACGACACCTTCGCCAGTCACGTACCAGGCAACCCCTGGTACTTTGAAATGGATTCATGAGGGCCTGACCGTCGCACAGGCCAGTTTTCAGTCGGACCGTATCATGAGATTTGCCGGGACCGTCCCATTCAGTTTCGATACGGATCAACATCAGCTCGGTACCTACTTTCACTCCCTACCTAAATTGACGGAATTATCTCGTGACACTGTGGATTGGGCCTCGATGGGCCTCGTGCCTCTTAGACTCGTGGCTCTCAAAGGATCACTTTCTACCATCAACTCAGCTACATTCAAGAATGGGCGAATCACGATCCATCCCGACCAAAGCGGACGCTGGGAGTTGGTGGTGGCCGAAAGGAGCCCATCGGACGATTCTGCTGCGGGAGAATCATCAGACGACTGGCTTCTCAGAATTCAAACCGTCACTCTCGACGAGTGCTGTGCACAATCCGATCTTCTATTTGCCGAATACGCAAACGCGATGATGCCTTGGCCAGAGGTCTCGGACCTCGATATGCATGCCTGCTATGTTATGTGGACATCGACCGTTCGGGGAGAGGGTTTCTTAAAGAAAGAAGCTGTATTAATGAGCAAGCTCTGGATGAACAAGGTGAGATCGTGTGATGGCTTTTGAGAAGTACCATACTGACTCGTATTAGGTGTGGTCCTGGGATAATTGTTTCAATGCTCTGGCATTGGCTTCGCATCCCGGTTTGCTCCAATCTGCGCTCGACAATCTGATGGAACCATTCAACCACCAGCTGTCTGATGGCCGTATTCCTGATGCTATCATGTACAACGAGATCACCTGGGACTTTGTCAAACCACCAATACAAGGTTGGACATTGGAGCGGCTCCTAACTTTGAGGCCAGATATATCGACTGAGTCACTTGCTGGTATCTACGCTCCACTCTGCCGTTTCACCAAAATGTGGCTACACACACGAAGATGTACCGGGTCCGAATTGCCCTATTATATACATGGCAATGATTCCGGATGGGACAACTCGACCTCATTTATGGCAGACAATGTGATCATCAACGCCGATCTCGCCAGTCATCTGATCCTTCAAACCAACATTCTGGCATTTTTATCCAAGCGGCTTGGCCGCGGAGAGGAAGAATATTGGGTCGGAGAAAGAGCCCGACTGGTCAAGGCACTCATCGTTGAACTTTGGGATGGAGAAGAGTTTCTCGTCAAAAGAGTGGCAGATGGCTCGACAAGCAAGTCTACCAGCCTTTTGCAACTGGTTCCCCTTACAGCTTCTCGATTCTTACCGAAAGATATTGTCGACAAACTGATGGCGCAAGTCAAAACTTTCACAACCGACTGGAGTCTCGCGTCGGAGCCGCCTTCCAGTCCCCACTATGAGAGCGACGGCTACTGGCGTGGTCCAATCTGGGCACCTTCGACTATACTTTTGGAATCCGGATTGCGGGAAGCTGGTCACACCAAGCTGGCAGACGATATTCGCTCCAAATTCTTTGAGCTCTGCGCTCACGGTGGTTTCGCCGAGAACTTTGACGCAGTCTCTGGTGAAGGTCACCGGGACCTTAGCCACACGTGGACCTCCTCTATATACCTCATCTTGAGACAACAAGCCTGTGGTGTTCGGAAAGAGACTATAGATTTCACCTTGTAGACGGTAGATAGGCCTGTGGTTGTACTGCATGCATAAGGGATCCTCAGATTCTTCAGTATGACGATGCTCCACGTTTCCGTGACATTTACGCGGGCGGATTGTTCGTGATGTACGAGTTTTCGTTGACATTCATTGGGTTATGGTAGTTTTGGACATTTCCACCTGTTCCCAGCACAGCAACAACGGACTGAGAGCGGTCGCGACCCGGGTTATTCGCGCCACGAGGGATCGACTCGGAGGGATGCCTCTGATGTCGGGAATTATCGGGTTGTCCGGCTTTTGGGCTCGGACCATTAGCGGGCCGACTGCGGCGATCTCGCTACATGAGGAAAAGGCCGAGAATCCAAGCGGTTCGCTCCTCAACATTGTATCATGCAAGACGCAAACTCCGGTTCAACACAAACAGGCTCCCGCTCCGCCACGAGAGGATTAGCGCGGCAACATGTCGCGTAAGTTTCCATGCGAGAGCCGGTCTGACGGGTTTAGCTGTGGGGGATGCCGTGCGCAGAAGGTAAGCAGCACGAAGGAGTGTTGCTAAAATAGCAGGTTCGGTGCCGCCGTGCCGAGCCTCGTTCCGACCGGTGTACTCGTTGCGGTGAGTCTTCGCTACGCTATGACTTCGGCTGAGCTGCAGACAAATTCGGGCTCGATTGCGCAGCACCGGCCCTCCGAGCTCGACCAAGAGGACGGCCGTCTAAGGCAGACCAAGCGTAGGTGCAGCGCGAGGAGCAGAATGTTGATCATAGCAGGCCCAGTCACACGGCTGCGTCTCGGGAACAGCTCTCCTGGTCCGACACGGCGGTACATCAAAGCGCGCCCATGACGGGCGGTCTTGTTGATGGGAATCATAACACTGTGTGTCCCGATGCTTGATTATGAACGATACTGACTCGTGCCCGTAGCGGTCGACCGGCGGTGGACAAGTCCGTATGCCGAACTCTGGGGGCTCGGGAACTCAAACAACGGGATCGAACACCCATCACCAGCCTCCTTTCGACCTATCCACGTATCTCGACCCAGATACTCTACCTGTCCAGGAGGGCCCCTTCTTCCACAATGGACAAGATGGCACACCCGGCTCCACACAGCTATTTGATTTCATTGACGATGCCAGCGATCCCAGTAAGATCAGGAGATTATCCGAGAGGTCTGTCTAACTGAAAGTACGATTGGCATTGTTGAGCACGGCGGAGGCCCAGTCCTTAGTGAAAGAGTGGGTCGTCTCGATTTTGCCGCAGCTAATGACAGCTTCTTTCGACATCTGAACCCGCACGTTGCTCTACTTGATGAGACTTGTAAGCCAGACCAGTCGTCAATCCTGACTAGGATACTCACTTCTGCAGTACATGACATCAATTTCCTCCGTTGTTCTGCTGTTTTGTTCACAGCGGTAATCGCATCTTCCTCTCTATTCTTCCGCAAAGATCTATCAGCGGCTCTAATGCAGCACAGTCGCACATTGATAAACCGATCACTCTTGGCTGGTCACGCCAACGTATCTATCGTCCAGAGCTTGATGCTAACTACATATTTCAAGGTAAACGGACTGCAGATGTTTAGCTGAGTTCTTAGGCCCCTACGGACACTTCGGCGTGGCGGAATATCGGCTCGGCGATTCGAATCGGCTACCAGCTTCGCTGGCATCGGCCCAGGACTATCCCACTCAGCGTCGATGAACATCAAGCAAGGATAGTTCTCGTGAGTCTGCTGCAAATACGACCAGTCCGCTAAGCCCAGAGAATGCTGAAAGAACCTGGTTCTGTTTATATTGTACGCGTTCCTCAAAAACATTCCTGACATCAGGCTTTGATCATGGACTGTCTCAAACCTTTGATCTGCCCCATTCGATCCGCGTCCGAGAGATAGCAGATGTGAGCAGCGACCGAGATATCACCTACTGATCAGTACAGTCTCTGACATGGGCCACCGACCATCTTCATTTCAACGCCCCGGTCGACATGCATCTGGCAGCGGCGCTAGACCTTTGCAAGCTAAAGGATCGATGGCAAACCGCATTTTCACAGCATGCGACGACAAATTCCAGGATATTTCAGGACATTGTCGACAGTTTGCTGCATGAAACCGAAAATCTCTTGAGCTCGTGGTTCACTGCGCGTAAGTAAGCAGACGGTCTCCTAACACATTCATCTCTTTCACTTTTTTCCCTTGTGGATTCCGTTCATTCTCCGTTCCTACTCAGGTCCATCCTTCGCTGATTATGTTTGAGCGGACCCCAATGACTTTCTAGATCGCCCTGGGTTTCTGGTAGACCAGGAACAAATCCTAAAATGGTGCATGCTCGATTTCATGTTGGTAATTCACCGGTACAAGATTGCCAACAACGACATGGACCAGGATACTCTTGATCAATGCTTGTCAACTTCGGACGCTATCACAAGCATCATCGAGACTCTCGCTCAGACCGGGGCTCTGACATACATCCAGGATACTTCGAGCTGCATGACGAGTAGTATGGTGACGCTGCTAGTCAAGGTATGCTATCTGGCGGTCATGGCGGCCACTGACCCACAGATAATGCAGACTTCTCGGGCGGGACAGAAACAGATCATTGTCGAGCAATTGCAGCGGCTATTACTAGCCAACTCACTTGCATCCGCCAGTGCCGACGTCGCGACGGCATACGTTGCACGTTTTATCAAGCGAGTGTTAAGCTCCATGGTCTATCAATCTAGAGCAGCAACACCGGTGCCTCTAGGGCATCGTGCAGCCGGCTCACCAGTCATCGCACCTGCAATAGGACCGGCAGACACCGGCTTCGAGAACATGGTGAGTTTCGGTTCTCAGATCGGCTGCTGACTTCAGGAGCAAATATTCCAGCAGACGGAGGGTGTCGGCGTGAGTGGGGATATAGATCAACAGTATTGGTACGTTACGACATAGGAAGAAGCAGATGATTTTAATCAACAGGGCGATGATATTTTCCGCCGAGGCAGCCAATGTTTCGCTCGATCAGTTTTGGAATATAGGATAGGGCAGCAACTGGTCTCAAGAGCCTTCTCATCTTCACTCCCGAATTGCCGAGATACATGCTGGAGATACCTCCAGCGCGCAAGTACCGCCTCGCAGTAGAGCACAACTGAATCATCAAATCGGGTTTGCAGCATTCTACTTTTTCACCAGTGTGCTTATGATGCATTGCCATTCTCAAAACCGTCTACATCCCAAACAACCTCTGAGATACAGTACGCCTTATTCACGCGATGTGCTGGACCTCGGGCTTCTCTTCGAGGTGAGGTGTCTCGGGCGCGTACGACGACTGTTGTGCCATCTCTCGTTGACGGTAAGCGGAAGGTTTTTCGATCTGGTAAGCCTTGTAGGCGAAGTAGAGGGACTGAAGGTAAGCTGGGTACTATCGCAGACTGTCAACACTGACGAAGAAGTTTGGGATCATCTGAGGCCAAGCAGAAGCGACCATGAATCTAACGTAGCCATTGTACCAGCTGCTCATAAGTATCTACTGGGATGCAAAGAGCACGACTTACTAAGTCAAAGGTACGCCGCCCGCCTTTATCTGAGCCTGCAGAACAGAGTCGGGGATCTTGACTGTCCCTAAGTATGCAACAGCTGAGGCCACGCCGTGCCTGCCTAGATAGGTGACAGCGATTCCAGACGCCAAGATGAGGACGATGTTGATGGCGAGCATCAAAGGTGAGAGGAAGAACACCTTTCGCGAAAAGCTGGGGACGGGTTGTAGGTGGAGCGAATATAGGAAGAGGATCAATGTACCGACCTGCGATGGTCAGTATACCCACTACTGATGTAAAGGCGTCACTCACGGCAACCCCGCCTGACCCAACAGACAAGGCATATCCAGCAGCCGACAAATCAGTGGTTTTGATGATCAACAAGACTGATTTATTTAGCGTCGCAACGACCAAGAGCACTCACCTCCTGTGGCTGCTGCCGCTCGCGATTGTTCACCAATATTGTGATTTCTTTGGACGAGCGAGTTGGTACATCCTGCCAAACAGACTGTGGATAAGATGCACGATAGCAGATAGCTGAGAGAGTCTTTTCCGAATCGCATGGTGATCGTGTGAGTAGCTTGGAATAGATGACGGTAGGTGCGGAGTTGTGGGGGACAGTCGGTGACCCCCGGGGCTTTATATACACGAAGCCAATCCGGACAAAACGATAAGCGGTCTCCATGTATTGGAGATTGTTTTGGTGCGGTCGCATGGTGTTCTCGTTGTGGCGAATGTAGGTAGCCGGTATGTAAATAGATGCACACCGTGGTAGGGGCGTACGTACCTGCCTGATATGGACGAAAGAAGCAGTTGATCGAAAGCCCCCACCGAGTTCCCGGGACGTTCCAGTAAACCGACCGGTTAGTTGTTGCCGGTAAAGAAGGTGTCTTGGGTTTTCGATCGCGATCTCGGCAAACTCGTCCGGCATCCCGCTACAAAGCTACGCGCCGAGGGCGTCAGCCCCGGGCCCTATTTCGTATAACTATGGACAGAGACGTCGTAAATGACGAGATCCTGCGCCTATGGTCATCCGATCCACTCGAAGTCAGCACTTCAGGAACAGTTGAAATTCAGCCTCGGCCTGCAGATAAGCGTGGCTCGAGTCACAACCCACAATTCTTGCAGCCTGGACGTGATTGATCTCTCCATACTGCTTCAAACTATATACTGTCCTTGCGTTTTCCGACCCGATGACTAGTTAACCAAATGTGTTGACGTCCTACTCATCCAGCTTAGACGATGATTAGTCTCCACAATTCGTTGGCCGCCTCGGTATTCATCGACGACGACCGGCCTTGTCAAAGGCTCGATAGCCTTCGCCTAGAAGATCGTCAGCATGTCTCAGGATTCGTATCGGTACCTGTCCAGAGGACTTACCCAGCACCATACTCTTGTGGGATTCGCTCTCATCCCGCGTATACGCTCCGGTCCCATCTTGTTTAGCCCATCCGAGCCGGTCTTCTAGCAACTTCATCACATGAACCAGCTCCTCCCATTTGATGGTTCTTGCGGTGCGTTCCTCATCCTGCTCCGACTTTCCCTCCTTTACCCGCATGATCCTGAACATATTGTCGATGGCGACAGCTGTTGGATCACTGGCATTGTGCTTCGCCCAGTATAGTCCAAGCACCGCTGAATCGACCTGTCGGTACCATAGTTTCGCATTCTTCTCGAGATCTCCTTCTGCTTGTCAGCTCATGGGGCAAGAGATCCACTCACCCGCTTGATGGAGAATCGCGTGGAGCCATTTTCCCCACTCATCTTCCTGCATTTTGCGTAACAGGAAATGGGCCGAGAAAAGATCATCGTTGAGGAGGTGTAGCTGTAAATCAGCCAGGGCTCATATTTGCCGGGTCGTCAACCAAGACTCACGGATGCTTCAAGCAAAGGATGGCATTGCAGATCGGCGATTTGGTTGCGGATGTCGACTGAATAGGGCGGGTTCGATTTATCCGATAGATGAAGTGGGGTGAGTGGTGGTAGAGGTCGATCCAGGAGCGCTTCGATGAACGAAGGGCGTTGCATTGATAGTGTCTTGGTGAAGTCTAAATCATGGGAGGTTTGATGATGCGATAAATGGGCATCCGCGTGATGTCATGTGCATGCCACGTGGTCCATTGGACTTCCGATTAATCCTCGTCGCCACGACTGGGTAGATATCATCCAGCCGGTAGTCACCCTTTCGTGGTCATTCATGGTGCTCAGTGTATCTCTATTCGGCATGTCGTGAGACAGTCCTGAGAGCACTGCCCGCTTAGCTAGCCGCTGGTCGATCGCGTCTTAATCGAGCCAGGGTTGTCCCGAAAGTGTTGCAAGCGGACTGTCCTTATCTACCAATCAGTGTCCAGGGGATGTCGTATGATGGCATGATGGACTCGTACGACTTGACTTGTGTGGTAGTGATCGAGTCTGATCACCTGACGCTTGTAATTGGCACACCCTTGTAGCGTTTCGCGATTTGGCCTGGGCCCAGCGTTCGTCTCGCACACATAGGTCAGCTTGACTATCATGATGAGGAAGGGAGTACAAGACCGTTGCCAAGATCGCTTACAGAGTGATCCTATGACCCGGTGATCAATCATAGCACCACTCCCAAGCGTTTTCGTGCTGTCTGATGATGCACCTGCAGTGCCTTTGCTCCTCCCCCTTGGGGCTCCGGGAGAACGAAACCCAGCGGACTTGACAATTATCACTTAATTCGAGGCTTGTGAGGCGTGGTCAACATGATGTTGAGACCACAGATACTGGATGAGATATCTCAGATCGAGCAGGAACGAAGGATGGGGAAGAGTGTTCTGTACGATGATTGCAAACCCTAGATCCGACCGTTTCCTAGGCCGGTAGACTCCACGAAGCAAATGACAGTCTAGACGAAGCTTAGGGGAAGCAGTCAATTTCAATATATATATATTCACATTCTGGTCAATTATAAAGCGATGTGTCTACAAAGGCCCATTCTCTGTTTAAGCATCGTATGGGTTCATATAGCCAGGGTTTGCTTGTTTACTGTTGAAACGAGTCTGCATCTCTACAGGACCAGCAATGATGTTACCGGCTGTGATAAGTTCAGCAAGAATAAATAGAAGGATCGAGGAGAGTACTTACAGTTGACACCTCCGATATCACTTGCCGATGTCACAAGCACGAACGAGTAACCTTGAATTCCCGCCGGCACAATAAACGAGCCGTTCTCAATCTTCACAAGGACTGATCCGAGACCATCTTGAAAAAGTAAGCATACCTTCTGGACCTCGAGTGGATGTGCTTACTGTAAATGGCGGCGTACTGGTCGCTGCCACTGTCGCTTCCTTCGTAGTTGAGAGGAATAGTAGCCCCAGGCACTCCATTGAATATAGGAGGCGCACTGGAAGCGACCATCGAGTCGGCCGGAGGACTGGTGACAGTTAGCGTGGGAAACGCCATGACTGGCAGTGCGGGATTCGAAGCGGGACACGAGGTGATCAATTGGGCAGCTAGCGTGTAGACCATGTTCAGATCGAGGGGTGTATCAAAGGGACCTGTCCATGGAGCCTGCTTGAGGACAGGGGCGTAGAAAAAGGCTTGATGCCGGGCCTCGACAGAAAGAATGGTGGCCGCCACTGTTTGTCAACAGAGGCACGGTGACGAGAGGCAAGTAAGATACCAGTAGAATACATTGGATCGGTAATGTATTGGTTGGCGCCAGCGTACGCAGAGACACCGATATTCTCCAATCCACAGGCCAAGATCAGGAACTCCCTGACCGTGGCGTATGGGCTGCGTCGATCAGCGCAGCATTGAGGACTTCCAGCATATACTTACAAGGAGTATTCGCAAGCAGAAACACTCGAGTTTCCGAGAGCGGCGGAGAGCAAGTTCACGTGGGTCTGCTCATGCATGGCGATCTCGGAGACTCGTCCTCGAACCCAGTCGGGGAAGCCCGCGTCCAAGAAATCCTGAGCACTGTATTTTTCAAGCGCTTGCTGGCTGTATAGATTAGGCTCGGTTCTTGTCAAGGTCTATGGTATGCTTACTAGAAGGCAGCTTCGAGGTTCTCCAAGGTCAAGGCGTACTGCAGAACCTCCACATCGGTGGGCGAGCTTGTGCTGTTGTCCCTCTTCCAGTTGTTCACGGTGACTGGGACGGCCGCGCACACGGAGGTGCAGGCGATAGCGCAAGTGATGGTTGTCAATTTCATTATATGTTGAGGAAGAAGGATTGAGAGGGGAGAAGGTCAGATGGCGCATTGCGGATCTTATACACGCCGGAAATCACTCTTCCCGGTTTGTTGACAAGATTCCGGCGACTTCATTGAATTCCAACAATCGAGACTCCAAGCGTTTGAGCTGGAGGCTGTCTCTCAGCATTCCCGAAACAGTCAAGCCCCAGATCTCAACAACGGCATCCTGTCGCAGGCCCCCCATACCCCGAACGATGCGTCATCGAGATCCAGGGCTGTTCAGGGCCCGGTTTCGATCAAATCTTTAATTTTGGACGGATGTATTGTTACATTCTGTAAAAGCACGGCATCGGTTTACAAAAGGACTATGCCATGCGACTCCCATCATGATGTCAGGTGTAAGCTGCCCGGGGACCCCCGTAATAAGGATCACGGGTTTTGTTGACACAATCCATTCAGGCAATCTCTGCACCCTCAAATCTCAGTCCTCCGGATGATTGTCTGTGCCGATTTTACCATTCCGAGCTATTCGCAAGCCTACCCGCCGATGCTGAGACTATACGTCATTTACCTCTGTCTGGGCCAGCGATGACTGACGGGATTGCGATCCACTTTGCTCTCACCTTGATGAGTCGGAGATTATATGAGGTTGAAGACGGAGGCAGGGCACGGACAGAGCTTGTAGGGCCAATCACGAACAGGCTCATCGCATGTTTGATCTCCGACTCAGAACTGACCATCCCTTTAGGCCTTTCACCGTCAGTAATTCAAGCTTTGAGTACCCCAGACCCTGACTCGTGCGCCTGATGATCGAATTCAAGAAAGGTCTGCTTACCGTTCTGGATCGGGAGCTTGATCTGCTGATATCAACCGATTGCGTTGAAACAGGCAAACATACTACAGTCGAGGTTACCTAGATTATTGATCGAACCAGGACGCGTGATCACTGTAGTCGACCACTCCTGCGCTATAAGCGATCACCAAATGTGGGCATGTGCTCATAGCGGTTTGATTCATTATGGGTAGTGAAGCTGAGCTTGCCGTCAGCAAGCGTTGCGCGAAGACGCTGATCCCAACTCAACCAGTCTCGACAGCTCAGAAGCAAGAGGTGAGCGCCCGAATCTGGCCAGCGAGGTCAGACTGTCGTAGCCTCTATTTTGTCCACAAGGTGCTTAATGGCCTGGTCCAAACATACGAGAGCGGCAGAATGCTAGTATCGAGACCTTGCACAACGATCCTGTTCATTCAAATGACACTACCGTCGCATATGAAATTCTATTCTTGTATGCAGTCGATGCATCCGATGATTGAGTAAAAAAGAAACCGTCGAAGGGATCCGATCACTGATTCGAATGAACTTTCGTGATTTCCCTGCACAGTATTGTGGTCTGCACGACATGCTACTATATCTGTGTCCAGCTTTTGTCCAACAACCTATACAGTCGAGTGAGTGGGTTGCGCCTAATCCTTCTCAAATTCGAAGACAGAGCCGTCTTGTATCCCTGGGTGAAGGTCAAAGTAGAGATTCCCGCAACAAGGCAAGCAACCCATTCGCCAACAGCGAGGCTGTTGCCCTCAGTTCGGCAAGCAATGATCTCAACCAGAAAGCAGAACATCAGTCAAGGTGCGATTGCAAAGACGCATTCCTTTAGCTCTGCGGTCGTCTCTGGTCACACCACGCTCGGATATGCTTTTGATGCGTCTGAGAGGTATGAGATGATTACTGGCAGTGTAGACGAAATTGATCGGGGCTTGCCTCCGGCGCGATGACAGACCTGTTTAGATTATGTTGACAATCGAAGCTCGGCATCGAGAGTTCCTGCAGTGGTCCAACTTGGCCGAAGAGTGCTTCAAGATCGGCGGTGTTGAACCATGAGGGATGCCGTCTTGCGAACTGCTCCTGGATATGTGCAACGTTCGGATATGGCTTTGGCCGGTCGTACCACCCTTGATTGCCGCACTCGTCACAATAGCTATCTCTGGTCATTGTTACCGGTAGCTTGCGAATGGGCGAACCCCCCAGGTCCGATACGTATCATCCGATGGATCGGTGGGGAGACGCTAAAGAGGCGGCCGGGTGCAGCTCGTAGGGAGAGTAGCCGGGAATCTGATGGATTCTCTTTCGATGGCGGCATGAATGAGTCCTAGGTTGGTGACACGAAGAGCACCTAATACGACCTTTTCACGGGGTCAAGGCATCACCAATACGTGCCAAGCAAAGCCAAGCACAGATTACTCCATCAGTCACTGACGGCCGTGGTATGTCCGTTCCGGTTGAACCGGCCCGGCGATGTCCGTCAGATCAGAAACCAAGTCTCGTCAATTTCGCTCGAGCCTTTCCTCCTCTTGCCTAAGTTCATCATGTCGCTCGAAGTCGATAGCCGCTTGTCTTTGCGCTCTGGAGCTACTATACCGCAATTCGGATTCGGTTCCACTCCCGAGACCTATGCGAGCGTGACTAAAGCCCTCGAGTTGGGCATTCGGCATTGTATGTACTCTTCCACTGAGTCGCGAGCGTACTGACGGTCCAGTCGATACGGCTCAGATGTACAAGAATGAGGGTGAAGTCGCAAGAGCTATCAGTGACCACCTCAAAGCCAGCTCCGCACCCCGATCTTCCGTCTTTATCACCACCAAGTGGAATCCCCCAGAAGGCTTAACGGAACCTGGGGTTTCTACCGAAGACGTCTACAACGAGCTACAGAACAGTCGAAAGATCTTTTTGGAAGATTACAATTTGGAGTACGTCGACTTGATGCTCGTTCATCAATCTCGACCTGGTCCTCGAGGTCGAGCGAATCACTGGCAGGCACTCGTCAAAGCCCAGGCAGACGGATGGATTAAGGATATCGGAGTGTCAAACCAGTCAGTCTGGCCTTTGACGCAGTCTCCAGCTTATCATCAGCAACGAAAGACATCTCGCCGAATTACCATCGCCAAAACCCGCTGTCAACCAGATTGAAGTACATCCTTGGATGCAACAACAGCCTATCACCGATTATTGCAACAAACACGATATCCGAGTCATGGCGTTCTGCCCCTTGGTGCGAGCCAATCCGGCACGCGTCAATGATGCGGTCGTAAAGCGGTTAGGAGAGAAGTACAAGAAGAGTTGGGCACAGGTAATCCTCAGGTGGAGTTTGCAAAAAGGGTAAGCAGATTTCTTTCCAAAGGCTGACTCGGTAGCTTGATCCCTATTCCTGCCTCTAAGACCGCAGAACGGATCCAAGCCAACGCGGACATCTTTGACTTTGAGCTCACAGAGGAGGATATGAAGGCATTGGACGAGCTGGAGATTGGAGACGCCGCTGCCGCAAGCGTCAATGCTCTCAAAGAAGTGCGAGGTCCGTAGGTCAGTAGGGATGTAGCAAAGATGAATACCGCAAACGTTTGATGCCCTGCGATCGAAAGCCATCACCCAAGTTTCAAAACAATGTAGGCGATAGATCGTAGGTCCCAGGCAGAACTGAAACAAGTATAGAGGCCCTGACATGATTTCTTGCCGAACGCTCTGCTAATCAGAGATCAAAATTCAGTCAAGGAAGTCCGATGATCTGTTCCAGGCGGAGAATGCCGTGCCACATCTATCTAGCGACTTGTGGTTATTGTACTTGCACTCCGGAAATGAGCATCCGCAGATTTCGTCAGGTAGGTCACCATGGGCGATATGTACAACCTGCATTCGTTCCACCTTTGGCACATTTTTACAACTACTCTGATTTGACGTCATGTAAACCCTTACTTAGAGCATCACAAGTCTGCTTGGCATCGCCAAACAACATCTTGGCGTTCGGGTAGTAGAATAGCGGATTAGGTACTTCTGCATATCCTGATCATATCAGCGATGACCGCTGAAAGTTGGAACACTCACCTGAGCTCATCCCCCGCTTCATAATCACGACATTCTTGCTTTTCCAGACATTCAGGACTGGCATGCCTGCGATTGACGAACCTGGCTCTAGCGCAATAGGGTTCACAGTATCATTCGCTCCGATGACCAGGACAACATCCGTCTTGGAGAAGTCGTCATTAATCTCGTCCATTTCAAGGACCACTGCGATGTGAGCGTTGACACTTGAATCAGAACCTACCATCGTATGGCACACCAGCTTCCGCCAAAAGGACATTGCACTAAGACATCAGCTTGAAGGCGGGTATCATCAGGTGACCTTACCTGTCCTGGCATCCGTCCGGCAACAGGGTGGATTCCGAATCGACAATTTATTCCCCTTGCCTTGAGAGACTGGACCATCTCGGAGATGGCATATTGTGCTTTGGCGACGGCCATCCCTGATGTCAGCTGGAATAAGCGGATGGAACATACCATAACCTGGGACAACGATGACGGATTCAGCATTGCCAAGCATTTCGACCACTTCGTCGATGTTTGTGCGAGTGACAGACATTCCTTTTGTAGAATCTACCATTAGCTAAGGTCAGATGATGTCTCTTACCCTCAGTCACCTGCGTAGGTGCGATACCTCCAAAGATGACATTGGTCAACGATCGGTTCATAGCTCGGCACTATAAATCAGCATGTATGTGGGAAGTGAAAGAGTGGGCTCACCATGATGTATGAAAGGATACTTCCACTCGCACCAATCAGACTTCCAACACTGGTCAGGAGCATGTTGTCCAGCATGAATCCCTCAGCAACGAGAGCGAAACCGGAATAGGCATTCAATACTGTGACGAGGACGGGCATATCGGCACCACCGATCGCGGCGGAAGTCGTCCAGCCTTTAGCGAAGGATAGAGCGGCATTCGCAGCCAGACATGTAGCTCCTATCAGCGGAGCGGTCGGCGCCATGGTCAGGAAAGCTGTCATCGATAACATGTTGGCGCCAAGCAACGATGAATTGATGAGATGTCTTCCTGGGAGGATCCGAGGTTTCGACGACATTCGACCACCAAGCTTGAGGAAGGCCAGGATGGATCCTGAACATTATTTACATCATTCTGGATTGACGTACCAGTGAATGTAACACCTCCAATCAGGACCCCGAGGTAGGCGGTAGTGAGATGGAGAGTAGTGAGGTGCTCGGGATCGGATCCTAGAACACTTCCGGCCGAAGTCATGACAGCAGCTAGACCGACCACGCTGTGAAGAGCGGCCACCGTCTGGGGCAGCTGCATTGGTGATACTCGTCGACCAATCGCCAAACCTAGACCTCCACCAGCGACGACCAACATTGCGAATTGGCCCATCTGTTCTTCGGTAAAGCCGACGGCGGCAAGCGTCGCAATTATACCAGCAAATACTCCGAGCATACCGAGAGCGTTTCCTGCCCGAGCGGTAGACTGACACTTAGCTTGACTCCGATATTCGTCCGCTCATCCAGCTTACCTGCGATGATAGACCGGAGAGAGCCGCAATACTGAGCATTGTGCTGACGAAGTACCCACCGGCAACCAGTCCACCTAGACCGGTGCTGGCAGCCCAAGCGAAACCTCCAGCAAAGATGGTGGCTGGGATGGCGTATAGCCACCCGTACTCAGGCGGATCGGTAGCCCGTCTGAAGAGGTCGAGCATTCGCTTTGTGATCAGGAATCCTCCAAAGATGTCTGCAAGAATTAGCGGGAACAAGAATATTGAGAGTCTGCACTCACTGAGATTGGCGAGGAAGACGGACGCGGCACCAAGTAGTTGCGGGAACGTGTGCGGAAGAAGTCCTCCGCCCATCACAAATAGACCACCAACACCGACCAGGCCAGACAATGCATTAGTGACGGCTGATCATCAGCTACAGACCCATGTCTCGGTCTGAACTCACACATCAAAGGCGAATGTAGAGCAGGAGCAACATTCCATACCGCCCTGAAACCGATGATCCCAGCGAGTCCGAGAGTCGTAGTGAGATTCATAAACGCCGGTCCAGTGAATTTACCAAGAGTGAGAGCGGTTGCCATGCCTCCAGACGTGATGGCGGTGGAACTGATAGCTTTCTGCCATGGATTTGCCTCGACGATCTTCTTCTCCTCCGGGATTGCCTATAGATGAGCTTCAAATCGCGAAACGAAGCCATGAAACGCACCGGCTTGGGTGCCGAGACCGGGGTCGGTGGAGGTGGAGCGTTGGGTGCAGGCCACAACACCTCACCCTGGTGAGTTACGATCGATCGTCTGACAACCTCATCCTCCAAATTGATATTGAATCGGCCCGCATCTCCGATGGATAGCAAAAACTTGGTGATGTTGTTGGAGTACAGTGTACTAGATTGTGTGGGTAGTCGAGACGGGAGATCCTGTCACGTCAGCTTCTGCCAGCAAGCCTGGTAGCATCTTAGGTGGCTGACTGTGTATCCGATGATAGTGACACCATTGTAAATTATCTTTTCGCCGGGTTGGGTAAGCTCGCAGTTTCCACCTGTCTCTGCCGCCAAGTCGACGATCACAGATCCAGCTGATCGTCAGCATCCAGATAAGAGGCAAACTCACGTTTCATAGCTTCAACGTGTTCTTTCAAGATCAAGCGGGGTGCAGGTCGTCCAGCTGAAGGTCAGCATTCAATCAGAATATCAGGACATACGGATCAGAGCAGTAGTGATGATGATGTCGACTTCTTTAGCTTGCGCTAGAAAAAGAGCCATCTCAGCGTCGATGAATTCCTGTTTGTCAGCACACCACATACGCCTGAATCAGCAACCTTACCTTGCTCATTTCCTTGGCGTATCCACCTTGTCCTGAACCGTCTTCTTCCAGCTCGACGGTCAAGAACTCTGCACCTAGACTCTCTACTTGTTCCTTGACAACCGGTCGTGTGTCGAACCCCCTCACCACAGCTCCCATCCTTTTGGCCGTGGTGATAGCACTCAATCCGGCGACTCCTCCCCCAATGACCAAAACCTTCCCAGGCGGGATCTTTCCCGCTGCTGTCACTTGACCAGTCATGAATCGTCCGAAACTATTTGATGCTTCTAGAACCGCTCGGTACCCTGCTGTATTTGCCATGCTCGATAATGCGTCGAAAACTTGTGCTCTAGAGATTCTAGGTATAGCGTCCATGCCGAATGAAGTGATATTCTTGCTCTGAAGTTCCGTGACGAGTCCCTTGTTCTGTGCTGGGTATAAGAAGCTGATGAGAGTAGAATGAGGATTGATCATTGACGTCTCGTTCTCGGTCGAATCGAGTATGGGTGGTCGGACCTTGAGGATTACATCCGCTTTATATGGATCGGACGACAAATCGGCACCGGCTTTGGTGTACTCGGTATCCGGAAAGGAGGCGGCGGCACCAGCGCCTGGAGCAACGATGACTTTGCTAAATCCTTTCTTCAATAGCGTGGCGACACCTGCGGGAGATACCGAGACTCGGCTCTCGTGGGGATAGATCTCCTTGGGCACACCGACAGTCATCTCAGAATAGGGTCGGCCTGGGGAAGTGACCGGGGCTTCTTCATTTGCAGCACGAGAGGTCGAGAATGTCCTAGCTACTGGTATGTAAGCATACGGTTATGGGCAGGCCGCGATGTACGGTGCTTAACTTACGTGAACGACATTGCCAGGGCCGAACAACGACTCCTACATTATTAGTTCACGTCCCATCCAGAGACACATGCTACTTACCTTTCAAGCACACCGTTGGTACAGCACGTATGCTGACACCCACTGAGCCCAGCATGATGTCGTATACAGTGGTCGCGAAGCAGTGAGACTGCTAGTGAGAGTGATGACAGCAGGGGGAGTTG
>Ga0265780_10004434_pt1 | contig 18057 bp, 12 predicted proteins | sample P1T30metagenome_FD_192432 | JGI IMG/M metagenome (GOLD analysis project Ga0265780, IMG submission 192432) | Plant litter microbial communities from East Loma Ridge, Irvine, California - P1 T30 | ecosystem: Environmental > Terrestrial > Plant litter > Unclassified | place: USA: California...
TGAGCACCGGCAGGCAGTAGAAGTGCGGGCGGATGCCGCCGCGGAAGATCTCGTTGCGGTTGTACAGCAGGTGGTGGGCGGTGATGGTGGCCGCGATCGGGCCTTCGGCCTCGGCCACGTACTGGGCCGCGTCCTTGGTGGTGATGTGCTCGAACACCACCGAGAGAGCCGGCATGTCGCGGCGCAGCGGGCGCATCACGCGCTCGATGAACACGGCCTCGCGGTCGAACAGGTCGATCTCGTTGTCGGTCACTTCGCCATGCACCAGCAGCGGCATGCCGACTTCCTGCATCACTTCCAGTGTCTTGTAGCACTTCTTCAGGTCGGTCACGCCGGCGTCCGAATTGGTGGTGGCGCCTGCCGGGTACAGCTTGACCGCGTGGATGAAACCGGTGTCCTGGGCGCGGCGGATCTCGTCCGGATCGGTATTGTCGGTCAGGTACAGCGTCATCAGCGGTTCAAACCGCATGCCCTCCGGCAGCGCGGCCAGGATGCGGGCGCGGTATTCGAGCGCGGCGGCGGCGGTGGTGACCGGCGGGCGCAGGTTCGGCATCACGATCGCGCGCGCGAACTGGCGCGCGGTATGCGGCAGCACGCTGGCCATGGCCGCGCCATCGCGCAGGTGCAGGTGCCAGTCGTCTGGGCGGGTGATGGTGATGGTGTCTGGGATCTCGATGGTGGACATGGCGGCTCTCGGAAAACGAATGGCGTATTTTACCTGCGCGGCGCGCTCCTGGGCACGCGCCAGTGCCCGTCATGACGCCGTTATCACAGCCGATCCGCCATGCCGGACAGGCGGCGAACCAGACTATAAATTGACGTTACGGCAGACGTGTAAGCGTGCTTGACAGCACTAACAGTGCCTAGGATACTGCGGAACTTGCCATAATCTTCAGTATCAGCCGGTCTTCGGTCCTCGAAACCGGACATTGCCCGAACAATCTGCCAGCGACAGCGTCCCCCGTTGCCGTCGGCCCTGCACAGGTCCACAGACAGGAAGCTTTATGAACAATCGAAATCGCCTGACCACCTACATCCTGATCGCGCTCGTACTCGGCATCGTGGTCGGCTACCTGGTCAACGCCAATACGGATACCGCAGGCGCGCAAAGCTTCTCCGACACGATGTCGCTGGTGACCACGCTGTTCCTTCGCATGATCAAGATGATCATCGCGCCGCTGGTGTTCGCGACCCTGGTGGTCGGCATCGCGCGCATGGGCGACGCGACGGAAGTCGGCCGCATCGGCGTCAAGGCGCTGGGCTGGTTCTTCATCGCCTCGCTGATCTCGCTGTCGCTGGGCCTGATCCTGGTGAATCTCTTCCGTCCGGGCGACGCGCTGTTCGCGGCCGGCATGATGCCGCCGGTCGGCACCGACGCCGGCTTCTCGAGCACCGGCCTGACCATGAAGGACTTCATCACCCACCTGGTGCCGACCTCGATCGTCGACGGCATGGCGAAGAACGAGATCCTGCAGATCGTCGTGTTCTCGGTATTCTTCGGCACCGCCGCCGCCGCCGTCGGCGCGCGCGCCACGCCGATGGTCGACGTGATCGACGGCGTCGCCCACGTCATGCTGAAGCTGACCGGCTACGTGATGAACTTCGCGCCGATCGCCGTGCTCGCCGCCGTGTCGGGCATCATCGCCAAGAGCGGCCTGGGCGTGCTGTCGACCTATGGCGTGTTCATGGCCCAGTTCTACTTCGGTATCGCGCTGCTGTGGGTGGTCCTGATCGGTATCGGCATGGCCTTCATCGGCCCGCGCATCCTGCGCCTGATCGCCGAACTGCGCGGCCCTACCCTGCTGGCCTTCTCGACCGCGTCGTCCGAAGCGGCGTTCCCGAAGACCCTCGAAGGCCTGGAGCGCTTCGGCGTCAAGAACCGCCTGGCCTCGTTCGTGCTGCCGATCGGCTACTCGTTCAACCTCGATGGCTCGATGATGTACTGCACCTTCGCGGCGGTGTTCATCGCCCAGGCCTACGGCATCGAACTGTCGCTGGGCACCCAGATCACGATGATGCTGGTGCTGATGCTGACCTCGAAAGGCATGGCCGGCGTGCCGCGCGCCTCGCTGGTCGTCATCGCCGCCACCCTGAACCAGTTCGACATCCCGGAAGCGGGCCTGCTGCTGCTGCTGGCGATCGACCACTTCCTCGACATGGCCCGCTCGGCCACCAATGTGATCGGCAACGGCATCGCCACCGCGGTGGTCGCCAAGTGGGAGGGCGAGCTCGGGGAACCCAATGCGGAACCGTCCATCTCGCCATTGCGGTGACGACGAACACGCCTGACTGAACGACCCAAGGCCTTCCAGCGATGGAGGGCCTTTTTTTATCACGACGACAAAGGACCGAGAGATGAAACCGATGATTGCCGCCAGCCTGCTGCTGGCCCTGAACAGCGCCCACGCCGCCACCCAGACGGTCGACTGCGGGCGCCTGCTGGATGTGCAGAAAGGCGCCTGGCGCGAGCGCGTCAGCATCGTGATCGAGAACGGCAGCATCGTCTCGGTCGGCCCCATGACGGGGGCCGCCGGCAATATCGACCTGTCGCGCCACGCCTGCCTGCCGGGCCTGATCGACATGCACGTGCACCTCACCAGCGAGACCCAGCCGGTGGTCGACGCGTACCGCGACCGCCTGACCGCGAACCCGGCCGACATGGCCTACCGTTCGGTCAGGTATGCCGAGCGCACGCTGATGGCGGGCTTCACCACGGTGCGCGACCTGGGCGCCTCGGACAACCTGAACATCTCGCTCAAGCGCGCGATCGCCGCCGGCGAAGTGCCGGGTCCGCGCATGTTCACGGCCGGCAAATCACTCGCCACCACCGGTGGGCATGCCGATCCGACCAACAACCTGTCGCACTTCCTGTCCGAGAAGATCGGCACGCCGGGCCCGGTCGAAGGCGTCTTGAACAGCCCCGAGGAAGCGCGCCAGGCGGTGCGCACCCGCTACAAGGACGGCGCGGACCTGATCAAGGTGACCGCCACCGGCGGTGTGCTCAGCCAGGCCGCCAGCGGCCAGAACTCGCAATACACCGAGGACGAACTGCGCGCCGTGGTCAGCACCGCCAGGGATTACGGCTTCCGTGTCGCGGCCCACGCCCACGGCGCCGAAGGCATGAAGCGCGCGCTGCGCGCCGGCGTCGACTCGATCGAGCACGGCACCCTGATGGACGACGAGGTCGTGGCCCTGTTCAAGAAGAGCGGCGGCTGGTACGTGCCGACCATCTCGGCCGGCCGCTACGTGGCCGACAAGGCCAAGGATCCGAACTACTACTCGGCCCTGGTGCGCCCGAAGGCGGCGGCGATCGGCCCGCAGTTGCAGGCGACATTCGGCCGCGCCCACAAGGCCGGCGTGAAGATCGCGTTCGGCACCGATGCCGGTGTGTTCCCGCACGGCGAGAACGCAAAGGAGTTCGGCTACATGGTCGAAGCCGGCATGTCGCCGGCGGACGCGATCCGTTCGGCCACCATCAACGCCGCGCTGCTGCTCGACCAGCCCAAGCGCCTGGGCGCCGTTGCACCGGGCTTTGCGGCCGACATCATCGCGGTCGAAGGCGACCCCCTGCAAGACGTCAAGGTGCTGGAGCAGGTGCGGTTCGTGATGAAGGACGGCGTGGTCTACAAGAAGCCTTGAAGACTCACTCGTTCTGCTGCAACGCCAGTTCCAGCGGCGGCGAGGCCACGTCCTCGTCCGGCCGCGCCAGCTGCCGTTCCCACATCTGCGCATACAGGCCGCGCGCCGCCAGCAGCGAACCGTGCGTGCCGCGCTCGACGATCCGGCCATGATCGAGCACGATGATCTGGTGCGCGTCGGCGATGGTCGACAGCCGGTGCGCGATCACGAGCGTGGTGCGGTCCTTCGCGATCTCCTTGAGCTCCGCCTGGATCGCCTGCTCGGAACGTGAATCGAGCGCCGACGTGGCTTCGTCGAAGATCAGGATCGCCGGATCCTTCAGCAGCGTGCGCGCAATCGCCACGCGCTGCTTCTCGCCGCCCGACAGCTTCAGGCCGCGTTCGCCCACCATGCTCTGGTAACCATCCGGCAGGCTCTCGATGAAGTCGTGGATCGACGCCGCACGCGCCGCCGCCACGATGTCCTCATGGCTCGCGCCAGGCCGGCCATAGGCGATGTTGTATTCGATGGTGTCGTTGAACAGCACCGTATCCTGCGGCACGATGCCGATCGCGCTGCGCAGCGACTGCTGGGTGATCTCGCGCAGGTCCTGGCCGTCGATGCGGATGGCGCCGCCGTTGACGTCATAGAAGCGGAACAGCAGGCGTGACAGGGTCGACTTGCCCGAGCCGCTATGCCCCACTACCGCGGTCGTGGTCCCGGCAGGGATCGTGAAGTCGACGTCGAACAGGATCTGGCGCTTGGTCTCGTAGCTGAATTCGACGTGCGAGAACTGGACCTCGGCGCCCTTCGTCACCAGCGGTTGCGCCTTGGCGTCGTCGGCCACTTCGCGGTTCTGGTCCAGCAGGCCGAATAGGCGCTCCATATCGGCCAGGCTTTGCTTGATCTCGCGATAGATCACGCCCAGGAAGTTCAGCGGCATGTACAGCTGGATCATGAAGGTATTGACCAGCACCAGGTCGCCCAGGCTCATGGTGCCGGCGATGACGCCCTCGGTGGCGCGCCACAGGATCAGGGTGACGGCGGTGGCAATGATCAGCGACTGGCCGGTGTTCAGGAACGACAGCGAGGTCTGCGAGCGCACGCCGGCGTTCTCGTAGTTCTTGAGGCCTTCGTCGTAGCGCCGCGCCTCGTAGTCCTCGTTGCCGAAGTACTTGACGGTCTCGTAGTTGAGCAGCGAATCAATCGCCTTGGTCGACGCCTTCGATTCCAGGTCGTTCATCGTGCGCCGGAAGTGCGTGCGCCATTCGGTGACCACCACGGTGAAGGTGATGTAGGACGCCAGCGCCACCGCGGTGATGATGGAGAACCAGATATCGTAGTTGAACACCAGGTAGACCAGCACCAGCGTGATCTCGACCAGCGTCGGCAGGATGTTGAACAGCGAGTACGAGATCAAGGTGTTGACGCCGCGCGTGCCGCGCTCGATGTCGCGCGTCATGCCGCCGGTCTGGCGGTTCAGGTGGAAGCGCAGCGACAGCGCGTGCAAGTGGCGGAACACCTTGAGCGCGATGGTGCGCACGGCGCGCTGGGTCACGCGCGCGAACAGGAACTCGCGCGTTTCGGTAAACACCGTCATCGACAGGCGCAGCAAGCCATAGCCGACCAGCAGGCCGAGCGGCAGCACCAGCAGCGCGTGCGGGTGGGCGGGGTCGATCGCCAGCCCATCGATGATCCGCTTGAGCACCAGCGGCACGCCGATATTCGCCAGCTTGGCGCCGACCAGCGCGGCCATCGCGGCCAGCACGCGCCATTTATAGACCCACAGGTAGGGGAACAGGGTTGTGAGCGTGGCCCAGTCGTTGCGGGGACCGGCTGGGGTATCGGGAGGCAGTGGAGCGGAGTTGCGGCGCATGACGGGGCTTTGTGTTTTATGGTTCAATTCGGATCGATTGTAGCTTTTACCGAGAATTCACGATGACCATGCCCGAAAACACGCCCACCACACCCACCGCCGTCCAGAGTACGGTACGCCTGCCCGCCGGGAAAATGCCCGAGCTGCGCGTCATGCCGGCCCCGTCCGACGCCAATGTGTACGGCGACGTGTTCGGCGGCTGGATCATGGCCCAGGTCGACCTTGCCGGCTCGCTGCCGGCCACCCGCCGCGCCAACGGGCGCGTGGCGACCATCGCGGTGAACTCGTTCCTGTTCAAGAATCCGGTATTCGTGGGGGATCTGCTGTCGTTCTATGCCGATATCACCAAGGTCGGCAATACGTCGATTACCGTGTTCGTCGAGGTGTATGCCGAGCGTAACCGCCTGGCGGCCGAGGTGGTGAAGGTGACCGAGGCGACGCTGACGTATGTGGCCACCGGGCCGGATCGCAAGCCGCGGCAGCTGCCGCCGCTGGAGTCGCTGGTGGCGCACCGCTGAATCGATAGGGCCGCCTGGTGGGCGTAATGCCGTCCGGTGAGCCCAAAACCGTCGTTCCCGCGAAGGCGCACTGCTGTCCGGGATAACTGTCCGGCATAATTCCGGGCGCTCGAAAAAGGCCGCCTCACAGCGATAACCACGTCGTTCCCGCGGAGGCGGGAACCCAAGTCAGTTGCGCTGCCACTGGATATCCGCTCGTGGCATGCGTGAAAACTCAGGTTCCCGCCTTCGCGGGAACGACGGCGGGGGCTGAGTCAATCGGGAATCGCGATGCGAATCAAGCAGGCTTCTTCTCGTCGCGCAGCTCGCGCCGCAGGATCTTGCCGACGTTCGTCTTCGGCAGCGTCTCGCGGAACTCGATGAATTTCGGCCGCTTGTAGCCCGTCAGCTGCTCCTTGCAGAAGTCCTTGAGCTGCTCGGTGGTCAAGCCGGCATCCTTCTTCACCACATACAGCTTCACGGCCTCGCCCGAATTCTGGTCGGGCACGCCCACGCACGCCACCTCGAGTACGCCCGGGTGCCCCGCCACCACTTCCTCGACCTCGTTCGGGTACACGTTGAAGCCCGAGACCAGGATCATGTCCTTCTTGCGGTCGACGATGCGGGTATAGCCCTGGGCATCCATGATGCCGATGTCACCGGTCTTGAAGAAGCCGTCCGGCGTCATGACCTTGGCCGTCTCGTCGTCGCGCAGCCAGTAGCCGGCCATCACCTGCGGGCCGCGTACGGCGATCTCGCCGGCGGCGCCGAATGGCGCCACATTGCCCGCTTCGTCGAGGATGCGCAGCTCGGTCGACGGCAGCGGCAGGCCGATGGTGCCGGTGAACTCGGTGATGTCGCAGCGGTTGGCGCTCACCACGGGCGAGGTCTCGGACAGGCCATAGCCTTCGACGATGCGAATGCCCGTGACCTTGAACCACTTGTCGGCCACCGGCTTCTGCACCGCCATGCCGCCGCCCGGGCACACCATCAGGCCCGAGAAATCGAGCTTGGCGAACTCGTCGTTGTTGAGCAGGCCGTTGTAGAGCGTGTTCACGGCCGGGAACACATTGATCCTGTAGTTCTTGAGCTCATTGATGAAGCCCTTGATGTCGCGCGGGTTCGGGATCAACAGGTTCATGCCGCCGATGCGCAGGCCGAGCAGCGCGCACACCGTCAGCGCGTAGATGTGGTACAGCGGCAGCGCGCACGCGAACTGCGCCTGCTCGCCCGGCTTCATGCGGCCAAGCGTCGGCGCGAACCAGGCCTCGTTCTGCAGCACGTTGGCGATCACGTTACGGTGCGACAGCACCGCGCCCTTCGACACGCCCGTGGTGCCGCCGGTGTACTGCAGGAAGGCGATGTCGTCGTGGCCGATCGTGACCGGCTTGAGGGTGTCACGCGCGCCTTCGCTCAGGACCTTGTTGAAGCCGACCGCGCCCGGCAGCGAATACGCCGGCACCATCTTCTTAACCTTGCGCACCACCAGGTTGACCAGCGTGCCTTTCAGGCCGCCCAGCAGGTCGCCCATGGTGGCCAGCACGACGTGCTTGATGTGGGTCTGGCCGATCACCTGCTCGAGCGTGTGGGCGAAGTTCTCGAGCACCACGATCGCCTCGGCGCCCGAGTCGACCAGCTGGTGCTGCAGCTCGCGCGGGGTGTACAGCGGGTTGACGTTGACCACCACGTAGCCGGCGCGCAGTACGGCCGCCAGCGCCACCGGATACTGCAGCACATTGGGCAGCATGATCGCCACGCGCGCGCCCTGCTGCAGGCCGCGCGCCTGGAACCAGGCCGCCATCCGCTGCGACATCGTGTCGAGTTCGGAGAAGGTGATGGACTTGCCCATGCAGGCATAGGCCTTGCGGTCGGCGTACTTGCGGAATGCCTCTTCCAGCAGGTGGGTCAGCGAGCGGTACTGGGTCGGGTCGATCTCCGACGGCACGCCGGTCTCGTATGACGAGAGCCAAAATTTGTCCATGTATTTCTTTGCCTTCCTTGTTGGTTCCAATAAAACGCGAAAGCCGCCCGGGCTGGGCGGCTTTCGCTGGCCGCTTGCTGCTGCCACTGCTGCGACCACTGCGCCGCGATGCTATCCCACCGTCTCGGCCTGCTTCTCATCCCTCAGCGCGCGCCGGAGGATCTTGCCGACATTCGTCTTCGGCAGCTCGGCGCGAAACTCGATGTACTTCGGTTTCTTGTAGCCGGTGAACTCCTGCTTGCAGTAGGCCATCAGCTCTTCGGCCGTGAGGCCAGGGTCTTTCTTTACCACGAATACCTTGACTGCCTCGCCCGAATGCTCGTCGGGCACCCCGATCACGGCGCATTCGAGCACGCCCGGGTGGCCGGCGATCACGCCTTCGAGCTCGTTCGGGTAAACGTTGAAGCCCGAGACCAGGATCATGTCCTTCTTGCGGTCGACGATCTTCACGAAGCCGGCGGCGTCCATGATACCGATGTCGCCCGAGCGGAAGAAGCCGTCCGCCGTCATCACCTTGGCGGTTTCGTCGGGGCGGTTCCAGTAGCCCGACATGACCTGCGGGCCGCGGATCGCGATCTCGCCGGCCTGGCCGATGTCCAGGTGGCGGCCGTCGTCGTCGATGATGGCGATGTCGGTCGACGGCACCGGCAAGCCGATGGTGCCAGTGAATTCCTTGGCGTCGGCGCGGTTGCAGGTGGCCACCGGCGACGTCTCGGACAGGCCGTAGCCTTCGACGATGGCCACGCCGGTGAGCTCGCGCCATTTGTCGGCCACGCTCTTCTGCACCGCCATGCCGCCGCCATTGCACATGCGCAGGCCCGAGAAATCGAGGTGGGCGAAATCGGGATTGTTGACCAGCGCGTTGTACAGCGTGTTCACCGCCGGCAGCATGTTGACGCGGTACTTCGCCAGTTCCTTCACGAAGGCCGGGATGTCGCGCGGGTTCACGATCAGCACGTTCAGGGCGCCCATGCGCATGCCCCACATCGCGCACGCGGTCAGCGCGAAGATGTGGTACAGCGGCAGCGCGCACACGATCGTGACCTGTTCGCCGGCCGCCGCCTTCATGCACGGCTCCGCCCAGGTCTCGGTCTGCAGCACATTGGCGATCACGTTGCGGTGGGTGAGCGTGGCGCCCTTCGAGACGCCCGTCGTGCCGCCCGTGTATTGCAGGAAGGCGACGTCGTCCACCTTCAGCTCGGCCGGCGTGAACGTCATGCGCCCGCCCTGCGCCAGCGCCTCCTTGAAGGTGACCATGTTCGGCAGCGAGAACTCGGGCACCATCTTCTTGACGTTGCGCACCACGAAGTTGACCAGCATGCCCTTCACGCCGCCGAGCATCTCGCCCATGCTGGCCACCACCACATGGCGCAAAGGCGTGTTGCCCATCACCTTCTGCACGGTGTGGGCGAAGTTCTCCAGCACGATGATGGCTTCGCTGCCCGAGTCGACGATCTGGTGTTCGAGTTCGCGCGCCGTGTACAGCGGATTGACATTGACCACGGTGTAGCCGGCGCGCAGCACGGCGGCGATCGCGATCGGATACTGCAGTACGTTCGGCATCATGATCGCCACGCGCGCGCCCGGCGCCAGGCCGCGGCTTTGCAGCCAGGCGGCCAGTTTCTTCGAACAGGCATCGAGTTCGCCATAGGTGAGGAACTTGTCCATGCACACATAGGCATTGCGGTCGGCGTACTTGCTGAAGGACTCTTCAAGCAGATGCACCAATGAGCGGTATTGATCCGGATTAATCTCTGCGGGCACGCCCGGGGGATACGACTGCAGCCAAATTTTGTCCATCGCTCACCTCTTGTCTCGATATCGCTTGCCGCGATTTTTTCATTGTTCTGGTCGGGCGGCGGGAAGGTGTCGTCCGGCGCATACCCACGAAGCTTATACCTTTGCTATCGCTGATGTGATGCTATCGGGCAGCGCTCGCGCGCGCAAGCGGTTTTACCGTGATTGGAACCTGCCCTCTACGGCGAGGCTGCCATGGTGCGCTGCACCACCAGAGGCGCGGGCGCCGTCGGCGCGCCCAGGCGCTTCAATACCTGGTGACGCTCATCCTTATCGAGCCTGGCTAGTCGATTGACCGCCTTGTAGAAGCCATTCCAGGTCTTCTCGCGGCGCAGCAAAACACGGAAAGCGGGCACGAAATCGTTATACGTCGCAATCGACGCCAGGTGAGCGTTCGACAGCGGCTCGGCGAAGAAACGGTCGTAGCCGGCATATCCGCCCCAATTGGCTTTCAGCACCTGGTAATCGTCCTTCAGCGCGATGAACAGGCGCGCCTTGGTGGCGCGCTTGGTATCGTCCGTCTCCATGCTCTTGTAAGTACGCTCCAGTTCACCGCGATAGCGCACCAGCAGGGCCAGGAAATCGCGCTTGCGGCCCTTGTAGCGTTCATAGGCGGCGCTCATCTGCGGATTGCCGAAGCGCTCGAGCCAGGCTTCGACGCCGGCCTGCTCCACCGCACTGGCAAACGATTCATTGAATTGCGAGTCGCCCGTCACATACACCACCTGGTGGGCCAGCTCGTGGAAGATCAGGCGCGCCAGCTCGGCGTCGGGATAATTGATAAAGGTGGACATCAGCGGGTCGCTGAACCAGCCCAGCGTCGAATACGCGCTCACGCCGCCCACCTCGACGTCGTTGCCCTGCGCACGCAACTGCCTGGCATATTTCTGGGCTTCGGCCTTGCTGTAATAGCCGCGGTAGTTCACGCAGCCAGCCACCGGGAAGCACCATTCGATCGGTTTCAGCGACAGTTCGGGCGTCGCCACCACATTCCACAGCACATAGGGGCGTTTCAAGCTGGTGTAGTTGGTGTAGCTGCCGTTATCGGGCAGCTTCATTTCGCCGATCGCGAAGCGGCGGATCTGGCGCGCCGTCTCGAGGCGGTGGCGCAGCTTGACGTCGGTGCCGGTATCGGCGATCCAGTCGTCGATCGGTCGCGCATTGCTCAGCAATTGGAGCTGGCCTTGCGCGGCCTGGGTGTAGTACGAGAGGGATGAGCAGCTTGACAACATGAGGGCCGCGGCTGCAGCGGCCATGACTGGCTTGAAGGCCTGTGAGAATCTAGATGGGTTCATCTCGCGTCGGCGGTGCAGCTCTTTCGACCTGCACCAGGGTGTCATAGAAAGTGGGCGCCCGGCCCATGTCGGTCAAACGCTGGCTGGTGACTTCATTGGCGTTCTTGCCGTCGGTGGCGAGTTTCTTCCACCAGATCGACAAGCCCACCACCAATCCAGCGCGCGCCTTGTCGGTCACGCGTGCACGGGCGAGGAATGAACCGCGGTCGTTAAAAATACGCGCCATGTCACCGTGGGCGATGCCGCGCGCGGCAGCATCGCTTGGGTGGATGTCGAGGTGCGGTTCGCCCTCAGTTGCGCGTAGGCTCTTTACATTGACAAAGGTCGAGTTCAGGAAGTTCCGTGCCGGAGGAGAAATCATCGCCAGCGGATATTTTTTCGCCAGTTCGGGATTCGACGCCACTGACTCGTAAGGGGCGATATAGGTCGGCACCGGGTCGAGGCCGTCGGCCAGCATGGCCTCGGAAAAGAATTCGCACTTGCCCGACGGGGTCGTGAAGCCCCCTTCGGCGAACGGCGCGGCCGGCATGTTCAGTTTCTTCCAGCCAGTGCGCTTGAGCGAATCCCAGTCGAAATGGATGGCGCGCGCATCGTTGGTGTTGAAGGCCTGGGCGGCGATCTCGTCATCGGTCTCGTGGAAGCACGGGTCGTCGTAGCCCATGCGCGCAGCAAGCAGGCGGAAGAATTCGGTATTCGGTTTCGATTCGCCGACCGGGGCAATGGCGGCGTTATTCGCCATCATGTACAGGTGGCCATAGGCCAGGTGGGCGTCGACGTGCTCGAGCTGGGTGGTGGCCGGCAGCAGGATGTCGGCGTAGTCGGCGCTATCGGTATGAAAATGCTCCAGGACCACTGTGAACAGGTCTTCGCGCTCGAAGCCGCGCTGCACCTTGCTCGAATCGGGCGCGATCGCCAGCGGGTTGGCGTTGTAGACGATGACGGCGTCGATCCGCGGGCCAAACTCGGGCGAGGCGTTCTTGAGCAGGTCGTCGCCGATGGTGGTCATATTGATCGTGCGCGGGGTGCGGCCGGCCAGCAGGTCGGGGCGCTGCAGCGCCGGGCGGTTGGTCGGGAACGACGCCGAGGTCGACAGCTGGATGCCGCCGGCCGGCTGGCGCCAGGCGCCCACCAGGGCCGGCAGGCAGGCGATGTTGCGCACCGCCATGCCACCGCCGCGCACGCGCTGGATGCCATAGTTGACGCGGATCGCGGCGGCGTCGCCATTCTTGACGGTCTGGCCGTACAGGCGCGCCAGGTTGACCACCTCGTCGACCGTGATGCCGCAGGTCTCGGCGGTGCGCTCGGGCGTCCACTCGAGCGCGCGCGCCTTCAGGGGTTCGAAGCCGAGCGTGTGGTTCTCGATGTACTCGTGGTCCAGCAGGTCTTCGGCGATCAGCACGTGCATCATGCCCAGCGCCAGGGCGGCATCGGTGCCCGGCAGCAGCGCGATATGCTGATGACATTTCTCGGCGGTGAGCGAGCGATACGGATCGATCGCGACCAGCGTTGCGCCGCGGCGCTTGGCCTCTTGCGCGCGCATCCAGAAATGCAGGTTCGATGCGATCGGGTTGCCGCCCCAGATCAGGATCAGTTTGGCGTCCTGGAACTCCTCGAGGTCGGTGCCGATCGAACTACCGATGGTGTAGCGGTAGCCGGTGGCGCCGGCGGTGGCGCAGATGGTGCGGTCGAGCAGCGAGGCGCCGAGCTTGTTGAAGAACCGCAGCGACATCGACTCGCCCTGCACCAGGCCCATGGTGCCGCAATAGCTGTAGGGCAGGATGGCCTGCGGGTCGCTTGCCGCGATCGTGCTCAGGCGCGCGGCGATTTCGTCGAGCGCTTCGCTCCACGTGATGCGTTCGAATTTTCCTTCGCCCTTGCGCCCGACACGGCGCATCGGATACAGCACGCGCTCCGGGTGATAGGTGCGGTCGATATAGCGCGACACCTTGGTGCACAACACCCCGGCCGTGGTCGGATGCTCCGGGTCGCCCTTGACTTCGGTGGCCACGCCGTCTTCGACCTTGACGAGGATGGCGCAGGTGTCGGGACAATCGTGGGGGCAGGTCGCACGGACGTGGGAAATGGTCATATTCTTATGGTGTGAAAAACTGCTCGAGCTGCGGGAAAAACTGCGTCAATCCAGTACTTTAAACGATTCCGGCGGCCTCGGTGCCTTCCTCTATTAAGACTGTTTGAGGCAGGCTACAATAGTTAAAACGATGCCATGCAAAGCGTGCAAGAAGCATGGCGACAATCGAGAACAGCAAGGAGAACACGATGAAACTAGTGGAACCGATCCTGGCTTCTCAGGCCGATATCCAGACCATCCGGCGCGACCTGCATGCGCATCCGGAGCTCTCTTACGAAGAACATCGCACCGCGCAGATCGTCGCCGATCGTTTGACCGCATGGGGCATTCCCGTGGTGCGCGGGCTGGGCGTGACGGGTGTGGTCGGCATCGTCAAGAACGGCACGTCGGCGCGCGCCATCGGCCTGCGCGCCGACATGGACGCCCTGCCGATGCAAGAATTGAATGGCTTCGCCCACGCGTCGACCCACGCTGGCAAGATGCACGCCTGCGGCCATGACGGCCACACCGCGATGCTGCTCGGCGCCGCCCATTACTTGGCGCAGCACCGCAACTTCGACGGCACCGTGTACCTGATTTTCCAGCCGGCGGAAGAAGGCGGCGGCGGCGCCCGGCGCATGATCGAGGACGGCCTGTTCGAGCGTTTCCCGATGGACGCCGTCTACGGCATGCACAATTGGCCCGGCATCCCTGAAGGAAATTTCGGCGTGGTATCCGGCCCGATGATGGCGTCAAGTAATGAGTTCCGGGTAACGGTGCGCGGCAAGGGCGCGCATGCCGCGCAGCCGCACCGCGGCATTGATCCGGTAATGGTGGCGGTGCAGATCGCGCAGGCCTGGCAAACGATCGTCTCGCGCGAAAAGAATCCGCTGCATACCGCGGTGCTGTCGATCACCCAGATCCACGCGGGCAGCGCCACCAATATCATTCCCGATCACGCCGAACTGGTCGGCACCGTGCGCACCTTCACCACGGACGTGCTCGACCTGATCCAGCGCCGCATGGAAGAAATGGCCAACGGGATCGCGGCCGGCTTCGGCGCGAGTGTCGATTTCGGCTTCAAGCGCAATTACCCGCCGCTGGTGAACCACCCTGAGCAAACGGCCTTCGCGATCGAGGCAATGCGCGCGGTGGTGGGCCCAGACCGGGTCGACGCGAACGTCGATCCAACCATGGGCGCCGAAGATTTTGCCTTCATGCTGCAGGATAAGCCGGGCTGCTATGTGTTCCTGGGCAATGGTGAAGGCGAGCACCGCGCCGGTGGGCATGGCCTGGGGCCTTGCCAGCTGCACAATGCCAGCTATGACTTCAACGACAATCTGCTGCCGATCGGGGCCAGCTACTGGGTGCGGCTGGTAGAGATGAGCTTGCCTGCGGCCTGATAGGTGGATCAGCCGAGCCGGCGGTCCCCGGCGCCAGGTAGCGGCAGAGTGGAACCTAGAACAGGCCGAGGAATTTCTTCTTGGCCGTGTTCGTGCGCGCCGGGTCGACCACGTCGGTGACGTTTTTCTCGTTGAACTTGTGCAGCAGTTCTTCGAAACCGCGGCGGCGCGCCAGGTTCAGCTCTTCCTTGAAGAGCGGCACCACGCAGTGGAAGTAGACGTCCTTGCCGTCCACCGTCACCGAGTGAAAGGCTTCCGGCGCCGACGCCGGCGGCAGCACGATGGCGCCGCAGAAACCGACGCTATCGGCATAGGGGGTCGCCGGGTTGCCGTTGGGCATCGAGTGACCGAGGCCGATCCAGGTGGTCTGTTTGTGTGGGTAGTGCGCCAGGTGGCGCAGCAGGGCGACCGGCCAGTACCACTTCTCTTCCTTCATCGAGGCTTCGTCGAGCTGCCAGGCGGCCGGCAGCGTCAGCATCAGCTCGGCATAGGGCGGCGCGCCGTCGGGCACGCTCATCGGCTGCTTGCTCATGCCCGAGGTCACCAGCCGCACGTAGGGAAAGGTCGGGGTCGGGCCGATGACGTGGATATCGACCTGGACCTCACCGGCTTGTGTTTCATGGAAGAACAGGACTGGCTTACCCAGCTGGGCGGCAATGTGCTCGGCGACCGGATCATGCGGCAACAGCGTGGGTTCGGGCTGGCGCTGCATGGGAGCTGCCAGCGGGTAAAGGGGGGCGATGGTTGGTTCGGCCATGATGATTGATGGGTATCGGTTGCAGCGGGCGTTCATGATACCTTCGCCACATGATTACGTGTCCGCCAGCACGCTATTGTTCACGCTTGTACAATAACGCATACCATAAAAAATGTTGTCCCTTCCTTTTCAGGATACCCATGATCACTACCAAGAAAATCAGCGCCCTGGCTGCATTGTGCGCCGCGCTGTTCGCACCGTTTGCCTCGGCCCAGTCTGCCGTGGGCAATGGCTATATCGACTCGGCGTCGTTCGAAGTCGGCACCAATCCGCAGCAGCGCATGTACCGTATCGCGGTCCAGTCCGACTGGGACAAGCGCTGGTTTGCCGGCAATGGCCGCCACCTGTCGGGTTATTGGGAGGGCAACCTGGGCCTGTGGCGCCTGAACTCGTACGAGAACGTCCGCGGCCAGAACAAGAATATGGCGACGATCGGCTTCACCCCGGTGTTCCGCTACCAGAATGACACCAAGCTTGGCCTGTATGGCGAGATCGGTATCGGCGTCAACCTGTTCTCGACCCTGTACAAGAACGAAGACAAGGAACTGTCGACCGCTTTCCAGTTCGGCGACCACATCGGCATCGGCTACACCACCACCAAATGGGATTTCGGCCTGAAATACCAGCACTATTCGAATGCCAGCATCAAGAGCCCGAATGCGGGCGCCAACTGGTTCATCGCCAAGGCCGCTTACCGCTTCTGATTTTCCTGGTTGTCGACACGCGCATGCGCTGGCCAACCGCCACACCATGCGCGGGTAAATGGCAATTCATGACACAATCGGGCCTCGCGTGGCGCTTGCCGCCAGCTGTTTCCAAGAGGCCCGATTGACCCCTTCGCCCACCCTCAAACGCTATCTCCCCTGGCTCGTCGCGATCGCCCTGTTCATGGAGCAGCTCGATTCGACCATCGTCAATACCGCCATTCCCAGCATTGCCGCCAGCCTCGGCGTCACGCCGCTGAGCCTGAAATCGGTCGTCACCAGCTACATCCTCGGCCTGGCGGTCGGCATTCCCCTCAGTGGCTGGATGGCCGACCGTTTCGGCACCCGGCGCGTGTTCTTCACCGCGATCGCGGTGTTCACCTTCGCATCGGTGCTGTGCGGGCTGTCAGTGAATGCTCACATGATGACCGGGGCGCGCCTGCTGCAGGGGCTGGGCGGCGCCATGATGATTCCGATCGGGCGCCTGTCGATCGTGCGTACTTTCCCCAAGAACGAGTTATTGGGCGCGATGAACTTCGTCATCATCCCGGCGCTGATCGGGCCGTTGCTGGGCCCGACGATCGGCGGCCTGGTGGTGCATTGGACGTCGTGGCGTGTCATCTTCTTCGTCAATATCCCGGTGGGATTGATTGCACTGTATTTCGTGTGGCGCCACATGCCCGACTACCGTGCGGAGCAGCGCCGCCCTCTCGATGTCACGGGCCTGATCCTGTTCAGCAGCGGGACCGCCCTGCTGTCCTGGGTGCTCGAGGTGTTTGGCGAACATACGCTGGACGGGTTGACGGCCGGTTTGCTTTTCCTGCTGGCGCTGGGCCTGTTGGCGACCTATGCCTGGCACGCCTGCCGCACCAAGTTTCCTTTGTTGCGCTTGACGCTGCTCAAGGTGCGGACCTTCAGGATCGCGGTGCTGGGCGGCTTCGTGACCCGGCTCGGGGTGGGCGGCCTGCCCTTCCTGCTGCCGCTGCTGTACCAGCTCGGCATGGGCTTGCCGGCATGGCAGTCGGGCCTCTTGATGATGCCGGCGGCGCTCGCAGCGATGGGCATGAAGCTGTTTGCGCCAAAGTTGCTGGCGCGCTTTGGCTATCGCCAGGTGCTGCTGGCCAATACGATCATGATCGGGTTCACCATTGCGATGTTCGCCTTCGTGGATGCCAGCACGCCGCTGGCCGTGATCATCGGTATCGGCCTGATGCAGGGCTTCTTCAATTCGCTGCAGTTCTCGAGCATGAATACGCTGGCTTACGCCGACATCGAGGCGGCGGACACGAGCATGGCGAGCACGATTTCCAGCTCGTTCCAGCAATTGTCCATGAGCTTTGGCCTGGCGGCTGGATCGATCGTCACAGCCTGGTTCCTGGGCGATGTGTCGCAGACCAACCAGGGCCAAGTGACGCAGGCGCTGCACCATGGCTTCGCGGTATTGGCGTGCCTCACCTTGTTCTCTTCGGCGGTGTTCTGGCGGCTGCGGCGTAATGATGGCGACAGTATCAGCCGCGGCGAAAGTGTGGCCAAGGCGGTAGAACCGGTGACGGTGACTGCGCAGTAATCAAGCAATCGCTGCGTCTTCTGTCGAGGCGAGACAGCGGTCATGGATCTGGCTTGCCTGCGTCGACCGGGTGAAGGAACCGGACGGTTATACGTCGCAGCGGTACCGTCGATGGCGTCAGACTGCTCGGAGGGCGGAGTTTCTCGAGCCGAGTGCACGATTCGGCAGTAGTGGCTGAGTGCATCAGCACCAGAGCGCTGGACTGCCGAGCAACTGAGGTCCCCTAGCGTTTATCAGCATTGGAAAAGCAACAATCCCACTGCACTATCCGCGATCTAGAGCGCATAGGCTGGCGGGGTTTCTATATGCGCAGAAAGCAAACAACCACCACCTGCACTATGCGCAAGGTGGCGCGCATAGGCTGGTGGAGGTTTTTTATATGCGCCAGAAAGCAAAAAACCCCACCAGGTTCACCTGATGGGGTTTTTCTATATAACTAGCCTGACGATAACCTACTTTCACACTGGTTGCAGCACTATCATCGGCGCAAAGTC
>Ga0265780_10004435_pt1 | contig 18056 bp, 18 predicted proteins | sample P1T30metagenome_FD_192432 | JGI IMG/M metagenome (GOLD analysis project Ga0265780, IMG submission 192432) | Plant litter microbial communities from East Loma Ridge, Irvine, California - P1 T30 | ecosystem: Environmental > Terrestrial > Plant litter > Unclassified | place: USA: California...
GCTTGGCGGTATCTGGATTATCGGTAGTGGGTCGTGATAATCGAGGGATCTCGTCGTTCGGTAGATATACAGCCGGCGAGTCGAACCATGCTTGAGGCTTGACCAGTGGCCATGTTCTTGCCAACTCTACGAATCGGCCGGCATCCATCTTTCCGTAGCCGTCTACAACTATCAGCCTGCTTCACTTTAGGAGCCATATAACTCCTCACATTTGTAGCTGTATTTCCTGCCTGCGGATGTAGTAGTCCAATCGGGATCATCCGGGCTGAACGGAACCGAGGTCAGGACGGCAATATGTTGCATATCACGCCATGTCAATTCAGGCCTGAGGTCAGCTTCATCTGCGGTCATCAAACGCACCTGACTCCAAGAGCGAGTGCAAAGACACCGGCTGCGAGAGGTGCCGCTGCTGATGTACCTCCATGTACATGGGAGCATTTGTCTTTTCCGACATCGGTCGTATGCTATCTGTTCAGTCCGAGCTGGCGGATCGAATCACTCAACTTACGATATGGTCACCACTACCCGAACTTGGGGCCACCATCATCATGGCGGAACATAATTCCGAGTAATAAGGATGAAGACCTTTCCTATCCACTGCACCGATGGTAATGGAGAAGATCGAATTGGTGTAACCATCAAAATTACATTGATCATCCACTCCTCCACCATTTCCAGCGGCAAAGACAAAGATTGATCCCTTTCCATCCCTTCCTTTCGCTATACCATTGACCATGGCTTTAAGGATAACACCCTCTGGAGCTTCCATTGATTTTCCGTCATCAGGTGGACCCCACGAGCAGGAGTAGATATCGTTCAACTGATAGGCGTAGTTAAGAGCTGCTGCTTCGTCCGCATCTGAGATTGGGGCGGATAAAATCCGAATACCGGCGACTTTGGCGTGGTAGGCGACTCCCACTCCACATACGTCGTTGGGTGCCGCTGCGATCTCGCCAGCACAACGCGTACCGTGCTGATCGTCGGACAAGCGGGGTTTAGGGAGATCTGTATGGTCGTTGAAGTCATAAGAGCCTTCGGCATACTGCCATAAGCTTCACTGCGAGAGGGAGGGACAGCTACTTACAAAGTTCTCGGCTAAATCATCACTGTCCATATCCAGGCCATCATCAATGATACCGACATGTACTCCTTCTCCAGTGACCCCTTGGCTCCATAGCCCAGTCACATTGAGCTCGATATCCTTCATCTCCTGATTGATCAAATGCCATTGCTGATTCAGCATAGGATCCATCAACCCAATCTCCGTCTGGGCGAATAAGAACTCGGTATCGTCCCTAGGAAATAGTCGGTCTGGTGATGCCAGTGAATGAGGAGCCCGCTTCGTCCTCTGTTTGAGAGTATGAGGGGTGAGGGACCTCAGGTGCTTTGTGTCCTTCAAAGACCGCTTCGAATCCCTCCTCATCTCTTTCCATCTCCTGACGACAGGATCAGCTTCTTCGAGCAAGTCTCGAGTGTACAGCTCATGATCGTGTGTCGTTCCGGCTGTCTTCACTATCCAGTGTCCCTCCAACTCTCCAAGTGGTTCTACGACCTCCACACCCAGTCGATGAGCTACCTCGGCAGCACTTTCTAAAGTTGAAGACGAGGCGAGCTCGAGAGTGTAGTACGCATGTGTATCGTATGTCCGAGGTTGTGGCTTTTTGGGTGGTGTAGCTTGCGCTGCATGTGGTGACGCAAGCAGTAAGATGGCGATGAAAGTAGAGGACAGCATGGTGCTGAGCCTCGAATGCTAGTATACAAAGTTGCACTACGTTAAGCTAGCTGGAGTAGATGCACGAGCTTGTAAATTTGGTCCCGCAACGCGTCGAGACTACTTTGTGGATTGAACGATAGTAGTCGAGAACACTGATCAGCGTCCCGATGACCTTAAGATGACGGGTACTCGCGAGATAGAGCTCAAAGCTCTTCTTGATCGCTTCACCGCTTCAAACAAAACAGCGGCAGCTCCTTCCGCGGGAGAGATCAGGTTACTGGCCGAATCACTCGTACCCGGTCAACCTCGAGCCGAGCATGCCCTGGCATATTTGAGTCTGTCAAAGATCATCAGCTCCCAAGCTCACTCCGGAACTTCGTCAAATGATCTGGCGCGCAGTGGAGTCGAGTATGTCACCGAAGTCTTCGGTGCCTCGACAACAGACCTGAATCCGCTGGCTTTCATACCTTTCACAGTCTTGGTTGCCTCGCTCTTCCCGCTCGATCCTCAATCCGCCCAGTCGCTCTTAACGCACCAGATCTCAATCTCTACCGACAAAGATACTGTCGATGATCCACTCGCTGTCTTACTAGAAGCGGCAGAGCTGCCTTCGGCCTTACAACCGGTACTAGCCGACATGCTTGCTCAAGCCGCTGGGACGAAAGTCGGACGGGAGCTCATCCGAACTCGAGCAGCAGACTGGCTACGGGGAGCTGTTGGACTAGAACAAAATCCGGAGCTCGCGGCTGTCTGCGCAGTGGCGCTTAGTAAGCTGAATGAGGAGGTGGTTCCAGGACAAGAGGGTCAGCAGGATACGGATATAGCGGAGATGTGCGAGAAGATGATGAGAGCCGTCAAGGGGGGCGGAACGACCACGGCCGTACGATCATCTCTCGAGGGACTGGCCGTGATATCTACACGTCCGGCCATACGTCAACGACTAGCCGACGATCCCAGCTTTCTCAAATCCCTCGTAGAGCTCTCGCCTATACCCAGGCAGAAAGGCGGCTCACTGCCCATCACGCCTCGAACTAGCATTGATCTCGACCTCGAAGCTGAACCAGCCGATACTGCTCTTTGTTATGGTATAACTACGATCCTCGTCAATATCACAAGTCTGAAGGCGATCCTTTCGGCCGAGGACGAGCAAGCTGCTAAGCTTAGAGCAATGGCTTTATCGGGCAAACGCGACACCAGTACTGTGGCGCAAGATGATCCTCTGGAGTCGGAAGACGCAGTCCGAGAGCGAGTAACCAAAGTGATCAAGGCGGGAGGGACCAGAGCTCTCACTGGGCTAGTGAGGGCTGACAGTCAGGTCGTCAAGACTGGCTTGGGGAAATTATGCCTCAATATGGTAGAGAGCCAGGGGAACAGAATGGAGTTCATACGGGACGGTGGATTCAAGGCTCTGTCGGCAATCATACGGGATCTTCTGCCGTCAACCGACAAGTCACAAACAACACCAAACGAGACAAAGGTCATCGCTCTACTGCCCGCATCTCAAGCTCTGGCCAAAATGGTCATCACTACTCCTCCTCATCTCCTCTTCCCACCGCCAGTGTCGGCGACATCCCTCAACGCCCTCACACCGTTGTATCACCTCTTGTGCGACTCCTCTTCATCCTTACTTCAACGCTTCGAAGCTCTCATGGCACTTACCAACATCGCGACAATCGAGCCCTCAATCGCTACACGTCTAGTACAGGCTAAATACACCCCAATTGAGCGAGAAGCCGACACAATGTGGCGCGGCAACGGTCAGGAGGCCAAGATTCGGATCTTTCATCGTATAGAAGAATGCCTCACAAATGACAACACCCTTGTCAGACGAGCCGCTACAGAATTGATCTGTAATTTGATGTCCTGCGAGGCTGGATATCTGGAATATACCGCCACTACGAACGCCCGTACAGCCTCTAGATTACGCTTAATGCTCATTCTAACCGGGTCCGACGATTTGGCTACTCGCTTGGCGGCAGGTGGAGCTATTGCGACTATCACCGAATCTCCAGAAGCCTGCGCAACTCTCTTGAAGGATCAAGATCGATCTGCCTGGTCTCGTCTCGTCTCATATATGGAATATCAAGACGAGGAGGAAGACGAGGATGGGAATACCATACCGGTGATATCGTCGCTTCCACCGGACGAGCCTTCGATATATCGAGCTGCTATTATCTTTTACAACCTTGTGACATATACCACAGGACTGTCAGAGGATCGCAGAAGTGAAGAGCTGGACCGGGCGAAAACGGCGGGAGTGCAAGACGCGCTGATGCGTGTTTTGCGATCAAAAGTTGGAAACGATACGCTTGAGCCCATTGTGGAATGCCTGAAGCTGCTCAAGCGGCACATGGCATAGTCATCCCCGACCCGTACTATATGAGTCATAAAGCACTGCATGCTTGCATTGTTGTATTCACCCCATGCATAGATCATAGACGTACAGGACCTTTTTATAAGGAAGCGACTGGGATTAGTGGATGCGCCACATTGAGTAATTTCCGAATTTCCAGGGTGGCGGTATCCTCTGGCTCTGTAGTCTGAATCATCCTTGTAATACACCTATATTCAATACCTAAAGATGGCAGCTCTAGCTCAAGCGCTTCCCGCGCCCATCTACACCTCGACAGAGGAAGTCATCGAAACCCCTCTGCCAGCCACTCCCACACCGGCAAACATCCCCAAATACGGTTCACGAAAGGGTTGGAAGCCAAAGACCGCTATCGACTATAATGGTGGAGGAGCTTATCCGGAATGTCATGTGGCTCAATATCCACTTGATATGGGAAGGAAGAAGCCTGCCGGAGCCGGGTCGACTTTAGCATTGCAGGTCGATTCGGATGGAACGGTTAGATATGACGCTATTGCTCAGTATGGACGATCACACGGTTCAAAGGTCCAATCAAGCTTTAAAGGTAAGCTATTGACGCCTGATTGATGATAAAGCTGATGACAGACCTGGTGCCACTGGCAAACCGTACGGATATATCGAAGAAGGAATTAGAAATGGAAAGACCGGACGAGGAAGCAGTCATGTCTACTGCTGAACGTACCCGGCTCGCCCTCGAGAAGATCACTCACGGTAAAATCAAGGCGGCCCAGCCCAAACACGTCCCCAAGGGCAATAACGACGCCTCATACATCCGTTATACACCGGCAAACAATGGAGGAGACGAGGGAAAACAGAGGATTATCAAGATGACGGAAGTTCAGGAGGATCCACTAGAACCACCTAAATTCAAGCACAAGAAGATTCCTCGAGCACCTGATGAGCCACCACCACCTGTCCTGCAGTCACCTCCAAGGGCCGTCACGGCTCAGGATCAGAAGGATTGGATGATCCCTCCTTGTATCTCCAATTGGAAGAACAACAAGGGTTACACTGTTCCCCTTGACAAACGTTTGGCGGCAGATGGAAGAGGATTGCAAGATGTCAGTTGCTATCCAAAATGATATCATTACATTCAACTAACAATCAGGTACACATCAACGACAATTTCGCCAAATTCTCTGAAGCGTTATATGTTGCCGATCGACATGCTCGAGATGAAGTACGAGCTCGTTCACAGATGCAACAGCTTCTCGCTCAGAAAGAAAAAGCGCAGAAGGAGGAGAATTTGCGAATGTTGGCTCAACGTGCAAGAGAGGAGCGAAGTGGTATCACCCCATCTGCTGGTGGTTCAGCTATTGGCGGATCCAGCAAACCACCTCCTGTCATGGGTCTTGGCGGCTACGGGTCCGACAGTGATAGCGATAGTGAGGAAGAGGCTAGCGAGGACGATGAGGCAGCAGTTAGGGAGAGGGAGGAGGTGCGAGCTGAGAAGCGTCGCGAGAGGGAGAAGGAGATGAGGATGAACAACATGGGTACAGAAATGAGGGCCAAGCTGCTGGCAAAGTGAGTCCACTTTTTCCGCTTAGCATGTACCAATACTAACGTGCACAGGGAGCAGAACCGAGATATCTCGGAGAAGATCGCTCTGGGTCTCGCCAAACCAACAGCTACCAAGGAGACTTTGCTCGATTCTCGTCTCTTCAACCGAGAATCACTCTCTACAGGACACGGTGCCGACGATTCGTACAACCTTTACGACCGACCTCTGTTCCAGGGCTCATCAGCTGCTGCTGCCATCTACAAGGCCAAAGGCAACGACCACGGCAATGACGAGGCATACGGAGGAGGAACTGAAGGTGGAATCAGGCAAGAGATGGAGAAGGATCGATTCGCACTCGGGAACGCCACGCGTGGGTTTGAAGGTGCCGAAGGTGCTGAAGCACGTGATGGACCTGTTCAATTCGAGAAAGATGTGGTCATGTCTCTTGATGGTTCATCTGATCCTTTCGGTGTCGAGCAATTCATGAATGCAGCCAAGAAGGGAGGCAAGCGTACGGCGGAAGATTTACGCGAGGAGTCGCGTAAGAAACAGAGAGACGCAGACGGAGAGTAGTCGCTTAGTTGTCATTGTTGTGTATATGTCTCTCGGTCATCATATCTACCTGCATGTATATCATATTCACTCGCTCAGCAATCGGCTGCCGCGAAGGCTAGACGTCGGTGCATATCGTATTTGGAATCGGTCCGTATAACCTTCGCCATAGCGGCAATCGGATAAATACCGGGAGAACGGGGAAACATCGGCAGGGGCTTTGTAATGATTTATCCCCTCCACCGCCTGTCGACCAAGCGAAATGAGCCGAACACCCTACCAAGGGGCACCAACGATATCCCGCCATCAACTCTGAAGCCCTTGGCCCGGGTATCGTGTTTCTCCGAGCACATTCATCCGCTCCTTATATACCTGGCACCCTCGCTTTGAACAGTCCAGTTCTTCCCCTTAACCCACTTCTTCCACCACCAAATCGCCATCATGCCCGTCACCAACGACAAGCTCGACAAATCCTTTTTGGATGCTGATATCAAGCAGCTCCTCAAGGAGATGACCATGGACGAGAAGGTCTCCCTCTTGGCTGGAGCTGGATGGTGGGACACTGTCCCTGTGCCAAGGAAGAACATTCCCAGGTGAGTCGCTGGAGACCGATGCTATGAGGAAGATTGCTAACAGACAGTATCAAGGTCACTGATGGACCTAATGGTGCTCGAGGAGGATCTTTCTACCACATGAGTAAGTCTGAACCTCAGCAGTATAGGTGATACTGATCATCAGCCCCCGCCTCTGCCCTTCCCAATGCGACCTGTATCGGAGCCACTTTCTCCAAGTCTCTTACCGAAGATGCCGGTCGACTCCTTGCCGACGAAACCAAGGCCCGAAACGCCGTCTGCCTCCTGGCCCCCACCATCAACATTCAGCGATCTCCTCTCGGTGGACGAGCTTTCGAATCCTTCTCAGAAGACCCAACCCTCTCTGGTCAGATCGCTGCTTCCTACATCAACGGTCTACAAGGTGAGGGAGTCAGTGCTACCATCAAGCACTTTGTCGGAAACGATCAAGAGCACGAGCGAATGGGTGAAGATTCCATCATCTCCCAGCGAGCTCTACGAGAGGTCTACCTACGACCCTTCCAGATCGCTCAGAAACTCAGTAAACCATGGGCATACATGACCTCGTACAACCAGGTCAACGGTACCCATGTTTCGGAACATAAGCAGCTACTCCAGGATATTCTAAGGAAGGAATGGCAGCACGACGGACTCGTCATGAGTGATTGGTACGGAACATACTCGGTCTCTGAGTCGATCAATGCCGGCTTGGACCTCGAAATGCCAGGACCTGCTCGATGGCACGAACCTGGACTTGTCAATCATTTGATCATGGCTCACAAGATTGATCCCCGAACTATCGACCGAAATGCCGGTACCATACTTCGATGGGCTCAGAAGCTCGCCAAGCTCAACTCTGACATTGTATACGCCGCTCCATCGGACGAAAAGACCAGGTACGACGACAAGGAGGCTGATGCCAAGATCATCCGACGAGTCGGTGCCGAGGGTATTGTCGTTCTCAAGAATGAAAACTCGGTTCTTCCTGTTACCGAAAAGAAGGTTGCCATCATCGGACCCAACGTCAAGGCGCGAGTCTTGACTGGTGGAGGATCTGCTCAACTTCGAGCCGCTTGGTCGTCAAGCCCATGGCAAGGTCTCGAGGACAACAAGCCATCTGGTATGGATCTCGAGTACAGCCTAGGTTGTGCTGGCGCCAAATTCCTTCCTCAGCTCGACGAGAGCTTCACCACTGTAGACGGCAAGAAAGGTTTCAACCTCCACCACTACAAGTTGGAAGATGGCAAGCAAGCTTCCAAGTCGGGCTACGATGAGGTCTGGGATCAGAGTGATATGTTCATGGCCGACTTCTTCCCACCTGGTTTCGGTAAAGACTGGTTCACCGAGCTCAAGTCTGAGTTCACTTCGCCCATCGATGGAGAGTATCAATTCGGTCTTACTGTCACTGGCCAGGGATGGCTATGGGTCGACGACAAGTTGATCGTTGATAACTCGAAGGATCAGAAGCGAGGCGAGGCATACTTCGGTAACGGAACCGAGGAGGTGAAAGGTAGCATCAAGGTCGAGAAGGGAAAGGTAAGACAATTACCGGAATCGGTCACTCTGTTGAGAGGTAAGCTGATTTCTAGAAATACAACCTACGAATCCTACACGATTCCCGAAAGCCAGGAGCATCTGATTCTGGTCCGGTCACTCCCTTCTCCATCAAGGGTATCCGAGTCGGTGCTTTCCCCGTCTTCTCTCCCGATCAAGCTATTGAGGATGCCGTCACACTCGCCAAGAAGTCCGACAAGGCAGTCATTGTTTGTGGTCTCAACTCCGACTGGGAGTCTGAGGGATACGACAGGCCTAATCTGCTCTTACCTCTCCGACAAAACGAGCTCATTGCCCGAGTCGCCGAGGCCAACCCAAACACAATTGTGGTTATCCAGGCTGGTTCAGCAGTGTCTATGCCTTGGATTGAGAAGGTCGCCGGTGTTGTCTTTGCATGGTACGGTGGTAATGAGACCGGAAACTCGATTGCCGATATCGTATACGGTAAAGTCAACCCATCTGGTCGATTGCCCATCTCCCTCCCTGTCCGAGAAGAGGATATCGCGGCCAACTTGAACTACAAGTCTGCACATGACAAAATTCATTATGAGGAAGGTATCTGGGTCGGATACAAGAACCACAATGCTCGGAAGATCGCTCCCCTCTTCCCATTCGGTCATGGTCTGTCGTACACCACATTCGAGTACTCGGATCTCAAGATTACTTCCAAGCCTTCCGATGAGGCCAAGCCAGATGATTGGAAGCTCAAGGTTGCCGTTACCGTCACCAACACCGGTAAAGTCGCTGGATCCCACTCGGTACACTTTTACACCTCACCACCCAAAGAGACCGCTACAAGCTTGAAACACCCCGAACACGCTCTACAGGCGTTTGACAAGATCTACGATCTCGCACCTGGAGCTAAAAAGACCGTAGAGGTCACTCTCGACAAGTGTAAGTCATCTATGCTTCATCGTTGTATGACAACGCTGATTATATAGACGCCATCTCTCACTGGGACGATGTGTACAACACCTTCAGGGTCGAGAATGGAGAATGGAAGGTCAAGGTCGGAACCGACGCCCAGACTTTCTATGGCTCGGAAACATTCGTCGTAGAGCACGATATCGAATGGACTGGTCTGTAAAGTGACGTCAGAAGGTAGAAAGTACAAGAAGAAGGGAAGAAGGATTGTATGCATTAACATTTTGGTTCTGGTTCTGAAGGTCCGTGCGCGACACAACAACGTATATCTACTAATGATTGCAACTCGTTTCCTTTCCTTCTCTCATCTCATCTAACTTCTTTCCCTTTCCTCCCTCTACAGTGCTGCCTTCCATCACCGTACTGGATTACGATTCTCTCGATGGCAAACAAGATGTCTAGGAAGGCGCGACCTGATAATCATCCGCTTACCTCCAAGGCAAGTTTGTATTCTCTCACTAGCGGGTTCATGCTGATCACTTAGAAACCTACAGCGGGACCTACTGGCGGTACATCGGATCTCAAGAAGCTTCAAACGGACCTGCAACTCGCCAAGGCCAGACACAAGCACGCCGAGGAGTGCAGATTGTTGAAAGCTCAAGCGGACGAGTATAGGCACAAGACGGCAATGCTTGTAACAGATCAAGCGCGGGTTCAGCCTCGAAGCCAACAATCAGAGGAGGTATCGCATTATATCTCGGTCGTGAAACAAGAGCCTGGAGTGCCTATATCAAGTCAGTATCTCTGCTGTCAGACTCACGGTCGGAGATGGCTGATGGAGCAGGGAAGCGAAAGATGCCACAGGAAATCATCGACCTATGCGACTCCGATAGCGATATGTCCGAAGATGAAACGAACAAGGCGTCAGCCAGTAGCTCAACTGACAGCGAACACGTTACCTCGGCCCCGGGTGTTGACGACAATGGATCGTCTGCAGCCTCGAAAGCGAACGGATCTGCTGATCAAGCACATGAAGCACCTGAGGGGTCAGGTCGACTCGCCCTCACCGATATCTCTCGCTCTTCCAGTAAGCACGGCATGCCCAGAACGTTTAACATGCCCACATCTGTCAAAGAGGTTGGCGCAGATGCGACTGCTCCTTCAGTAGCGCAACCTGTCGTCCGATCCTACTGGAAGGAACGACTTGATGCTCATGTGCAACCAGAGTCATCTGCCATCACTTCCGAGCCCACGCCTACGACTGCCGATCCCTCCGTCCCGACCAACTCATCGGCTGGCATTGTTGCAACAGCACCGAAGAGCCCGAAAGTCAGAACCTCAAGCTCAAAGCCGATTTCCGACAATCCGCACAGATATCGCGGACCGGAGATCACCGTCATTTCCCTTCAAGCCATCTGGGCTCACCTCGACCATGCATGGGGACAGGGGTCGTATACTGCTAAAACGGTTGCTCAGCTGAGTGGTTGGTGGGCAGCCTCGGTAGTCGCCTCGATTTATCGACTCGACAAGCACCAGGTCTGGTTACTGCTCTTTGCACAGTTCAAGTGGTGGAAGGCATTGCAGGAACAATGGGAGAAGTTTGACGCTTTGCCAGCCAAGAATCGACCAATCATCGGGAAGATGAGGGCTGTCAGGTTGAAGAAGGAGAGCCTGGCTGTTAATGCCGAGGTGGCGTTGATGACTGAAGGTCTGGTGATGGAGTCGGCGGCGATCTACAGGCTGGGACTTGTTGTCAAGAAGGAGAAGGTGGAACCAAAGGCAGCAGAGAAGAAGGGCGAGGGTGGAAATAAGAAGCAAACTGAGAAGAAGACCACTGGGAAAGGTGGGGGAGTGAAAGGTCATCAGGCAAAACAAGTCAAGTTTGGGAGTGAGATGGCCACCGGCAAGAAGGCAGGTGGGCCGCAAGAGCAGGGGGCGGAGGAAGGGGACGTCGATGAATTGACAAGCGACAGCGAAGAGGAGGCGGAGGATTAGTGGACTCGCGACCGACGAGGGCGAGGACAAGAGGGGGCACTTTTCAATGAGGTTCTACTTAGTGGAGAGAAATAGGTAATTAAATGTCGAGCATAATTGTATATATTGCATGCAAGGGTGAGAGGGTGAAGACTGCTTCAGTTGACCGGGCGCTCGTCCTCCCACGCCTGAGCTGAGCGAGATGGACGGGCTTATACTGTAATGTCATTTAAAAGACTGCAGTATACTGAGGGCACGGACCACTCACTCACGAATCACATCGAGAACGTCGCACACCCTCTGTAATGAATGAACAGCATATTACCTCACACTTGTCGCTATGAGTCACGCACTAGACATTAAACCGTGCATTGGGCCTTGTCCTCAGGCTCACCGGTCACGACCTCGAACTAATCTAGATATCAAGCCGACACTCCCCGATGAGGCCGACATCAAGCCTCTCGTAGATTTCAAGAAAGAACGAGAAACGCTCAAGAAGCATTTCGAGCAGGATAGCACCATCCTCGATCTTCGAGAGGAGAACCATAAAGTGAAAGAAGAGAACCGGCGCCTCAGAGCAAGGCAGCGAGTAATTAAGGTCGAGGCCGGGATCGTTGATGTCAAGCCTAACCTTGTCGAGTTCGGTCATGGTGAAAACGTGATGTCCACCGGCAAACGGCCTCCTCTGGACGATAGCGATGATGATGGCATTGTTTATATTCGCGAGGTCAAGGCTAAAAGATCGGAGCACAGGGTTGCAAGTAAGTACCCATGAGTACTATTCACTGCTTGAGCCTTACATTCAGATCGACCTTCCTTGCCATTGACCACAGGACCATCGGAGGGCAATACCGAAGTCATATTGCCTTTGAATCCCAATACCCCTCACACGGCAACGGAAAACGATCGTCACCATCACTCAAACCATTCGGTACCGCTATCCGCGACCATCGATATCAAGCCCTCCTCAACTAGCCTCAGCAAGCAACCCAAGCGAGGCACTAAGACAAGAGAGATCCGAGAGAGGCAAGATTCGATACTCTCATATGGCTCGTCTGCCCCCGAGCCCAGAATGGATTTGAACAACTCCTACGGCGGAAGGCAGTCCATCAAGCCTGTCCGAGCCCGAGTTCGGAAAGCGGGAAGACAGTCCGGCCCCGCCCCCGACACTGGCTCATCCAGTCGGAGGATATCAGGCGCTATCAAGGCCAAAAGTGGTGGCACATCCAGAGGCTCGGACATAATCGCAACTGGGGCTTGCGATCAAGCTAATACCGATCCCTCTGCCAGCGAGTCCGACGAGTCGAGCGGCGACGATGAGTTCAATGGCCCATACAAGGGCCCACACCTCAAGGTTCTTTCGGTACAAGCTATCAATGATCGACTTGAACGTTCCCACGATAAATACGAAACGACTCTGGAGAACCTTCGACAGTGGGCTGCGTGGTGGCCCAAGGCACAGGTCGTCAAACACCACAAACTCAACGCGGGCGAAGTATGGATCCTCATGGTCGCAGTCCACGAATGGTGGAGTGATCTGTTGCTCACAATGGAATCTCAGAATTGTGAGTGGCGAGCAGAGATGGGGGAGGCGGACAAAGAGGATATGAGATTGAGAGTGAAGGAGATCACTTTGTCAAAGGAGATGGCGGTGGTGAGTGCGAAGAGAACAATGTTGAGACAGGGTGAGTCGATCCCGGTCGACTCGGTGATTGACCTTCGCACCGCTGGTCGCGGTAAAGCGAGGGGATAACGTTCCGACCAGTCTAAAGCTGTCAACAGCACCAAGTCAGACATGTCAATGAGCCTGTCCGTAGACCATGATGTATATCACATTTCAAAGAAGCCCATGTGTGCCACGACTTGCACCCTCCCCACTAAACGAGGATCATATCTCATCCTCGTTACTGCTTCGTTGGTCAGATGCGCGAACTTCTCGAGCTGGTATTTTTGCTTTACTACCCACTGAGCCCACTCTCGGCCTTCCTCCCCATACACGACCGCTGAAACAGACATCAAGTCTTTTTTAATGATCATCAACAGGTATGAGTGAATGATGTCAATGTTTGACATGATAATACATGATCCCCACACGTCTAAATCGTTTGTCCTTTAGTTACATCCTAACATTATAATCATTACTGTAAGCTCGTTTCCAAAGTTCTGAAAGTCGCGACGCTCAAACAAGAGTCGAGATACTAGAGTGGCTCCCATGGGTCCTCCGGCCCTTGACAGGTCGATCAGCATCATGTACTGCCATATGCCTCTTTAGCTGATCCGGCCTGGGGAATCGTTTTCCACACCCGGCAAATGAGCAAGCGAAGGGTCTTTCACCGGTATCTGGTTGTCAGGGGACGCACAGAAACTATAGGAACAAGTGGACTTACGGGTTCGTATGTGCTTTGTGAGATTCGAGGCCTCGACGAAACCTTTGTCGCAGTGTGGGCAGGTAAACGGTTTCTCGCCATTGTGAGTCCTCTATCAGGTCAGTCATGTCCGATACCCCTGTCCCCGGCAGGACATATGATGACATACCATATGAATAGTAAGAGAGGATGAGATGGCGAAAGTCTTGTCACAACCAGGATACTCGCATTTGAACGGTTCTAGTTGATCAGCCTTATCATCCTCAAAATTTACGACTTACTCTCTTGAGCGTGCCTTCGCTTGTGAGCCGCCAAAGGCGCTGCTTCAGAGAAAGCTTGATCACAAGCATCACATATATAAGGTCTATGACCTATATGTGATTGTAAATGCCTCAACACCTTTTGTCGAGATTTGAATTCTCGCCCGCCGGCATGACCACATGTATCCCATAGACATGTATAAGTGTTTTTGCACTTGCCAATATGTTCCTCCGACAGGTGAACCATGAGCGAGCCTGTGTCGGGAAAAGCCGAACCGGCGGTACAGCCTGGCCACATACATACCAGCGGCTTGGTTGGAGGCGGAGGCGAGGAGGTATATGTTGATGGTGAAGGAGTGGGTAGAATCGGGATATGGTGATGATGCGGTCTGACTGGGTGTTGTGGGGTGGCGACAGGTGTGGTAGAAGCGGACGATATCGATGGCAGGATCGGGGTCGAATTCGGGACCGGTGGCGGGACCATTTGATTGTTCCAGGCCAACTCGCCTGCCGATAGACCAAGGTGTTCTTCGAGGACATGGCGAAGCATCGTCTGTGGACTGAATGGCTCGCCAGACGAATGAGTATGCGAGTGCGGATTCGGAAGGACATGCCCGTTGAACGACGTATTGGCAGGAGCTTGAGCAAGATCAAGATTATTGGCCATGGGCTGATGTAGTAAAGCATGGCTATCATTGATCTGATTATTTTGGTTGATCTGGGCGTTTGCACCATTTGAGTAGTTGGCAGCAAACATGCTGTTGTCCGGAATACCTGGAGGTTGAGCCGAAGGGTTGCCCGCCGGGAAACAATCGTCCCACAGACACGACATCAAAGTGTCGACACCCGCATTATCGAGATGTAAGTTCGAAAAGTCGAACGGTTGCTGATTCATTGCGTTTCCCGTAGGGAAATTTTGCAATGTTGGCATCGAGGTTGGAGGCATGTTGACAGAATTGCCGCTCAAAGGTACCGCCGCCGAAGCATTCAGATGATCAGAGGCTATATGAGCCAGTAGATCGGGAGTGGTACTAAATACCTGATGACAATTCTGCCAATGACAAACATTCTGCGGACCGGGTACAGGGAGGCTTGGGTTGTTGGTGATAGTTGCCAAAGGTTGTGGCCAGGGAGCGGGCGGCAGTTGACTGGGATCGAATATGTTCTGGTTGAATACAGGTGGCGCGGACATTGGTATAAAGGTGGAGTCCTTGTGCTGAGAGGTCGAATCGTGATTGCACACTACCGGGGCGGGGTGAGGATCGGTACAGACTGGCAGGGCGCAATCGTCCTGTGTGCAGCATTGGAGCTGTACTATCAGTAAGGCTCAAAGGAAGCAAAGGAAGGATGTGAAACGGAGATGCAAGCGTGACGAAGGCCAAGTTTGAGATCATGTAGCCAAACGATGATGTTGATAGCATTATGAACACGGGTTCTGGCGGCGACACACCGATGTGAGACGAGGCATGGGATCGTCTGTGATGTGGACATCGGCACTCACATATTGCTGTATAGCATGACAGCCCTCTTTAGAGCATGCCCACTCTTCCAATTCCCGCATGCTCTGTGCACTATTATCGAAACCTCCAATATGTTGGGAAGGGTGAGGATCGTGACATCCCTCATCTTCACACACCGCTCCTTGACTGCAACCGGGATCATTACAGCATTCGACGACGTCCGCAGACGAGCACTGATTCTCGTCGCAACATGCCGGTTCAGCGTTGAAGGAATGTGTGGTCGAGATGGACGGATGTGACTGGTGATGTCGACTGGGGAACCGATTCAATGGTGTCGACGCTCGCGAACTTGACGTTGAAGCTTGATGTTCCGAGTCACAACAAATGAAATCGTGAGCCCATGGCTCCGCATGAGACAAATATGGTAGACCATGGTTGTGTGTCGAATGTCCAGAGTTCATCATGTTGCCCAATCCGTCCTATTGCTTCTGAGCTCTTGCAGTCTCACACCCTTTGCGTCCAGTACTATCGATGTAACGTTGAATTTGCGATATGTCGAACAATAAAAGCGTTGAGCAAGTCGTGAGCCAGATCCAGCTCCACCAGCCACTATTTCCGCTCCAAAATCTCGTAACCTATCCTGCGCTATTACAATGAGGCAGTCTAGTCGAGTGGGGTAAACGTGCCAAGTTCGGGAATTCAATTGTGCCAAAATTCGAATGGCGTGCTTTCCGTACTTCCGGCGAATTTGGGCTTCTACTCTGTATGCTTCCTAGACCGTCTGTGAGCTGTATAGAGCGAGTGTGGCTGTTATGAGCATTGTGAGCTTGGTAGATAACTTTTGGGTCCTCATCCGGTTGGCCGAGTAATATGTTGACGAATCGAGGACCCGAACGGTCAAGATAGCGCAATCTATAGTAAACAGGTGGCGTAAACAAGGATCAATGGCCATTCAAAGATCGGTCCTCCTTGTGTATGAGTCCTCCAAGAGCGCGCGTACGACGGATCTATGCATACATATGATACAGCAGTCATTACTTGCTGGCGAGTTCAGCTCCTAGCCTAGCTTCACTGATCGCCATCACTTCCCTACTCCCTTGCTACGTCGATGTTAGCTCGACTCAGCATGTCGTTGAGAGAAACTCACAAAGGCGCTAAATTCCCACCTGCATCAGCCTGTACAGCATAGGTATCGCTCTGAGGATCCTTCGACAAGTCCTTATTCTGCCTCTCCTCCATATTTCGTTTCTGGAAGTACTCTTCTTCGTCTCGTTTGTAGAAATGCTGGATGTTGCCATTTCTACTGATTAGCTTTGAGTCGTGAGGGGTACGTACGCATCACTTCGAACGGCTATCTCGACGGGAATCTCTCCAGGCTGCAACGCCATGCTTACTGAAAGCAACGAGACCAGAGTGGTGATAACAAGGGTAGAACGCATGGTGTTGATTGTCAATCTGGTGCGAGTGTTGTCAAAGATCCAGGGGTGTGGCCGAGGGCGGTGATGAGATTTCTATGAGTATGCAGATTGGTGAGTGTTTGAACTGAAGGAGTGTACATCTGTGCTTTATATATGCAGAGAGAGGATCAGTCAGGTCAACGGCCAAGTCATGTAGTCAGGCGACAGGAGAAGGGCAACGCGTCGAAACGCGACACCGGTTAGCAAGCGATTGTCCCCTCACATCGACTCTGACGACACAGGCTGGAGACGATGTTGAGCCCCTTCATATGTCGGAAGATGACACTTAGCACAACGACGACATCCAATTCCAACTTTCTTGTGGCAAGCCACTTAGTAGCGCCTCGCAGATCATGTCGATCCCGGCTCGGTAACGATTGAGGGATTTTCCCATTTATTTACGGAATGCTCCGTTGCCCCCGATAATGGACCGTGCTGGATTGCACGAAAGGAGAGTGTCGTCTAGCGGTATCTACTGCAAATGCAATGATGGCCACAGGAACTTGGGTTCAAGCCAGCGTGTCATGCGACGGGCGTCATCAACGGGTGCCGGGTCTACTTTGGCTGTAATATCGGTCATCGGTCGAATTAAAACGCGCATTGTAGTGTGTTTTTGGTGCGGTGAATTTATTCAGGTCCACACTTGCAGGCGAAGAGCGTAGAATAGCAGTAAACAGTTAATTAAACCTGACCATTCAGGGCAGTGAAAACCCCCCTGTTTCCTGACTTCACTCTGCTACTACCCCTGTTTCTGGGTTGTCTCTCTTTCCGCGCCGGGCCGGGGGAGACATGGAACGCTCATGGCTTCAAAGATCGCCCAGAGCCGTTATTGGACGCAACAACCGTTTCAAGGTTCAGAACAGTCCAATAGTAAATTACCTGCTTACCGGCCACCGAGTTCGACCGTCCCGAGCATGACCAACACTCGACAATCCACTCCTTTCATCAATGACCCCAACGAAATAGATAATCACACAAAGGAACGCTCAAACAAAGCACCGCATACCAACAAAATAACGCCTTCGGACACGCTCGGTCCTTCCGTTGGCTTCCCCGACCAATCCCAGGCCGAAAGTACATCTAGTACCTCAAAGTATAGAAATAGAGTAAAGACATCGTCAATAGAATTACCCCGTCATTTCAACGAACCACGACGACGGAACAGTGCTTCCCTCCCCTCAGCAGATACTCCCACCTCGCCTATTCTGGCTCTGGCCAAGACACGTTCGCAAAGATCGAGCACCTTATCCACGACTCGGCAGGCTGCCTCATCGTCATCGCGTCCGCATCTTCGATCACGTGCATCCACCAGCGTCAAGCTTCTCCCTATAGACTCCGCCCAACTTTCGGACGCTTCGACGACATCACCTGAGGCGACTCCCAAGTTTAGGCCAAGAGCCATGTCGTCCTC
>Ga0265780_10004437_pt1 | contig 18056 bp, 26 predicted proteins | sample P1T30metagenome_FD_192432 | JGI IMG/M metagenome (GOLD analysis project Ga0265780, IMG submission 192432) | Plant litter microbial communities from East Loma Ridge, Irvine, California - P1 T30 | ecosystem: Environmental > Terrestrial > Plant litter > Unclassified | place: USA: California...
GGTGAATGGCTTGACGATGGCTTGCGTCGATCGTGCGGCTGTCCGGCCGACCTTGCCAACGGCAGCCAGTCCAGGCGGGAGCGCCGCGCCGATCATGCCGCCCGTCAGCACGTCATCAGGATTGACCAGGCCGGCCGACGCTGCACCGGTGGCGCCGCCGCCTGCCGCGCGCAATGCCAGGGTCAGTGCCGCGCTTTGTGGTGCGTTCTGGCCCACTCGGAACCCGCCCGATGCGAGCGCGCTGGACAGCGCCTCGACGGTTCGGGCCGACATTCCGCCTCGAGCCAGCATTGGCGCCGCAGCGCGCGTGCCTGCACCGAGCGCGCCGCCCACCGGCAGCGTGGCCGCGATGTTGCCGCCCACACGGCCGACCGTGAACGCGGTCGACCCCTTGTTCTCCTCGGTCAGCGCGTCGAAGTCGGCGTTGCGCGTGCGGGTCATCTGCGAAATGTCCGGCACGCGCATGCGGTGCTCGGCCGGCAGCGCACCACGGACGGCGTCGGTGACCTTGCCAGGCAGGTAGGATGCTGCGTTGAGCAAGGTATTGCCCAGGTCAGCGACACCCATGGCGCCGCCTTCGATCAGGCTGCGGGCCGTCCCCTTCTGCTGGCGCGGCGCCATCGTCCGCTTGACCGGCTCGTCGAAGCGGTCGTACGGGTTGGCGCCGCTGGTGGCTGGCTCGTCGTATTGGTCGTAAATATTTGGCATTGTTATTTCCCCAGGATTGCAGCAGCCGCACCGGCGCCATACTTGGCATCAAACTGGTCGCGTGATTTTGGGTTCATTTTCAGGTAGCCCTGTGCTTTCGTAGGGATCGCCGAGATGTCGGCCCGCGCTTGGCGTGCTCCAGGCGTCCGGTAACCCTGCTCGGCGGAATACGTTTCGCGAATGTCCTGCTGAATCTGGTCATATTCCTCGCGGAACAGACCCAGCTTCTTTTTGACAGTTGCTTGGTCGTCGGTCGCAGTCGGGATGAATGGTTTCAGCCGGGGCGTCTCGGATGCGGTCACGGCCGCGCCGGATCGATCGTGCAGCTTGAGCGAGCCAATGTCGGCGACCAGGGCGCGCGCGCGCACGCCGTCCGGGTCCGAACGCTGGCGGATCGTGTCGCCCATGTAATTGCGGACTCCAAGCGCAGCAGGGTAGGCTTCGACGGCTTTCAATGCGTCGTCGACCTTGCGCAGCGCAGCGTCGTTCTCGAAAAGCGTCTTGCGCACGGTGCCCGGAACGTCGCGCAGCTTCGGGCCGACAGGCTGGCCATTCGGGCCAATGATGGGCATCGCCTGATTGGTGCGAGTGTTGACCATCAGCGGCCCGCCATCGCCCTGCACAACGGTGTTGCGGCCCTGATCGATGCGTTCACGCTCGAGGCCAAGCCGTTCACGCGAAAGCTGCAGGTTTGCGCGCGCGACGCTGTTGCTGGCGGCGCCGTCCGGCGTCATGCCATTCTGGTACCGCGCCTTGACCGAACCGTCATAAGCATCGAGACCGAAAGTGGCCGCGCCGGTGTCTTCCCAGTGCAATTTCTCGGCGACCTCGGCCGATGACGCCTCGCCTTCCGTGCCATCGTTGAATAGTGGCATGTTGACCACTTTCCCGTCTTTCTTGACCTTTTCCCATACCGCACTCGGGCGGAACTTCTGGATATCGTCCAGCGTCTTGGCAAGCCCGGCATTGTCGCCTTCCTCGAGCTGGACTTGCGCCTTGGTCATCATGTGGTCGAGCATTTGCTGCGTTCGGTTGACCTTCTTCCCCTGCTGCATGTTCAGCGCCATTTGCGGCGGCATGCCCATGTTGAACCAGTTGGGCTGGCCAGGCGCCGGCGCGGGCTGTCCGCCCATGGGGCCGGCGCCGGCGCCTGGCATTCCGCCAGGGGCCATGCCGGGCATGCTTTGCTGGCCCTGCGAGGGCATCATCTCGCCCCCGCTCTGTGCGCCTGGCTGCTGTTCGCCCATGCCGCCGGAAGCGATCGATGCCGCAATGCCAGGCTGTACGCCATTGCGCATCAATGCCGCCAGGCGCGTTTGAACGCGCTCATCGCGCGCACGGGTGCCTTGCTGGGCGCCGTAATCTGCCTCGGCGTCCTTGGCCTTCCAGCCTAGAATCTGCTCCGTCATCGCCTGCTGACGCTGGAGCGCAGCGCGCTGCTGCTGCTCGTCCATGGTGTCGTTGAAGGTACCGTATGCAGCCCCGGCAATCTGACCGAAGCTGCGGGGCGTGCGTGATGGTCCGGACAGCTCGAGCATCTTGCTCCCTGCTGCCATCAGACCCCGGTTCTGCTCCGGGGTGAGGTTGAATAGTTGGTCGAGAAGTCCCATGACAGCCCCTTACTGGTCGAGAAGGTGATACGTCATGTCATCGGCCGAATGGAACATTTCAAGCATTCGGTTCACGGCAGTATTGGCGGCGTCCTGGCCCTCTTGCTCCAGCAGGCAATGCGCGCACTGGACAATCTGCAGGCCGGCAAAATGTAGGTGGATAAGCGCCTCGGCGCGGGCCAGCTCGGTTGCGGAGGCCTGGCGCACCGTAACGTCTTTCCCCTCCATGAGGGCAATGGTGACGTCGAGCATGCTGGACCACGTTTCGCCCTCAGCGTCGAATACGTGGCCGATGATGTCGGGGGCAAGATTTGGCAATTCCTCGCCGAAGAAAACGAACTCCATGGGGCAACTCCTGTTCATTGGAAAGTGTCAGTAAAACGCTCTTTTGTCCCATTCGGAAGGGACAGTTGCAGCGCCTGTTCAATGTCGCGATATGCCTGTGTGCGGCCCACTTTGTAGCGGACCTCGAGGCGGGCGCGGACCATCGGACGGGGCGTGCCCAGCCCGAGAAGGTGCCGCGCGAAATGCACCCGGCGCTCCCCCTCGGTCATCAGGTCGGTCATCTTCTGCAGCAGCAGTTGCCGGAATGCCTCTACCGCGTCCGGTGGCTGCGTGCTGCGGTCCAGCTCTGCGAGAAGAACCAGGATTGCGTCGGAAGCGGTGGCCATGGCGCCGCCCTCATGACGCCATACGCGGCCGCGCAAGGCCTGGCGCCTCGCTCGCTTGCGTAGCCAACACGCGCGCCAGCTCTGCTTCGGCGCGGGCCAGCTCAATGTCGAAGATGCTTGTCGGGCGCGGCTTGATGCCAAGGCGCCGACAGATCATCTGCGGGTTGGCGTTCCGGATGTAGTGCCATCGCAGCAGATCGCGATGCATCGGCATGAGCCGTTTCCACGCCTGCTCGACCCGCTCGGCGTCGTCACTGTCCAACCGATCGCCGCTGCTCGCGACAAACAGGGCGCCCTCGGCCGCGATGCGCATTCGATCGCAAACGTTCCCGGTCCCAGTCAGGTTCTTGGAGGAGGCGACCGGCGCGCCGCCGCGTGCCCACCTGGCCCAGTTGGCGATTCGTTCCTTGGTGCTATTGCGCTTCATCGTGTTCCTTGTATTGAATATTCCCTGCGGTGCCGGTCGCTTGGAGCTGCAGCCACTGTCCGAGCCGCATGTGGTTGTTCTCGCGGGTTTGCTGGTAGCCCGCCCGGTGCGCCGCCGCAAGGCGTGTCCAGTACGGGACCATTTCCCCCGGGTTCGATCTCGTTTGAGCTTTGGCGTCCTCGACGTCATCGGCGGTCCAGCCGTACAGGTTGGCGATGTACGCGAAGTCACGGAGGAACTGCTTACTGACCTTCATCGGCCCAGTCCTTCCCCATCTGGTCGGGCAGGTGGATCTCGACAGCCAGCCCATCCCGAACCAGGCGGCGGGCCAGTGAGAACGCGGCGGCCTGGCCGGTGAAGCTGGCGTCGTTGTCGCCTGCGATCAGAACCCGGCTCACCCCCTCAGGCGGAACCCATGATTCGAGCAAAACGGCATTGGTCGCCGCCCACACAGGCACGCCGAAGCGTTGAGAGGCCGCCAGAGCCGTTTCTATACCCTCGGCTATACCGAGTGTCATCCCGGCCGCTCCAAGCCTCACAGCGCCCGTTTTGAGCGGTTTGCCGGCCATGATCTTCTTGGGTTCTGGTACTGCCGCTTTGTGCCCGTCGCCTGTCAGGTAGGTCCGGTGGATTGATGCGCCGGCGCCGTCCGGGTACCGGATGCGCGCCACCATCGCCGGGAAACGGCCCAGGGCGCGGCCTTCCTCGTTGGTGTAAGGCAGAGCGGGATGCAACCGCAGGTCTGCCGGCACAATCTCCAGGCCCAGGCGCCTGTTGAGGTACTGCCATACCGGGTCGCCGCGCGTGACTGGTCGGCTTTCCTCCCACACCTGCGTCAACGCGCGAATCTTGCTGGCGTCGGTGCGCTCCGGTGCGATCGGGCCGGCCTGCACCGTGCCGACGATCCGGTCGACCTGCTTGGCGGCCTCGCTGAACGACCAGCCGAGAACGCCCTGTAGCAGCTTGAAGCCGTCACCCGAACCGCAATGCGAGCAGATCCAGGTACCGCGCCCGCCCTTGTCGTCGAACCGGTACCGGTCTTTCCCGGAACAGATCGGGCAAGGCCCGTGCTTTTTGCTCAGGAAGGAGGGGTCGAGGCCGAGCGACTGGAGGATGCCGGGCCAGCGGCCGACCGCTTCGTCGGCGGTGCGAGGTTTAAGCGCCTGCATGCTGGCCTCCCTTCGCTTTCGCATCGCGGATTTGCAGATGCTTGAGGAAGCCAGTCACCTCCGGACCAGCCGCCGGCGCCATGACGTCCTGCATGCCACGAGGCCAAACCCCAAAATATTCGCGGTACTTGTTCGCCGCCCAGCCCGGCTTGTAATTTTTGCTCGAGGCGATGCATAGCAGCTGGGAGTAGAAATCCTGCTTGTCCATCTTCGGCGCCTTGGTCTTCTTCGCGATGGGCACCAGGTCGCCGGCACGCACATCGACGTTGGCGCGGCGCTCCGGCGCGAACCCGCACACCGGGCACTTGTGGACCGTTTTTACATAGCTGCAGGACGCGCAGGCCTTCGGCAGAGGCTTTTCCCGCTCCTCCTGGCCGCCCTTTGCATCCCGGGGCGAACCGTCATCCAGTTCGAGCGGGAACTCCTCCGTCGGAAACCCGAGCCGCGTCACCGAACCGGAGTGGTCGAGGATCAGCGCCCGGTCTTTGCTGGCGTGTGGACGCAGCACCCGCCCGGCCATCTGGATGTAGCGAATGAGCGAGCGCGTCGGCCGCGCCAGGATCAGCGTGCGGCAGGCCGGGAAGTCCCAACCCTCGGCGAGAATGCCCACGTTCGAGATCACCATCGTCTCGCCGGTCTCGACGCGGGCTAGGATCTCGCGCCGTTCCTCCTCCTCGGTGTAGCAGTCGATGTGCTCGGCGCTGACGCCGGCGGCATGGAAGCGCTCGACGATGTGTTTGCTGTGCGCGATGTTCGCCGCGAAGCAGACCGTCGGCGTGCCGCGCGCCAGGCGCAGCCAGTGCGTGACGATGTCGCCCACCAGCTCCGGCTTGTTGGCGGCGCGGCCGACGTCAGCGTCGGTGTAATCCATGTCGCCGAACGCGTTGCGCGCCTGCTTGATGCCCGTCATATCCGGCTCGCTCGGCGCGTACACGTCGACGTCGACCAGGTAGCCGGCTTCGATCAGGTCCGGGATCGTCGCCGCCACCGTCATGTGCTCAAACAGGGGGCCGCCCAGCTCGTCGTAATGCTTGCCCAGGCCTCGGGCATACGGCGTGGCCGACAGGCCGATCACCGGCACGCCCTTCGCTGCGGCTATGACGGCCCGGTATTCCTTTGAGCCGGCGACCGTGTGCGCCTCGTCGATGATGATCAGGTCGACCTCTGGCATGCCGCGCCGTGCGATCGTCTGGATGCTGCCCACCAGCACGCTCTCGTAGACGCGGATGGTGTTCACGCCCTGGATCACACCGTGGTCGATGCCGGCTTTCTTGAAGCGGCGCGCGGTCTGCTCGACCAGGTGCACGCGGTTACAGAGGAAGATCACGCGCTTATGCTTCGCACGGGCGCCGCGCACCAGGGCCATGCCGATCTCGGTCTTCCCGGAACCTGTCGGGCTGCACAGCATCTCCCGAACCACTCCCCCAGCCAGGGCGCGGCGGAGGTTTTGCACTGCCAAGGATTGGTACGGCCGGAGAACCAGCGCCCCCGAACCTACACCCCCTTGGCCGGGCTGGTTTTTGCGGTTAACTCTTCTCTTCTGAGATGCATCCCAGTTGCTAGCGTGCTCTTCTGAGGTGCGTGTCATGGGATAGCACGTTGCTAGCACGTCGCTATCCATTTGCATTTCTGTCATGGGATAGCCTCCTGCTAGCGTTGCGCCAGCTCGGTATCGGTCAGGAAACCAGCCTCGATCAGCAGATCGAGATCCAGCCCGGTGATGAAGAGCTTCCTCTCCAGGAATGGGACGTCGTAGGGCACCATCCCGTTGTTCTGGCTGGCGAACAGCCACAGCAGCATGAGATGGCCCTTCGAGGCATCCGGCAGGGAGCAGAATGCGTAGTCGTCCAGGATGGCCCGGTGCAGCTTGATCCAGGGCGGGTTGCGCTTGGCGTAGTGCTGGAACGTGTTCCAGTTCTTCACAGTGAGGTGACGGGGTTTCATGCGCCTCCCTCGATTCGGCCCTGCTCCGGCGCCGCCTTGTTCAGATCCTGACGGCGGCCAAGCAGCACGTAGCGCGCCACGCCCTTGTGCACCAGCGCATCAGGGCCGATGACGTCCTCTCTCAGCGTGTAGATGTCCCACTGGTCCTTGAGCTCTTTCACCCGAGTAGCCAGGCGCAGGTATCCGGCCGCTGTGCCTTCGTAGGTGTTGAGTCCACGCGCGCCGCGAAACTCCAGCGCCCGGCGCAAGGTATCCAGCTGGGTGCGGCCATCAGCGGCGCGGAGGCCGACGCCTGCAGCGCGTAGCTCCTCGCACACGCTCGTGATATTCTCGGCTCCGCAGTCGACTACCTTTTGCGTTGGCGCGGATGCCCCGACCTGAATTGAGTGAGCGCCCCCCTGGCCGGGGGCGCACTCTTTTGGAATGCGGGTATTCATTGAACACCGTGCTGGAGAAAGGCCCTGATGTCCTCGGCGCGCCACAAGAGAGTGCGCACGCCCATGTTGACCGGTGCGGGGAATCGACCCGATTTCACGCCGTGATACCAGGTTGTCCTGCCTACTGGGATCAGGGCTGGGACGGGCGGGGTGGCATTAGGGTCACCGATGATTTGCCGGAGTCGGAGAAAGCCGATCTCGGGTAGTGAGTTGGTGTTCATTTTGCATCGCTCCTGTTCGAATTTGTTCGACAGGGCGATACTGCTGTTCCTTCCTTCGCTAGAAAACGCAATTGCCCCGAAATGGGGTGCAATTGCACTGTCGGGGACAGGAGGGGCTATGCAGGGAAGAGCGCCGGCGGCAGGGTGCGCCGACGCGTGTGGAAGATTACTTCTGATCGATCAGGTTCATTGCCTGCGTCAGCGTCTTTTTGAGATGAGTCTGGCTTTCGGTCAGCCCAGGGAACCCCGTGTACGGCAGTAGATCTTCAAGTATTTTCGCCTGCTTGAAGTTCTGTCCTGGGTAAGTGGTTTTCCAGTAGTGATCGGCCAGGGCGCCAATGATCCCGAGATAGTTGTTTCTTGCCCTGGGTGAAAGGGGCGTCTCATCCGCGATCGACTGTTCGCCGTAATAGCCTTCTGCCTTCGCCCAGTCCAGCCAGTCAATCGACAGTTTCTTGCTGATAGCCCAGTCAATGAAATACTTTGGAGGGTATCGCTCTTCGCTATGCACACCGCTTTTCCATATCCGAAGAATTTGAGAATGTTCATGCCAAATATTCAAGGCCATTCTGGCAGTCCGTGTTTCTCCAATAATATCCTCGGTCATTTCCGCGAATGGGGTCAAATTGTCGAGCCTTCGGATAGAACTAATCTCACTTATTTTGCGGCGCTCCTCCGAAAAATACGGAATCGAAATTTCGCCTTTTTCATCCAAAGGAATGTCTTTGGGATCAAAACCGCTCAAAAGGATCAGTCCTTCTTGTACCGTCCAATGATCGAGGAGGAACCAAGTATGCAGACGATCAGGCGAATACTCTGAAAGGCACTGGGAAACGAAATCCGCGTGTTTTCGGATTTCTTCCTCGTAATACTCCTCTTCATCCTTTGTTCTTTTGGCAATTCGTTCGTGCCGCTCGCGCATAGATTCAGCAAGCTGGCTCATTCGTGCCTCTCGCTTTTCCCGCTTATAAGCAATCAGCTGTTCGACATCGAGTATTTTCATTTCCAGTGTTCCGCCAAGGTTAATCAGTGCTGCCCGGGAGCCCTGCCAGTGGTCCTCTCGGGCGGATATATTATCGCTCTCAACTCATCTACATCTGCTTCCGCATCATCCCGCTGCTGAGTGATCAGCCCGACCTTGGCCAGCAGCCCCTTCACTTGGTCGGCTGCCTTGGCCAGCATTGCCTTGAGATCGGCAATCTGCTGCTGGAAGTAGGTTCGCTGCGCCTGCAGTTCGCGCACCAGGCGCGCGTTCTCGTCGCGCAACCGGGCCGCGTCGACTTGATGCTGTTTCGCAGCCTCGACCTCCCGCCGCATTCGCTCGAGCGCAGCCGCCTGCTGGACCCGGGCACGCCGGCTGACCTCGGCTACGTTCCGCGCTTGCTCGACCAGGGCGAGGTGCTGAGCCTGCGCCGCCTCGTGCTCCTCCTGCATCTGCCTCGCTTTGCCGGTGAGCCGGTCGGCAATGGTCGGCGCTGGCGGCTGCGGCGCGGCCAGCGTCGGGTTCTTCTGCAGCGCTGTGGCGTACTGCTTCGCCGTCGTGTGCGTGGCCTTCGATCCCTCGACGCCGCGTTGCAGGCCCACCGGCGCGCCCACCAGCTGCGCGAACTCGGTCTGCATCTGCGTCAGCACCTTTCGGCCGCCCAAGAAGTCCTTGGCCGACAGCCGGCCGTCCTTCGTCAGCGGTACGACGTACGCCACCAGGTGCGGCGAGGTCTCGTCCAGCTGCATGTTCACGCACACGACGTTCGCCTTGCCGTGGCGCGCCTCCAGCCACCGCACGGTCGCCGCAAAGTATGCGTTCTGCTGCGCCGCCGGTGCCGACTTGAACCACTCGGGCGAGGCGGTCACCAGGTACTCGATCGCCAGCACCGCGTCTTTCCTCCGCTTCACCGGTAACCGGGCCTCGATCGCCGCGCGCACGGCTGCCGCGTCCTGAGCGCCGAATGTGCGGTTCAGGTGGGTGCGGCTGGGGTCCGCGTTCGGCGTCGGGATTTCGCGGAACGTGTGCTTGGCCGACCCCGCGATCGAGCCGAACGACGTCAGCTTCTCGGCGCGCAGGATGCAGTAGCCGGTCATGGCCAGCACCGCGCAGTCGGTACCGGCGCAGGCCGGTGTAGCAGCCACCGGGTAGGCCCGGTGTACTCACTACACTTCCTGCGGAAGTCGCTCGCCCCTTCGGGGAATAACCCACCCACTTCGCGCCCCCTGAGGGTGCTTGACCGGGCCGCGCCCCGGTGGCGTACTTGTGGCCGCATGGTGGCCTCCTGGTTGTTGTTGTCCTCCTTTTATCTTCCACGTTCGATAGGGGCGTGGTTGCAGATACGGGCCTTTCCGCCCGTTTTTCTGCATTTGGCCGCGAAATAAATGCCGGCCGCCGCGCCTGATTATTCATCGCCGCCGTTCTGCCATGTCGATCGCCTGGCGCAGCGTCTGACGGGCCCAATATTCGGCACGCTGCTTCTGCTCGTCGCTGCGGTCGCCGATGGCGGCCTTTTCGGCCTGGCGCCAGACCCGCGCGAACCAGGCGATCCGCTCGTCATCGGTGGCCGGGGTGGTAACGGTTACCACTTCAGATCGCTCCGGACAAAGCAATCAGCACCGCCAACAGCACCAGGCACGCGCGCGGGTGACGACCCAACCAGTCGTCAGGGTTGAGTATCCAGCTCATGCCGTACCTCCATTGCGGCCGGCCTTGGCTGCCTGATCGTTCAGTTTCTCGACCCGACCAGCGGCACGATCCCCCAGCATGCGCACAGCGGCGCCGGCCAGCAGCAGCAACCGTTCTTTGTCGACCGCGCCCAGGATCGGGGGGATGTCCGCGTCAGCATCGAGGCTGGACGATTGATCCGCAGCATGAACCAGGCCCAGGCACGTCTGCAGCCCGTTGCATACGTCCAGCGTCAGCGCGGCAAACTGCGCATCTTGGCTATCCGCTGCTGTCCCTTCCAGCCAGGAAAATGCCTGATGGGCAGGGGTGGTCGGGCCTCCTGGTGCGCCGGTGCCGGTGTTGTTCGCGCGGCTCATGACTTTACCCCCTTGCACTCGCTGCTCACCGCGATGTGCAACTTATGCTCAGCGACCTCCTCTCGGAAATCGATCATGAACTCCAGTTGAAGGGCGATCTCGGTAATCATCGTGCCGACGCGCGCGCAGTCGCCAGCATCGGACGGCACTTCTTTGTTCATGCCGGCTGAGTACATGACACGTCCCAGCGATTGCAGGCCATCCAGCAGAATAGTTGTGCTGTTTGTGGCGTGCCTGTCTGCCGCTTCAACCTGCTCGAGCAGCTCGGCATTCAAGGGCGCGCCATGCAGTTGCGCCGGCAGATCGCGCAGCATGAGCGCCAGCTCATAGGATGCGCGCTCGCTGTTCTGGAAAAGGGAAGTCGATTTGCTCATGCTGCACCTCCTTTCAAATCAGCAGCGACAAGATCGAACATGGCTTCGGTTTCGGTGGCCAATTGCCTGGCCAGCCACAGAATGCTTTCCTGGGCCTTCGGGTCGATAGCACGGAAGTGGTCGATGCCGTTCCCGTCGATCAGCAGCAGCAGGCTTGAAAGCTGACCGCTGCGCATGAGAGCATGATCCATTGCGCAGCCACGCTCGACATACTGATTGCCGAATGGAGTCATTACCCGGCCGACATATTCTGGCGGGAGAGTAATTTTTTTTGCTTCTGGCGATACCACATCGCCAATGTTTGTGTTAACCTTCGTTTCGTTGCACATGTGAGTTCCTTTAAAGCGCACTTGTCCACACCGGTCAGAAACGTCTCGTCCACGTTCTGGCCAGCAGCCTCCCGGTTCCGCCGGGCACGGTTGTAAAAGAAATTCCAAGGGGTCAGCCGGCAAGCTGGCCCTTTTTCATTTCGGCTCAAGTTCAGTTCATGACTTGCCTCTTATCGTTCACTCGGCACCTTTTCAGGTCGACCGCTTTTCTTCCATATCGCGGGCCCGAATGAGCATCGCGGTGATCTCGGCATTCACCGATCGCAGATTGGCTTCCGCGCGCGCCTTGATCCAATCCTTGAGTTCCTGGGGAAGTCTGACTGGGGTAGGTGGTTGCTGTTTGGGTGCCATGTTGATCTCAAAAGTTGAATGCTGAACCTTCATTAGACTCTAATAGAATCATAGAGTCAAGAAGACTCTTTGCGGTGTCTCTAAAAGACTCATATGCTCACATGCTATGTCCAGCCAGCCCGCCCCATACCCTCTCCGAATGCCCGAAGAATTACGCGATCGCCTCACTGAGCTTTCGCGCGCCAGTGGCCGCAGCTTGAATGCTGAGATCATCGGAATCTTGCAGGACGCAGTAGCGGGGCCCCAGCCGGTACCGGCTGGGATCGACGTCGACTCGTTAGCCGAAGCAGTCGCTGACCGTGTAGCAGCAAAACTAAAAAATGGATATCTGGATAGTATCTGATAGCTATCCAGTAGCTATCAGATACCTACTTAAGGAAAATATGACTGACGTTGATGTACGGATCTATTGCGGTCTCAATGGGGCTCCTCCCAAGGCCGAACCCATCTCACGCACAATTACATTAGCCGAAGAAGATGAGGACCTTTTTTTCCCGCGCACTTCAGATAAGTGGGGTTACTGGCCACGACGAAAGGAAGCTGAACACTTGATTTGCTCAATTCTTAAAAAAGAGCTGTTCCCAGATGAGGTTACTCCAGTAGAAGATGAAGACGACCTACGCCGGCTTGGTGTTACCTTCCTAAAAGTGGCTTTTGACACCAAAAACAACCATATGGGTTCAACCCTTATCGAGCAGAATTGATGTAGCTACCAGCTAGCTAGCTGGTAGCTAGCTGGTATCTACTAAGGATATTTTTCTAGTAAATGAACAGCAATTTCTAGAAGCTCAGCAAGCGATACCTGACGGGTATCAGCTTGACGATACAGACGCTCGATCGTTGAATCACTGGCCTTGAGGTTCACTTGCTTGTTCCGGCCAGTTGTGTGTCGCCGTTGCTTACGAGCAGGAGCGGGACCAACTGTAGCCGATACCGGCAGTGAAACAGGGGTAGGGTCCACCGCCGGCTTGCGGCTTGGGAAACCGTGAGCTTCCGCGACCTGGTCGATCACAGCAGGATCGGGCTTCGGCTTGGCCGGGGCTAGAGGGAAGTCGCCCAAATCACCAAACGGGTTGGCACGTTCGTTCATGCTGAGACCTCCGGTGCCGGCTGCTGGCTGCCGCGCAAGGTAGCAATCACCTCTTGAGCAAACTTCTCTGCATTGCCGATGGCCTTATCCAGATTCGCCACTTCGCTCGGGTTCAAGCCAGCCAGAGGTCGACGGAACGAGAACATGGCGCGGAAGGCCTCACGCTCGTTCAGCTCGGTGTCGAACACCGGGATACCGGCGGCCACCAGTCCCTTCTCAATATGAGCCAAGGTACGGGTGCGAATCGCGGAGTTCGTCCTGGTCAGCAATACCGAATATGGCACGCGGCGCCGGCTCATCTTCTCCTGCTGTTGGATAACGCGGAAAGCGCGGCCGGCCTGTTCAGCATCCAGCTGGCTCCCTTGAGTTGGGACAATCACCAGGTCAGCTTGGCTAATGGCCATCAACACAATCTTGGAGGCAGTTCCCTCAAGGTCAACGATGACAAACGGGGTACGCGCTGCCGCCTCTTCAATCCGCTCGATGATGTTTTCCTCGTCAGCATCGGCCACGACATGCAAACGATCGGGCTTGACGTCGCCCTTGGCCCAACTGGCAATCGGCCGGTTTGGATCGGCATCAATCACAGTAACGTCAGCGCCACGAGCCAGCTGCTCCGCTAAGATCAGCGACGACGTGGTCTTCCCAGCACCTCCCTTAGGCGACACAAAAACTATAGTCGGCATATTTTTCTCCCGTTATAAGAATAGCTGAAGGATACCTGATGGATAGCTATCAGAAAACAGCTAGCTATCAGGTAGCTATCAGGTATCTTAAAGACCATCTCTGAGCTTTTTCTTTTTCTTGGAACCATGAGGTAAAGACTGGTTCGATTCCCAACAAAAAAGTGCATCTTCCAAATGTACAAATACAGTATCAGGCATCGCTAAACCAATCTGATGTTGCTCGTATGCAGCTTCATCAAAGTAGCCAGAAGCCAAAAGGAACACCTCTGCTCGATGTCTAAACTCATGGATTGGAGGCCCAAATTCAGAACAATGAAGAGGGCCACGAGGATCATTAGCCGGTCTGGCAGATGGCAAATGTTGAGAAGCGAAAATTCGAAGATCTTGAAGCTCTTTAGCAAAAGTCATCTTTGTCCAATAAATTGAGTGATCACATAAGCATGCATTCCGCTGAAGCGGCTGCCTTATAAAACTGTTAAATATAACAAGAACAAACAACAGTCAAACCCCTTACCCTCCGGGGGGCTATATAAGGAGGGCGCACAGTTAGACACCCTCTTTGAGGTAGTTGAACACGGAGGCACGTGAGACGCCCAGTTCTTGAGCGATCTCATTGGCGGTCTTCCCCTGGGCTTTGAGCAGGCGAGCGGTCACAGCACGCTGCGCGGCATCGCTGGCATGGGCTTGAAGGTAGGCGGTACGATCCTGTTTGTAGCGCCCCTCGGCTACGCGATCGCGTCCGGCGTCACGTTTCCGCTTTCGCTCGAGGATGACCTCGGCCGGCGCCAGCGCGCGCAGTTGGTCATGCAGCTCAGGCGGGATGACGTCAGCCAGGTAGTCGCGCAGACCCTGTGCGGAATAGTTGTACCGGGGGTCGTAGTCCTTGCCGTTGTAGTGCGTGCGCTCACCGGCAGCGTGCATAGCAGCGCGCTTAAGGACGGGGGCCATAGTCGTGGCAATCTCGACCTCGTCGAGCGTGGGCGTCATCTCCTTGGCCGTGGCCATGATTTCGGTGTACAACGTGGCCGGCTCGCTGAACCAGCTCAGAGCAACAGCCATGATGAACAGAACTTGATCGCGATGCCCCTCTGGAATGCCACCAGGCCACTTGTGCTTGGAAATTTGCACCATGTCGCGGTACACCAGGTGCCACCAGCCGTAAATTGATCCTTGCCAGCGATTCCGGCCAGATATGCGGCCCTTTCGAGCCCCTGCTGCAGCCAAGTCATGAACCTGACCACGCTTTGCTTCTCGAGCGCCCAAGACCTGGTCAGCCAGCTCATGCAGCGTCCAGAGAGTATCGGTCAAGACGACACCCCTGACCTGCGATCCGCTCTTGCTGTGGGTGGTTCCGACCAGGCGCAGCATACGCGCGCAGTCACGCGCGGCCGGATCGGCGCCAATGCTGGCCAATGCTTTGATCAGGACGTCCTGGATGCGTTGCCATACCGGCAGTGCCTGCCCTGGCGTCGGGTCAAGGAGCCAATACAGATGCATTCCGCGGCCCGAATACACCACGAATGATGGGGCAGGTATGCGAGCCGTTTGCAGCAGATCCAATGCCTCTTCGAGGTCGGTCGATCCGTCGATGTCGACATAGCAGGCGCGGAGGCTCTTGATCAGCTTGACGAGACGCCATCCATAGAACTGGTTGACGCTCAGGAACGTGTCCGGAACTCCGACCAGGCCAGATATCAGCTGCTGTACGGGGTCGCCTGGCTCTACCTTGGACCAGCGATCTTTGCCGGCACGGCGCTCCCAATAGATCACCGTGCCATGAGCAGCGCCGTGGAGCCGCTCATGGTGGTTGATGGGTTGCGACAGGTCGAGGGAAAGTTGCCTTTGTGCTATGGCCATTCACGCCCCGGCAGATTAATAGCCGTCGAGCGTGATGGTTTAAAAGGTATATGATTCGCTTGCATCGCTTTCTCCCGGCGTGTTAATCTGCCGGTACCAACTCCGCCAAGAGTATGCTGTACCGGTCCCAATAGGGCCACGAGAAACCGCCTGCCAGGGCGGTTTTTTCGTTTCTAAGGCCGCTAAGTTTTTTCTTCTTGCACTCGAAACTCGGTTACCCCGATTTCCTCCTTTAGCGCCTGGCGCAACACATCCAGGCTGCGAAATTTCCTTGGCTTACGGCCGTTCACGGTGCACAACTCGATGTCGCCACAGCGTACCGTATAGGTGCCGCCTGCATCCTGTGCGGCGATCCACTCACAAGGCATGCCAGTGCCGAGCTTGCGAATTTCCCTCACAGTCATCTGTTGTACGGTGGTCATGCCCTATTGTAATCACGAAATGGGGTATTGCGTGAGTAAACCTCGTGGATTTCCTCAAATTTCGCTCGATGACTATTCCCTACATGGGAGCACGTGGTTGCAAATTCCCCACCGCAGCGGGTTTCGGCACAGCCACCCCATCAGATCCGGCGACTTAGTCGGCCCGTCGTGATGGTAGCCCCGACCGGAAATCCCACCAGAGGAATGGCTAGCGCTTGACAGACATCATGTGTTCATTACCCGCACAGACGCGAGCGCTATACGAATCAACGCCGTGACGGCAACATCAAGCTACTACCATTTGCGGAGAACCCATGACTTTCGATCGCAACGTGCCGACGCGCTGGACAGGCAGTAGATGGAAAACCCACCAGAGGCACAGCAATCGCTTTCAGCAGATGATCTGCTGACAAACCTGCATCAACTGGCTCCAAACCAACGCTCGAGAGTACCGTTGTCATTTGGAAAATTTCGGAAAATTACCTCGGAGGTTTGGAGTCAGGTAAATTGACGAGCTGGAATAGTACGTTACAGAGCAAGGCCAACTCCGGCTGGCCCTGAGTGAGCCCCTTCACCAAGCAGCATTTGTGCGAAGTTTCCAGGTCGAATAAATATGACTGTGCCAACATTCATGGCACCCTCTTAAGGCGAAAGCCATGCTTGGTAAGATAGAAACAAGGTAAATATGGAAGACCAAAATTACAAAATTGCCCTGAATGTATTCCTCCAGTCCATCAAGGCTGGCACGAAGTACCACGAGTATTCCCTAGACGTGGGCATCACTCCGCCTGTCCTCTTGGCTGTTGGTGTGCCTCAGCTGCCGTTGACGATCAGCGTCAAGACGATCGACAAGTGCTTTTACCAGCACGGGGTATCGGAAGCACGATTGCGACGGCTGTACGACCTAATCGCCAATCCACAGTCAGTTTTTCTTTCAGACTCGCCTCACATCAACCCAAGCCAGGCGCACCCCATTGTGGTGATTACCATCGAGGTGAAGGATGAGAACCCCATCCTGGTTGCCGTGCATCCTAACCAGCGCATCGGCCGTCGCGCAGTGAACCAGGTCAAAAGCGTCTATGACAAGCCCGAAGAAATGTTGACGAAGTGGAAAGGCAAGGGGCTGTTGCTCTGGGAGGCTCCTGCTATTCCACCATCATCCATGGCAACCGTAACGCCGATCGGTCAGCCAGCGGCCAAGCCAGGAGCGGCTGCGCCAGTAGTTACGGTCAAGAAGGTGCGTCGCATCATCAGCGGAGGAGATAGCTGAACTTCAGCCGGAGCAGGCAACCATGGCAGGTTGCCTATTTGGAGCAGGCAAAACAAAGCCCCCGCACTTCCACGACATTTTGGCTCTGATTGCCTGGTGTGGTTCGAAAGTGAAGGGGCTATGTACCGAATATAAGACAAATTGACGGTACCGTCAACAATTCACATAGCGTAAACCCCCTCATTACGCCTCATTATGTGTTGAAACAGCCTCTTATAGAGTGGCGAGCGGTCGGTGCAAAATTGTGCCGGCTGAACGGCCAACTCAAAATTGAGTCGGCTGACCAAGCACGAGCTGGCAGCTGGGCGCGAGTGGTTCGCACGCGCAATACTGGCATCAGCGCGGTGACGATCGATGGAGGCTATTCAGCTGGTATCGGCAACTCGTCGCCGTATTCCCACATGAGGTAGGCCCGCATCGCGGCGACCAACGGCGAAGCATCCGCCCGGCTGTAGTCGTCGCGCTTGCAGTGCCTCGCCATCCAGCGGCCAAAGTCGCTGACCAGGTCAATGTGTTCACGCTCGATGATCGGGCCGCCGTCGCCCCAGCTGCTGGACGGTCGAAACGCGCGCGGTGGGATCGGCACCAGCTCGCCCACGGCGCCGTGGCACCTGCTGATGCACACCCGTGGGCCCTCGACGCTGTCGGCCTGGTAGACCGGCGCATAGCCGGCGGCCATGGCCACCCAGTAGTCGAGCAGCGGGCCGGCGTCGAGGTGGGCGATCTTCGTTGTCATGGGAGCATTCTACTTTCGCCAATAAAGCAACGAGCTGAGTTTTCAGCCGATCCAAAATTGGATCGGTTGGCCAGCCCCCACAATTCTGCGGCGGCTGATCCGGTGTGCACAGTTTTGTGCAGTCAAAGCCGTCGGCTCACTTTTGCGCCAACCTGAATCGACCAGGCTACCCCGCACATGAGTTAAGCTGGGGCATGACAAGGAGACAACAATGTATGACGGAAAGATGAAAGTCAGGCGTTTCAACATGGTCAACGCTGGCGATGGCTGGACCTATCACGTGCTCTGCGTCGATCGGGAGGAGAACGGAAAAATGGTGCGCACCTGGTCGAACGATGGCCAGCGCCTGGAAGTCGCGAAACTCTACGACAACAGCTACGAGCATCTGGTACTACCTGGAACAAAAATGGTTTTCGTCCTGCCTCGAGATGACGACGAGGGCGAGTAGGGCGCCTGTTCACAAACGACCGTTTCTGAACAGGTCTGCGCGCCGACCGCTTGGGCTGTTCGTAAAATACCCCTTTGACTTTTGAACATGTTCATATGTAGAATTAACGTTATTGAACGCTAACGAACGTTCTTGAACACTGTTGAACATTAGGGGAGTATCAGCATGGCAACTTTTGGATACGGCAGGGTCAGCACGAAAGACCAGACGACGGAGAACCAGCGCCGCGAGATCGAGGCCGCCGGCTATGCGATCGGGTACTGGTACGCTGACGAAGGC
>Ga0265780_10004438_pt1 | contig 18054 bp, 23 predicted proteins | sample P1T30metagenome_FD_192432 | JGI IMG/M metagenome (GOLD analysis project Ga0265780, IMG submission 192432) | Plant litter microbial communities from East Loma Ridge, Irvine, California - P1 T30 | ecosystem: Environmental > Terrestrial > Plant litter > Unclassified | place: USA: California...
CGTGACCGGGTCATGCTCTTCAAAATCCAGATACGCCGTCTTGAACCCCGCCGTCCTTGCTGCCGTCAAATCCCATGCGTGTGCCGCGACAAACCATTGCTCGTCTTTTCCACTTCCGCGGGCTGAAACATGGCGGCTTGCATTCTCATAGACCCTAACATCCGGTTTTGCGATCTTCAGAGCGTCGCAGCTGAGCAGGTGCTCACTGTCCAGGTCGATGTTCGCGGCGTGATAGTAGTTGAGCGAGGTTTCGCTGCCGCCATTCGTAACGCCATACACATCCCAACCCGCCTCTCTCAGTCCATCGAAGCATCTCTTCAATCCATCTCTTGGTCCCATGCTCTTGAACGCCTTCATAATGACGTCAATGTCATCGTCGCTCACGGCATCGGCCGGTAGATCTACGACAAGGCAAGCACGCCGCAGGGTCAATTTGATTATCTCCGCGATGGGCTTATATGAGCCAGTCAGACTGGCATACGTGAAGTCACGCTGCGCAGCATAGAACCAGGAGAAGAAGAGCGTCGTTGGGTCGACGGCTGCGGTGGACAGCTTCGGGCCGAGGCGTTGTTGGATAGCTTCAATGGGTTCCTTGAACCCAAAACAAGTGCCGATAACGTCAAAGGAAATTGATTTTGTCATTGTATGTGAGAGTGGGAGTTTGGGTGTTAACAAGCCGCAACCCTTCGGTGCATTCAAAATACAGGTCTGACGTCAGCAACTGCAAGCTTACTTTCATAGCCGAACTATCGCCGAGTCTTGACAATCCACAGAAAAACCAATGACATGGATCCGGAGCAACTGGCTATACCTAATGACATCGGAGCTAGGTACTTCTATGTAGAGATCGAGCTTCATAGCATCCGGCCGTCTTTTCAACCGCTACTCGGAGACCTTGAAGTGCGTTTGAGCCACCGCTTTCCCGTCACGATACTTGTCCAGGACCTCATTAACTTTCTGGGCATCAAGTCCCTGCACTGTAGCGTACTCCAACGGTATGATCTTTTTCTGGGCCAAGAGATCCGATGCGTGATGCCAGAAAGGCTTTGCAATGTCCGGCTTGAGATGTGAGATGCCCAACACATTCTTCAAGTCATAGCCAGCACGTTTTCGGTGCAACTTCTCTTCTCGAACACTGCCTCGAGACCAGACCAAGCGCGCTAACTTGCCCTTTTGTGAGTTAGAAAGCGCATTGATCCCCAAATGTTGGGCATCTGGGGCGTTGTAGGCATCGAAAGCATACAGTAGCTCGTCCCCAACGACGTCGCGAACACGCTGGAGTACAGCGTCGTCCCCACCGTGACGATCGATGACATGGGTTGCCCCAAAGCTCCTAAGCTGCGTCTCTTTGCCGCCAACAACGATGATTGTTCCGAAGCCTACAAGGCTGGCAAGTTGTGTCGCAAAACGGCCGCAATTGCTTCCTCCTCCGATGATCAGAATCGACAATTCTGAGTATTCAGCGTGGTCCTCCGGGATAGTCCACGGCGCCGGAAGGCCAAGACCTTCGCAATCGAAGAACCCAATGACTCCTATAATTGATGCTGTCAGTATACATAATGTCGTCATAGCAGCCTGCAATCATTGGTACTACGCACCAGCGAGAAGGTTTGTCGGCAGCGTTGCGGCCTCGTCTTCGGTGATGCCATTCGGAACACTGGCTATGAAGTCTTCATCAAGGACTGCGTACTGTTGAAGTCCTTTGGACGTAGATCCGGGTGCTATAGAAGCTTGGCCAAAGACGCGATTGCCAATCTTGAACCTCCTTGTGCCTTCACCAAGAGCAGTCACGATGCCAACAACATCGCTTCCGAGAACAGCAGGAAGGCTTTCTTTGACGAAGAGTCCAATGTCGCGGCCCTTTTGGTCGTGGGGATTCAGACCAGCAATGGTGACGCGTACCTGGACCTGACTGTGTCCGGCTTGCGGTATCGGCCAATTGGAAATTGAAGTGACGGGTTCGCCAACATTCTTGACAACTGCCGCGGTTTGCAAAGCCATTTTCGAGATTCTTGGCCAAAATTGAGGGAAATGTGGTGACTGAGCTAGAGTTGATATATATAAAGAACTGGAGAGCCGGGAACGCTGGAGATGATGAGAGATAAGAGTAATGTCGAATAGAGAAACCTTATACTGATTTGCAGAAAGTTGCGATGGATTGTAAACATTTCCGACTCGCATGCCCAGTAGGCTTTGTCGGTCAAGGTAGTGCAGAACAATGCTGAACAACGACCTGCTGATAAATGATGACTTGCGACGTCAAAAGATACAAACGCGACTTTTTGGACGTATATGTGGTCATTTTGATTGTAATCAATGCAGTACTACCAGCACTCTTACGGTGTGTTCCTACTTGTGGACTACGACTGGTCTTTCAAGGTCGTAGATGAGTAATCTTTGATGTCCGCGAACATCTTGGCTCGACCCTGAGTCCGTAATCACACGGTGCATTCGTACGAGTAGTATGATATGCGCAAACGAGTCGCCGGAGCTTTCTCAAGTCGTTGAGTTTGAGTAATGCACGGTTTGGCCAGTGCCCGAAGCCTCTCAAATCGTCCCGACGTACAGAAGCTCTGCTGATTGGTAGGATTCTCGGGCTGCTCCGAGATTAACGACTTTTCCGTATTCAAGACGCATCTACACGGGCTATCGTCTTCTACTCTTTTGAGGCGGGTCCTTTCGCTGGCTGCACCATGATATTGGCAGAGATTTGCTAATGTTTGTTCTGGCTTTTCAGCTGTGCCGCTCAGATGAGGCTGGGGATTACGCTAAGACCCACGTGCTTGAACACGACCACTCGGAAGGCAGGAGCCGATGCGACCATACCTCTTCTGGCCTTGATGGGGCGTCTTCTCACAAACACCAAATGTCTTCGCTGTCAGCTCGACTCGTTTCCTTTCATCCCCCTTTGCAATCATAGCTGAAACAGATTTCTGTGCGAACTCGAAATGCCTAGCACGTCTACCTCAATTTACTATGCGCTCGTAGTAGCATGGGGCGCATCTCTCTACCAGTTCTGCCTCCGGGATTTCATCTCCACATCGCTCGGCATTGGTCGCGTGATCCAGCCTATCGAGGATTTTCCCTTTTCCTGTCGCCGCGTTGAGCATCCTCGACTTGAGGCTTGTGAAGATCTGTGGCTCGACAATGAAGCGCGAGTGCTGTATGCAGCCTGTGCGGGTACGGAATCGAGGCTACATTGGAATCAAGCGTACGTATACTCTCCATGGTCGTTGGCTGGGTCTCTATCGATGGCTCTTGAAATAGGAGGTTATCTGTCGGTCACTACTAACACATAGCAGAATCGGGAAATTGAACGTTACAGGCCGTCGTCCTGAAGGCTCAGAACTTATCGCTCTTGATATTGATGACCCTGGAGTCGACGGGCTCTTCAACCTTCGCGCAATCAAGCCCATAGGATACACTGGCGCTAAGGGCGACGCATCGTTAGATCTACTAGGATTCGATGCCGAAATCCTTGATGGTGACACAATCAACTTCTACCTCATCAACCAGCGCCCTCCAATCGGTCCATTCAACAACTACATCGACGCGTCCGTGCTTGGAGATAACTCTACAGTTGATGTTTTTGAGATGAGAAGAGGTGAAGAGACCATGCGTCATCTACGAACAGTCCACTCTTCAAACGTACATACCCCTAACCGAGTTTCTGTCCTGGGCGGTGGAGCGTTTTTGGTTGTGAACGATCACTCCACGAAGACTGGTCTGGTGAGTTGCATGAATCTTCAAGAAGAACTTGTCGCTAACCTCGCTACAGCGACGCGAACTCGATTTGGTGATCGGAGGCGGCAATGTGGCTTACTGCAAATCGAATGGGGAATGTCACATCGCCGTCGAAGGCGACGAGGAAGTAGATTTGCCCTCCAGCCCCACCAAGGATCAACCACTGTACAAGGAGTACCTCGATAAGGCTCTTGCGTTCATTCCTAGGACTAAGTTGAGATTCCCGAACGGGCTCACTCGGGGCTTCGATGGCTTGTACTACGTTCCTAGCAGTACAGATGGACAGGTCCGTGTGTACGCCCTCGACACCGACAACATGCTTCAGTTAGTTGACACGATTCACACGGGCATGCCACTCGACAATATCTCGCCGGATGCCACGGGCGATCTCTACGTCCCTGGCTTTCCAAGCTTCCTTCCAACCCTCAAGGCTTTGAGCGATCCGTGGAATAAGAATGCGCCATCTACTATTTTCAGAATCCGGAAGACCGTAGATGCTGGCCCTGACGGAGTACGGAGCGTCGATTACCGCGTCGAGAAAGTGATTGAGGACAAGGAGGGCAAGATCATCAGCGGCGCAACGACCGTAAGGCACGACGCAAAGACTGGAAGGCTATTCATCGGAGGTAAGTACCTTGATCGTGTTCTTGGAGCACACTAACGCCTTCTAGCTGCTATGTCGCCGTTTCTCGTGGTCTGTGATCCCAAATAGTTAGAGAAGTAAGAAGCTACTCTTGCTATCTATCTTCATCGTGACAGCGCGCAGATTCCTGCCAACGTTGGTTCGCGCTATGTAGCGTCGTTCTTATACACATTGTTCAACGCTGACAGAACAGTCGTCGAGGATGTGTTGATTGTAATGGTAGAGAGTTTAGGAACCAGTTGTATTGGTTGCGAAGGTCTACAAATAGTTTCTACATCCTTATTATTTGGGTCTTTGTATTTGTTGTGTAATGATCAAGAAGAGCGAAGGTTCAGGACAGAGGAAGGTTTCGAACTAGGTAGCTATCACATCGTTGACAGCGTCTTCGCACTCGTTCTGAGTGTTGTGACGGTATTCATATTCCTCTGAGTATTGATGTTTTGCCGTTCAGTGTGTCCTGAAAATTGACGCAATATACGAGCGCCTTCGTACACGATTGGTTGATCCTACTTGTGGAATCAGCAGTCGTACGCGGTGTTGGGGAAGGCTCTGACAATACGGTGGTGGCATTGCCAGCGTGGCGTCCAATGACAATGCCTATCGTTCTGACACCCCAGTGTCACGCGATATCGACTTGCAACCCCTCACGACCTTGATTACGAGGCATTTACCTCCATTCATATTTCGTAGTCGTTAGCATGGCATCAGAAAAGCCCGCGAGCGCGGTGTCGCGATCATCCACTTGTGTCGCATCATTATCACGCGCCAATACCGCTGACCATGAGGCCCGGAGGATTACCAGACTGCCCTTCGAGAAGTTACAGGAGCTATGCAAAGACTTACAGTATACCCGCGAGCATGAAAAGCCAGGCCGTCTGCAAAACATCACAGCGACACCCACCTTGCCCGATGCACCGCGTGTACGAGCAGACCGCTCGTCAGAAGTCGTCACACATTGTCTGCAAGACTTAGACACACCTGGAATGAACACGCTCGGCGAGAAGCTATGGCATGCTGGACCAACGCCGGACATAGTATCACTGACACAACATACTGTCCTTGATCGCAGGATTCAAGTTACTGAGGACCCGTCAATGCATCTGCTCTGGGTGGGATTCGAGTCTATCCTTTTCGTCAAGCCACTCCCAGCATACTTGGCATCATCCGCATTCTGGGAACACTTGATGGACGAAGCTAATACCGATATCGATCCTGGAGAGCGAAAGCAATTGATCGCAACGTCTTTGGGCTTCCTGAAGACCTACGCGAGCTTGATAAAGCATCGGTCTGACTTCAATCTTGCGCGACGACACGACCTACTCGGCTCATTCAATGACACATCATTCGAGGAGTTCGTCAGATTCATCGCTTGTTTCGACACCGTTCCAGACAGCGCGATCAGTTCGCGCTGGCGTTACGGGCTCGTCCAGCTCGACGCCCTGAACTTCCACTCCATGCTTTTCCGACGTCGCTGGCATCTAAACCGCTTCGAATCGCGATACACGGCGTATTTCTCTCGATACTTCCCGACCGTTCTCTTCATCTTTGCGCTGTTCAGTGTCATGCTAAGTGCGATGCAAGTCATTCTAGCGGCGAAACAGCTCTGGGAGACGGATAATAAAGGGCTTAAAAGATCGCTTGGGGTGTTCATATGGTTTAGCACCGAAGCAATCGGATGGAGTCTCGGATTCGGCTTAATGTTCATGCTCTGGTGGATCTGTATCAGTACTTGCGAGGCGCTCAACAGGAGAGTGGCCAAGCGAAAGGTCCAGAAGAGATTGAAGGATGAGAGATTGAGCACGTAAACGATGTAGAATTCGACACCAATTTGTCTGATACAGTATGAACCACCGCGCCATTGGCAACCGGTCAAGGCATCATTCGAACAAGTCTAGATAATCGTGATGGCGGTCAAGGTCAGCTCTTGAGTGTGACCGTAGCGGAGAACGAATAGAAGTCTACTTTGGCACGCTGTACGGAAGGCTGCTTGAATGATCAATGACAGTACAGCCATCGAGACCGTACGCAACGTATCGCAGGAACTAAACTATAACTCATCCCGTCGTACACAACTACAAACATCCACCCGAGCAGCATTGTGATGGAGTAGCACGCTTTCCTGTACTGAAGTGTAGCGCAAGGCGGTAACGGCGACAGCATTCGCAGAGTACCACTACGTTCAAGCGAGGATAGTCAAACGCGGATCATCGCGTCAGGTATGGACATTCTAGGCCATATCCAAGCCTTTTATGGGATATCACCACCAGCACCACCGCAGACTGTTCCAGCATTGCTGGATCTGCTGTCGGGTATGCTCCCATCTTCCACCCAGAGCAGCTCTTTCTTCGTGAGCAAATCTCCAAATGCAAGTGCGAAGGTAGCACTTCACATCGAGGGCTTTGTGGTGTATCGCGACGATTTTGAGCAAACCGCGTGGTTCGCAGTGCAGAGTTCAGGGCGAACGATGTATGCGAAACTGGCCAAGGTTGCGTGGAGGGAGCGGCGACGGAAGAGGGCCCGTGTTCGAGGTGCTATATGAGAGCACAATAGATTTGGGAGTGCCTGTGGGGCTGTGATACCTTCGATGAAAGATTGCCTCCCGTCGTGTGGCTGTCAAACGTGTTGGAGTTGTGACGGAGGAACTTGCGGAGATTGATTGATTAGTCATGCACCAGCACCACCTGGATTTTTCCATCTGATCTGACCACTCTTTTCCCATCGCATCATTGCACATTCCATCTCGAGTACTCTTGCATTGCTCCGAACATCACTCAGACCCGTTCTTACTGATGAAAAACAGCATGCTCTGACAAGCTGCTAGCGATCACGATCTGTGGCTGGCCTCCTTCCGCGACTCGATCATCTCTGTGTCACGTCGCAACCACTCAAGAACATGTCCAATTCACTTTGTCTTAGCATGGAATGTGCTTGGGTAATGTTGCGTTCTCAAAGAAGTTCCTAGCGGCTCTGCTAGTACTGGTCAGTTTCGATGCCGATTCGGCAGCACTCGACACATGTCGCACAGTAACGGAGCACCCGCGTTGTGATGGCTGATCATTGGTCGTCGAAATCATCGCAACCATTAGATGTCAGACAGCGTGTATCTCGTCAGACGAATCCTCCGTTGATATGCATCATCAATGCTGATCAATGTACGCCTCCCAATGTCAGACTGGAGAAAGAACTTCCATCCCAGTTCACCATCTTCAAAAGCACAGACATACCCGCTCTCTCGGGTTTGTAAAAAACCGCCCCAAGAGCTGGAACGTTCCCGATATTGTGAAGGGTCCGACTTCTCCTTAACTCCTGTGTGGGCCCGCATCCATAGGGTTTGCGGGTTAGAACGTTGGCTTGTCGCATATTCGACACATCGATCGCAACACTTATCTCTTCGACCAACGCCACTTCCGACAATCGGCTTTCATGGAGGAACGGGGACTGCCTAATTTCTGCTCGGACCATGCACATCAACGGAGACGCGACTTCGTCCAAGAAGGTTCCGAACATTGACAATATTCACGCAAATGCTTCACTGGCCAACAAAGATCCTTTCAAATTTAGCCATGGGCTCACAGGCGTCGATCAATCTTCAAATTATCTATTCGTACATATCCTCCTCGCAACCGCTTCTGCTCTATTCCTGCTGGCCCTAGCATATCGAATCCTCGTAGTGAACCAACACCGTAGGCGTCGCGCTCTGGGCAGTGCTTTGCATCGCTTCCGAAGCCAACACCGGCACAGATATCATGCATACTGGACCTCGATTAAGCAATCTTTCCTCTACGCACCATCTTGGACGTCTCAGCAGGACGAAGAAGCACCCAGTACCAACACTCGCAGCAGCGAGAGACCACTCAGCCAACCCCAATTCCTCACAATTGTCATTTACGTCATCAGCAATATTGCATATTGCACCGCCATCTCATCACAATCTCAACCCCAGAAGCTTGCCCAGATACGTGGACGATGCGGAACACTGGCCAGTTTCAATTTGATCTTCACCGTCCTCTTTGCACTGCGCAATAACCCCCTCATCTACATTCTACATATCAGCTACGACACCTTTAACCTCTTCCATCGCTGGGCGGCGAGACTGGTGGTCTTGGAATCCGTTGCTCACGTCGGCGCCTTCGCGTTCAATGCCTACAACGTGGCCTACGAAGGTCACTCCGGCTGGGCTAGTATATCGTGGATCCTTCAACACTCCCTGTCCTATCGTACAGGCCTCGCGGCTTTCATCACCTTCTTGTTGCTTGTGGTACATTCGGTCGGCTCGCTGCGCCACGCTTCCTACGACACATTCATCACCCTTCATCGACTCGGCGTTCTCGTCGCGGGTTTTGGTCTTTATTTCCATCTCGCCCAACACGCGTTACCGCAACTTTCATGGGTCTATGTCATCGCTGGACTTCTTACTGGAGAAGTAATCATTCGAGTCTGCCGAATCCTGTACTACAATTGGTCCTGGAAACACCGCTTCTGGACACAAGTCACGCTGGAAGCCTTACCCGGAGAAGCAACGCGTGCCACATTCGTTTTACCCAAATCATGGAACGCAACACCGGGCTCGCATGTCCATGTCTATCTCCCCACAATGTCATTGTGGTCGTCGCATCCGTTCTCGATCGCTTGGTCACAGTCTCAACAAACAGGCTACACCAGGCTGGATTCGGAGAAACTGCCATCCAGCGCACAGTATTTCGAGGTCGGAACAGGAGCTAGTACAGTGTCTTGTCTCATTCGCGCACACAAAGGTATGACCCGTACCTTGTTCGAGCGTGCTTCGGACAACACTGTTACGTCGTTGTGGGGTGCTATCGAAGGGCCATATGGCGGCTTCCATTCGCTGGACTCGTACGACACGGTTGTGCTCTTCGCTGCCGGCGTCGGTATCACGCACCAGTTACTATTCGTGCGACAACTACTGGCAGGCCGCACGAGTGGCACGGCTGCTACGCAACAAATTTTGCTAGTCTGGTGCATCCGCGGCATGGAAGCGTTGGCTTGGGTCGAGCATTGGCTGGAAGAACTCGCTGAGATGGAGCACTTTGGCAATGTCGTTCGGATACATGTGTACGTCTCGAGAGCATGTCCAGGCACGCAACCCACACCAGCGTATCTCGACGTTCGACAAGCAAGATGCGACCCAACAGAGGTGCTGAACGGAGAGATACTGGCGCAAGATGGAGTCATGGCAGTCACCGTATGCGGACCAGAAAGCTTCAACAGCAGCGTCAGAGAAGCCGTGCGGAAGAGCTTGTGCGTACGAGACATTGACTTTTTCGAGGAGTCGTTCTCATACTAAGGGGCGATGACATACAGAGGAACACCCGCTACCGACGTGTGAGGACGGAAAGCCACACAAAGACGGATAACAGGCGACGGCGCGGGTGACCGTACAACGACAGTAAAGGGCTCGTTGTGACAGTACTCGCAAGTATCACAACTTTCCGAACCCATCTCCATCGGCTTCTACCGTCTGCGCGACCTGTTCTGGTACGATTCCAATGCAGCAGGAAGTCGGAAATGACTAAAACTACCTGACAATAGTCTCACGAGCGCGTCCAGTATTATTCCAACCCACCACAAGTCCGTCACACTACTGTGGAGTGCTTACGTAGGACACGTGACTTTTAAGGCTCGATGACTGTCAGCTGCAGTAGTAAATTCGAACATGTTCTCGGCACGTGATCACGCGCGACCACCTGGGCAGGCAAGAGCGACTGTCAAGTTAACGACCAATTTCGCTTCACTCCAATTTCCCCCCAACTCCAATTGGCTCGCTTATCTCTCGTGCCATCCAACATACACACGACACTTCCAACACATCCACAGCCCTCACGCATCATCCCACTCATCTCCAACATCCCCATCACCTTACCTCACCATGGCCAACCAGGACACCTTCTTCCACGGCTCCACCGAGCTCGCGGACCTCGGTCGCGACCGCTTCGACCACGACACGGCGCAAGCCACGGACCGCGACGCCGCCCTCTACGCCCAAGGCCCCATCACGATCCGCCAGGGCCGCGCGCCGCGCGGTCTCGAAAACCAGGTCCACGCGTGGAACACGTTCAAGTTTACGACTGAGGAGCGTGACGAGAAGGAGGAGCTCAAGGGCGATTTGCATGAGGGGCAGTTGCATCGGCAGAATAGGGCGGCGAGGTGAGTTCGATGTGAAGGCTTGGTGGGTGGGGGCTAATGATGTGTGGTACAGGGACTCGAATGCTGGTATGTCTAGTATGGGTAATGGCGGTGGTATGAGGGGCGGTGGTGCGGTGCGTGGACGTGGAGGCCGCGGTGTCAAGGACGATGGCAAGTTGGATGCGTTATGCGCGGGACGTAAGCCTGACCGTGAGGCGCTGCCGCTGGCTAAGGGCTTTGCGGAGGAGCTGGACAAGAGCATGTTCTGGGACGAGTGTATCGTCTAGGAAGAGTCGTGGTCTTGCGATAGGTTCGGCTACGAAAGATGACGGAACAGATGGAACGACTTCATGACGCTGAAAGACGAGGAATACACACGCACATTCGACGTGTGTAGATGACAGTTGAAAACCTAGCTACCATATCATTAAGCATCAGCAAATGACCTGTTCTGAGTACATGGACCTTTTGTTTACTCTCATCTGGAGATCTAGTCCAACAGAAGTACACTTTGAATTGGGTCGTTTTCCACTTGTGAATGTCTACCTGTCGCTTTAGCAAGGAGACATGCCTAAATCACCCGTAAAGCAAGTCGAGTTGGTGGATGTAGGATAACGTTGACATGAATCTAGGTGCACTTGTGAATCATGCCAACGGACCTTGAAGAACACAATACAACAAATGGTTGAACAAAACACCCCTATCTCCCCTCTCGTCCCCTCAACCCCATCTCCTTGACCACATCACACCTCATCTCCCGCTTCAATCCAACTACGCAGTATCATCTCAACCCCTTCCATTCCCAATCTTCAATCCCTTCTTCAATCCCTTCTCCAATCCCGCCTACAATTTATGCCCACCAGGACACACGCAAGTAACATTCCCCCCCAAAGACAAGCACTTCGCAGGACAACTCCTCGTACAAGCAGATCCGTCAGTCCCGTATTGATTCCCGCATGCGGCGAGCGCGGTGGCGGCGAGGGTTGTGAGGGCGAAGAGGATGGGTATGAGGAGCATTTTTAGGGGTTGCGTTTGAGCGATGAGAGTGTGTTTGTGGTGAGATTGGGGGTTACATATGAGGAGAAAAGAGTACAGGGATTGTGTGGTGTGGTGTTTTGATGATTTTGGTCTGTGGTTTGGGCTTTTATATATACTAGAGAGATCTGATGGGAGCGCAGCGCATGTCTATGAACGGTAACGGCTCGAGAGTAAGTGCGTAGCTTACACATGCGACAAGCAGCGAATCAGCTTACGACACACACGCATCTGATCTGACTGCCACATCCAGTATCTTGCCATCTGCGGTCTGTGCGAACGCGCGAGCAGAGCAATTCTCACACCGACTTCTTGAATCCCCGATGCACAAGCCCACAGAAACTTTCCCAAAGCACGCGATCTGTGCCTCGCAGCCATTGTACTTCCATTTCGCGCGCGAGGTCTACTACTTTGATTCTAAACGCCAGCTCGATCTTTCTATCCCCATCGTCCATACCAGTGGTGCCCTCTTTGACTTTTCGTTCGTAGGCGCGGCGGTATGCGCGGCTCCAAACGTTTTGGCTTGCTTCGCCGACGCCGCTTGAGGTCTGGGCGTCCCAGGTCCAGGTGAGGTCGAGGGAAGAGAGTTGCGTGTTGATGGTCTCTATGGCGGTAGGGGCGGTGGTGTCGGGGGGTAGGGGAATGGAGTATGATGTTGGGAAGGGGAGGAATTCGTTTGCGATGGTGTCGAGGCGCGCGATGCTCTGCTTGCGCAGTCAGTCACAATACCATCTCACTTCACCGTCTAGGAGCAATATCTCACTTACATTCCTCGGTCGCAAGTCTCTGAAGCTCCACGCTACGACCCAGCGCTTTGTTGTCGCGCCCGTGTCCACCACGCCTACCGCCCAATTCGTGATACCGTGCTTCTTCAACAAATCGACCACGGCTTTCGCGCTCGATAGTTTACCAAGCATACTGCTGTACCACTGCACTTTCTCTCTAAGCACTAAGCTCTCGTTGACGATCTTGGTCACGAAGCCCAAGTCACCGCCTTCGCACATCATCTCGACGTCGGCGCCGGTGCACACAGCGTTCGGCTTCCAGCTCTTGCCCTCGCCTTTAAGGCTGGAACTCATGTCGTCGCTGTCGGTGAAGAATGGGGGGTTGCAGATGGTGAAGTCGATGGTGTCCACGCCTAGGGCTTGAAGTGGTATGAGGCTGTTGAGGGCGGTGGTCTGGAGGAGTTTGGTGCGTGTCATAAGGTTGTTGAGAGCGAGGTTTCGCGCTGCTGAGTCGAAGCTCTTCTTATCGATGTCAGTCGCGCACATGGTCCAATTCAGGCGCGATTTGAGGCACAGCATGGTGTAGATTGCCGATGCGCCGGTGCCGATATCCAGTCCGACGACATTTCTATCAGGTTGGTATCTGCTGGAGTAATCTGGTGATGTCGAGTCAATAAGGCCTTGGATCCAGGAGACGTAGTTCCAGCGATTGGGTATTGGTGGGCACAGTCGATCATCTGGAACGTCGAGTTGCAAGCCAAAGTCTGCTCGGAGAATCGCTTTAGAAAGAGACTGGACTGTCGCGGGGTCTTGGAAGTCGAGCTTGCCGGAGCATTGTTGCCATATCTCCTTGAAGTAGAAGTCCTTCTTGGTGAGAGCTTTGAAATCGACAGTGTCGTATGGCGGCTTTTGAGCGAGGGCCATGTTTTGCCAGGACCCACTGAAGCACTGATGTGACCCGAAGTAGCAGACCTAGGACACGAGAATTGATGAGAACGTAAGTTGATGCTCAAGTTTCGGAGAAAGTCGAGCGACTGATGAAGTGTAAGCTAAAAAAGCTTGGGCCACTTCACGCTCATTGGTTCACTGAGGTTAGACGGAAAGAGCGATGGCAACATTTTCCAGGCAGCAGAAAGAGCGCATTCGATTCAACTTAAGTTTATAAGAACTACTCATGTTCTTCCGTTAAGAAGCAATCTGCCTTCCCCTCACCCAGCGTGGGGTTCTCCGTACTGGTGACGTGTGAGCTCACTGAGTCCAAGGAAAGGTAGATGGCGTCGCGTCCGAAGAATTGAGTTGGGACGCGTTGGCCTTGTACGGGCCTCCTTGATGTTGAATGTGCTTGCACGCTCTCGAATCTGCCAAGGCGTCAACGGTTGCAAAGCCTTGGATCATGTGGGCCACATACCTTCTAAGCTGGAAGACAGGGCTCCCGAGGACATTGCTCCATATCCAACATTTCTCGTTAAAGTAGTGGGGATTTGATATGAAGTGACCAATACAATGCTGTACATTCAATATATATCTGAAGGAAAAGCAGTGCTTACTAAACGCCGGAGTCTATATTCACCTTGCGCCATGCAATACCCATACACGTCTAGATCTAAATCAAGAAAGGGCCATCAAACGCGCCATCCTCATCCTGCAGTCGTAGCAAGTCGAGAGATGGCACCGTGTTAGGCTTGTAGAAGCCCAGCAGCGCCTCCATGTCTTCTTCGCTCATGGAGCACAAGTCATTGAGCGAGTACTGATCACTGACTTTGATCATCCTGCAAATTGTTAGTATACAGGCGTGCGATTTACGAAAAAGGTATGACGCACCATGCCATCCTCTTTGGCCCTTCTTCGATATTCGGTGCAACCTTGCGCAGCTTCTTGCGTAGCATGCCAACCTGTTGCACAGCGGTGCCGATGTTCGTAGGCAGCCCAGCTGCAATCTGCCGCCTAACGAAGTTCGCCAGCCGTGGGCCATTACCATTCGTGCTGACCATGATCTGCAGCGGTCCGTCGCGATGCACGCTGCCAAAGTAGAAGTCGCACTCTGGCGGCACGTCTGCGATGTTGGCGGCAATCTTCCTCTCCTTGCACAGCTTCCATATTTGTGTAGATGCTTCCGGGTCGTCGACGGCGGTCAGGACCATGTCTACGCCATCGAGATCCGAGGGCTCGAATTTGCGGTCCACGTAGTCGACTTGCTTTTGGTCTATGCGGTAGGCGACTTCGTCGTTGAGGCCGTCGCGGGGCGAGACGACGGTGATTTTGGCGTCCGCGTTGAGGATGTTCACGATGCGACCGGCTGCGACCTACAGTGCTTTTTGTCAATCGTCAATACTTTGCGAGGCACGACAGAATGGAGCACTCACTTCCCCACCGCCGACTATGAGGACCCTCTTATTCTTGATTTGCCATGCTAGCATAAGAGAGCCTCCGCCCTCTATTTCTGGGTACGGGCCTTTCATGGTGGAATTGGTGGTTGAGGGAAGAAGGCATTCTGCGCGGAGATGTCTATGTCGATGACAATCATTCGGCCTTGCGCCACACCATCACCAGGGTCTCTGCAGCTCTTATCGATAGCACCATCGCCATAGCGTGAACCATGCGGAACCGACAACTGGACATTGGAGTCTACATTCATCGTCCGTATCGCGGAATTGAAGTGTATGTCATTATTGTAGTTTGGTGTAATGCGCGCAGCCCTATGGAGTAGATCCCTGTGCCGTGCCACGTTCCCTAGCGCTCCTCCGGCCGCATAACCCGCTGGCATCGCACGGCTAGGCTGCATGTCCCGGCCCATGACCTCCGCCGAACATCCTCGACACGCTTGACATGGCCTCTCGCAGGTCTCTGGGCGGCGGTCGCGTGCTGGGAAGCGGGCGGAATCTGTCGCCGGCCGTCTCTCCGCACCCCAAACCCCAGCACCAGCACCAGCACCGCCGAAATACCAGCTTCCTGTCGCCTTCGGAGAGTTCCGTGTCGCTGAGCTCGCAGACGTCCAACAGCCCAGCGAGCACCGCAGAGCCCAGGGAGGACATCGGCAGTCGGGTCTTGTCTGGGCCCAGCGACAATGCGGCGGCGAGCGCATCGAGCCGGCTGGTGTGCCCGATATGCTCAGAGGAAATGGTAGGTTGATGCCGCCTTCCCACATGCCCACGCTGTGCTGATATGGCAGGTGACACTGCTGCAACTGAACAGGTACCCCTACTTCCCACCTCTATCATACTCCGTCTGACCATATCAGACACCTCGACGACGACCACCAGAACCTGGTCGAAGAAGAGCAGGACGAGGTCAAGAACTGGTTCGAGTCGCAGATGCGCAAGGCAAAGAAGTTCCAGCCTCTTGCGGTTCTGAACCAGAAGCTCAAGGGTCTTGACGTGTTTGAATCGAACGACCACCCTTCGCCGCCGCCCTCAGTCGCCCATTCCGCCAGTAATTCCACTACACACGTGCACCACGAACCGGCACCCATTCGAAGAGACCCTGAAGAAGAGGTCACACGAGCGCATTGGCAGCGCCACGGATACCGGGATGTATGCTCGGATCCTGTTTGTAGGCGGCCTATATCATCGCAGATAGCCATAGGAGGAGGGCAGACTCCGGTGAACTGCAGACAATGTGGAAAGCTATTCTGCGAGGAGCACACCATGTACCAGATGAAGCTGTCACGGCAGGCAAAACACGATCCAGTTCGTGGCATTTGGTGTCGAGTTTGTGAAACGTGCTACAAGTCAAGAGAAGGGTACATTGATCACCATGGCTTCGAGCGCAACCATTTTGAGGAGTTTGCGAAGATCAGACGGAAGAGGGTGGACAGAGAGCATATGGAGGTCAGTCGCTTGGAGAAGCGACTGACTAAGTTGACAACGTTGCTGGCCAACCCACCACCACTCGAAGACACACCGAGCGCAGGAGGCTGGTTCGGCATGTCAGCTGCTAAAAACCAGCGCAAAGTCCTGGAGCAGTCTATCATCACATGGGAGGAGGACGCGAAAGTGCCCAATTGCCCATTTTGCCAACAAGAGTTCTCAACCTATACCTTCAGACGGCACCATTGCCGAATGTGCGGGCGAGTGGTGTGTAGCGACCCAAAGACCGAATGCTCGACAGAGATAGGCCTAAACGTCGCTGCTGGTCAGTCACTCATTGATCCAGTCAAACAGCTACTTACATCATATAGGCTCCAAGAACGAGAAAAGCGCAGAGCAGATGCAAATAGACGTCCGCATGTGCAAAGACTGCAACCACACATTATTCGCCCGCAACGACTTCGCGCGCGAAACAGCCGAGCCACCCAAAGACCAACGCTCCTACGAAAACCTGCAACAGTTCGAGCGTGGTATCCGACTACTACTCCCACGTTTCCAGAAGCTCTTGCAAGCACTACAAGACCCAGATAAACCGCCCACACCACTTCAACTATCCGATGCGACCAAAGTCCGAAAGAGGCTCATGGACGCCTTCACCCAATATGATGCTGCGGCGAAACGAATACGAGACTTGCCCACCGAATCACCCACGCAGCAGAAACTCCAGAAAGCAGTGTACCAACAGGCATACAGCTTCTTGAGCTTACACATGCTTCCCCTCCGCGCACTTCCTCGTATACTCAAACACGCCGCACCCCAAGGTCAGAAGTCCAGCGGCGCATTAGCATCTATCAAGTACAACGATCGATCTGCCGGCAGCGTCGTCAGCAGCAGCGAAGTCTCGGCCATGGAGACGGAGGAGAAGGAGTTAAGAGAACGGTTAATCATTCTAGAGGAACAGAAGTTCATGGTTAGGGAAATGGTGGCGAATGCGACGAAGCATAGACGGTTTGATGAAGTCACGAGTTTGAGCCAGAATCTGGAGGATCTTAATGTGGAAATTGATGGGGTGCAGGGACAGCTGGGGCAGATGGATTTTGCGGGCGCGTATCAGAGGGATTTGGCGAGTCCGGGGTGAAGAAACTTCGGTGTGGAGTCATCACGATTTGTACACGGGGTCAGCGAGAACTGGCCTTATTCCGCATGTCGTTCAATGCGGAACTGTAAGACTTGTACTAAAATACTGAGGATAGAGCATCATGGTCTGCCTTGATCGCTATTATTGAGTAGCGTCGATATGGCGCCGTTCGAGTAGGGTGTCAATAGTCCCAGATCATCGCGCAGGAAAGAAGGTATGCGCGGAGAAAGGCAAGCATTTACAATACCTATAATTAAACGTCTCCGCCCAACGTATCCGATTCACAATTCAATCACTTTTCCTTGGCACTCGAGGGCAGTAGACCGGCCTGTATCACATCACCACGAATTCAGGTTAACCTAGGTGTAAGTGGTCCAGCCAAGGTTTAGTAAGCAGCATCCTTCCATTCGCTTGCTTGCCATATATAGACTTCACTCTTTCACTCACCCACACCCACACACACACGATAGTCCACAGCCACCATGCCCAACCCCACCACCACCACCACCATCTTCACCTCGGCCTCCCCGCTCCAAGCCCTCGAATGCGACTCCATCGCATCCACAACCTTCAACGCCCCCCTCACTCCCACCGCCTTCATTGCGCGCGAATCATACATGTCCAGCCTGCCCCTCGCATCCAACGGTGGCCTGAAAACATGGTGTTTGTGCGCCAACGACGAGACGCGCCGGGTGTTGGCTACGTGCAAAACTATTCGTCGGGAGGTTCTTGTTACGGATGGGAAGGGGACAAGGGAGGATTTGGCGTTTTGTGTTGGGAATGTGGTTGTGAGGGAGGGGGAGAGGGGGAGGGGGAGAG
>Ga0265780_10004439_pt1 | contig 18052 bp, 20 predicted proteins | sample P1T30metagenome_FD_192432 | JGI IMG/M metagenome (GOLD analysis project Ga0265780, IMG submission 192432) | Plant litter microbial communities from East Loma Ridge, Irvine, California - P1 T30 | ecosystem: Environmental > Terrestrial > Plant litter > Unclassified | place: USA: California...
GTCGTAGGACTTATTGGGAAGCTCACAAGTATACCTCACAAGTATACCTCACAAGTATACCTCACAAGTATACCTAAGTAGTTTTGAGGGAACTTTGCCAACGGTTGCAATATTGCTTTTCCTTTGAGGCTGCCACTCCAGTTAGACATCAAAGCCTCATAGCGGATGCTCGCTCTCCGATGAGTACTCAATTAGTTCGCGCGTAAGAAAAGGCATATCTCCACGTTCTTAACTCCATCGGCCAAAAGTACCCCAAAATGCCGATTGGCCAGCGTCATGCATGCGGACTTTACACATTCTAACGCCTCCTCCGAGGCCTTTTCCACAAGTTTAGGCAACAATTGATGTAGGCGTAATGCAAGCGCAGGGCAGGTAGAAGTAATTGGTCCGGGAGAATGGATTGATCCGCGACCTGGAGCGGCGCGGTCGCAGTCTGTATAAAGATGTGGTCGAGGCACGGTGGAGATGATATCATCCAGAGCTTTACATTTGCTAGCTACCCCACCAAGACATTCAAGCTTCATAACAACAAACCTTTGAATCATACAATCGCATCATAACACGAGCGAAAATGCCTAAACTAGCTGGAAAAGAAGTCGGCGAGGTGGGCTTCGGCCTCATGGGTGTGACCTCCACGCGCATCATGAATGGGAGTGAGCTGTACTAACAAAGCATCACAGGAATGTCATGGCGTCAAACCCCACCGCCCGCGTCTCAAAGCATCGAGGCTATGAAGACGGCACTCGAGCACGGCGCGAACAGCTGGAACGGCGGAGAATTCTATGGCACGCCCGAGTTCAACTCGGGACATTTGCTCAACGAGTACTTCACCAAGTACCCCGAGGATGCCGACAAAGTGATCATTTCCATCAAGGGCGGCATGGTGCCCGGGGAGATGAGGATCAGTGGCAGCAAGGAGAACATACAGCGGAGCATCAATGAGACACTACGCCTGCTTGACGGCAAGAAGAAACTCGACCTCTTTGAATGCGCGCGCGTCGATCCTGATGTGCCCATTGAGGATACCGTCAGCTTCATTGCTGAGTATGTCAAGGCCGGGAAGCTCGGCGGCATCAGTCTGAGCGAGGTCAGCGCACAGAGCATTCGCAAGGCGCACGCGGTGCACCCAATATCTGCGGTGGAGATGGAGTTCTCCATGTACTCGACCGAGATTCTGGAGAATGGCGTGGCTTCGACGTGCGCGGAGCTTGGGATCCCCATCATCGCGTACTCGCCCATGGGACGCGGCTTCCTGGTGAGCACATGGTATTCAGTATTCAGGATCAAGCTGACACAGCCCAGACTGGCAAGTACAAGAAGTTCGAAGACCTCGAGCCAGACTCGATGCTCCGCCACTTCCCACGCTTCCAGCCCGATGTATTTGACGAGAACCTCAAGCTGGCAGATGCAGTCGCCGATCTCGCGAAGCAAAAGGGCATCACCTCAGCGCAGATCGCAATCGGCTGGGTCTTGTACCAGAGCGGCAAGCCGGGTATGCCCACGATCATTCCGATCCCGGGTGCTACGACATCAGAGAGAGTCAAGGAGAACTCGAAGCCTGCGAAGCTGAGCGAGGCGGACTTCAAAGCGCTACAGGAGCTGGTGAATAAGTTCCCGCCCACAGGAGGCAGGTACCCAGCGGCCATGGAGAGTTCTTTGACTGTGTAGGCGGCAAGAGGTGCGATATCTGCAAGAGTTCCATGGTCAGCTGTGCGCCCTTGCGGAAATGGATGCAATTATGTAAAGTACGCAATACGCAAAGTCAGATAAAATGTAGTGTATAGGCTAATCTGCATGCGGAGTTGCTGTGAAGCAAGACCTTATGAATTGCAGAACCATTGAAATCATCATGAAAAGTGAGGGAGCAGCGGAGATGGTGCTTACGGTTATTGTAACAAGATCTAAAGATCTATGGCATTACGAAATGTGATACGCCAAGGTGCGAGGCGTGGCACTCCATGTTTAAAAGTATTCGTGGCAATGACATTGTGCGTGATGGTGTCGAGGAGAATGGGGAGTGCAACGGCGGAACCAAAAAAGTGCAACGGGAGCTAAAGTGCTGGGAAGCTGGGAAAGTCCGTGCCCTCCAACGCTACAACGTCGGAACCGTGGACGCGCACCGCGCCAGGGCTCAACACTCAAGACATCAGCTCGCACTGTTACCTGGCGTCGGCCTTACATAGGACTCTCTCACCTTCACCTTCACCTCTCCCGGACTCAGATAATTACCGCTGCCATGGAATCACCCGGCTCAGACCTCTCAGACTACGCCTCTGACGACTTCCCCGAAGACGTCAAGGGCCGACAGCGCAGCGATATGGAGCCGACACCAGATCAAGACTCAGCACGCCCAAGCAAGCGCCTGCGTCTTAATCAGCGCGCGCCTTCATCGCCACCACCTCCCATCACCGTCCCACCACTGGAAGACGATGATCCGCTCAGTGAAGACACCGACGGCTCCGTGCCAGCATCGCCAAACCACCACCCAGGCATGTCGCAAGATCTCGACGAGTTTGGCCAAGATCAGGTGACCGTGTGCAAATGGGAGGGCTGCGAGGCTGGCGATCTGGAGAACATGGATAACCTGGTCGAGCATCTACACGATGACCACATCGGCACGCGCCAGAAGAAGTACAGCTGCGAATGGAGCGACTGCACGCGGAAAGGCATCCCACATGCAAGTGGCTATGCGCTGAGAGCACATATGCGCAGTCATACGAGGGAGAAGCCCTTCTATTGCACACTACCTGGTATGTCCTCTGGCGCGACAGACTCCATACTCAAACTAACACATGCCAGAATGCGACCGCTCCTTTACCCGCTCAGACGCCCTTGCTAAGCACATGCGCACCGTACACGAGACGGAAGCTCTGCGCCCCTCAGACCCCGTTCCAAAACACCACTCCTCGAATCCCTCCAACAACAAGCAGCGCATTCGGCTCATTCTTAATGCTAACGAGAAGAAGCCTGAGAAGGGCTCCGCGCCAGGCTCGCCAGCATCACACTCACATCCGCCGAGCAGTGCACCCATACCACCAGCTTCAGACGTCGACTATGCGCACAACAACGTCACCTACATACAGGATCTCGCGGCTCCGGGCGCACCAACCATGGTGCAGTTCCCGCCTGACATCTTCTTTACAGAAAGAGAGCTATCTCTGCCCGCACCAGAGCTCTTCCAGCTCCTACGGCGGCAACTCCAGTGGGCGCAGCAAGAAAGCGAACAACTCCGGGCCGAAGCCGACGCCCTCGAGAAGGTGCGCAAAGAAGAGTGGGAGGCCAAGGAGCTGCTCGTCGAGAACGTCATGGAAGCACAAGTAGCCACCGAGCGCCGGCAGCGCGTCGAACGCGGAGAGCCAGAAGACTACGAGGGCATGGACGCCGTCGAGCAAGACGTCGCGCCTGCCCGAGCGCTCCCCATCAAGCCAAAGGACGGCAAACTCCCCTGGTGGCGCGATCCCCAGCAAGTCATGGAGCGCGCACGCCAGCACCCGCGCCCACCGCCTTCAGACATGCGGCGCGAGACCAGCGCAGCTTAGTTGGCTCGTCCGCATCATACTTTCTTGCCTCGACATGTGCCTCCTCCACCAGGGTGCGATTATCCTTCAGCACTATTACCGCTTCCTGTGCCGATATACGTGCGGCAGCGAATGGATTGGGAGTGGCCTTATCCTACGCTGATCCTGTTGCTTGCACAGATTTACTTTTATGCAGCGCAGGAGACCCGACGACTCGGTGATTGACACAAAAAGCGTGGACTCGCAAGATGCAAAGAGGGAATGTTCAGGTTTGAGTACGTGGATGATTTGTTGCGGTATGATTGCTGGGAGTGGGTGGTCCGAAACCTGCAATGGTGTGACTTGGGCCTGGCTGCGAGGTTGGCTCTAATGCACTTTGCACCGCTAGGGTGGCAGTATAAGATACCACTGATTATCGATTCGATTCATTTCAATTCATGCCAGGATAATTTTGTACATGCTTGCTCCTATCCAATGCCATTCTTCACTTTTACTTGCCATACTCCGCGTAGTGTGACACCACATGTTTGCCCAATGCACGCACTCCAGCAGTGCTCACATACCGCTACACTGACAAGCTAGACATCTACCTCGCCTTCCTCTTCTCCGCCTCAGTGTTCTTGAACGGAAACCCACTCGTCCTCTTATCCGCGCCCGTCTTGCGACTAATCCGCCCATTGCTGCTCGCGAACAAAATACACCAAAACGCAATCGCAGCCAGGAACGCCGAGCCCAGCGTGCCCAGACTGAACGACAGCACCCCCGTCTCCGTCCACATCGCGTAGCAGTAGAAGGCGTAGATGGCGTGGAAAATCGCCGTGATGGTGAGCGTGGGCAGCGCGTAGGGGGCTTTGGGGTCCGTGTTGGATGTTGTTGCGCCTGGGTGGGGGGTAAGTGACATGTTTGTGGGGAGAGGAGAAGGGGAAGTACCTTCGGAGAGGCGGCTAGAGAGTGGGACGGAGCCGGTTAGGAGCACGGTCAGGGCGCCCAGGGTGAGGAGGGTGAAGCCTAGGATGCGGGAGAAGTAGACTTCGAGAGCTGGGTTTGCGTTAGAGGCTTGTTGTTACGTGCATTTTTGGTGGGTACGTACTTGATGCCTCGCGCACTTCTGGGCTAAGAAGGGCGACGATCATTGTTGGCGATGCGATCAAGGGCGCGGCTTGAGTTGCTGCGATGCTGTTAATTGAATACGCTGGATCATGTGATAGGAAGAACATACCGAGCCAAGCAGCAGTGCCATAGCTGTAGAAGTAGTAAACCTGCGCGGCACGTCAGCATTCTCCTCCCTCATCTCCCACGAAGCGCGACACATACATCCATGATGGAAAGTATTCAGGTATTTCAATTGAGTTTTCGGTATTCGGTATGCGTGTGAGGGCAGAATTTGTCGAGTTAAGGTACAGGGAAGAGGGAGAGATATAGAGTAAGGTCAAGGTAAAGCTCGCGCGCTGAAAGAATAAGGTGGTTCCTGGCGGATCAGGGCGCAACGCTACGTCATCGTTACACTTTGGGACCATGCGACGTGCCAACTTCGCCCGTTCTGGACACCAATGAGCCACGCGGCTCCGCGATCTAGAATGTCATCCTGGGAGTGAACGTGTGGCGGTGTTTCAATCTGCGTAAATGGAGAGCTGTGAGGCCACTCAATTCCACGTCCTCCTCTGTCGTTCTCGCGACACAAATGACGTCAGGCAAGATCGTGAAGTCTTTTTTGTGGGTCGGTAGTTGCAGACCCAAACAACCCGGGTGTTAGCCCAGCGTCCATAATCCATTCTTCGCTACCCGCATCCGACAGCTGCTTCTGCCCCTCGCCTCCAGGTGCCATGGAAACTGCGTCTTCTTCCTCGACAGACACCTCTTGATTGACCGCGATTGCATTCGCTGGAATATCAATCTGGGCCTTCGTATTCCCATCTGCGCTAGCCCACGCGAAGTTTCGCCTCCCTCCATCTTCTCCGGCGATAATTGCCTCGATAGAGCACGCGTGTGATTGATTCCTGCTGTGAGCATTGTGTTTGCCGTGTGCATAGGGAAGCGAGTCGAACGCGAAAGAGTCATTCCGTGTTGTCTTCCTGCTCTGCTTGCCACCTTTTGGCCGCGTGGTGCCGCTTCGTGTTCTGTAGGATGTGCCAAAGAGCGTCGGGAGGGAGGTTGCGAGGACGGGCTTTACGCCTGAAAGACAAGCGCAGATGATGCCGATGTTCATCTCGAGTACCATGCACAGCCAGACTGGAACGCCGCTCCCTGCATCGTCACGTCAGCGTTTTCGACAATACGGCGTGAAATGATTGCTTACAGCGATGGTCGAAAGTGGCAAAGAACTTTTCGAGATAGTAAATTCTCAGAATCCCTGCAATACAGACGAACAATCCTATTGAGAAGAGGCAAATGAGTCCCACTCGTTGCTTGATAGGTAGATGCAGACTCCAAAGTGGTTTAGCAGGGTATCTGTGAGGTGTTAGCTTGCCTGTAGGACTGCGTGTTTCCTTACGTACAGGTAGATTAGAAAGTCGCTGAGGGAGTTGAGCGCAGCGATAGCAACAAGCGCAGCCCGCATGTTGATACACTGCTGCCTGATGCTGGGATCCCAATATCCTCTGATCGGCCGGCATTGAAACAATGACAAGAAGAAGCTTGCAAGAGAGAACAAAACCACAAACGTCCCCAGGACGTAGCAAAACACCTTGCTAGTGTTGCCAGGGAATAGTCGAAGGTACGTTATACAGAGGGATATCTTGGTCAACGAACATGCTGCTGGGAAGAGCAAGTCTGCGGCGTAGCCCATCTAAGACGTGTCAGTACTTCTGGCAATATACACTGCAAAGTTAATTATGGCCATGCGTACCTTCCAATAAGGCGTGTACCATTCAGGTTTTTGGTCCCATATGTGCAGTCCTAAGCCGAGTTTGATACCAACTATCGGGAATATGGATACTGGAATTGCTAAGAGCTACGTCACATTAGCGGCCTGTTCAACAAACTTGATCGTACATACATACCATAGTAAGAAGCATAATCCAATCATCGGCCCCAAGAATCATGCGCAGTAGACCTCTGCCATAGAACCGTGCTGCCACAACTAAACAGTAGCATCGTCAGCAATTGCAGAAGCGTGGTGGTAGTTTTACATAGCAGAAGACTTATCAAGAATCAAATCTTTCACTCTGGGTCGCTTGTTACAGCGAATGCTTGAAGTCGAGGTAGAGCTATGATCTGTATGAGCAAGTACTTACAAATGATGGCTAGAGCAAGCACCGGTACGGTAATTCCGACAATCAGCGCATCATGATTCTCAGGCGTGTCATAGTTCGGCGCTGGCCATGATTTCCTTTGCTCATCTATTGCACCCGCCATGCAGATGCTATGAACAAAAGGAATGAAGGATGTTCTCCAGTCGCCGGCAGATGGTGTGAGGCTGATCGAGCAGCCGGGTGGGGGACTGTAGGAGCATTAAAGTAAATTCCTTCGCGTAACTCCTGAGTGCGTGGGGGAGTGGGCATTAAAGCGGATGGACGTCGATCGCCTTTACACCGTCTTCAGTCATCGCTGATACTGTCCTCATTGGCTGCGGAACATGCTAGTGTTTCCGGTGTTCAGCCGTTTGGAGAAGCGGTCTCGACGCGACGTAAATAAACGCGGCAGGGGTCACGCGGTGTAGGAGCAAAGACATAACGCTACAGCCACAAGCTCTTTACCGGAAAGTGGAATAAGACCCTGGCGCAGGTACTTCTGGGAACCAAGTTAGGCCAACGTTTGAACATTGAACCGATAAAGAATCCTGTTTGCCGACGAGTTATTTGTCCGAAGTGAAGCAGCTCATCGTCGAGTTGTGACAACAAAGCATCTCCTTGCTGGGCACAGTCCGGGACCTTCCACAAATCCATGTCCGAGGAAGCGCCTTTGGGCAAAGAGTGCCTGATCAAGGACTAAAGGATCGACATAACGATACGAAGCTCTTGTACTTGCTCAGCCAGTACCAGACGTAAGCTGAGTTTCTTCTACGAGTGCCGCATGCGACTGTTTGGTGATCAAAACGTTCTTCTATGTTGCATCAATCTGACGTACTAGCACAATGTTTCCTGCTCGCTGGGACTGCTAGACATCTCGAGCGGCGCCTACCGAACTTGGACTCGTTGATTCAACTTTGAAGAGGATCCTCGAGTGCTGGGATAGAATCGTCCCGAGAACGTGCGAAGTTGAAACAATATTGAGTTTGTAGATGCTGGTTGCTGCTGTAATATTGACTGCGAGACATGGTTTGCACAGGGAACGTACGAGGGATCACTCTGCATTATGATCAACTAATTCGATATACGTAGAACATGGTGATCCGGCAATGACTCTCGATCGCGGTCGTGCTGTACAAAGTCATCCATTGCCGATGCAGCTGGCAGCGATGTGAGGATGCGGAGCCGAGTGATGTTCACCAGCGCGGACGGAAGCCGCCAAGCGGGCCGCGCCTTGCCCCTTTCGCAGCCCAGTCAAAAACAAGCTCTTCCTCCTATGGCCCTTCAACTTGCTCCATCAAGCGTTTACGATCATTTCATTTTGACATGTTCGAATGTCGAACCTATCAGACGGGAATGTCGATAATCTGTAGCGACTTCTTGATGCTAAAGGTCATCGAGGCGACGACACCCACCCGACTGAACCTGCTGTTAATCGGCACGACTCAGGAAAGTATCGCTCATGCGGGTAAACATTATGAACAAGGTCGCCAATAACACCACGATCACGAGGTCTAGACACTCTCGCTACGAAACGGGCACTGACCCTTAGTATTCGCAATTCCTTGCGCTCGTGCCATTGTTTTGAACGATCGGACGTTCAGACTGAGATGGCCGGACCCCGAACGCAGTGCGCCGCAAGAGATTGATGCCCAATGGGCAGCAACATTGCTTGGCTATGTTTTTTGCACTTCTATTTTGGTACTGAGTTGGTCTTAATTATGGGATACTAAGATCAAGGAGAAGAGGTTGGTTTGCAAACCGACATTTTCAAAGCATCCTCTGCGGAGGAAGTGACATGAACAGGAGTTGACTACACGATGCCAATGGAGAATACGGCGCGTCTTGCTGTTCCGCTTCAGCTGTTCTAAGCAAACATAAGATGGTTGCTGTGGCTACCCGACATTTTCTCTTCTAGGCCGCGTTGTTTCCTCGAAAAGTATTTAGAAACCCCTAGTAAGCACTCAATCTAACAGACTTTCGATATCGGAGCGACCGTTGCACAGAACTAGGCATTACCACGTCCGCTGAGTTTCGATAGAGTATGCAAAAATATCAAGCATCATGGGGATGACTGAAACTTGCAAAATTTTATTGCAAAGGTCATGAGGCCGGCAGGGTTGCATTATGGTCTCGCCGCAGCTCTCCCGTTTTTCCCTTCCTCTGAAGCTGCTGAGATGGAATGGCAAGAGGCTGAGTGAGGTATTTCAATTGGTTGACAAAGTCTTATAGAGCTTGCGAGTAGGGATGCATAAGGCAATCTAGCAATAGATGGCTTTCGCTGTCAAATTTGTTGTTTCACCTTTGTCCTTTCACATTCCCTCCTCACTCCCACCTTCACCTAGCTTATCGGCTACTAAAAAAATGCAACAAAACTACCAGCACTCACGTCTAAGTCATTTCTGGATCTGATGTTGCTACCTAATGACAGGCTCCTTCACCGAGACCTTGCGTCATCACAATAACAAAGACGCGTCAAGGTGAATACGACTTTGAGACACCAGCGCGTAGCGATGTCAAAACAAAACCTCAAGCTGAAAATCTCCGTTGCGACAACAACAAGTACGGCATCAAGGTCAAGACCACACAACTACCATGTTAGCCGAATTTGGCGCAGCAGATGGTATGCAGCGAGCCAAACACACCTACTACGATCGTCTAAAGGACTACATCCTTGGTTAGTCCAATTCTCACCGTTTATTCGTATTTGCGTCTAAAATTACTGCGCAGATCAACTCCCTATCGCGTATGGCCGGCACAGTAGCTCCAACGTCCTCAAAGGCTTCTCGATCCAGGTCCTAAAACAAGGCAGAAACTTCGCCGTCACCGCCATCGCCAATCTTGAGCCTCCCGCATCGCTCGGTATCGATTTTGAAGTTCTTCTGGAGGATGACTTCATCGTGATATCGAGCGAGATCAGCGCTCTTGATGCCATGCAGCAGCTGCTTAAAGAGGTCAATGAGAAGATCGAACAGGGAAAGACGGGTAAGCGCGATATTGAACACGAGAAGCGATAATTGATCTAACATACAAAAGATCCTTACGGCGTGAAGGAAAAGTTCAACACGTTTTCTTTCTGGTAGATCTACCACGCGGGATGGGTGGCGTTGACGGTTGCATTTTGTCGGCGAACAAAGACCAGGTAGCATAGGCAGTACTAAAGGGACACTGTACATATACCAGCGCGCTTTATGTGCGCACATATCTATTAGCCAGATTTGGAGCATCAGGCCTCAGCACTGCAGCGTGCCAAATAGGACACTTTTCAAGATTATACAATGCTCACACGCATCGGTACGCGGCGTGATCACAAGCAAAAATGCGCGATGATACAAAAAAATCCTGTGAATATATATGTGTGCTAAGAGCGAAATTGAAAATCGCTAGCGTAGTAGCGGAATGTTAATCGATCGACTGAGTGAAGTGAATCCAGCTTAATGCGTGAACCTAACGCGCCAATGACCGACAAACGCCAAAATGAGATATGTGAAGCTTATAGCAACCGAACCGTTTAGATACCGGAGTCAGTCTGCTCATATGGCTTATTCGGGTTACCCGCGACCCAGTATTGATCCCATTCATCGCACCCATTTTTCAAGACGCTTCTGTCGCCAAGACTGCCTCCTTGTAAGTCGCTGTACCGCTCGCCGAATTGCATACTGAGACCTTGGCTAGCGTGCCATGCTGAAGTAGTATGTCAGTGAAAGTTATATGTGAGGTCTGTGAGCGAAAATTACCAATATGACAGTGGGCGATCCACATGCCAGGGTTGTCTGCTGGAAAGGCCATGAGGAGGTAGCCATTCTTAGGCAATGTAGCTGTATCGCGACGAGTTGGATTGTTGAAGTTCAGACCAGTAGTAGAGCCGTCCCATACGCCAGTACCCGAGCCAAGGATATAGTAATCGTGGCCGTGGAGATGGATGGGATGAGCAAGCTGTATCGTGGCTGTCGATTGGATCCACCATAAGTACCAGGCGTCTTTGTTCTGCATAGAATGTACATTAGAGTATGTCCCAAAATCTTGTGATCCAGCAAGGATGGTTTCCAGAGTAGGGTTGTTCCAGTCCACGATGTGAGGGGTGCCATCGATCAGCCATCGCAAAAGCCTGGTTGTTGTGTTCTGGGTGGATGTGAGGCCAATTCTCCCAGCCTGGCTGACGATATCAGTGGGCACCTGGTTCGGAACGAAAGGAACGAGGCTAGCGGTCGCTTCGTCCCGGCAGAGAGTGTTCAGGGTGACCGTTGAAGTGCTGGGCGCAGGGTCTGCATTTTCAGCGCCGTCATAATGTAGGACGGCTCCGAGCTGAATGCCTTTGGCGATAATATTGTTGCCACCGCACTCTGTGGCTGGCTGTACTCGGAACCAGTAGTTTCCAACGGTCTGGTTTGCTTCAATGACAACATCGTAGCGTTGCCCAATGGCAATTGTAAGTTGATCGGTAGTCCATTTCTTGATGGGTACGAAATCTGATGTGATGACGGTAAATGGATGTCCATCCATCGAGACCGTGAAGTAGCTGTCCACGGAAGTGTTGATGATACGGATGCGGTATTTCTTTCCCTTGACAACATTCATCTTGGCATAACTACCCTGATTGGGTCCTGACTTGTGAGTTCCATTCACCAATATGTTATCTGGCGTGGGCGGCCCTCTTTGACTGTGTTGCGCCACTTCATTCAGAGTAAAAGCGGGCGTGTAGTACCAATCAGTTATAGGCAATGCACCGAGATCCACGTCGTAGTTTGCCGTTGCTGGGCCCTCGATAATCATCGGGCCCACGACACCATCGCCGTACTGGGCTGACCAATGAGAACTATATTTGGGCCTTCGTCAGCGATTGATTTACTACTGTAGAGATATGATGCATTAAAATGATCGAATGATTGGTGAAAGCGAGGAGACGACTTACTGATACCAGCTCGTGCCGAACTGCGTCGCTCTAAACCTGTACTGGCGAGTTTTACCGGGAGCAATTGGGCACTCCGTGACTAGAAGCTATCAATATCAAATATGGTAGCCGCAGTGAGTCTCTACTAACCTCCAGGTACTCCGTCGTGCTGACAAGAGTTCAGTTGCCGAAGGCCGTGCCAGTGAATACCGGTGCCGTTATGCTGAAGATTATTCTTTACGTTCACAACGATGGTGTCGCCCCATTTGGCCCTAATCAAAGGTCCAGGATACTGTCCATTGATCAGCATGGCTGGTCGATTGCCACCGCTCCCATCAGGATTTGGGATCGTGGTATTTGAGATCTCCAAATCATACTAAAATATTCTTAGTACTGGCATGTATAGTTCACGGTGGCGCTGAATTACCGTGACAGTGACCCCATCGGGCGGACTCTTTGCATCGAAGTCAGTGGCGATGCTATAGCCCTCGCTCCAGCATGATCGAGTTTGCGGCGTGTTTGTACAAGCACCATCCTGTCTTTCGAGAAGGACGGGGGCTGGCGGGTCGGCTCGCGGAAGTGCAAGAGCTACTGACGCTACTGCTAGCCAGGAAGTAAATGAATGAAGCAACATGATATAAATTGCAATCTAACGGAACGACAGGAAGGCGGAAGTTTGGTAGATATATATTAAAGAAGCTGGTCCGTACCAATGATCAATGGACAGACCCTGGAACCTATCGTATCAAAAACGTGGATAGAACCGGGCGCCAGGTAACGATTTATATTGATCATCGCAAGGCTGAGCTGACGCCCTGTGTAATGGTCATCTTCAGCGCTCGTATCTGACACCACATAAGGCACCAATCCAGGTACGTGCCAACCATTGCATCCTTTGAGCTACACCGACCTCGCTTAGCCTACAATGCATCTGTGTATGGTCAGATACCCCTACAACGTTGGGGCAAAGTGGTCTCTGCTTATTCCAAGACTTTTGCAATATTGGCTTTTCGTCTTTGGCGCAGGATGCCACCCTTTCGCCATCGAATCGGTGTTCACGCAGTAACAGGGCTGACTGCTATATCGAGAATCAGCGGAAGAGTCGGCTTGGCGAGCTGGGGCCTGGGGGACGATCGAGCTCGTGCTTGTTGGTGGCCTATTTAACGCGATAACAATATGACACGAAAGTCAGACTTACGTACAAGGTGGCTTGGACCTTTGGCCTCTAGCAGAGTTCTCCTCGACCGACCAGGCCAGATCATGTACATGTCAAGCACGTGCAGTTATCATTCTCCGTCACGATGGCTCGGTAAGAGGCGAACATTGGGCTAGCATAGGATGCAGGATCTATTGAATTCGAGACATCCCATGATCCTTGAACGTTAGAGCAGGATCTCTGGAGGTTGCGCCACCTCGTGTGTGACAGCACATTGACTGCGGAAGAGTGCAATGTGTGTGCCACCATGGACCCGACTGATGAGTTGGTGGGTCTTCGTATGCCGTCCATTTACGAGTCGGCGACTTTGAGGAATAGGGTCTCTTTTGAAGAAGCTCGGAAATGGGCGGTGTCGATTGACAAGGCGCATCGAAAGCCTAAATCTGTCTAGTCTACGATGGGAAAAGCAGACTTAGCTTGCCTTGACTTTCTGGTGCCAGAAGGAAGTCTCCACCTATATGGCCCACATGAATGGGCCAGTAGAGCCAATAGAGAGTGAACTGATGATGCAAGCCACGAACTTGTCTGTTCGCTGCGCATACCGTTCTGAAGATAGTTTCTTCGCCTCTGTGACGAAAATGTACGGTCTCATACGGCGTGCTCAAGGAGCCTAGAGTACCCTACGAGTTACTTTTTTGATATCCCGACTTGTGTAATTGAGCGCGCCTACAGCGTTTCTTTGGCTGCAGGTCAGAGACCCTTTGTGTTCGAGACCGAACCGCTGGGCAATGCCGCCATGATGGACTGGTGACATACTGCGGAACCCATGCAAATCAGCCAGCCCGGGAAACCTCTATACTGGCTCTTGGGACATAAGCGAGAGCTCCACTACCGGACTACGGCTCGTGATCAACGCGAGTACGAGGATAGGACGTGGTGAAGAAGTAATTGAGGAGTGGAACTCGACATGACCGAAAGCCTAGGGCTATCTTGCGAAGTGCTAGCGACGAAAATGCAAGAGCAAACCAATCACGGCAGTTCTGCGGTGTCAGACAGGCTGCAAGTACATGTGTCGTATCGAGGTTGATAGGAGTGGTGACGTGAGGTTGCCCCTAAAGTCGAGCTGGCGGTACCCACTGGCGCTAGCTAGGTAAGGTTGTGCACGGACGCAGCACAATTCCGACCCGAGTGGCTTGCCTGTGCTTTCTTCATCCTACCACCTACACCAATAATGTCCATGCAGGATATTTCGCAGCGCCAGATTGTTTCTTACGCTGATGGGGCTTGGTTTCGTAAGGATTGTACGGATGACGCGCTTACTGTCCAGTCCGTGGAAGGCAGTTCAGACTGCCTCAGCTCGATCCCGTGCTCAGTTCGCCAAAGCATAGAGACCTGACAGGTCTATTTGCAGTAACATCTAAGCCGCTTGACCAAAAGTTCACCGCTGGAGCTCGGTTGGAACACGAAAATGATAAGCCACCACCCTTGAGGCATGTACGCAGCATAGACAACGACGTTGATACAAGAACAGCACATCGCCCTTGATGGCTTCGAGGTAGCAAGACTGTTGGTGACTCACTCTTACATTCAGCTATGTCGTTCTCCCGTTCTTTCACGCTTTCGGCCATTGCTGCCCTCCTATCGTCCGTCAAGGCCGACGCGAACGCGATATGTTACTCGTATGGTGTCGATTTCGTTGACGAAGGGAATTACTTCATCAACTCGCAATTGTCTGAGCAGTTCAGTTCAGTCTCCTACTTCAAGGGCTGTAATCAAGATGTGGCGGAGGTTTTGCTCGTTGAGCCTGAAGGCGTCAACTCTCAGGAGTATCTATGCGACCAGATGACGACGTATCCCAACGAGGACTTGAAGACATCGACATGTCCAATCGGGAAGAACCAAATGGTCTCAGGACATTGGCGTTTGCTTGTTCTAGGCAACAACGGCGATGAAGGCCAGCCATTCGCATGGCAGAGAGACCTTTATCTGACTGTGGGAACTCCGGTCACAGCCACCTTTACTCCTACTGTTACTTTCAGTATGACTTCAACGCCTGTGGAGACTCAAACAATGACAACCACTTTTACCAATGTCGTCACTACTGGGCCACTCTCAACGGTTACGCTTCCAAGTGGAACCGCGAAGAATACCAAGACAATTACACCTCCACCGACAACAACAACATCCACCAAGATCATGACAAAGACTTCGCTATCTTTGACCAGGATCTTCGCCGTCACAACCCAAACTGTAACTGCTACTTGTACCACTCCAGGCCTACCTGGCCATCCTGACAAGCCTTGTCAATACTCTCCAACACGTCTACATCCTGCAGCACTCGCTACCCCTACTACAATTCCCAAATTGCATCGTTTCATTCGCAAGGCTGATCGTGCTGTCGACGTTGAATGGGCTCGTGCCCGCATCGAAGCTGCTAAGCAAAGGCGTAGCGAGAAGGTTCGAGAGGCTGCTGCACCTCTCGAACGCCGTGCACCGGATGCTCCAACCCTGACTGTTACCGCCGATGTTCCTATCAACACTACGACAACTATCCTCGCCCCAGCCACTACTACCACTGAGACCGTTCTTACTTCAGCAACCGTTACTTCGACTCTTCCTCCTGCGACAGTCTTTTCTGGTTTGTTTACTAGCACGCTCACCCTTCCGACTCCAACGAAGACTCAGCTTAAGTTGAGCTACGCTACAACAACCAAAGTCATCACGTTTGGAGCTACTTTTACTAAGCGTACCACTGTTACTCCTACGACCTCTGTTAGTGCTTGTAAGAAAGCGGGTGGACATTTCTGGTGAACGACTCGTTGTGATTTCTTGGATCCTCCTTCAATTGTCTGCTTGATATGCGTTTTATGTATCTCAGCGTATTACCAAACTCTCTCACCGTTTGTTCCGCGCTCGACTGTAGATAGGCATGACATCACTATTAGGATTAATGTTTCTGTTCCAATACATGCTGCGCTTGAAACACATCTTCCCACGTGCACAACAGGCTACACTACTTCACACATCATTCGGCCCACGTCAATCAAATCTTACCTGCGTTTGCTTCGCTGTTCAAACACACTGCGTCTGGCAGTGAGACCGTATAACTACTGCATTGCTTAGTCATGCATTCCTAGAATGTTGGTGGCAGGACCACAGCAAGGGTTCCCTGACCCACACATTTCAAATCAGCAGTGCAGCATCGAAGTCCAAGTAACCTTGCTGCGCCACAACGAGGCTTCCAAGCACCAGTCTGACCCCTGCCCAGTACCCTTGTCGTGAGCTGTCTCGAGGCTGGCTTACATCCACCACTTGCGCCCCACGAAGACCTCATGTACAAGACATTACTGGGTAAGGAACACGAGACCCGTGCTGTAGGATCCCGTGTGGTACGAGCCATGCCGATGCAGCATCTTCAGCTAGCGACCGTGGTGTCCAGAGCGATAATTTATGATCTGCAACAGGGAAACGATGGCTCCCCTCAATCGATGTCCGAAGGTGTGGCTCGTGTCTTGTGTTACATCAAGACTTCTATTTGACATCGGCGAGGTAGGGCAAAGCGACGAACATGAAGCACACCTGCGTGGAACGGACTTCGTGAGGTTAATGTTCAGCCTTCTTCGATTCTTGGTTTTTGAGAGCTCTCCGGTCCTGAAACAGAAGGACTTGCGATGATGCGTTTGGCTGGACCTAAGGTCTGTGCGATGGGTGGACCGTCAGCTTACTTCCCTCCAGGTGCCACCTCGTCCTTGCTCCGTCAATCTTTGACCGGATCGTAAACATCGACGGCCATGTATATTTTCAGCTCGTCTGATCGAACTCGATCAGGATAATGCATCGCTCGTAGTGACAGGACGCCTAAGAGAGCTACATGAGGCTACGACTAAGGGTATGCATCTATCGCTGCGAAAAGGTACGTGGTCGGATGTACACGCACCAGCCTTATCCTAATGGGCACTCCGCAAGTCCGGAGTTGTCCGCGTCCGTAGCCCGTCGGCCCGTTTTACGAAGCCAAGATACAGCACACGGCTATGCGAATGCAAATGTGGAAGTGATTTGATCATGCAGTTGTGGGAATGGACTTCGGACGAAGTAGCGAAAGGATTCATCCACTAGCAGATAGGCACTACTGCACAACGAGAATCGCGGGAGAAAATCATTGGACTCCAGCAACCGCGAAACGAGTACACGGGAAAGTTACACGAACACGAGGGATCGGCATCGAAAGCGAAGCTTCTTCGCGCTGAGACTGGAGTTGTGACTCGTCAGGGATGGCCTTGGTCTACTGGCTTTTGCTCATACAGCAGCTTTCATAATAACATGACACGAAGAATATGTTGGACACACCATAATCTTGCGGATTTGTTTATACCATTGCTGCCTTGACACAGTTATCGGGGTAGCGCCACAACCAGATAATGCACAATCCTAGTAATACGTCGTGCTCACACGGCACGCGCGATTTCAGTCAAGATCTTCTCCATTAGACTGCATGTTGAGCTAGAGACTTGAATGGTAAGTTGTAGACGGTGAGATAACTCATTCTCAACCGAGCGGTAGTTGATTTAGTTGTTCTGAGGGCACTTGAGATAGACGTGCCTAAGCCCCAATGTTGTGCTTCTCGACTCGAAGTCGGCAGATCGAGCAATGCCCCCAAAGTGCACACCGATATTCGAGTAGGGCGTCTTGATCAAAGTTTTGATGGAGTGCCTGAAGGAGGCGCAGGGTTTCGCGGAGATGAGTTGACGGCAAGTACCATCAGCGGACTTGTTCGTCTCCCGTCACCGATATCGCCGAGTCTTTGCGACTCCATCAAGCGAGACGCGTAAGAAATTCAATAGTCGGACTTCGATTACTGAAGCAGAGAGATTGACATAGTTCTCCACTCCCCACATAAGCAAGGCTTCCAAGGTTTCCGTCGCATGCATTCGACTTTAGCCTGTGAGAACCTTCTGTCGCACAAACACAATATGTCTTGCATCCCGATTATGCCCATGTCCAGCGCGTATGTACCTTAAGCGCCCCTTCTATCGCCCTGCTTTTCATGCCCAGTTGCAAGGCGTCGTTGACCAGGATGGAAATTGGCCCTGTTTGATGTATACCGACTCTTGCATTAGGCTGACTGGCGCCGCTGTCGTATTCTGGCTACACTGCGCCACCGTTTTTCTGCACCACTGATTCTTAACTTTCACTGTTGCCTGGCAGAGTGATCAGTCCTCCGATCGATACGGGCAAGTCCGAAAGATTTGCAGCACTGTCA
>Ga0265780_10004440_pt1 | contig 18050 bp, 12 predicted proteins | sample P1T30metagenome_FD_192432 | JGI IMG/M metagenome (GOLD analysis project Ga0265780, IMG submission 192432) | Plant litter microbial communities from East Loma Ridge, Irvine, California - P1 T30 | ecosystem: Environmental > Terrestrial > Plant litter > Unclassified | place: USA: California...
AGCTCGGGCCATCCGCATTGCCCAGCCACAGACCCATGAAGTCGTTGTTGCCCAGGGTGCCGGTGTACGAGAAGCTGAAGTCGACGATGATGCCGCCGGTCTGGGTCTCGGCCAGGTTCCAGTAGGCAGCGCGATCCGCGTTGGCGCCGAAGGTCAGCGACTTGTTGCCGTCGACGGTGGTGACGCTTGGCTTGTTCTTGCTGCTGGTGATGTCGGTGGCCCAGCCCCCGTTGAAACCGGCATTGGCGCCGTCGAAGTTGTCGTGGGCAACGACGATGCCGGCGTGGGCGCTGGCGCTGAAGGCGAAGAGAAGGGAGGCAGCGATAGGAGCGAAACGTTTCATTATCTACAGACAGGAAAGTAAAAGACCTTTCCTAATAGCAAATTTCATACCAGAAAATAATTACCTTTTAAAAACAATTATTTAGAAGCAATCACCTCTCTGTCATTGACAGATGTGTAAGAAATTTCGACAAAGATGCCACACCTGCTCCCGGCGCAGCATCGGCATTGAAGAGCACCGATCCGCCTGCTCTATAATATCGGCCTGTCTCTTGACCATGATCGCCATGTCTTCCGCTACCCCCCACATCAATATCGCTGCCTATAAATTCGTCACCCTCGACAACCTGGACGAACTGCGCAGCCAGTACCAGTCGCTATGCACCGAACTCGGCCTGAAAGGCACCGTGCTGCTCACGCCCGAGGGCATCAACATGTTCGTGTCCGGTCCGCGCGAGCAGATCGACCGCTACCTCGCCTGGGTGCGCAGCGATGCGCGCCTGGCCGACCTGGCGTGGAAGGAAAGCCTCTCCGGCGAGCAATCGCACAAGCGCATGCTGGTGAAGATCAAGAAGGAAATCATCACCATGCGCATGCCGCTCATCAAGCCCGAACTGGGCCGTGCGCCGGCGGTCGATGCGCCGACCCTCAAGCGCTGGCTCGACCAGGGCCACGACGACGCCGGCAAGCCGGTGGTGATGGTCGATACCCGCAACGACTTCGAGGTCGACGTCGGCACCTTCGACCATACCGTCGACTACCGCATCAAGAAGTTCACCGAGTTCCCGGAAGTGATTGCCGCGCACAAGGACGACTTCGCGGGCAAGACCGTGGTTACCTTCTGCACCGGCGGCATCCGTTGCGAAAAAGCTGCGATCCACATGCAGAACATCGGCTACGACAACGTCTACCAGCTCGAGGGCGGCATCCTGAAGTATTTCGAGGAAGTCGGCGGCGCCCATTACAGCGGCGACTGCTTCGTGTTCGACTACCGTACCGCCCTGAATCCCAAGCTCGAGCCTACCGAAACGGTCCAGTGCTTTGCCTGCCGCGCCGTGGTGACGCCGCGCCAGCAGCTGGCGCCGGAATATGTCTATGGTGTGTCGTGCCCGCATTGCATACAGGGCGAACCTGCCGTCCGGCAAGCGTGAAGTAGATACAATTTGGCAACATGGCCGTGTTATAATCCCGCTTTTCGAAGCAGCACGCTCCGCCCCGCCAGCGCCGTTTTCGCGGCTCCGGGACGGCGCCCCTATCGTCGAACATGAATAAGCTCACGGCACAATCCGCCTTCCCAAGCGGCCCGGCGCGCACGCAAGGCGTGGACCAGGTCGCATGATTTCCCTCCCGATGTTATCGAGTATCTGGCGCTACCGCGGATTTATCCTCGGCAGTGTCAAGCGTGAATTCCAGGCCAAATACCGTAATTCACTTCTGGGCGCCATGTGGACCGTCCTCAATCCGCTCGCCATGATCGTCGTGTACACGACCATCTTTTCCCAGGTGATGGGGAACCGGTTGCGCGGCAGCGACCTGCCCTATGCCTACAGCATCTACCTGTGCGCGGGCTTGCTCACCTGGGGCCTGTTTGCCGAGATCACAGGACGCAGCCAGTCGGTGTTCCTGGAAAACGCCAACCTGATCAAGAAGCTGCAATTCCCGCGCATCTGCCTGCCGATCATCCTGGTCCTGAATGCGCTGGTGAATTTCACCATCATCTTTGGCCTGTTCACGGGCTTCCTGGTGCTGAGCGGCGTCTTCCCGGGCTGGATCTATTTTGCGCTGCTGCCGGTGCTGCTGTTGCAGATCATGTTCGCAGTCGGACTCGGCATGATCCTAGGCGTGCTGAACGTGTTCTTCCGCGATGTCGGCCAGTTCTTTAATATCTTGCTGCAATTCTGGTTCTGGTTCACGCCGATCGTGTACCCGGCGGCGGCGCTGCCCGAGGGCGTACGCCGACTGCTGGTCTGGAATCCGATGGCGGCGGTCGTCGAGGCGTACCAGACGATCCTGCTGCATGGCGCCATGCCGGACTGGTGGAAGCTGCTGCCGGCCGCATTGCTGGCACTGGGTTGCTGTGTACTTGGCATGAAACTGTTCCGGAAGCGTTCGGGCGAAATGGTGGATGAACTCTGATGGGCTCAATCAGCGTCAATAATCTGGGCAAGGCCTACAAGCAGTACCCTACCCGCTGGAGCCGTGTCGCCGAATGGGTTTTCCCAGGCAAGCGCGTACGCCACCAGCTGAAATGGGTCCTGCGCGATATCAACTTTCAGGTCGCTCCGGGCGAAGCCGTGGCCATCATCGGCATCAACGGTGCCGGCAAGAGCACGCTGCTGAAACTGATCACCGGAACCACCCAGCCGACTACCGGCAGCGTCACCATCACCGGCCGCGTGGCCGCGCTGCTGGAACTGGGCATGGGCTTCCACCCCGACTTCACCGGGCGCCAGAACGTCTTCATGGCCGGCCAGCTGCTCGGCCTGGGTGTCGACGAAATCGCCGAGCTGATGCCGGAGATCGAGGCGTTCGCCGACATCGGCGACTACATCGACCAGCCGGTGCGGGTGTATTCCTCCGGCATGCAGATGCGGCTGGCGTTCAGCGTGGCCACCGCGCGCCGCCCGGACGTGCTGATCGTCGACGAGGCGCTGTCGGTCGGCGACGCCTATTTCCAGCACAAGAGCTTCGACCGCATTCGCGCTTTCCGCAAGCTCGGCACGACGCTGTTGATCGTCAGCCACGACCGCACGGCGATCCAGTCGATCTGCGACTATGCGATCCTGCTCGATGCCGGCAGCCTGCGCAAGCAGGGCACGCCCGAAGAAGTCATGGATTTCTACAATGCCCTGATCGCGGAACGCGAGTCGAGCACCGTGAAGCAGCACGTCACCGCGGAAGGCCGGACTCAGACCGTGTCCGGCACCGGCGATGCGACGGTCACCGCCATCACCCTCGAAAACGAGCAGGGCGAGGCGCTCGAAATGGTGAACGTGGGCACGCCGGTGACCTTGCGCGTGAGCGTGCGCGCACATGCGGCGATCCCGCGCCTGGTGCTCGGCTACATGATCAAGGACCGGCTGGGACAGCCGATCTACGGCACCAACACCCACCACATGCAACAGGCGCTGGACAATGTGGCGGCCGGCGAAACCATCGAATTCCGCTTCCGCTTCCCGGTCAACCTGGGGGCAGGCAGCTATTCGGTCACGACCGCCCTGACCAGCAACGAAACCCATTTGGCCAATAACTACGAGTGGCGCGACCTGGCGCTGCTGTTCCTGGTGCTGAACATGAACCGGCGCGAATTCGTCGGCACCAGCTGGCTGGAACCGGACCTGGAAATCATCAGATGACTACGCAATTCTATCGCGCCTTCGAGGACCGCTACCGCGGTTCCCGCGAGGTGATCAAGTCGCGCCTGCGCACTTACCAGCCCTTCCTGGGCGCGCTGCTCGCGCGCTATCCCGGCGCCCCCGCGCTCGACCTCGGCTGCGGCCGCGGCGAATGGCTGGAGTTGTTGACGGAACAGGGCTTCCGCGCACGCGGCGTCGATCTCGATGCCGGCATGCTGGCTGCCTGCCTCGAACGCGGCCTCGATGCCAGCCACGCCGATGCGCTGGCTGCCTTGTCGGCGCTGCCGGACGCCAGCGTGGCCATGGTCTCGGCCTTCCACCTGGTCGAGCATATTCCCTTCGAAACGGTGCGCGTGCTGGTGGCCGAGGCCTTGCGCGTGCTGGTGCCGGGCGGCTTGCTGATCCTGGAAACGCCGAATCCGGAAAACATCGTCGTCGGCAGCTCGGATTTTTATACCGATCCTTCGCACCTGCGCCCGATTCCGCCCAACCTGCTCGCTTTTGCGGCCGAACATGGCGGCTTTGCGCGCCATGTGCTGATGCGCCTGCAGGAAGACCCGCAGCTGCACGAGGATCCGCCGCTGGGCCTGCTGACGGTACTCGAAGGCGCCAGCCCCGACTACAGCGTCGTGGCGCAAAAGGATGCTGCGCCGGAACTGCTGGAAGGCTTCGACGCCCTGTTCGGCGCCACCTATGGCCTCGACATGAAGACGCTGGCCTTGCGCTACCAGGCCCAGGCCGCGCATCACCACGCCGAAATCCACCACGCGCTGGGCAATCTCGCCGAGCGCATCTCGGCGGACCGCGCGTCGGGCGCCGCCGACCATGCCGCGCTGAGCGAGCAGCAACAGGCTGCGCTGGACGCCCTGCGCGCCGAACAGCAATCGCTGCAGGAAAGCCTGCGCGCGCAGCAGGCGATGCAGAATGGCCTGCGTGCCGAGCAGCAGGCGCTGCAGGACGACCTGCGTGCGGAACAGCAGGCCCTGCAGGAAAGTTTGCGGGCGCTGCAGAACACGGTGCGCAGCGGCGAGGAGGCCTTGCGCAGCGACCTGAGCGCACTGGCCGAGAGCAGCAGCCAGGTCGGGGAGGCGGTCGCGGATCAGCTCGCCAGCCTGACCGACAGCACGGCGCGCCAGGCCGTGGCGGCCGAAGCGATGTCGCGCGAACTGGCGGCCCTCACCGCGGCCGACGTCCACACCGGCGGCGCCATTGCCGCTGCACTGGCGCGCCTGGAGGCAGCCGAAACCGCGGTCGCGGAATTGCGCCATGCCAGCCATGAGGCGCTTGCGCGCTGGGAAATGCTCCACAATGACAAGGCCGACCGCCGCACCGCCGAGACCGGGCTGCAGGCACTCTCGCTGCGGCTCGACGAAATCGACGCCCTGCGCGCGCGCCTGCAGGACGGCGACCCGCGCGTCGAACAGTTCCTGCGCCAGGCAAACGAACTGATCGTCCAGCAGGCGCAATACATCGCCGCGCTCACGCACAGCCGCTCCTGGCGCATCACGGCGCCCCTGCGCCGCGCCGGCGATGCCGCGCGCCGCCTGCGCGTCCCGGTGCAGCAGGTACGCAGCCGCGGCAAGCATACCGCCATCGCGCTGCTGCGCCAGGCGGTGCAGGCCACCTTGCGCCGCCCGCGCCTGAAACGGGTTGCACGCGCCATGCTGGCGCGCATGCCGCTGGTCCAGCGCCAGCTGCGCGTGGTGCTGTACCGCCATGACCCGAACGCGCCGCATATGCGGCCTCCGCAAGCGCCGGAGCCAGAGCCGGTGCCCGGCGCCGAGTTGCCGACTCGTACCGCCCGTATCTACCGCGAACTGAAGCAAGCACAGCAGGCAAGGAAAAACAACTGATGCGTATCGTAATCGATTTGCAGGGAGCCCAGTCGGAAAGCCGTTTTCGCGGGATTGGCCGGTATTCGCTGGCGCTGGCCCTGGGCGTCGCCCGGAATGCCGGCGACCATGAAGTATGGCTGGTGCTGAATGCCGGCCTGGGTGCGGCCATCGAGGACATCCGGCAGGCCTTCGCCGGCCTGGTGCCGCGCGAACGCATCCGCGTCTTCGACATCCTGGCGCCGGCTGCCGAAATCGATACCGGCAACAGCGCGAATGCCCGCTCCAGCGAACTGCTGCGCGAGTATTTCATCGCCCAGCTCGAGCCGGACGCGGTGCTGGTCACCAGCCTGTTCGAGGGCTTCGTTGACAATTCGGTGGTCTCGGTGGGACGCTTCGTCCCGGGCGTATGCACCGCGGTGGTGCTGTACGACCTGATTCCTTTCCTGAATCCGGCCGCCTACCTTGGCACCGATGCCCAGCGTCATTATTACGAGCGCAAGATCGCCTCGCTGCGCCAGGCCGGGCTGCTGCTTGCCATTTCCGATTATTCGCGTCTCGAAGCACTCGACGCGCTCGACCTCGACCCGCAGCGCGTGGTGTCGATCTCGACCGCGGTCGATGCCAGCTTCGCGCCCGGCACCGTGGATGCGGCGCGCCATGCGGCGCTGTGCGCCCGCTTCGGCCTGCAGCGCCCATTCATCATGTATGCCCCGGGGGGCTTCGACAGCCGCAAGAACATCGATGGGCTGATCACGGCGTTCAGCGAACTGCCGCCGGCCCTGCGCGCCCAGCACCAGCTGCTCATCGCCAGCAAACTGAATGAACCGGAGCGCGACGCGCTCGAGGCGCACGCGCGCCGCTGCAACCTGGAACCGGGCGAACTGGTGCTCACCGGCTACGTCGACGACGGCGCCCTGGTCGATTTGTACCGCAGTTGCGCATTGTTCGTCTTCCCGTCGAAGCACGAGGGCTTCGGCCTGCCCGCGCTCGAGGCGATGTCGTGCGGCGCACCGGTGATCGGCGCGAACACGACCAGCGTGCCGGAAGTGATCGGCTGGGACGAAGCCTTGTTCGATCCGACCGACACGGCGGCCATCAGCGGCCGCATCGCCGCGGTGCTGGGCGACGACGACCTGCTGGGGCGCCTGCGCGCCCATGGCCGCCGCCAGGCCGCCAGCTTCAGCTGGGACCGTACCGCCCAGCGCGCCGTGGCCGCCCTCGAAGAGCACCATGCGCGCGTGCATTCCGCGCGGCCGGTGCCGCCGGGCGCCAAGCCGCGCGTCCTGTTCGTGTCGCCGCTGCCGCCGGAACGCACCGGCGTCGCCGATTATGCGGTGCGCATCCTGCCGACGCTGCTGCCCTATTTCGACATCGAGCTGGTCTGCGACCAGCCGCACGTGGCGATGCCGCCCGGCCTGGAGATGCTGCCCTGCCACGATCCGGCCTGGCTGCGGGCCCATGCCGGCGAATTCGCGCACATCATCTACCAGTTCGGCAACAGCCCCTTCCACAGCTTCATGCTGCCGCTGCTCGAGGAGCATCCGGGCGTGGTGGTGCTGCACGACTTTTACCTGAGCAGCATGCTGTCCTATGAACAGATGACCGGCCACATGCCGGGTGTCTGGTCGCGCGCCCTGTTCGAATCGCACGGCTTCAACGCACTGGCCACCAGCCTCAGCGCTGAAGGCTGGGAGCTGGCCAAGCAAGTGTATCCGAGCAACCTCGAGATCCTGCGTAATGCCTCGCACGTGATCGTCCATTCGGATTACGCACGCCAGCTGGCCACGCAGTGGTACGGTCCGGATGCCGGACGCAACTGGAGCGCGGCCCAGCTGCCGCGCGCGCTGCCGTCGCTGCACGACCGCGACGCGGCCCGCCGCGCACTCGGTATCCGGCCCGACGCCTTTGTGGTCTGCAACTTCGGCTTCGTGGCGCCGACCAAGCATTGCCTGGAACTGCTGCAGGCCTGGGTGGCAGCGCGCCTGCCTGCCGACCGCGCCTGCGAACTGGTGTTTGTCGGCGAGAACGAAGGCGGCGATTATGGCCGCCAGATGCTCGACACCATTCGTGCCGCCGATGCCGGCGACCGGATCCGCATTTCCGGCTGGATTTCCGATGAGGATTACCTGCACTACCTGCAGGCCGCCGACGTCGGCGTCCAGCTGCGCACGGGTTCGCGCGGCGAAACCTCGGGCACGGTCCTGGATTGCATGATCTATGGCTTGCCGACCCTGATCAATGCCAACGGCTCGATGGCCGAGTTCCCGCACGACGCGGTCTGGATGCTTCCCGACCGCTTCAGCCAGGCCGAACTGGCGGAAGCCCTGTCGGCGCTGCGCAAGGATCCCGCCTTGCGCAAGACGCTGGGCCAGGCTGCGCTCGACCTGATGAAAGTGCGTAACAGCCCCGAGCGTTGCGGCAGCATGTACCAGCAGGCGCTGGCACGCGACTGGGCCCTGCGCCGCAGCGACCGCCGCGCCCTGTACGAGGTCTTGCTGGACGCCCCCGCGGCCGACGATGCCTTCCTACAGCAGTCGGCGCGCAGTATTGCGCGCGCCCACGATCCCCTGCAGCAGCGCCAGTTGCTGGTCGATGTGACGGCAATCTCGCAGCACGACCTGAAGAGCGGCATCGAACGGGTCGTGCGCAACCAGCTGGTCGAGCTGCTGCGCCTGGCCGACAGCGGCTACCGCGTCGAGCCGGTGTTCTTCCGCCATGAGGATGGCCAGATGCGCTGCCGCTATGCGCGTTCCTACGGTGCGCGCGTGCTCGGTATCGGCACCCTGCTCGAAGGCTACGATACGCTGGTCGAGGTGCAGGCCGGCGACGTGTACTACAGCGCCGACCACTCGCCGCATGCGGTCATGTCGGCAGCCGACGAAGGCCTGTTCGCCAACTGGCGCGCGCGCGGCGTGGAAATCAACTTCCTCCTGCACGATCTGCTGCCGGTACTGCGGCCGGAATTCTTCCCGCCCGGCACCGATGTCGGCCATGCCGCCTGGCTCGCCCGCATCGCCGTCGAAGCCGATCGCATCATCTGCATCTCGGGCGCGGTCGCCGACGAGCTGCGCACCTGGCTGGCGAATGCCGCGGTCGCGGCGCCTGGGCTCGACATCGCCGTCCTGCACCACGGCGCCGACCTCGGCGGCCCGCCGCCGGCGCCGCTGGCCTCGACCCCGCGCCTGCAGCAGATCGCGGCCAGGCCGAGCTTCCTGATGGTGGGCACGATCGAACCGCGCAAGGGCCACCTCCAGGCAATCGACGCGGTCGACCTGCTGTGGGCGGCCGGCGTCGACGCCAACCTGGTCATCGTCGGCAACGAGGGCTGGAAACCGCTGGCCGATGCCGACCGCCGCACCATTCCGCACATTATCGAGCGCCTGCGCCAGCATCCCGAACTCGGCAAGCGCCTGCTGTGGCTGACCGGCGTCGACGATAGCGAACTGGAACAGATCTACCTGGCCAGCACCTGCCTGCTCTCGCCCAGCGAAGGAGAAGGATTCGGCCTGCCGCTGATCGAGGCCGGACGCTACGACCTGCCGGTGCTGGCGCGCGACATTCCCGTGTTCCGCGAAGTGGGCGGCGCGAGCGCGTCGTATTTCTCGGGCCTGGACGGCGCCGCCCTGGCCGACGCCATGCGCGCATGGCTCGATCGGCACGCCGCCGGCACCCTGCCGGCGGCGCCGGCGCGTGCCTGGCATACCTGGCACGACAACGTGCGCCAGTTGCTGGCGATCGTCGGCAACGGCCAGCCACAAGCCGCAGGCCAGACCGTCTCGCCGGACTGAGGCCGGGGGCCGGCTTGCCCGGTCCCTGCTTCACGTGGAGGGCGCCGTCCGGCGCGCCTTTCTCGCCCCCTCTCCCACTACAAGCACGCACGATGACGCCGCCGGCGCGGCAGGCAGCCGGCCGCGCCGGCGCATGCTGCGCCGCCTTCATTCATCGGTGAGGAAAGGTGCTGGACCGGGCAGGCGCCCGGCCTGGGAACCGGCAGCAAGGACTGCCGCCGTATCGAAGCCATGCAATGTGCGCAGCGGATCGCTGCGCTCGCGAAAGGCCGCGGTCGTGCGCTTACTCGATCGCCAGGCGGATCAGCCCGACGCCGATCTTGCGCGTGTCGCCGCTCATGTTCAACTCCTGCGGCGACACCGGCTGCGGCGCGGTGATCTCGATCCGGTTCGCATTCTCGGCGCCCAGCTCGAGCGCCTGCACGTATTCGTTGACGCCGGGGCGCAGCGGGATGCGCAGGCTGCGCGTGCCGACCTGAACCAGCAGCTCCTTGCCTTCGTTCGGCCCGAAGGGCTGGGCCGTCAGTTTCAGCGTGCGGCTGCCGGAAACCGGCTTGTCGAGCACAATGCGCACGGCCGGCGCCAGGTTCGCGTCCGACCAGCGGCCCCAGGGTTCCGGACCGGACAGGCCGGCCAGGTCGCGCACGAACATCGGCACATCGCGGCGGGTGAAATCGATGCCTTGCGCCAGCGTCGCTTCATATCGGGTGCCGAGACGGTCCACTGAGAACCCGGCCAGCTGCATCAAGGCGGCCGGCGTGGCGGCGGCGGCCACGGCGCGCGCGGTCGCCTCGGGAACCGGTCCGAGCGGGAAGAACACGACCTGGCCGTCGGCGCGCTGCAGCGTCGGGCCTTTACCCAGTAACGCGGTCAGTTCGCCGATGATCGCCTGGCCATTGTTTTCATAGCCGCGGCGGTCGATATAGATGCCGGCAAAGCCGAGCCGGCGGCCGACCTCGATCTGGCGCGCCAGCGGCGCATCGGCCAGGGCGCGGTAGAACAGGTCGCCCTCGCGGCCCTTCATACCCGCGTAGCTCCAGCGCAAGGTGTCGGAATGCAGGTAGCCGGCGGCCAGGTCGTAGGTCCCGAGTCCGAAGCGGTGCGGCACTTCCGGGAAGCCCATATAAGGCAGCTGGTAGACGGCGCTGCCGGCCGGCAGCGCGCGCTCGATCGCGGCCACGAAGTCACGGTCGAGCTCGAATCCCTGGCGGGTCTGGATGCGGCAGGCCTGGCACCCCGGCGCTGTCTGGTCGAACAGCCCGATCGCCAGCAGGACCGCCGCCGTGCCCGCGCTGGCGGCGGCAAGGCGCTGCACGCCGTAGCGGCGGTACAGGAGCTGCTGCAGCACGGCGAAGAAGACGAACAGGGAGCCGAAGGCAATGAAGACGCTGACCCGGTTCCAGCCCCGGATCGAGGAGGAAATGATCTGCGAGAACAGCGAACCGAGGCCTCCAATGGTACCGAACAGGAACAGGACAAAGGTGGCCAATGCCACCAGCGCCAGGTTACGTTCGATGCGGCGCCCCGCCGCCGCCGCGCACAGCACCAGCAGCGCGGCGAAGATGCCGGCGACGCCGACCAGGCCCAGGGTGGCGGTGTAGTTCTCGTTCTGCAGGGGGAAGTTTGCACCGTACTTGCTGGCGTAGGCGCCGACGCGCCCGATCCGGTGGTCGGGACGCGGCATCACGAGCTGGGCGAATTTCAGGCCATAGGTTTCGGCGTCGACCGCGCTGCGGTGTGCGACCTCGGGATTTTTACCATGCTCGGCCTGGTGCGACATGTTCGGCGCCAGGTTCAGCAGGACGCCGGCGACCACCAGGCTGCCGGCCAGCGCCACGCGGCGCAGGGTTGCCGCACCATTGTGGCCGGCGGCGAGGGCGGCAACGGCGACGACGCTGAACAGGATCAGGCCGAACACGGCGTAATACACGCCGAAGCTGCCGAGGAACATCAGTCCGATCGCGTACCAGAGGCTGGTCTGCGCGGGATTGTCCATGCGGGCGGTAGACGACACGCCATGGTAGATTTTCAGGGCGACGTAGAAGAACAGGGGCACCACGAAGTACCAGGTGTAGAACAGGTGTTCGAGGCGTTCGAAGTGGAAAGGCAGGAAGTCGAACAGGACCGCCGCGGCCAACGCCAGCGGACGGCCGATGCCGCAGGCACGCAGCACCCCGTAGGCGGCAATGAAGGTCGCCACGAAGCCGAGCAGGAAGTAGAGGTTGACGGCGGCCTGGTAGGTCGGCGTCAGCATGCCGAGCGCCTTCAGCACCAGCAGGCTGCCGCCGTCGGAACCGGGGTAATCGAGGAAATTCGAGCCGAACGGATAGCCGCTGCGCGCGTTCTCGAAGATCCAGCCCTCGATGGCGCGCTTGGCGATCCAGGAGTGGCTGAGGCCATCGCCCGAATAGGCATACGGCGAGAGCAGGTTGGGCAGCAGCCCTTCCGGCCAGCCCGACATCAGGAGGCTGGCGAGCATGAAGCACAGCAGGGAGCCGCCCAGCACCCAGCGCCAGTCGGCCCGCAGCGCGGCGCGCAGCGAGGTGATCGGCGCGGCGCCCGGCAGGCTCGGAATTACATTGTCTTTCATAAGGAACTCAGTCGCGTCATTCGGGCTTCCGGCGATCCCGGAGCACCAGTTTGTTCATCAGGTAGGTCAGCGGCAGCAGGATCGCGGTCACGGCCAGGGGGGCATAGGCGGGCGCGGCGCCCGCGAACCGGACCAGCACCTCGAGCAGCACGGCGGCGGCCAGGTATTGCACCACGTAGACCGCCGGATAGGCGAACAGTCCGCGCCACGACAGCGCGACCCGGAATACGAAGGTGGCGTTCACCCAGTAGGCGAACACGATCCCGGCGACGTAGGCGCCAAGGTAGGCCCATTGGTAGGGCAGCACCTGGACCAGCGCCAGGTACAGCAGCCACGACAACAGCGTATTCGCCACGCCGCCGCACAGGAAGCGCAGCGGCCGCTGCCAGCGTGTTCCCGCTGCCTGCATCACTGCGGCACCCGTACCATCATGCCCCGTCCCGGGCGCGCACGATGTCGACGAATTCGGCGTAGTCGCGAATGTAGTCGTCGGCTTCGTAGTAGTCCGAGGTAAACACCAGCAGGACCGCATCGCTCGAATACTTGTACTGGATGCCCCAGGTCAGCGGCGGCAGGTAGATGCCCATGTCGGGCGATTCGAGCAGCACCTCGCAGCGGTCGTGGCCGTCGTCGACGACCACCGCGCAGCTGCCTTTCACGCACAGCAGGAACTGATGGCATTTGTGGTGCGCGTGTTCGCCGCGCGTTTTTTCGCTTGGCACGTTAAACACGAGGAAATACCGTTTTGCCTCGAAGGGAATATCGCGCGGGAATTCACCCACCGACAAATCGCCGCGCGGATCGCGCACCATCTTCGTGCGATGCAGCGTGACATCGCCGACGCCCAGCCTGACCACGGCTTCGCGCTCGGGAAACTCGGCCTGCTTGTGCCAGACGCGGCCCGCGCCGGCGGATTTCTCCACATAGCCGGTAATGCGGGCCGGTACGCCGGAGACGATGGCAAACGGCGGCACTGCCTGGGAGACCAGGGTTCCGGCCTCGACGATGGCGCCGGCGCCGACCTTCACGCCGCGCAGGATCGTCGCGCCCGCACCCACCCGGCTGCCGGCGCCGAAACGAATGTCCGACGGCGCGCCGTCCGTGCCGCGCTCGAGGGTCACGCCGGGGCCGATGTGCACACCCTGCTCGACATGCACGCCGGGCCAGACCTGGGTAAACCCCTCGACGGCGCTGTCGGCGGCCAGGCTTGCGCCGGGATACACGACCACGAAGTCGCCGAGGCGGCAGTTGTCCGCCACCTGGGCGCCGGGATGCACGACAGGAGAAATCGCTTCACTCATCGGATTGACACTTTCGTTCACAATTGGAGGAACCGGCCCTTAGCCGGCCTTGTTATCAATGTGCATGGCCACGACCGCGAGCGGCCGCTGCTTGCTGTTTTCGTAGGCGCGCCAGGCATAGGTGCCGACCAGCCCGAGGCCGAGCAGGTTCATGGCGCCCAGCATCAGCACCGCCAGCATGGTCGCCGCGTAGCCGGGAACGGCAATCGCACCGGCAAGGCGGCCGACCAGCACCAGCAGGGCCAGCGCCAGCGACAGCGCCGAGCCGATCGCGCCGATGCGCAGCAGCAGCCGGATCGGCGAATCGGTGAAGGCAAAGATGCTGTCCATCATGTAGTCGATCTTCTTGCTCAGGGTCCAGGCCGACTTGCCTTCCTGGCGCACCTGGCGTTCGTAGGCCACCAGCTTGCGGCGGAAACCGAGCCAGAAGATCAGGGCAATCAGCGACGAGCGCGATTCCTCGAGCGCCAGGAGCTGGTCGCGGAAAGCCATGTTGCAGCCGAAGACGTCGACACCGCCGGGCGGCATGTCGGGCACCACCAGCTTGCGGTACAGGGCCCAGAACATCGACGAGGCCATGCGCGAGGAGCGCGGATCGTTGCGGCCGTTGCGGGTGCCGATGGCGACATCGCATTCGTCGGCGGCCAGCGCCTCGAAGAAGGCCACCAGCAACTCGGGCGGCTCCTGCAGGTCGGCCGCCATGACCCCGAAATAGCGGCCGCGCGCGGCGCGCAGGCCTGTGCGGATCGCCGGGAAGGAACCGAAATTGCGCGAATGCGCCAGCAGCTGGGCCGGAAAGTCGAGGCGGCCGATGTGCTCGCGCAGCAGTGCGAAAGACTGGTCCGGGCTGCCATCGACGACGAACACCGCTTCCATCGCGCCGCCCAGCGCACGGTTCATACCGATCAGCGCCTCGACCAGGCGCCCGATCGATTCCTCGTTCTTGTAGACCGGTATGACGACGGAATATTTCATTTGTCCCAGCCGTTGACGGCCGCTACCACCCGGTCGACGGCGGCGTCGCTCATTTCAGGGTAGCACGGCAAGGTCAGGATCTCGGCAGCCAGGATCTCGGTGTTCTCGAGGCGCAGGCCGGCGAAACGCTCGCCGAATACCGGCTGGCGGTGGTCGGGAATCGGGTAATGCACTTCGGATGCGATGCCCGCTTCGCGCAGGTGCGCGCGCAGGGCGTCGCGGCGCGCGCTGCGCACCACGTACAGATGGCCGACATACGCCGCGCCGGCCGCGTTCGGAACCGCCACGTCCGGGTGGCTCAGGCCGGCGCGATAGCGTTCGGCAATCTCCAGGCGGCGTGCATTGGCCGCGTCCAGGCCTGGCAGGAAGGCGCTCAGGATGGCAGCCTGCATTTCGTCGAGGCGGCTATTCCGCGCACCGGCGACCTGGACCTTGTATTTGTCGGCCCAGCCATACTGGCGCAGGGCGCGCATGCGCTGCGCGATGGCGGGATCGCTCGTGACCACGGCGCCGCCGTCGCCCAGGGCGCCGAGGTTCTTGGTCGGATAGAAGCTGAAGCTGGACGCGGCGCCGAAGGTGCCGGTACGCTTGCCGTCCACCATGGCGCCGTGCGACTGGGCGCAATCTTCGAACAGCGGCACGCCGCGTTGCGCGCACAGGTCGGCAATGGCGGCGATTTCCGGCGCTGCCAGGCCGTACAGGTGGGTGACCACGACTGCCTTGACGCCGGCGTCGAGTGCGCGCGTGACTTCCGCCAGGGTGGCGCAACGGCTGTCGAGGTCGACATCCATGAAGAAGGGCGCGGCGCCGATCGCCAGCAGCGCCGTGGTGGTATACATGCTGGCATTTGCAACGGTGGCGACGCTGTCGCCGGCAGCCACGCCCAGCGCCTTCAGGCCCAGTTCGATTGCATCGGTGCCGTTGGCAACGCTGATGCATTCGCCGGCGCCGAGGTAGGCGGCAAACGCGGCCTCGAATTGCTTGACTTCGGGTCCCAGCACCAGCCAGCCGCTGTCGACGACGCGGTTGACCGCGGCCTTGATCTGTTCCTGGTACGGCGCGATCCGCGCCGACAAGTCGTTAATTTGTTGCATCAGTCAATCCTCGCTTACACGCATTGCCGCACGTAAATTAAATTTTAGAAAAGTTCGTTATTGTAATCTCAGCATGCCGCTGTCGGCGAGCCTGTGTCGCGTCTGGTGACAAAATGTCGACAATGGCATGGAGAATGCCGGCCGCCGCGCGGCCGTCGAGTATGCAAAGGGATACGCCGAGACAGTTCCTAGGATAGCTTCTCGTTCAGGATCCTCAGCAGGTATGCGCCATAGCCGTTCTTTCCGAGCGGTGCCGCAAGCTTGGCCAACTGCTCTGCGTTGATGTAGTTCTTACGGAAAGCAATTTCCTCTGGACACGAAACCTTCAGGCCCTGGCGCTTTTCGATGGTGGCGATAAACTGCCCGGCTTCGAGCAGGGAATCGTGGGTACCGGTATCGAGCCAGGCCGTGCCGCGCCCCATGAGTTCGACGTTGAGCCTGTCCTGCTCCAGGTAGATCCGGTTGACGTCGGTGATTTCGTATTCGCCGCGCGCGGACGGCGCAATGGTGGCCGCGATGTCGCACACGTCGGCATCGTAGAAATACAGGCCGGTCACTGCATAGTTGGAGCGCGGCACGGCAGGTTTTTCCTCGATGCTGATGGCGCGCCGGCTGGCGTCGAATTCGACCACGCCATAGCGCTCCGGATCCTGCACGTGATAGGCGAACACCGTGCTGCCGGAAGTACGCTCGCCTGCCGAGCGCAGCTTCGTTTCGAGGTCGGTGCCATAGAAAATGTTATCGCCCAGGATCAGCGTGGACGGCGCCCCGCCGAGGAAGGAGCGGCCGATCACGAAGGCCTGGGCCAGGCCATTCGGCACGTCCTGGACCGCGTAACTGAGGTTCAGGCCCCACTGGCTGCCGTCGCCCAGCAACTCGGCGAAGCGGGCGGTGTCTTCCGGCGTAGAGATGATCAGGATATCGCGGATACCGGCCAGCATCAGGGTCGACAAGGGATAGTAGATCATGGGCTTGTCGTACACCGGCAGCAGTTGCTTCGATACACTGCGTGTGACCGGATACAGGCGCGTGCCGGAGCCGCCGGCCAGGATGATGCCTTTGCGTTGGACGGAATGACTCATTGCGCTGCCTCGGCCGCCGAATCACGTACCGCATAATTCTTGTCGATCCATTTCAGGTAATCGCCCGATTGCACATTGCGTACCCAGTCCTGGTTCGCCAGGTACCACTCCACGGTCTTGCGGATGCCGCTGTCGAAGGTTTCCACCGGTTTCCAGCCCAGCTCGCGCTCGATCTTGCGCGCATCGATCGCGTAGCGGCGGTCGTGCCCCGGACGGTCGGCAACGAAGGTAATCTGGTCGCGGTAGCTGCCCTGCTCCTTCGGATCGAGCTCGTCGAGGATATCGCACAGGCGGGTGACCACCTCGAGGTTGGCTTTCTCGTTCCAGCCGCCGATATTGTAGGTTTCCCCGAGCCGGCCGCCGGCAAGCACCTGGCGGATGGCCGCACAATGGTCGCGCACATACAGCCAGTCGCGCACCTGCTGGCCATCGCCATAGATCGGCAGCGGCTTGCCGGCGCGCGCATTCGCGATCACGAGCGGGATCAATTTCTCGGGGAAATGATACGGGCCATAGTTGTTCGAGCAATTCGTGGTCAGCGTCGGCAGGCCGTAGGTGTGGTGGTAGGAACGCACCAGGTGGTCCGAGGCCGCCTTGGTAGCCGAATACGGGCTGTTCGGCGCATACGCGGTGGTTTCGCTGAAGGGGGCATCGTCCGGCCCGAGGGTGCCGTAGACTTCGTCCGTGGAAACGTGCAGGAAGCGGAAGCCGGCGCGCTCTGTTTCGCCCAGTCCGTTCCAGTAAGCACGCGCCGCTTCCAGCAGGGTGAATGTGCCGTTGATGTTGGTGCGGATGAAATCGGCCGGTCCGTGGATCGAACGGTCGACATGGCTCTCTGCGGCGAAATGGACGATCGCGCGCGGTTTCCAGGTTGACAGGAGGTCGGCAACCAGGCCGGCATCGCAGATATCGCCCTGCACGAAGTGGTGGCGCGAATCGCCCTCCAGGCTGCGCAGGTTGCTCAGGTTGCCGGCGTAGGTAAGCCGGTCGAGATTGACAACCGGCTCCTCGCATGTGGCCAACCAGTCAAGCACAAAGTTCGAGCCAATGAAGCCGGCTCCGCCCGTAACTATAATCATTCGAAATTCCAAGTGTGGTTAGACAACAACCAACAGGCATGCATGTCGCTGACGGTATGGTGATCAGCTACTCAGCCAGCAGTTAACTGCGAATGTTAGCATGATGTCCTCGCTTATCCAATTATCAAGCTTCGGTGGCGGGCCTTGCTGTGCATTTCTGACACTTTCGTCCGTCCTGGCCATGCCGGCCACCGATCTCCCCTGACATACCGCCCCAGACCTTCGCCTTGCGTGAAGCTGCGCACAGTCCAGCGGCAGAGCGCCGCGGTATGCTGGACACGGCTGACAATCCCGTACTGCCCTGGCAATAGTTTGATACTCCGAGAAAGACTGTGATGGCAACCGGCTCCGACCGCGAAGACGACGACAGCAAAGACCTCGACACGCAGGGTGGCGGCCAGAGCGTCGGCGTGCCGGCCGACGGCGAGCTCGAGGGCTCGGCGTTCAATCCGCTCGGCAACCCGGGCATGAAGCATTGGCAGGCCAGCTACATCGACCGCGAAGGCCTGGAGGACCGCGGCAACATCTTCTTTGCCGCCGTCGAGATGACGCGCATGCCGATGGTGGTAACCGATCCGCGCCAGCCCGACAACCCGATCGTGTTCGTCAACCGCGCCTTCCTCGACCTCACCCTGTATCCGGAACACGAGGTCGTCGGCCGCAACTGC
>Ga0265780_10004441_pt1 | contig 18049 bp, 19 predicted proteins | sample P1T30metagenome_FD_192432 | JGI IMG/M metagenome (GOLD analysis project Ga0265780, IMG submission 192432) | Plant litter microbial communities from East Loma Ridge, Irvine, California - P1 T30 | ecosystem: Environmental > Terrestrial > Plant litter > Unclassified | place: USA: California...
GACCCACAGCCAGACGAGCGCCGCGACGCCCCAGAGGACCTGCGGCACGGCCTCCGGGACGTGCAGGAGCGGGGCAGCGACGGTCCACGCCTCGGCGAAGCCGGCGAGGCCGAACGGGACGGCGAGCGTGTTGAGCGGGATGCGGGAGGTGGGGCGTGGCATGGCCGTCCCATTCTCGCGGCACGCGGCGAGGGCGCCCGACGCGCGAGCGCGGAGCTGTTCTGACGGCGGCCTGTCCTTCCCGACGCGTTCGCCTGGCGCGTCGAGCGGGCACGACTCGCTGCGCGCTGATCGCCCAACGGGCGGAACACGCCGTCGTCGCGCGGCGAGCGCGACGAAGAGTGACCGCTCGCGCGGGCGCCGGCCAACGGGCCGGGACGACGGACGGGAGGCGCGGTGCCGGCTGGCGCCGTGCCTCCCGTCCGTACCGGGGTGCGTCAGCGACGCGGGCGGCCGAGCACGACCGTACCGACCACCGCGGCGACGGCGGCCCACACCAGCGGCCGGGTGACGCGCCGTCGCTTCGCGACCCAGCCGCCGTCCGTGGCGTTCGCCGCGTCGGCCGGCGCGTAGAGGTTGCCGTCGGTCGGCTCGCCCTTCCCCCGCAGCGCGAAGGTCTCGACCATCGGCTTCGTGATCATGTGGAACAGGCCCGGGAACACGTACTGCAACGGCACGAGGGACGCCTGGATCCGGCCGACGAAGCGGTAGCGCTTGGGGTGCAGGGCGGCCTGCACGACCGCGTGGCCGGCCCGCTCGACGGAGACCGTCGGCGGCAGCGGGTGCGAGGTCTTGCCGGTGTAGTTCGCACCGTTCTGATAGATCGGCGTGTCGATCGTGGAGGGCAGGAGCGCGGTGAAGTGGATGCCCGTGCCGGCGAACTCGTCACCGAGGACGTCGACCAGGCCGAGGGCGGCGTGCTTGCTCGTGACGTACGCGGACTGGTACGGCGCGGAGAGCAGCGACTGGATGGACCCGACGAGCACGTAGGTGCCCTTCCCGCGCTGCCTCCAGTGCGGCAGCAGCGCCGTGATCGCGTGCACGTGCCCGTAGAGGTTCGTGTCGACGACGCGCTTGAACGCCTTGGTCGGGGTCTGCTCGAACAGGCCGTAGGCGAACAGCGCCGCGTTGCCGACGAAGACGTCGATCCGGCCGAAGCGCGTGGTGGTGGTGGCGACGAGGTCCCGCACCGCGTGCTCGTCGGCGACGTCCGTCGGGATGGCGACCGCTTCGGCGCCGAGCTTGCGGCACTCGGCGGCGGCTGCCTCGAGGCTGTCGTGCCCGCGTGCGGCGAGCACGAGCGTGGCGCCCTGCCGGGCGAACTCGTGCGCTGCGGCCCTCCCGATGCCGCTCGATGCTCCGGTGACGACGACGATCTTCCCGCGGAACCGTGTACCCATGCCTCGTTGCTACGCGACGGTGGCTCCGGTTCCGCCCAGTACGACGTACCCCTCGGCGTGGACGGCGGCGTCCCGCGCATCGGCGGTGCCGCCGTGGGAGCATGGGCGCATGCCCAAGGACGACCTGACCGTCGAGGAAGCCACGGCGATCACCGAGCACGCCGCGTCGGGGAACCTGCCGCTCGACGACCCCGAGGTTCGGAAGGTCGTCGAGCAGGCGAACCGGGTGCTCGTCCGGGCCCAGATGTGGGGCGAGGAGCGGAGCCCGCGGCTCCGGCGTCGTCGTCGGCTGCTCGCGGTCGGGGCGCTCGTGATGGTGCTGGTCTGGGTGGTGGGGCTGCTCGCACCCCTCGCCGTGCGCGTCTGGTGATCCGCACCGCCCCTCACGGCACCGGTCGTCCCCCGGTCCGACCCCGAAGCGGGGGTACCCGGCCGCACCACGATGGAGTTGACTCGAGACGATGACGAGCACCGCCGATCCCGCCGCGGGCACCCCGCGTCCGGTCTCCTGGACCGTCAGCGCCCGCGATGACACCGGCCCCATCGTGGTGTCCGCGCTGCGGGCGTCGTGGGCGCCGTTGGCGAAGCAGGCCGTCGTCACCGCGCTCATCGTCGCGGCCGCGGCGAGCAGCACGCTCCTGCCGTGGCTCGTCGTCACCGACGCCTCGAGCATGTGGGCGGGCGTCGTGCTCGCCCTCGTCGGCCTCGTCGGAGCCGCCGCCATGGCCCGGTGGCCCCGCGCCGCGCGCGCCGAGCTGATCGTCCCGGCGCTCGACTTCCTCGCGGTGGGGCTGCTCCGCTTCGGTACCGGCGACTCCCGCTCGGTGTTCCTCGCGGTCGTCGTGCTCCCCGTGATCTGGATCGCCGCGTGGCCGGGCCGACGGAACATCGTGCTGCCGCTCGTCGGTGTCGGCGCCACCCTGCTGGTCCCCTTCGTCCTCGCGCCGACCCGCCCGGAGACGAGCGAACTCGTCCGGCTCGTCTTCGCGCTCGTGGTCTACGCGGCGACGGCTGCCGTCACGAACGAGCTCGCGCGACAGGCGGGCCTCCGACTCGACCAGGCGCAGCGCCGTCGTCGGGTCGCCGAGAGCGAGATCGACCGGGCCGCCCTCGTGCAGCGGTCGCTGCTCCCGACGACGACGGCCGGGCTGCCGGCTGACGTCCGGGCCTTCGGCGTGTGCATCCCCGCGCGCACGGTCGGCGGGGACTTCTACGACTGGTTCCCGACCGCGGACGGCGCGGCGTTCATCCTCGGCGACGTGATGGGCAAGGGCGTGGGCGCCGGCATGATCGCCGCCGCGGTGCGGTCCGTGGTGCGCAGCACGGTCGACGAGGCCGACCCCGCCGTCGCGGTCCGACGGGCCGCCGCCGGACTGGCGACCGGGGCGTCCGACCTGACCAGCGGCCAGTTCACCACCTGTTTCCACGTGCGGGTCGACGCCGGTGGTCGAGCGCGCTGGGTGGACGCGGGGCACGGCCTCACCGTCCTGCGCCGCGCCGACGGGGCCGTCCGTCCGATGCGGTCCGGCCACCTGCCCATCGGTGTCGGCGCGGACTGGTCGAGCGAGACCACCGACCTGGAACCGGGCGACATGGTGATCAGCGTCAGCGACGGCGTGCTCGACCTGTTCGGCGGCGACCTCGACGCGCTCGACCGGTTCGAGGACTGGGTGACCCGCCACCCGGACCCGCAGCGGCTCGTCGACGACGTCGCGACCCTGGCGGATCAGGTGGACCACCCAGACGACGTGACGGTGCTCTGCGTCGCCTACCGGCCCTGACCCGGCCGGAGCCCCTCCGCTGCGGCGGACCCCGTCTGGTCGCCCACGGTGTCCGCGCAGCGCGGACGACACCGGGACGGGGGCCTGGCGCTCCGGCACGCGGGCGGTGCATGATCCTGCGACCACCACCGCGCTGCAGGGAGCACGAATTGGACCACGACATCGACCGGCGACGGTTCGTCGCACTCGGACTCGCCGGGACCGCCGCCGCGGCGCTCGGGACCGCGACCACCATCGGTAGGGCAGCCCCCGCGAACGCTGCGAGCCCCGTGCTCCTCGCCGCCGACGAGTTCGACGGGCCCGCGGGCAGCGCGCCGAACCCCGGCATCTGGCGCCACGACCTCGGCGCCGGCGGCTGGGGCAACGGCGAGCTGCAGACCTACACCGACTCGCGACGGAACGCCGCGCTCGACGGGGCCGGGAACCTCCTGATCACCGCACGCCGCGAGGCCGACGGCACCTACAGTTCCGCGCGGCTGAAGTCCGAGGGCACCTACACGGCGCAGTACGGCCGGATCGAGGCCCGGATCCGGATCCCCCGCGGCCAGGGCATCTGGCCGGCGTTCTGGATGCTCGGCGCGGACATCGGGCAGGTCGGCTGGCCGGCGTGCGGCGAGATCGACGTCATGGAGAACGTGGGCAAGGAGCCCGCCGTGGTCTGGGGCACCGTGCACGGTCCGGGCTACTCCGGAGCGCAGGGCATCGGCGCCTCGTACACGAACCCGTCCGGCGCACCCTTCGCCGACGACTTCCACGTGTACGGGGTGGACTGGCGTCCGGGCTCCGTCACCTGGTCGGTGGACGGCACGCCCTTCCGCACCGTCACCCGAGCCGACGTCGGATCCGCCCCGTGGGTCTTCGACAAGCCGTTCTTCGTCGTCCTCAACGTCGCCGTCGGCGGGGCCTGGCCGGGGAGCCCCGACGCGACCACCCGCTTCCCGCAGCAGATGACGGTCGACTGGCTCCGCGTCTGGCAGAACGGCTAGGCCAGGTCTGCCGAGCGTTTCGTCCACGCGGTGACGACGCTGACGACGACGGCGGCGCTGTGGACGATCGCGAGTTCGTCGTACCGGGTTGCCAGGCCACGCCATTGCTTGAATCGGCAGAAGCCGCGCTCGATGACGTTCCGGTTCTCGTAGTCGGCCGAGTCAGGACGACGACGTTCCGGGGGGCTGATGGTCGCGGGATTCCGGGGACGACGGCCTCGATTCCGCGACTGCTTCCGAATCGCCCACACAAACAGCACGCCTCCCTCGGAGAAGGCCGGTCGTCGTCAGGGGACTCATCCAACCGGACGACACCCGCGCCGCCGACATCTGGATCGCCCGCTGCTCACCGGATATCGCTCGCCGAGATTGTCCACCCTGTCAGCGCACCGGGGCCGCAGGCTTTCGGCAACGGACCCCGACAACTCCGCCAATCGCTCTTTGAAAGACCGGGCGATGACCCGCTCCGAATGTCATCGAGAGCGCCAGGGCTGCCTCACGAACCACGCGGCGAACAGCAACACGGCAACAGCGCTGAAGATAGTTGCAGCAAGACCGTGATGGAACGCTCCGCTGACCACGCTCAGAAGGAAACCAACCCCCGCGAGAACGAGGTAGGGGCTACGCCAAGAGGGGCGCTTTCTACTGACCATGTTCCTCCCAGGACCACCAGCACCGATCAGGCTCTCCGACAAGAATGGAGACACTGCGGGCAATCACCAAACACCGACTCAGATCGAACTGACCCTACCACACGACGCGGACACCGCTGATTCACGCGCAGCATGCCTGGATCGAGGATCGGGCGCTTTCCGATATCACTTCACGAGCAGCGCCGCCTTCACCCGGCCCCCATTGTGCAATCCTCGATACGTATGTCGAGACAAGCGGAACGATGATGAGCAGCGCCCCGTCCTGCAAGAGCACGAACCTCATGACCGAACGACGGCCGGTGACTTGCCGAGGACTTTGTGTAGCGGTACTCGCGACGTTCATCATGGGCTTGACAGGCTGCTCCTCCCCCATTGAGGAACAGAGCAGCCATCCCACGACGGTGGACGCGCTTTACGACACGTCGGCGAACGCGGATTTTGGCGCCCTCAATCCGGAGCACTTCGATCTGCAAGATCACCAGAGGTTGACCGCCTACATCCGGGTGACCACCTCGCTGCGCTTCGACGGGAAGTTTGACGTGACCACGTTCGTCGATGGACACTACGCACCATCCAAGAGCCGGGTCACCCGCCGTGCATCGAACGTGGTCGACGTCGAGCTCGAGGTTCCGCACGTGATGCCGCAGGCAGGACTCATCAGCGCCTACTTCATCCATCCGGAAACGAGCACGCTTCGCGCAACCCCTGTCGTGCCGATTCCCCTGCGCATCGGTGACCGTTTCAACCTGAGTGATTGCGCCGGAGCCGGGCCAGACGCGCGCTACGCGGTGATCGATGTCGACGCGAAACTTCCCTGGCGATCAACCTGTAGTGGATCGACCCACGACTCCGGCGGCTCACCTCTTGATCTTGGAGCTTCGCGATGGCTGCACTTCGTCCCGGTTGGGAAGCCGCTCGCTGAGTACGAAGCGTCGGAGCTCTCTGGCCAGGTATACGCCCATCAGAGTCGATCTGAACCGCGCCCCTCCGGCCCGCTGCGAGCATCTCGGCGATACCAAAGGGCTGTGAGCGAAACTGACGAAGTTCCATTGTGATCAGGCGGCTCGGGTCGGGGCTTCGTCTCGTTGGACGAACCCCTCGTGGTGCGGGTGATGTTCGTCGCGTGCTGTTGCGCACGCGCGATCGCTGAGTCCACCGACACCGACCAATCCACCGCCGCCCTGGTCGGCGTGCGCGGTCAACGCCGACAGGACCGCGTCCCAGGTGCCGTCGGCAGTGATCCGGTGGTGCCACTTCACACCGTCTGCCACGGACCGAGCGTGGCCGGCAGGTCCCGCCGCGCGATCCCCGGTCCAGTACCGGTAGATGATGCCCTCGACCATCCTCCGGACGTCCGAGAACGGCCGCCACGCACGAACCGTCCGGAGCGGCGAGAACGGGCGATCAACGCCCACTGATCATCCGACACCAACTCGGGACGCGACACGCCACCCAGAGCCCGAGCCGAACCCAGGAACCATCGCAAGACACGCACGAGGTCCCCCGGGGATCAGTGCCGGTCGCGCCCGCTCCGACCGATGATCCACAGGTAGGTGGCGTGCCCGACGAGCGCGAGTCCGAAGAAGACCGCCGCGACGGCGTACACCCGGTCGAGCTCCCCCTGCCCGACCACGAGCATCACGACGCAGAACACGACGGCGACGGCCAGGACGCCGACCTGGATCGTCGACCAGATGCGGCGGAAGCGTGGCATGCCCGTCTCGTTCACGTGCCCATTCTGCCCGACGCGCCGCGGACCTCCGGCCTCAGCGCTTCTCGGGGTCGTGCCCCCAGTTCATCAGGGACCAGCGCCACTTGGTGTCGTGGATGTCGCCCGATGGTTCCTGCTTCGAGTGCCGCGCGACGTAGCCGACGACCTTGCGCATGTGGGCGTAGTCGTCGTCCGTGTACTCGCCCTGCTTCTTCTCGAGGATCCGCACGATGTGACGACCGCTCTCGTGTCCGGTCGACTCGCCACCGCCGGACGGCTTCTGACCGACCGCCTTCGACTCGTCGGTGCCGAGCCACCGCTTCATCTCGGAGGCGGTCATGTTCACCGCGTCGGCGAAGTCGTCGCGGGTCTGCTTCTCGTCGTCGCTCATGCGGCCACGGAACTCGGCGCGCCTGCACGGACGCCCAACGATCCGGGGCACGCCGGGACGTGCGTCGCCAGCGCCGGCAGCCGCTCGGAGCCGCGGCCGCCCCGGCCGCGTCACTCGGTCGGCACCGCTGCCAACACCGGTTCCTGGCCGACCGCCGCCGGCAGCAGTTCGCGGATGCGCCGCGCGGGCACGCCGGCGTAGACGCCGTGCGACCGGAGGTGCCCGCGCACGACCGCGCCGGCGGCGACGATGACGTCGTCCTCGATCATCGTTCCGGGGAGCACGACGGCCCGACCGCCGATCCACACCCGCTCGCCGATGTCGACCGGCCGCCCGGTGGCGGTGCCGCTCCAGCCGCCGTCCGGCGTGATGTCGTGGTGGCTCGTGACGATGAGCACCTGCATGCCGATCGCGGAGTGCGACCCGATGCGGACCGGTGCCACCGCCTCGATGGTGACGTTGCGGTTGCAGAACACGCCGACGCCGACCGTGAGGTTGCGCGGGTCGCCGGTGAGCGAGAACAGCCCGCCGGGACTGGACCCGAGGTCGGCCCCCGCGGCTGCGAGGACCAGGCGCCGGAGCGCGCGCGGCAGGTACGGCGACCCGACGACCCCGGTGAACACGGCGTACTCGACGGCCTGGCGGACGTCCTCCCACAGGCGGGAGCGGAACGTGGAGCGGTGGGCGGTGCGGTCGGTCATGCCGTCTCCCAGGGGTCACCGGACGTGTACGCGACGCGCACACAGCGGAACGCTAGGAGCGGCCGCGCGGGCCCGCCAAGGGAGCGTGCGGGAGCTTGCGGGATCGTTGCGGTCCCCCACACCCGGCGGCCGATCCCGCCCACGCGCCGAGTGCGCGCCGGACCGCGCTGCGAGACCACCCAGCCGGGTGCGGGTTCGGTGGGCCGCGACCACCTCAACCAACGACTGGAGGAAGACCATGCGCGCAGTGGTGTGGCACGGGATCGGCGACATCCGACTCGACGAGGTACCGGAACCGACGATCCAGCACCCGGAGGACGCGATCGTGCGGGTCACCCGGAGTGCGATCTGCGGGACCGACCTGCACTTCGTCCGCGGGACGATGGCGCCGATGGAGGAGGGCACGATCCTCGGGCACGAGGCCGTCGGCGTCGTGGTCGAGGTCGGCGACGCGGTGCGCGGGTTCAGCGCCGGCGACCGGGTCGTGATCAACTCGACCGTCTCCTGCGGGTCCTGCCGCTACTGCCGGATGGGGCAGACGGCGCAGTGCGACGTCGCGAACCCGAACGGCCCGCAGGCGGGCACCTGCTTCTTCGGCGGACCGCAGTCGACCGGGCCGGTGAACGGGCTGCAGGCCGAGGTCGTCCGCGTCCCCTGGGCTCGCAACACGATGCACCCGCTCCCCGACAACGTCAGCGACGAGCAGGCCATCCTGCTCTCCGACATCTTCCCCACCGGCTGGTTCGGCGCCGAGCTCGCCGGCGTCACCCGCGGCGACGTCGTCGTGGTGTTCGGCGCCGGCATCGTCGGGCAGTTCGCCGCGGCGTCCGCCTACAAGCAGGGTGCCGGCCGCGTGATCGTGGTCGACGGCGAGGAGACCCGGCTCGCCGCGGCGCTCGCGCAGCACTGCGAGGTCGTCGACTACAACCGCGAGGACCCGGTGCAGGCGATCATGGACCTGACGAACGGCATCGGCGCCGACGCCGTCATCGACGCGGTCGGCGTCGACGCCGAGCGTCCGAAGCAGGGTCCCGCCGCCGTGTCCGAGGACCAGGCCGCGGCGTTCGACGCTGAGGTGCAGCAGGTCGCCCCGGACGCGTCGCCGGACGGCTTCGGCGACGCGCAGCAGTGGAAGCCCGGTGACGGGCCGTCGCAGGTGGCGCAGTGGGCCGTCGAGGTCGTCGCGAAGTACGGCCGCATCGGCATCATCGGCGTCTACGGCCCCACGGCGGAGCGGTACCCGATCGGCCAGGCGATGAACAAGAACCTCACGATCCGGATGGGGAACTGCGACCACCACTCGGTGACGCCGCCGCTCATCGACATGGTGGCCGCCGGTCAGTTCGACCCGACGGCGCTCATCACCGAGCACGAGCCGATCGCGTCGGCCATCGACGCCTACGAGGCCTTCGACCGCCGCGAGCCGGGTTGGGTCAAGGTGGAGCTGGAGCCGGCCGCCCGATGAGCCCCGCCCCCACCGACCAGTACGCGTTCGGCGACCCCCGCTCCCGCTACCCCGACGTCAGCCCGAGCCCGCAGACGCAGGCCGAGCCGGGCCTCCAGTCCGAGATGGACCCGGTCCCGGACCTCGGCGAGACGAGCTACCGCGGGACCGGCCGGCTCGCCGGCCGGAAGGCGCTCGTCACCGGAGGCGACTCCGGCATCGGTGCCGCCGTCGCGATCGCGTTCGCCCGGGAGGGCGCCGACGTCGCGATCGCGTACCTGCCCGAGGAGCAGTCCGACGCCGACCACGTCGTCGAGCAGATCGAGGCGGCCGGCCGGAAGGCCGTCGCGGTGCCCGGCGACCTGCGGGACCGGGCGTACGCGGGGCAGCTCGTCGAGCGCGCGGTCGCGGAGCTCGGCGGCCTCGACGCGCTCGTCAGCGTCGCCGGGAAGCAGCGGTGGCAGCCCGACGTGCTCGACATCAGCGACGACCAGTTCGAGGCGACGTTCGACGTGAACGTCTTCGGCCTGTTCCGGCTCGTGAAGGCCGCGCTCCCGCACCTGCGGCCGGGGTCGACGATCACGACGACCGCGTCGATGGAGGCGTACCAGCCCGCGCCGGACCGCCTCGACTACGCGGCGTCGAAGGGCGCGATCAACAACCTGTCGAAGGGGCTCTCGCAGCTCCTCGTCGAGCGGGGCATCCGGGTGAACGTGGTCGCGCCGGGGCCGACGTGGACGGTGCTGCAGCCGAGCGGCGGGGTCGACCCGGAGTCGCTGCCGGAGTTCGGCAGCAGCGAGTCGCCGATGGGCCGCGCCGCCCAGCCCGCGGAGCTCGCGCCCGCCTACGTGTTCCTCGCCTCGCAGGAGTCGAGCTACGTCGCCGGTGAGACGCTCAACGTGAACGGCGGCATGATGACCCCGTGATCCGCGACCGGGCGGGAATGGAACGTCCCCGTCCGGTGTCGAACCCATCACCGAACGCGAAGGAGCACACCATGAGCCTCGACCTCCACGAGAGCGCCACGGTCGACGACGAGCGCACCTGCCTGCCCAATCCCGCCCTGTCGATCCTGCACGACGACCGGACCCCGTCCTTCGGACGGTGGCTCGGCCAGATCAACGGACACAGCTGATCTGCGGACACAGCTGATCCGGGACGTCAGCGTGAACTGGGACGTCAGCGGCTGACGGACGGGAGGCGCGGTACCGGCTGGTACCGCGCCTCCCGTCCGTCACGGGGTGCCGAGCGGCGCGGTCGGCTCCGCCGACGTCACGCCCCCGCGCCGCTGATGTTCACCAGCCACGTCACGCCATGGCGGTCGGTGAGCATCCCGAAGGTGTCGCCCCACGGCGCCGTCGTCAGCGGCTCGATGACCGTCGCGCCAGCGGCGAGGCCGTCCCAGTAGCGGCGGAGCGCCGCGTCGTCGTCCCCGCTCAGCGAGATCGAGATGCTGCTCCCCTCGGTGACCCGCATGCCGGAGGGCGTGTCCGACCCCATGAGGAGCAGACCGTTCTCGCCCTCGAGCTGGCCGTGCAGGACCTTGTCCGCGTCGGCGGGGTCGTGCGGCATGCCGGAGTCGCCGAAGGTGCCGATCGACAGCTCGCCGCCGAAGACCGAGTGGTAGAAGCCGAGGGCTTCGCGCGCCTCGGACCGGAAGCCGAGGTACGGATTGAGACGGACGGGCATCATGGTCTCCCTCTGCCGGGGCGGGCTCCGTCGCCCGCGCTCGTCCTCCATCGTGGCAGAGCGGTGGCTCCGTCGGAAGCGCTGTCGCCGGGTCAGACCGGCTGGAGCGGCTGCGGAGCGCCGGCGGGCAGCTCGACGCGGATCGGGTCGCCCGGTCGGACGGTGCCGCCCGTGACCACGACGCTCATCACGCCACCCTTCCGGACCACGGTGCCGTCCTCGTCGCGGCCGAGCACCGCACGGAGGAGCCCGGGCTCGAAGCCGTTGATCTGCTGGCACGGGTTCCGGAGGCCCGTGACGCGGACGCAGGCCTCGTCGCCGAGGTGGAGGAGCGTGTCCTGCGGCAGTGCGAGCAGGTCGACCCCCCGCGTCGTCACGTTCTCGCCCATCTGCCCGGCGGCGACGGCGAACCCGGCGTCGGCGACCTCGTCGAAGAGCTCGGCGTGGATGAGGTGGACCTGCCGCAGGTTCGGCTGCGACGGGTCCCGAGCGACCCGGGAGCGGTGCTGCACGGTGGTGCCGGCGTGCGCGTCGCCCTCGATCCCCCACCCGGCGACGAGGACGACCTCGTCGACGAGCGGCTTGCTGAAGCGGTGGTCCCGGTCGCGGCTGACGGCGACGACGGTCGGTCGGTTCCCCTGGTCCTCGGTCACGGGTCGATCCTCTCGCGGAGTGGCCGCCGCGTCGACCCCGGATCGGGCCGGGCCGGGAGGCACGGGGCACGCGGGTACGGGACGCGACGGCGGACGGTCGCCGTCGTCCGGGCGCGCCCTCGGGCCGGCTGGCAGGCTGGGTCGGTGCACACCACCATCGACTCCGCGACCGACGTCGTCACCGGTATCCGGTTCCCCGAGGGCAACCGCTGGCACGGTGGCCGGCTCTGGTACTCGGACATGCACACCGGCGAGGTGTTCTCGGTCGACCCGGCCGCCGACGCCGCACCCCGCCTCGAGACCAGGATCGACGGCCAGTCGTCGGGCCTCGGGTGGCTGCCCGACGGTCGGCTCGTCGTCAGCGCCATGGAGTCCCGGACCGTCGTCGCCGTCCGGGCCGACGGCGACACCGAGGTGTTCGCCGACCTCTCCGGGATCGAGTCGTCGCTCCTCAACGACCTGGTCGTCGACCCGGCGACCGGCCGGACCTACGTCGGCGCGTTCGGGTACGACCTGTACGGCGGCGAGGAGCTCCGCCCCGGGCCGCTGTACGTGGTCGAACCGGACGGCTCCCCCCGGCTCGCCGCGGACGGCCTCGTCTTCCCGAACAGCGCGAACGTCCTGCCCGGCACCCGCACGCTCGTGGTCAGCGAGACGTGGGGCGGACGCCTGACCGCGTTCGACATCGAGGGCGACGGGTCCCTGACCGGACGGCGGGAGTGGGCGGCGCTGCCGGCGGGGGTGACGCCGGACGGCAGCACCGTCGACGTCGAGGGTGCCGTGTGGGTCTGCTCCGTCGACACCGGCGAGTTCCTCCGCGTCGTCGAGGGCGGCGAGGTCACGGACCGCATCGACGCTCCCGGGCTGTGCGCGATCGACTGCGCGCTCGGCGGTCCGGACGGCCGCACGCTCTACCTGGCCACCGCGGACAGCTACGACCCCGGCACCACCGCCACGACGCGGGCGGGGCGGATCAGCGCGGTGCGGGTCGCGGTCCCGGGCTGGTGACGCGACGCCATGACGGTCGGGGCCACCATTCTTCGGAAAGCTGACCGCCGCCGATCGCTCGCCGCACGCCGGGGCGGGCGAGATCCAAGATTGCACTTCCTGTTCCGCAAGGCGTACATTCAGCACGTGGCCACCATCTCCGAGTACGCGGCACAGCACGGCATCTCGCCGCGCCGCGCCCGCACGCTCGCGCAGCAGGGACGGCTCCCTGCACAGCGCGTCGGCCGCGCCTGGTCCCTCGACGACGAAGCCGTCACGACACCGGCACTCAGCACACGACCGATGAGCGAGCGCACTCGGCAGCTGTTCCTCACCGCCCTGTCCGACCAGACCGTCCGCCACCTGGCCGGCTCCGACCGCCGACGCATCGCCGCCTACCTCGGCCGGCTCCGCGTCTCAGCCGAACCCGCAGCACTCCTGCGGGCATGGTTCCGCGGGGCGAACGTTCCCACCGGGTTCACCCTCGGGGAGCTCCTCATCCGGACAGCTCTGGAGCATCAGGACGACATCGTCGCGGAGCGTCTCGCCCGGCCACAACGGCGGTACCTCAACTCGCCACAACGGCTGGCTCGTGTCGTCGCCGACGAACGAGCAATCCACGGCCTCAGTCGCGCCGAGCTCGCGGCCCGCGCCGGTACGACGCGTGGCGACATCGTGGCGATCGAGACCGGCGGCCAGGTCGACACGCTCCTCACCCTCCTCCGCGTCGTGAACGCGCTCGACGTGCACCCTCTCGCACTCCCCACCGGCGCCGTCCGGAGCTCCTCGTGAGCCGGGTGCTGTACACCTGGCTCGAAGGGCAGTACGTCGGCGAGTTCACCGACGCCGGGAACGGCAGGATTGCGCTCCGCTACGACGAGGCCGCCCCAGACACCCCCGTCTCGCTGTCACTCCCTCGCCACGGGAAGCTCTCCGACCGTGCGCCTGGCCGGTTCCTCGACAACCTGCTGCCGGATCGGTCAGAGGCCCGCGACTGGATGCGCCGCATCACCGGAGCGCGTTCGACGAGCACCTTCGACCTCCTCGAGGAGGTCGGCGGCGACGTCGCCGGCGGGCTCGTGCTGCGCCCCACGCCGGAGCCGCCGCAGGCGGCCGCGAGCGCGCTGCTGATCGCCGACGACGACTCGATCGCTTTCCGGATCAGCAGCCTCCACGACGACCCCGACCGCTGGTGGGAGCGTAGCGACCCTGCACGGTTCTCCCTCGCCGGCACACAGCCGAAGTTTGCGCTCGCGAACGTCGGAGGGACCTGGTTCTGGCCGAACGCGTCGGTGCCGTCGACGCACATCATCAAGCCGGCATTCTCCGCGAACCGGGGCGCGGAGAAGGCCGAGGTCGCAGCCGAACGGCTCGCAGCCGACATCGGCATCACCGCACCGCGCGCCGACGTGCTCGAGGTCATCGGCGAGCAGGCGTACATCGTCGAACGTTTCGACCGGACGGCCGAGGCAAACGGATTCGCCCGACGACTGCACATGGAAGACCTCACGCAGGCCCTCGGCAAGCCCGGTGCCGACAAGTACTCCATCGGCGCGAAGCCGATCATCAGGCTGCTCCTGCAGCAGGACGCATCTGGCGACGTCGCACACGCGTTCCTCCGGCAGGCGGCGTTCAGTGCAGCGATCGGCAACGCCGATGCGCACGCCAAGAACTACTCGGTCCTGCTGCGGCCGACAGGACTCGAGCTCGCGCCGCTCTACGACGCTCTCCCCACCAGGCTCTGGCCGGGCTACGACGAGAAGCTCGCCATGCGCATCGGCGGCGCGCAGTACCCGCAGGAGCTGACTCTCGACCACTGGTCCAAGCTCGCGCGGCAGTCCGGCCTCGATGTCGACCGCGCCCGCGCCGACGTGCGGCAGGTCTACGACGACGTCGCCGATCGCGCCGACACCGCTTGGAACGACCTCGACGACGACCAAGCCGCCCGGATGCGCAGCCTCATCGTCGAGCAGACCGCCAAGATCGCCGGTCCCCGCCCCGCCCCGATTGCACCAGGATTCGCCGCTTCCAGCACCTGAACCGCTCGCCGATGTTCCTGCCCGACCCACCGCAACCCCGTCAGAGCGCCGGGCCTGCGGACGTCATCCCCCTTCGGGCGACGAGCGTCCCGGGCCTCATCGAGAGCGCCAGGGCTTCTTTCACGACCCACGCGGCGAACAGCACGATGGCAGATGACGGACCGCAGCGTGTGCGAGCTGCACGTGACGCGGAAGTTGAGGATGTCACCCCCACTGGGGCCATCCGGATCGGAAAACAAGAGGGATCCTTGAATACGACAGCGAGGTCCTTCCTCCTGTCACCGCGAGCGGGACCACCCGAGGTCCCGCCACGATCAGGAGAACCCCATGCGTCTTTCCCAGAAGTTCCGACGGCGCGCCACCCTGGCCGTCATCCCGGCCGCCCTCATCGCGTCCGGTGCGGTCGTCAGCACGGCCTCGTACGCCGCCTTCTCCTCCACCACCTCGAACGCGACGAACAACTGGTCCGCCGGCACCGTCGAACTCAGCGACGACGACAGCGGGTCCGCGCTCTTCACCGCCTCCGGGCTGCAGCCCGGGAGCACGGACACCAAGTGCATCGTGGTCACGTCGACGGGCTCCCTCCCCTCGACCGTGAAGCTCTACGGCACCGACCCCGTCTCGTCCAACGGGCTGTCGGACTCGCTCCGCCTCACGGTGACGCAGGGCACGGGCGGCACCGCGAAGGACTGCTCCGGCTTCACCCCCCTCGCCGGCGACGCCAGCGTGTTCTCGGGCACGCTCACCTCGTTCGGCTCGACGGCGAAGGCGTTCTCCACCGGTCGTGGCCTGTGGGCACCGACCGGTGAGGCAAGCGAATCGCGGACCTTCCGGTTCACGTACACCCTCGATTCCGCCACCCCGAACACCGCCCAGAACGGCTCCGCGTCGATCGGCTTCACCTGGGAGGCGCAGAGTGGCTGATCCTCGGCGCCGGTCGTGACCTCGAAGGGTCAGTCGGTGACCGCGACGCCACTCCTGCTCCGCACGCTCCCGGTCGACGGCTCCGCACACGCCGGCGCCGTCGAGTGGATCGTCTTCGCCGCGGGCACGGTCGCCAGGGCGGTGCTCGCCCTCGCCGTCGGCATGCTGCTCTGGGCGACCCTTCCCGCGCTGTGGGGCTGGACCCCGACGACCGTGTCATCGGGGTCCATGTCTCCGGGCATCCGCACGGGTGACGTCGTGGTGTCGATGCCCGTCGCGGCCGACTCCGTGGCCGCCGGCCGGGTGCTCCTCGTCGACGACCCCGACCACGAGGGACGCCTCCGCCTGCACCGGGTGCGCTCCGTCTCGGACGGCGGAGACATCGAGCTGAAGGGGGACGCGAACCCGACCGCCGACCGGTCCACCGTCACGACCGACGACGTGCACGGCGCCGGCGTGCTCAGGATCCCCGGTGTCGGCCTGCCCGGCCTCTGGGCGCGACAGGGCGATGTCGTCCCGGTCGTCGGCAGCCTGGCGCTGGCGGCGGGACTCGTCGGTCTCGTCCTCCTCGACGGCCGCTTCGCCCGCGCACGGAGCGACGACCCCGACGCGCCGTCGCGGCGGTCGGGTCGGCGGTCCGCGCGACCGAGGCACTGGACGGGCCACGGGCTGACCATCGTGTCCCTCGCGGTCGTCGCCGTGGTCGCCGCCGCCGTCGTGGTGGCCGCCCCGGCGTCCTCGGCGTTCTCGGCCACGACCGCCGCCGGTCGCTCGAGCGTGGCCACCGGGTCGTTCGCCTGTCTCGCGAGGAACGCGTACCCGAACACCTTCTTCCGGTACGACTTCCACGACGCGCCCGGCACGGTGACGGCGGACACGTCGGGCAACCGCAGGGACGGGACGTTGACGTCCGGCGCCAGCCTCGCAGCAGGGAGTTGCACGCCCGGTAACAGCCCGTCGCTGCGCCTCAACGGCCTCGGCGAGGTCCGCACGCGGGACGCGGTGGACGCCCCGCAGACCTTCGCCCTCGAGACGTGGTTCCGGACGACCACCACCACCGGCGGCTACCTCCTCGGGTTCGGCGACCAGCAGACCGGGATGTCCACGAAGTACGACCGGATGATCTGGCTCGACGACGACGGAGCCGTGCACTTCGGCGTGTACGACGGCGCCAACGTCACGCTCGCCAGCACCATGGGCCTGAACGACGACCGCTGGCACCTCGTCACCGCCACGATGGACCAGAGCGGGATGACCCTGTACGTCGACGGCGTCCGCGTCGCGGCCAACGCGACCTCGCGGGCCGAGTCGAAGCGCGGCTGGTGGCGGATCGGGTACGACAACCTGAACGGGTGGACCGGCAAGCCGACGTACCTGCACTTCACCGGCAACCTCGACGCCACCACGGTGTACAGCGCGTCGCTCACGGCGGACGAGGTGCGCCAGCACCAGGCGGCCGGACGTTGATCCGGTCCTCCGGTGGGCCCTGCCGGGATCGAACCGACGACATCCACGGTGTAAACGTGGCGCTCTACCAGCTGAGCTAAAGGCCCTTCCCCCCGATCCTACGGGAACGCGGTCACACGAGCCGACCGAGCACCGCCGCCGCGAGCGCCGTCCGCTCCACCATCCGGTCGAGGTCGACCCACTCGTGCCGGGCGTGTGCGCCGTCGCCGACCGCGCCGAGGCCGTCGAGCACGGCGGCTCCGAGCGCCGCGGCGAAGTTGCCGTCGCTCGCGCCGCCGACGCTCGTCTCGGTCACGGTGAGGCCGAGCGAGCGGGCGGCGGCCTCGGCGACGCGGAACAGCGACACGTTGCGGTCGGTGCGCTCCATGACGGGCCGGTTCCAGGCGCCCTCGACGGTGATCGTCGCCGCGGGGTTCGCGGGCTCGAGCCCGCCGAGGACGCCGTCGATCCGTCGGGCCTCGTCGGTCGACGAGACCCGGACGTCGAGCGCGGCCGTCGCGGCGCCGGCGCGGACGTTCGGTCGTGTGCCGCCGCTGACGACGCCGACGTTGAGGGAGGTGCCGGCGTCGAGGTCGGTCGCGCCGTGCAGGGCGAGGACGACGCGGGCGAGTTCGTCGACCGCGCTCGCGCCGCCGGTCGGGTGCAGGCCGGCGTGCACCTCGACGCCGCGGATGTGCACGTCGAAGAGCCCGACGCCCTTGCGCGCGGTCTTCAGGGCGCCGTCGGCACCGGCGGACGCCTCGAAGACGAGCACCGGGCCGGGCGTGCGTCGGACGGTGTCCTCGATGACGGCGCGGGAGCCGATGCTGCCGACCTCCTCGTCGCCGTTCAGGACGAGCCGCACGTTGGGCCGGGCTGCGCCCAGGGCGTCGAGGGTCGCGACCGCGTGCGCGAACTGCACGAGGCCGGCCTTCATGTCGTAGGCGCCGGGGCCGGTGAGCCGAGCGCCGTCGATGCGGACCGGCCACTCGTCGAGGGTGCCGGCAGCCCAGACGGTGTCGTAGTGGCAGAGCACGACGACCCAGGCGTCGGTCGGGTCCGGCGCGGTCAGGTCGCCGACGACGACCGGACCGTGGGCGACCGGTTCGTGCAGGGTGCGGGCGGCGAACGGGCCGACGGTCGCGGCGAGGAAGCGCTCGACGTGCTCGAGGCCGGCGCGCAGGAGGGCGAGGTCGTCGGAGGGGGTCTCGGTCTCGACGTACGCCGTCAGGTCCTCTACCATG
>Ga0265780_10004442_pt1 | contig 18047 bp, 22 predicted proteins | sample P1T30metagenome_FD_192432 | JGI IMG/M metagenome (GOLD analysis project Ga0265780, IMG submission 192432) | Plant litter microbial communities from East Loma Ridge, Irvine, California - P1 T30 | ecosystem: Environmental > Terrestrial > Plant litter > Unclassified | place: USA: California...
TTGGGTGGCAATTTGGCGTGTCCGATAGATTCTTAATGCATCTGTCCAGGATTGAACTTTTTCAGGGCTGGACACTGATCAAGCTCGCTGCATTACTTTTTATTTCTATTTCGCTTTTGGGCGTAAAAGGTAAAAAGGATGAACAGATTAAATTCCCGCGGATTTTAATGGTTTCCGTGTTTGGCTTGCTACTCTACTTCGGCTCCATTGCGATCTTCATATTACCCTTCCAGGATTTTATTCTAGGTATAGTATATATGATTTTAGTGATACTTGGATTTCTTATGTTTATTGCTGCGGGTACTTGGGTGTCCAGAATCATAAAAGACGCACTTGAAAAAGATATCTTCAATACCGAAAATGAAACCTTCCCTCAAGAAGAGCGTTTGCTGGAAAATGAATACTCCGTAAACCTTCCAGCCGTATACCGTTACAAGGGTAAAAACGGCAATAGCTGGATTAATCTGATCAATTTATTTAGAGGATTACTAGTCGCCGGTACTCCTGGTGCTGGTAAGTCCTATTTCGTTATCAGGCACTTGATTGGCCAGCTAATGGGAAAGGGATTCAGTATGTTTTTATACGATTTTAAATATGACGATCTTTCTGTAATCGCCTATAATTCGCTTTTGAAATATGCTGATCGATTTGAGGTCAAACCCAAATTTTACGTTATTAATTTTGATGATCTCAACAGGACCCATAGATGTAACCCCCTGGATCCGGCGGCGATGTCAGATATAACAGATGCCACCGAAGCTAGCCGCACCATTATGATGGGCCTCAACCGGGACTGGATTAAAAAACAAGGTGATTTTTTCGTAGAGAGTCCTATAAATTTTCTTACCGCTATTATCTGGTACCTGAAGAAATATAAAAATGGAAAATATTGCACCCTGCCGCATGTAATCGAATTAATGCAGGCAGATTATGATCAGCTCTTTAATGTCTTGCAACAAGAGGAAGAGATTAAAGTATTGATTAATCCATTCATTAGTGCCTGGAAAAATGAGGCCATGGCGCAACTGGAAGGGCAGATCGCCTCGGCGAAGATTGGATTGGCAAGATTATCTTCACCACAATTATATTATGTTTTAAGTGGCAATGATTTTACCCTTGACGTAAATAATCCGGATGAGCCTAAAATTGTATGTGTTGGCAATAATCCACAAAAACTTCAAGTCTATGGTGCTGTGCTCTCCCTCTATATATCCAGAATGATTAAACTCGTTAATCAAAAAGGAAAACTTAAAAGCGCGCTTATTTTCGATGAGTTCCCGACTATCTTTTTCAATAATATCGATAGCCTTATTGCAACCGCCAGAAGCAACAAGGTCGCCACCGCACTGGCCGTTCAGGATTTTAGTCAGCTTAAAAAAGATTATGGCGCTGAACAATCTGAAGTGATAACCGGGATAGTGGGCAACATCATTTCGGGACAGGTTACCGGGAATACCGCCAAAACCTTAAGTGAAACTTTCGGCAAGATTATGCAGGACCGGCAGAGCAAAAGCATCAATAGCAGCGATGTTTCCATTTCACAATCCACACAACTTGATTATGCAATACCTGCCTCAAAAATTGCCTCGCTGTCATCAGGTGAATTTGTTGGAATGGTTGCGGATAATCCGGATGAAAAAATAAAACTCAAAATGTTTCATTCTGCCATTCAAAATGACCACGAATCTATAGCCAAAGAGGAGCGGGGATACCGTCCGATTCCGGTCATCAGACATGTCAGTGAAAATGAGATTAAAGAAAATTACGATAGCATCAAAGTTCAGGTTGCTCAATTACTAAAGGAGGAAGCTGCTAGAAATCCCGACAATATTGAATCACAGCAAGAATCGATTAAAAAAGAAAATAGATCCAAATTTCAATCCAAAAAGAATAAACAACCGAATACCTCAAAAGCAGGAAGTGTTTCGATGTAGGCTGCTATTTAAGTTCTGCTATAAATTACGTTTTTTGGAAATAGACACGAGTACCTTCAAACCAGAAATTCATATCCCCATATTGTTCATCATGGACTTGAATTTGTTTTTTTATCGGTACGCCTACCTCTTTTAATGCTTGGATAATTTTTCTCTGGATTCTCAAAAGTTCACTCGGTAATTTGTCTTTTTTGTCAGTAATTTCTTTGATTTTGGAATGGTGATCTATCGCAATTTGAATATCTTCTAAAGAGAAATTTTCTTTTTTGCTAACCCGTGAGTTTATTTTCTTTAAAGATGTTAGCGTCGCTCGCAGTTCATTTAGCGCAAGTGATTTCTTGTAGAACTTGATTAATGTCTTTTGGAGGTTCATTTATAAGGTTTTAGGACTTAAAATATTTATTAATATTTAGAAGAAAACTATAATTATTTCCTCACGTTTGCTAGAGGTGAAGTTAGTCGGCATTTTATCATTCGGTTTAGGCGATGTTTTGATAAGCATTTAACTACCTAATCATTTTATTGATCTCTGCATTCTTTGATCTGGTACATAGAACGAACAATAGAACGAACAATTAATTATTACGCCTTTGACACATTCAATTTATAAAATTAATATTCAGCAAAAGAATGAAGATCATGGAAAGTTATTGCTAACAGAGTTTTTTATTGCGGTAAGCGAGATGAGCACTTACAATTTTATAATCAATCATGACAAAAAAAACAAAGAATTCTGGAACAGGAAAGTATCAGGCAGCAAGGTTGCTGGAGCAGTCAGGGGATACCATAAAGGCAATAAATTCATATGAAAAGATTATCAAAAAAAATCTGGTTCATATCGATGCTACTTCCAGGTTATTAATTTTGTACAGAAAACAAAAAAAATCGATAATGGAAATTGAACTGCTGGAAAACGCCATTGCAAATCACCATGCGCATATTGAGTCCAGCCAGCGTGAATGGATTTCTGAGCATAGGGAGATGGCTGAGCGGTCCAGACCACTTGCCAAAATGCTTGGCCTGCTCAATGCGAAGGAACTCCCATTCTATGAGCATGAGATACTTAACCGTTGGAAACTCAGGTTGGAGCGTCTCAAATCGAGAATACAAAAATCAAAAAATGCGAAAACCAAAAACAGATCTAAAGAAAAGAATTGACAAGCTTCGTGAACGTTTCCAGTTCGAATGGTTTTTCAATATAGCCATCTGCAAGACAGTCAGCGATCAGATGTTCCTTATTTCCAATAGAAATCATCAACACTGTTATATTTTTAAATTCTGGGTGGATTTTTAACATTTTGCAGAGTTCGCGACCATCCTCGCCATTCAGCATCATGTCGATAATGATCAGATCCGGGCGAATCCGTTCGACATTCTTCAACAGATCAGTGCCGTCAAAAAAGCCGTGTATCTGATGGCCTTCATGCTCCAGGATCAGACCGATCACCTCCAGATTGGACCCATCATCGTCGATAACGATAATCTTTTTCATGCACCTAAACTAAGTATAATAATCAGCAATAGGAGATATGAAAATCTGCATTTATAATGATAGAGGACAATGAACTTCTACAAGGTATGCCAATGATACGTTCGTCAGTTCCTAAGAGCTTTATCTATGCACTATTTCATATTACTTGTCTTGTTCACCACTGTTTGAACAATAAGTGTGGCAATCTCTTTTGGTGTTAAAGAATAGGTTGCCTTACCAACCTCGATTGCGCCTTCGGGCATTGAGGGGTGTGCGGCTGTTTCAGGTAATTGAGCAATAGTAGTTCCTCCCTGCTGCCCAATGTGCAGACTGCCTTTTGAGCCATCACCATCCCGGCCGGAAAGGACTACGCTGATTGCCATTTCCCCAAGCTCTTTCGACATAGAGTTCATCAGGATATCTATCGCGCGGTTGATTTTCTCTTGTTCCCCTCTTTCCCTTAACCATAGACAGCCCTGTTTGTAAGTTGCCATCTGGTTTTCAGGCAATACATAAATTTTTCCCACCTCTAGCCTGATACCATTTTCGATTGGAACAACTGGCATCGCGGTTTGCTTTTGCAGGAACAGATGTGCCACACTTTTAAAGTCCCGCTGAAGATGCTGGATGACAATAATGGAAGCATCGATCGATTTGGGCAGTTCGCCGATAAGCTCATTCAAAGGCTCAATTCCTCCCGCGGAGAGCCCTATAGCAACTACATGACTGGAATATGAATTCATTGACTTATTAAGTTCTTTTAGCAAATCAAATATAGTGAACATGATCCCAAAACTATTAATGATAAAGTCTCAAAACCCTTCAGTGAAATTCTTTGAGTTTTTCTTAAAAAAAAATAAGATTCAACATTTCCAGCATCACTATTGGCGGGAATAGTTTCCACACTTATGATAGGATTGAGTTTTCTTCTTAAGTATTGTCAATGCGTTATTAAATCCTTTGTAGCCAAAAACGTATAACTAAATTGTTACGAGATGAAAAATTAAAGTTTATTGGTGATTTTTTAATTTCGAGCAAAACAGCTCTCACTATGCAGAATCAACCTATCCACGTTTATCTTGATGGTGCATCAAAGTCAGTTCATGAACTTAAAGGAAGCCTTGGCATAGTGAAGATGCTTTGTGTTCATTTGCTGGATCAAATCAGCCTGGACGAATATGCGCTGAAGATACTTGAAATTTTAATAGCTATCCTGGAAAGAAATATGGAGCTTTTTGGTTGCAAAATACTGGAGCCGTAGACAAGGATATTCACGTGGCTTGAGTTGGGTACACATTTCTTTCAAGCAACCATTTCTTCGCTATAAAAACTTCTTATTGGTTTAGTAAAGTTGATATCAAGTTTTTGATGTCAATTCCCTTACTTTTTCGGTCAGATAGCTGATTTCAAATGGCCGAACCATAGTACATTCAGCACCGTGTTCTACTGTTGAGCTGGTTCTCAACTTCACAGATGCATATACGATGATAACAGGAATATGCTTTAAATCTTGAATGCTTTTAAGCTCTTTACAAAGCTGCAGACCATCTTGCTTACCCAACTGAATATCCAGGATAATCAGATCAGGCAATATCTCGCGAATGGTGCCGATGAAGTTTTGGCCGTTCGGAAGGGTAGCAACCTCAAAACCTTCTTTGCGAAATGTCGTCGTAAGCTCATCCTGAGTGGTAGGCTCATTATCTACAATTAGTATTTTTTTCATCTTTACGTTAATGAGGAAAAGGCGTTTATCTACTCCTCTAATATACCATTTCCATGAGACAGTATGAATACCAAAATAAAAAATTCTGAATGAACCGAAGTGTTAGGTTTTATTATTGCAAAAAGAAAAATTATGCGTTCAATTGATAAATTTGAATGATTAAATTTTTCTTGATATCAGCAGAGATTCTTTTTGAACTTGACCTGTAGTCCAGTGATTCTATTTATATCAATTATGAATTAACGACCTAACACGTTTCACTCTCAATTGTTTAACAACAACACTAAAACAAGCGATAATACGGTGCAAATTAGGGTATTTAAAACGTTTTAATAACCAATCTTTTTTCTTATTTTTGCTGTATAACTCTCACTAAATGAACGAAATAAAATTAACGACTACCTTAGGGAAGACTTTTGCAGTAGCTGGCATTGTTTTTCTACTTCTTAGCATATTCGCTTTCTACCATGGATGCATTCAATGTGCTGCGATTGACAACGAATTGCTTTTGTTGGGGATTTTCTTTATTTTTCTGTCCGTAGATGCGATAAGGGCGTCAATGGTTGAAATTGATAGAAAGGCAGATTCGTTCCTTAGCGGATCCTCCAAAAATTGACGCATTTCGATTACGTAGTGGGAGCTTTCAGTAACATCCTTTTTTGAATCTCGGTCACTTTCTGAATCCTCATTAAAATTAGACGACTTTTGATTGGAGGAACTGGCTCCCTTCGCTCGTGTCCCGGGTTTATATGCAATGATCTTGGTCCGAAGAATTAAGTAACGTGGACATTTAAATCAATAATAGCCCAGGATGACAAATTCAAGGCCATTCCTTTTTCTTTAGTTGTAATTGGAAGCCTTTTATGATCTGACAATCGCTGTAATAAATAGGTTCATCTTAAATAAGAATTTAAGAATGTCTTGAATCAACAATAAAAATTTGCATTGAGAGGTTTAATGGTTTTAAAAAATGATGTCTTCATTTTACCGATTGATCTGTAAATAATATTTTACATTTTCTTATTTAAAGCAAAATGGAATATATTGTCGCATAAACAGATAAGGGATGGAGGCTAACCAAAATATAAAGATGCTTAAGCAGGCCGTATTGCAACGATTCGGAAGACAGATTGAAGATCAAGCTTCAAGTGAGCAGCTGTCAATAGAGATTTTTTTGAGCACCGATCATTATATCAGTAAGGCTACCATTATGTCCCTATTCGGATCAGGCACTGACGGGTGGGCTGTAAATCCGAAAATTCTTTCCTTTCTTGCAGAATACGCGGGGGTTTAATTACGCTAACAAAATTTATTCAGCGAATGAAACCTTGAACAAGATGACTCTGTTTTGATAAAGAAGCAGCTAACCTGTCGCCTTGATCTTCACCGCCTCAAGGCCGTTTGAAGTGAGTTCGATTTCAAACTCAACAAAATCGGAGATATTAAATTTATCAATCCTGTACCATTCGCAGTATCTAGGGATGTAATTTTCCCCTTTCTCAAGCGCTGAATTTAAATTTTATTGTTTGGAAATCGTTTTAGCAATCAGGTGTCTTTTCATATGTATGCATTTTGTATTAAGAAGCAAACACTGATCTAGCCATGTTCCAACTGTTGGTAGCCTGCAGGAATTAAGGTTTGATTAATGACTCTTACTACTGTCCAGGTATATTTTCCCTGGTCATCTTCCATTCCAAAAATCCTGGCCTGGTACCTCATGCCCATATAATCCGTGGAGATTTCCAGAAAATCTTTTTTAGATATCCATTTCATTAAGAAGAGTGCGGGAACGCTTTAGCAAGTATTTTTTGAACTGGTTAATATTATCTTCAATTTTCATTAGAAACTTTCACCCAAAGATAAGGCCGAATGTCTTTTTAAAGCTACATATATTTACTTTTATGACACCGTTTGGATATCAGTAAACTAATTTAAATCAATTATATCTAACACTTACATCTAATCTTATTTTTTTTTGAGAATTAAAATCCAAATGTAAAACCCTTAATTAGCATTGCTTGTTTACAAATCATTAACGCTAACATCGGTTCCAGCTAGCGTGCGGTGAAACTTTTCACCCCTTAATGTATATTTGGATTTTCCTTGTTATTTATTGCTGATTTATTTATCCGTTGATATATGAAACTTTCATTGATGTTCTTAAGGAAGTCGTCGTAATCTTCATTCAAACTTTTTTGAATTAGCTTATAACATCGCAACATAGGAAAGAAACAATTAGATGTATTTGTGCAGTGTTATTTCCCGATTACACTTGCCATATGAAAGGTAACTATTCATTTTGAGAGATAATTTTTGCTATATCCTGATATAGGAGTCTCATCATCACTAATATTAAGATCTAAATATATACTGATATAAAAATATACTGATATCAATAAATCCTGGACGCAATATAGGAAAACATTCCTGCTAAACTTTTGAGATCTTGATGCATTTGATAGAATGTGCTACGATCTACATAGCTATACTATCTTTTAATTATATTATTTTTCATTAAGCACTGCTTCTAAGACAGCTCTATTATTCTCTCCCCATTGCTCTAGGTCTTTAATTATCGGCAAAAGACTAGATCCCAGTGGCGTTAGCTGATATTCAACTTTAGGAATTTTAGTATCAAAGGAAATTTTATCTACAAATCCATATTTTACCAATTCAGCCAGCTGCTTGTTCATTACCCGCCTGTCCACCGCTATTACCTTCTGGAGTGCTCCTGGTCTTTTAATCTGCTCTGAAATATAAAAGATTAGCATTAGTTTCCACTTGCCATCTAAAAGCTCCTTAAATATGTTCAGTCCACAGTCAGTTCTGATAGGGATTTTCTTTTCGTACATCACTTAGTCAATCAATTGTCATAGCAAGTACGCACAAGTTTGTGCGTACTTGCTATGGGATGTGTAATTAAATAATTTTGTCTCAAATTAAAGATAGACAATGATTAAATTTACTTTTTTAGTACAGAAACTACCTAGTATGAGCCTTGAAGAATTTGTGGATTACCACAAAAATCACCACGCTCCTTTATTCTGTTCCATCCCCGAAACTGAACTTTACGTTAGAAAGTATGTTGTTAACCACCCTATAATAGCTGATGGTTTTCCTAAGCCTTTATACGATGCTGTGGTTGAAATTTCGTTTGACTCGTTCGAAGATTTCAATACCTTTTTCAATTCAGAAAATTACCTGACGAAGGTTCATCCTGATGAGCCAACATTTTTTGATACTTTAAACTACGTTGCAATGGCAACTAATGAAACAATTATTAAAGCTGGTGCATAATTAATGACTTTGTCAAAACGCATATCTAACATTAATTAGTTGTGCGTTTTTGATTTACAGGATGATTGTAATTTACTGAGTGATATTGCGATTTTATATTAATGATATACCTTCCTTATCAAAATATTGCAACTGCTGGTTTTAATGCCGCAGATGCTTTTACGCTCGAAGGTCAAACAAAGAGAAAATGAGAGATAATAGCCTACCCAAATTATTTACCCCTTTTAAATTAAAAGATATTGAACTGCGTAACAGAATTGCCGTTCCCCCGATGTGCCAATATGTGGCAACGGACGGTATCCCCAATGATTGGCACCTTACCCACTATGCACAGTTTGCCCGAGGGGGTGCTGGACTGGTTATTGTAGAAGCTACTGCTATATCTCCTGATGGACGAATTACTCCTGGGTGCCTGGGGATTTGGAATGATGAACAATTGCAAAAGCACAAAGATATAGCCTTGGCAATAAAACATGTGGGGTCAGTACCCGGGATACAGATTGGTCACGCTGGCCGGAAAGCAAGTTCCAGTATACCCTGGGAGGGCGGGGATCATATTCCAGATGATAATGAAAAAAGTTGGCGAACTATAGCTCCGTCAGCTATTCCCTTCGGTAACGCACTTACTAAGATTCCCGAGGAGATGTCAATCAATGAGATACAAAGGGTAATACGCGATTTTGCCAGTGGTGCCAAACGCGCCCTGGATGCAGGATATGAGTGGCTGGAACTGCATTTTGCACATGGTTATCTGGCGCAAAGTTTTTTTTCATCTCATTCGAATACCCGTATCGACGAATATGGTGTGGATGCAGAAGGACGTGGAAGGTTTTTATTAGAAATTCTAAGCGCTGTTCGTGAAGTTTGGCCTGAACATCTACCATTAACTGCAAGATTTGGGGTACTTGAATTTGACGGAAATGATGAGCAGACCATCAGAGAAGCGATTGAACTGATTAAAAAATTTAAAATCATCGGATTAGATCTTTTAAATGTGAGCGTAGGATTTACTATTCCAGATACGAAGATTCCATGGGGATCAGCTTTTATGGCGCCAATAGCACAACGCATACGCAAAGAAACCGGCCTTCCGGTAGCCTCTGCCTGGGGATTTGGCAAACCTGATTTAGCGGAAAATGCTGTACAGAATGAAGAACTGGATGTAGTAATGATTGGACATGCACATCTAGGCAATCCTCATTGGACATATTATGCTGCAGTAACATTGGGCTTGGATAAACCATCGTGGGTAATGCCTACTTCTTATGCTTTTTGGTTAGAGAAGTATAGAAATTAACAGTCAATAATAGCCATTTTTGTAACCCACTGCTAATAGACTTTAAGGTCAGCAAGATAAGGCGGATTTTTTTGCCAAAAACACACTATACGAAGGTAGGTATATCATCATATGATGTGATCTACATCACCTTAATTTGAATGCCATTAAAATTTACAGCTAAAGAAAAAAGGAATTGTTATTTCATTTTGTAAAACTGAAAAGAAACGCTTAACAAAAGTTGAAGCACTCAGAATGATTTGGTAAAACATAATAGTTCGAAAGCGATTACGCATAATCGAGAAAGGATGATATAGATAATCTAATAGATTGGTAAGGCTCAAAAAGATTTCTTTTTCTATTCCGAATAAAGACTATAAGAATGACTCATTTTGTATTTGGAACGGTTAGTATAGCGGCAATAACCATGCAAATCTTTAGATGTTTGCTGAAATTTTTCCTCCTATTTGTTATCATGGAATATTATCTCATCGTGATCCTGCGGACTTGGTATTCCGGTATTTGACAACTTTATTTTTAGAAAACTCAGCGCTATGGTATACATCCAGCTTTTGCAAAATGGCAAGTAAGCGTTCACGTTCCTTATTAGGCAGGATACTGACCAATGATTCAGAAACGGAGCTGATGTCTTTTGCTATCGAGTCAATCAGCTCTTTTCCCGAATCGGTAATCTTTACTCTCTGGCTTCTTTTATCCAGTTGGTCATCAAACTGAACGGCTAACCTATAGGCCAGCAAACGTTTGATTACCTCGGTGCCAGAAGTTTTTTCCTGGAAATTTAAATTAATAAGTTCACTTTTGGTTAAGCTACTTACATTATATAACATGGTCAGATATGAAAATTCCTCCAGTGTTTGCAAAGGGGTATCATCGAATACCTTTTTAGTATAATTGCGTACATGCCTATTTAATAAAACTATAATTCTACTGATATTATTTTCCACTCTCTTATCCTTTTCAAGGTCAATAAAGCTAGACGTTCTTTCACCCGGGATAAGGGCAGCCATAGAATCTGCATGTTGATTATCAGATAAAGGGACCTGGGATTGTCGGATAATATAGTTTGAAAAATCAGCTAATGAAATCTCTTTTTCCCCACCGTTTTGATTTTCAATTATTTCCACCATATTGATCAGCTGGATTAGCAGCGCATAGTTCTTCATATATCTTTAGATGATCTTATTGAGCTTTATAAAATGTTTCTAAAACAATTGTTAGACAAATTTTTCCTTATTTTCTTTGGCAAACTGTAAGAAAGTTCTCGGCAAGCGGCCGGTAATACGTTCTACTTCTTCTGTTACATCCATGTCATAACCACCCCTTACCAAGCCGTTAAACTGTTCGATAAGGCCCTTAGCCATCCACTTTGATACACCCGATAACATAAGTGAAATGTACATTACAAATACTGGTATATTTACAAATCGAATTTTACAGCCGGTAGCCTTACTTAAGTTTACAGCGATATCCTTCATTGTCAAAGACTCATTCCCCGTTAGATAATAAACAGCTCCCTGATGGTGCTTTTCAATCAATGTATGTTTGGCAACAAGTGCTATATCCCGTAAGTCGATATAGCAAGCCTGACCTTTTCCAGTAACCTGTGGGAGGATGCCTTTAGCAATTACTTTAGCGCTTTTTAAAAAATTCTGAAAAAATGCAGAAGGACGGATAATAGTCCATCCAATTCCAGATTTTCTAAGATAGTGATCTATTTTCGCATGTGACCTTGCCCAGGGCACTTCGGTGCTTAAATTTGCATCTCCGGCCGAAATTTTTACAATATTTTTTATGCCCGCGTTTACGGCTAAATCTATAGCTGTTTTTTCCCAGCTTTCCTGATTTGGCGAGGGTTGAGTAAGCAAAAACAACTGATCGCAACCTTGCATTGCGAGTTTTAAACTATCTGTATCTTCGAAATCTCCTTTTACCGCCTCTATCCCCATCTTGGTAAACTGAGCTAATTGCTCTTGCTTTCGGTACATAGCCCGTGCCGGAACAGCAGCGTCCGCTAAAAGTTTACATAATTCACTTCCTATTCCGCCTGTGGCTCCTGTAATTAAAATCATAACCCTATTTATGTTATTAGATCGTATAATAAATCAATAACCAAAATGGTACGATATAGTTTTATATTTATAATAATACATTATAGTGTTAGTGATACTAAGAAATGTAAAGGAAAGAAAGTAATAATTTTCACATCCTAAGCAGCAAAGTAAACTATATTAAAATCCAAAGTAATTTGTAATTTCCTAACAATTATTTGTATTCCATTAATCTTCCAGTTCTTCATGTGATTCATTGAGGCTTTCGTGATAGTTAATGACCTTCATTATTACATCAATTGCAATTTTAAGATCCTGCTCACCAACCAGGTTGATATCATCCTGGGTCAATTTTTCAATTTTTAAGTGTGCTCCCAATACTATTTTCTTACCCGCAAACGTCAAACTCAGTAGCTTACTGCATTTATTATTTTTACTAATGACCATTTCCTTTTCTTCCATTGCTTTGATGGTAGGGCTAACCGAATCCTTAATGGCCATACCTTTACGTGAAATTTCTGCCGCACTGCTTCCATCTACACTGATATTGAAAGTTAAAGAAACACTAACGCAATAGGTGCCAAATCTTAATAAAGATGAAGGATTGAATAATATGAAATGCAATTTTGACTATATTTATCTTGAGTTAACTATCTAAGGATGAAAAATAACAATTTAAATAAGCCTATTGCGAAATCACCATTTGTAGAGGTGTTTAAATTAGAGAACTTAGGAGAAGGGGCTTTTAATTATTATAAACGGTTTAATTTTCATATGCTGCTATGGAGCAGAGCTATAGACGGAAACGTTAACTTTAGTATTGACTTTACTGATTTTAAAATACTTTGCAATCAGGCTGTAGTCATTTACCCATACCAGAATATTAAAATTGACCTGACTGATAAAGAAGGATATTTAATTCTAATCCATAATGACGTTTTCTTTTGGATAAATCAGAAAATCGGTTCCGATTATCTGAATGGTTATTTTATAAATCAGCAGGTATCCTTCGACCGCAGAAATGCTGTAACAATGATAAACATTGTTGAATTACTTGTGGCGGAGTACAATACGGATAACAGAGCTTTAATGATGGAAAGCTATGTGTTTTCGCTTCTATTTCACGTGTCATCTATTTTTGAAGGAACCCCCAGGCCCAGAGATTATGTGGATTATCCTGTTTTTGGTCAACTGATGAGTTTGATAGAAACTCATTTCATTAAAGAAAAAGGGGCGACTTTTTATATTAAACAGTTAAATATTTCAGCTAAAAAGCTTAATCAAATCTGTGATAGTGTTACCAATAAAAATATTAAATATCTAATACAGGATCGTGTCATTATGGAGATCAGAAAGGAATTGCATCTCGGTAAAAAGACAGTGAAAGAGATAGCATATGACCTAGGATTTGCGGAACCCGCTTACCTGACACGCTTTACGAAAAAACATACGGGCCTTACTCCAAAAGAATTCTCAAAGCAGTAAAGTCCTTTTCTTTAGCAGAAAAGTGTATTTTTTCAGCCCATACGTTGTTCTACTTTTGCGATGTAAAATAACAAAAAATGGAAAAAAACAACTTAAGTCAAAACGTTCTTGGTTGCACTTCGGCAACCAATCATATTTCATTAATATGAAGAAAAATTCGTTAATTACCTACATTAGAACGAAGCGGTTACTGTTTGTAAAGTGTGGTATTCTGCTGATTGGAAGCACATTAATCCTTGCATTCGCCTGGGCAGCAGGCCTGGTTGGCGGAAGAACTACTACACAAACATTTCTAAAGGATACACCTAGTACATTCCCAGCAGGCTATCGCCGTGCTCATGGTAAGGGTATTTGTTTCGAGGGCAACTTCCGTGCATCCGGTAGGGGTGTCCCATTTTCTGTTGCCAGAGTATTTGCCCAGCAAATAGTTCCAGCTGTAGGCCGTTTCTCATTAGGTAGTCCTGATCCTTACGCCCCTGACAATTCCACCCGGACGGTTAGTATGGCCTTGATGCTTACTGCTGATGACGGAGAACAATGGAGGATGAAACTAAATAATGAACCATTTTTTGCCACCCGAGATGCAGAAGGTTTTCTCAAGCAAATGGAGGCATATAAGCCCAACCCAGCTACAGGCACTCCTGATCTAGCACGGGTTGAGGCATTCTTGAAAGAATATCCAGAAGCGAAGAAATATGTAAAATGGGATGCGACTGCTCCGTGGACCCGCAGTTTTGCCGGAGCACAATACAATGTTATCAATTCATTCATTTTAATTGATGAAAATGGTAAAAAGCAACCAATACGCTGGTCTATGCGACCACATGAGCCCTTCACTTCATGGAGTGTCAGCCAACGTAAACAGGCCAGCCACGACGTCCTATTTGATGACCTGAAAAAGCGGCTTCAAAAAGGTCCGCTATACTGGGATTTGGTACTTACTTTGGCCGACTCTGTTGACCCAGTTAATGATCCTTCACAGCTTTGGCCAGCAAGCCGCACGGAGATTGTAGCCGGAACATTGGAAGTGTCTCAAGTTTTTGACCAGGCGGATGGTGGGTGCAGAGACGTTAATTTCGATCCTACCCGTGTACCAAATGGAATTATCCTTTCTGATGACCCGGTACTGCTAGCTCGGGCAGGCATTTATTCTCATTCTCACAACAGTCGTGTCCGGGAGATCGGCTATGGTAAGGCTACGGATGCAGTAGGCAAACATCAGAACGATAATCGTAAAAATAAGTAACCATGGCCAGACAGAGAAAAACACCTTCGGGTCCTCCAGCGCACTTCAATATTACCGCCCGAATACTCCACTGGCTGATGGCAGCAATTATATTGGCTATGATATTCGTTGGCTTGGGTATGATGACTTCCTTAACATGGAGACCTTGGCTACTCGACCTCCATATCCCTTTAGGTATAGCTATACTGCTTTTGGTTGTTATCCGTTTAATAAACAGGTTAAGTTTTACCGTGCCAAAACTGCCTGCTAGCATGTCCGGTTTTCAGTCAAAAGCAGCAGGAACTTTGCACTGGCTCCTCTATGCTATGATGCTGGCTTTACCATTGACAGGATGGGCACAATTGTCCGCGGGTGGTTTTCTTATAAAACTTTTTCCGGGTATAAATCTTCCATCGATCCTTCCGCAGAGCCCATTTTTATACGCATTGTTGCACGATGCTCATAGTGTGATGGCCTGGTTATTGTTCTTGATGGTAGTGGGGCATCTTTCGGCAGCATTGTTACATGCATGGGCATATCGCGATGGGATATTTTCAAGTATCACTTGGGGAAGAAAAAATTAGTAGGTCTAAAAAACTGCCAGAGCTGGACTGAAATAATGGTATAGATTTATCCTTCACTACATATAAGTTGATGATAGAGTTTAGCCGAAACTATTTAAATTTCTACTAAAAAAGAACTTGAGATAGGTTGGCCTATTTCGTATTTTATGGTCTACTTTCTCTTCGCAGTTTAGATGCTTCTAAATTTAACAGCTAAAAAAAAGGTAGAGATTTGACCTTAGTTTGTAAGGATGTTTATCTTTGCCGTTAAGTGTTCAAATTCTACCGCTAAATAAAAAATAGGGTGGGAGATATACCCTGCTCTTGAGTCAAGTTGATTTTATGATTTTACAGTATAAGTAGCATTTGATATCAAAACATAAATATATAATGATATAAATATATCTAGATATATTTCAGAAAAGGACTAATTTAAGATATCTTCGTTTTTTGAGACTAAAAAACCTAATTCGTCATGCTGAAACTGAGGTTGAATTTTATATAATCCAAATACTTAAATTCTCTTCGCGAAATTGTTTGTTAATTGCTGGCCAAATCTCAATTATAGTAGGTTCGTACCAGCAATTATGTAATGTTTTTGATTTTGCGTCATTCAATTAAACACCTACTGCTCTAGATAATCAAGATTTGTTTAAGTAACAACATCTATTGATTTTTTGTATTGCATTATTATTCTGTGTAAAGTGAATATCTAAATCTATTTTCCAGCAAATTATTGTAACCTAAAATCCTTTAATGCTTAACGGGATATAATAGTGTGCGCTCATGTTATAAGTTTTATTGGTATAGACTACACCAAAATAATATTCACCATTTGCCCATGCTTTTTCTCCACCAATGGCAATGGATGGAGTGTTATTGTCTGCTAAAGCGCCTATCTGGAATTCTTTTGGACTGAAATTTGGAAGGCCCACATAATTGGTAAAAGTATTTGTAGCAGTTACTCCGGCATGTTCCCTCATGTCCGTTACGATTACTTTTGAAAAATCAATTTTATCAACGGATTCCGGAAAGTGCCCGGCACTTTTTTTAACTAGAATGTTGTACATGATTCCATCCCCCTTTACCTTGCTGATATCCACATAAGCTCTTAGTTTTTCATTTTTTGAATACCCTTTATCATCCCCAAGCATAAATCCCCTGTTGAGAACATAGACAAAACCCTTGTCCATCTTTTCCAGCATCAGGGAATACATTTGTGGATTAACGGGAAGACTTTCCGCTGTGACCAGGTTAATTGGGTGCTTTTCTTCCAGTAGCGTTCCGTTCTCATCAGTGACTTTGATTATGAAATCATATTCACCTGCAGCGGCTTCTTTGGGGATGGTGAAGTGTTTATGAACATTGGTATTTCGGACCCCTTTAAATTCTGTCCATGTTAGCCCAAAGGACCAGTTTGACGGATAGGTAACGCCTTTTTTTTGGCTGATAATGACTTGAACGGTGTTGATTCTATCCCCGGCAGTTACATCCATGTCCAAATGGAAGTCTCTGCCGATGATGCCCTGCCCGTTATTGCCTGACCCGATTTCCAGATTTGTTATCGTAGGCAAAGGGAGTTGCTCTTCTGGTCTGTCTTTTTTACAGGCAGTGAAAACCAGGGCTGCGAATAATATAAGTAGTAGTGTTTTGATAGGTTTCATAATAAAAATATATGTTTTTGTTTTTAATAGATATGGATTTCAAATGTGAAGTAAAACGTAAATCAGGATCTCCGTTAAATACATGCATTATAATACATGCTTTCGTTAGGGGGCTATTTTTTTTAGTTCCGGAGATACTCATCGATCACAGGGATCAGCTTTCTTCTAAAATCCGCACGGACGGCGTTTTCATCAATTTTTCCCCCTAAACTATAATACCTGATCTTGCCGGCGCGGTCAATGACTATTGTTGTTGGATAACCCAGTACGTGAAAAACATCTCCTGCGAGGAAAGCCTTTGGATCGGCAATTGTTTTAAAATCAAACTTGTTAGCTGCAAGGTATTGCAAGAGATCTTCCTGCTTTTCGCGGGCAATGGATAAGAACACGATGTCTTTGTTTTTATATTTTTCGACGATTTCATTCAGTGGATTAACCTCAAGTTTACATGGTTTACAGGCAATAAACCAAAAATTCAATACTACCACCTTTCCCTTGAGCGAGGCTAAGCCTACTGACTTTCCATCGATAGTCTCAGCGGAGAAATCAGGGGACTGTACCCCATCAAGCGCACCGGGTTTCTCAATATCGTATTTATGCGCTCCTGTAAATCTGGAAAGCGCTTCTTCATAAGCATTTCGTTGTGCAAACGCTGAATTTCCACCACTTAAGCAAATCATAAAACAAATGGCGGGAAGCAAATAAGATGCAATTGATTGTATGTATAAGTACTTTCTTTTCATGTAATATCCTTTGGATTCAGAAGCTACCCTACCGAAAGAACTAATTTTCTCCATAGCAGGGTAGCTGGTAAAGTTTCTTACTAATTGTAATTGATAGTAATTGGAACACTCTTGAATACGCTGATATTGTGCGTCGTGTTTTTGTAAAGGATTACCCACTGGTACTGACCGGATTCCCAGGCTTTCTCTCCGGTAATTGCATTGGCAGAGGGTTCATTATTGTCCATTGCTGCACCGACCGTGATGGTTTCTCCTCCATAAACTCCGTTAACAAGTTTGAGTGTGGATACCTTTCCTGCATTCCCAAGTCCTTTGTGCTCGGCTTTGGTCACGACAATAACCTTGCTTAGATCCAGCTTATCTATACTTTCAGGATAATAGTTCGCCTTCCTTTTAATCAGGACCGAGTAAAGAATGCCGTCATCCTTGATTTCGCTCACCTGGGCATGAAGGCTCATCTCGTCGCCCTTTTTAAAAATAAGTTCTTTCTCTTCAAAAACGTCGGTATAATAAATCAGTGTGCCGTTTCTGGAAACAAAATCCCTTCCAATCTTCGGGTCAACCGGGAGATTCGCCGGATCCAGGATGATGAGATCT
>Ga0265780_10004443_pt1 | contig 18043 bp, 16 predicted proteins | sample P1T30metagenome_FD_192432 | JGI IMG/M metagenome (GOLD analysis project Ga0265780, IMG submission 192432) | Plant litter microbial communities from East Loma Ridge, Irvine, California - P1 T30 | ecosystem: Environmental > Terrestrial > Plant litter > Unclassified | place: USA: California...
GCCAGGCCGGCCTGCACCGTTCGCGGCGCGATGCCGGTCATGACGGTATCGACCGGAAAGGGGTGGGTGCCGTCGAGCAGGGCGGTGATCCCGATCTCGCCCAGCATCATGCGGTAACAGCCGGGACCCTGGGTGCGTACCTGGGGCGCGGCGGCGAAAACGGACGGCGGCGCCAGCGTGGCGCTGTCCAGCTGGGCGCAGGCGAGCAGCAGGGCGCTGCATCGGGGACGGGGCGCAATGGCGGCACGGTGTTCTCCTCGAAGGTGGGCGGCCCATTTTGCGCACGCAAGCTTGCGGCGCACAGCGATATCAACGGATACGACACGATGGACGCGGGAGTGAACCGCCTTGCAACCGGGATAAACAGGGAGAATCGACCATGGAACCAACCCCACTCCATCTTTCGCATGAGGGATATCCGGTGCGTGCCGCCGATACTGGTGCGTGCGCGCCGTTCCGGCTGCGCGATGCAGCACGGAGCGCGCCCATGAACGATTTTCCTCTCCCATTCGATGCGCCGGACGGACGTCCGCGCCGGCGCCTTGCGCTGGCGCCGGCAGGGCGCCTGCCGGCCCGCTGCCGGCCGGCGGTGCGGCCCGGCGCTGTCGCGGCCCGGGACGCCGCCAGCCGGCTCCAGCTTGACGCACGCAGCGAGATCGCCTGCCGCGCAGCGTGGGCGCACGTGCGCGCGCTCGGCCCCGAGGGCGTGATGGCCATGGCGTACGGCGCCCCAGGCTGCGCCGGGGCGATTGTTGCGCCGGGCGCGATTGCCACCGAGGTAGAGCATGCGCTGGCGCGCGGCGCGCGCAGCGGCAGCGCGCGTGCATTGGTCCTGCTGGCCGCGCTGGCCTGCGCGCGTTTCGATGGCGGCGCCGCGGCCCACGCGGTCGCCGACGCCGCGCTGGCGTTGTCCGAAGCCGACCCCGATCGCGGCGAGCGCGCCACCGTCCGGCAGCTGCACGCCGCGCTGATACTGGCGCGCCACATGCCGTTTGCCGCGTGCATGGAGGCGTTCGGCCCCGCGCCGGGCGCGGGCGATTTGCCGGCCGCTCTGCTGGATGCGAGCCTGCGCTTCGCCGCCGGGGCGCCGTTGCCGGGCATCCTGCGCGCGCTGGAACAGGCGGTGGCGGCGCCGGCCGATGTGACCGCGCTGGTCGAAGGTGCCGGCCGCCTCGCCATCCTGCGTGCGCTGGTGCTGCCGGGATACTCCGTCGACGGCGTGTTCTCCAGGCCGGCCGATCATTTTGGCGCCTGGAACCTGCGCCTGCAGCTGGCCTGGTACGGCGGCGACCGGGACGCGGCCTGCCACGCGGCCCTGGCGGCGGCGCCGCTGGCCGGGGCGCCGGCAGGGGCCTTCGCGGCGCCCGCCGACCTGCTGTGCTACCACCTGTTCGCCACGCTGGCGCTGGCCTGGGACGCCTCGCCAAGGCACCGCCACGCGCTGCGCTGGCACCGCGCGGAACTCGACCAGGCAGCCCGCCAGTGCACCGCCAACGCCGGTGCCATGGCTGCGCTGGCGGGCGCCGTCGCGATGGCCAGCGAGGGCGACGTGGCCGCCGCGCTGCGTGGTTACGAAGGGGCGGCGGCCATGGCCGGCACGCACGGCCAGACCTGGCTGGCGGCGCTGGCCTGGGAACTGGCGGCCGGCCTGTGCGCGCAGTGCGATTTCGTCGCTGCCGTACCGGCCTACCGCCGGCGCGCACTGATGGCCTGGCATGCCTGCGGCGCCCACGGGCGCATCGCGCGCCTGTGCCAGGGCTGGAACGGGGACGGCATGGCGCAGCTTGCGGCGGACGCTGGCGCCGCGCCGCCTGACCGCCAGGACGAATCGTGCCGCATCGCGCGCGCCGGTACCGTCGGCGAGCTGGGGGTCTCGATCGCACACGAAGTGAACCAGCCGCTGGCTGCGATCCTGCTGCAGGCGGCCGCCGCGCGGCGCTGGCTGCGGCGCCCGCGCCCGGACCTGGAAAAGGCCCTCGAGGCGCTCGAGCAGATTGCGGTATCGGGACGGCGCGCCGGCGACATCGTGCGCAGCGTGCAAGGCCTGGCGCGGCGCCATTCCACCGGCCTGACGCTGTTCCCGGTCGATGCCGCGCTCGAGGAAGCGCTGCGCCTGCTCAGCCGCTCGCTGCGCAAGCACGCTGTGCGCGCCGAGCTGGCGCTGGATCTGGCCGGCTGCCAGGTCCACGCGAACCGGGCGCAATTGCAGCAGGTCGTGATCAACCTGCTGCTCAACGCCATCGAGGCGCTGGCGCCGGTCGAGGGCCGCGCGCGCGACATCGTGCTGGCTTCGCGCCGCGCCGGGGCGGACCGCATCGAAATCAGTGTTGCCGACAATGGACCGGGCGTGTCCGCACTCGACCGCGACCATATTTTCGACGCGCTGTTTTCCACCAAGTCCGACGGGACCGGGGTCGGGCTGTCGCTCAGCCGGGCCATCGCCGAGGCCCACGGCGGCCACATCGCCTACCGCCCGCGGACACCGCACGGTGCCGTGTTCACGCTGGTGCTGCCGGTGGAGGCGGCCGCGCACGCCGGCGGCGCCGGCGGCTGAATCGGCCGGCCCTGGCCCTATGGCAGGGGACTGGCGCGGATACGGCGGCTAACATGGGCCTGTGCCATCACCACGCCAGAGGCTGCCAGCATGAATCCAGCGACGAACATCCCCACCCACCGGCCAAAGAAGGCCACTGCCACTGCCACTGCTGCCGAGCCGATCGACGTGCGCCGCATCCGCCTGGTGCACGCTGCCGGCGGCGCTGATGTGTGCGCAGTCGTCAGCGAGTTCCGTACCGCCGACCAGGTGCTCGACCGCTGGATCGGGCGTGGCCGGGGCAGTCCGGCGCGGCGCCAGTTCAGTTTTGAAATCGTCTTCAATGACGGCTACACGCTCACGGGCTGCTACGAATTCTGGCGCGGCGCCCGGCGCCGTCCCTCGCTGCAGCGCTGCGTGCGCAGCCTGTTCTGTGCACTGGCTGCGCCGTCCGCAGGCACCGCGGCGGTCGACCTGTCGCGCTATGCCATCGATGCCTCCTGATGCCTGTTTTCCCTTCTCACCAATTTACCGACCACAGGACCGACACGATGACTCCCACGATTCCCACCACCGCGCCAACGTCCGTCGGCATGTCGAACGCCGTGTCGCGGCTTTGCCTGCTGCTGCTCTGTTCCGCCTATCTGCAAGGCGCGATCGACAAGGCGCTCGACTTCGCGGCCGCCATCGCGGAAATGCAGCACTTCGGCCTGGCTCCTGCCGCCCCGTTCGCGCTGCTGACAATCGCCGGCGAAATCGGCGCGTCGGTGCTCGTCATCAGCGGTATCAAGCGTTGGCTGGGCGCGGCTTACCTGGGCGTGTTCACGCTGCTGGCGACCCTGCTGGCGAACCGCTTCTGGGAAGTGACGGGCGCCGCACGGATCGGCGTGGAGAACGGTTTCTTCGAGCACCTCGGCCTGGCCGGCGCGTTTTTCCTGGTGGCGTGGGTCGACTTTCATATACAGTCGCGGCCCGGGCAGCGCGACGCGGCCTGGCGCGGGTGATGCGCCGGCAAGCAGCATGATCGAGCCTGAAACACTGTAGAAGTTCCCCGAATGCGCTTGAGGCGCCTCACCGCGCCGTTCGTCGGCGGCATCAGACTGGCGACAGGAGGCAGAGGCGGCCATGGCGTTGCGCCGACTCCCGCGCTGCTTCTGTCAACCACTTCGGAGGCTGAAAATGCAACAGACAGACACTGTCAACGAGGCGCCCGCCCAGATGGCGACGGGCATCGCCGCGACGCATTGGGCAGCACTGCCCGATGTGTCGGATGTGCAGCCACTGAGCGCCGGGGACCGCGCCATGTTCGACGAGATACGGGAAGTGCTGCAACGCCACCAGGCCCTGCAGCGCTTCGGTCTGAATCTCCTGCATCGGCATTTCAATCTGGAGGACGGCGAGTGCATTCTTGAGACGACTGATACGACGCAGCGCCGCCAACTGATCGAGGTCCGCAAGCTGAGCGAACTGGCGGGCCAGCGCGTGATCGAAACGCAATGGGTTTTCGATGGCGGAGGAACCTTGTATTGCGTGGGATTCTGTAACTACAACCAGGGCCACCGGCATCTTCACAATAAAAGCTGACCGACCAGCCCAGACGGCTTTGCACCTGATCGAGGCTTGCGTCTACACGCATGTTGAACCATGTCCTTTTTGTCCACCTTCAATGTCAGGGGCTACGCCGTCGGCGCGACCGTTGCCGGAGCCGGGCTGTGCTTCGCGGCGTACCGTCTCGGTGCTGCGGACTTCGGCGCGCAGCTTGCGCTGGGCATGGGGACTTCTTTCCTCAGCATTGCCATCGGGCTGGGCATGCTTGAAATATTCATTCAGCGCAATACCCAAAAATGTGCGATCAGAGCATTTTTGACCTGGACGTATCCGGTCCTGCGTGACCGGCACAACCTCGTCCGCGATGCATTCTGGCCGGAATTCGGGCGCGCCGAATGGGAGCACATCGTCAGCGCATTTTCGTCGCGGCAGTTCGATGTCACGACGCTGTCCAAGGAAAATATTCGCAGAATGATGGTGGTATTGACGAGCATGGAACGTGACCAGCGCAACATCTGCAACGACATGGATAAATTCCTCAGGGAGATGGAATTCCTGTTCGGATGGGCCTTCGACAATACGATCCTGGAAAACATATTTTTTGCAAAAGCGGACTTCAGGCGCTTCAAATCCTGTGATTTTTCGAATCCGGATCACCATGAGGATATTTGCAGAAGTTACTTATGCGCCGACATCCACTGTACCGAGCTGACACGCCAGCTGTTCCACCTGCTGCAAGCCAATTTCGAGGCGAACGACCGGTTTCTGCTTGACAGCACCGAGTTGATCGGCTCGCCTGCATAACGTTGTCCATGCTCCCCGCCAGGCGCATCCGCTGGCCTGTTCGGCCGGAACGGCCGCACGGGCTGCCACATCGTGCCGAGCGCGATGCGGCATGCCTTGTCCGGACGATGTCCCCGCGATCGGGTCGGCTTGCCGAGATGATGGCAAGTCCCGTGATCATGGCTGCGTTGCGGCAGCCGTGCGATCATGCAAGGCGTTCGTGGTCTACCGGCTCACTCCCAGCCAAATGGAAATCCAGACCTTGTTGACGCTGGGATCGAGGGCCCGGTCCGATTTGCTGAGAAAGTCCTTGCCCACCAGGACACCGGCGCTGAAATCGGCGTTGCGGGTGTTGGTCAGCGTGATTCCGAGCGCGGTCGAGAAAGCGCTTTTCGTGTCGGTGGTGCCGGTTCCCGGATCGGCTACGGGTACCAGTCCGAGGCCAGCGGACACCACGGGCATGAATTCATAGCCGAAGCCCTGCAGCTTCGACCACCTGATGCCGATGAACGGGGCGATGGTCGATGAGCTGACCAGCTTCTTGTCGCTACCGAGCCGGAATTTGAATGGCACCACCAGCGCGCCGAAAGCCAGGCCGGTGTGCTTTACACCCACCGACTGGTACGTCAGTTTGTCGATTTTGTAGACCGATCCTTCGACCGGCAGTTTTGTTCCTTTGGAACAGGTGTCGGCGCTGAGCGGGGTCTCGACCGAATAGAACTTGACGAAGATCTCGGTGTCGTTTTCGCTGATCTGTGCGAACGAGGTGTTCCTGCCCGCGCAGCGCGGCGCCGTATCGATTCCCGGCGCAGTCGAGACCGGGACGAAACCGTAGACGTCGTTCAGCAAACGCAAGTGGTCGCCCGCATCTTCGCCCCGGCTCGACGGGAACTCCGCCGCCAGTGCAAACGGCACGTACGTGAAACAGCCGATGACAAGTACAAATAAAGCGCGCAGCAGATTCATGCTTTCTCCCAAATGGTTTCTTGTGTCGAAGGTAGTGCAGCCGAGGCGATGGTGACGCCATATGGCTGACTTTCCACCTGCCGCCAGGGGTTTCGTTTGAGGGAAGTCAGCAGTGCGCGGCAGTGCGGCGCGAGCGCGAAAAAATCAGCGGTTTGTTGTTTCGGGCACGCGCCGTTGCTGCCATCCCGCAATCACATCGGCCAGGCGATGCGACGCGAAGAGCAGGCCGCTTCAGTCGGCCGGCCGGCGCAGCGCGGCCGCGTGGCCCAGCACCGCCGGCATGGCCCGCGCCCAGCGGTTCGACGACAGAGAAAACGTCAGGGCTCTTACCTGGTGGTACCAGCCGGCCGGCACGTACAGCATCTCGCCCGGTGCGACGGTGCATGCGACCAGGCTGGCCTCGCGCGCCAGCGGAAAGCGGTCGAAATCGGGCGCTTCCGGGTCGAACGGCGAGCCGGACAGGATCGCGTTCGCTTCCTTCGGATACAGGAAGGCGTCGTGGTGCGGAGGCGCCAGGAAGATCCGCTTGCTGCCCCACACCTGCGCGAACAGGTTGTCGTCGTAATCGCAATGCAGCGGCGTGACGGTGCCGGCCGGGCCCAGCCAGAAGCGCGGCGGCCCTATCTTGTCGAACCACGTGGGCCAGTGGCACAGGTGGTTCAGCGCACGGAGTTCAAGGTTGCCCAGGTAGGGCGGCAGGGCATCGTCGGTGCCGGCCACGGCCACGAGGTCGAGGTAATCGCCCAGCGCCATGTCCTGCATGGCGCGGTCGGCGGCAAACGCGGTATCGATGTAATTGCCCACGCGCGCGCGTACCGGCAGTGCGCCGAATTGCGCGCGCAGGGCGGCCGGTGTCAGCGCCATCAGCGGCCAGCGGCTGGCCACGCCCGTGACCAGGAAGGGCAGGCCGAGTGCGGCGCGCGCGCGAAAGGCAGCGGCACCGGGGCGTTCCACGCGCGGGATGCTGGTGAGGGGCGGCAGGGTGCGCGACGCCGCGCGGATCGCATCGCGCATCGCGGCAATCGAGGTGACGCCGCGCACCTGCGCATCGCGCTCCGTGCGCGCCAGCAGGGCGGCGGCGGCTTGCTCGGGTGAGGCGGGCCGCGAAGCGTGCAGCGGCGGCGGCGCGTGTGCTGGGCGCCTGGCGTTGGTAGACATAAAATGGAGTGGATTGAATCAGGCGGCAGCATAAGCGATTTGGCTGCGCCTTCCAAGCGCATTCCTAGCGCGCGTGTTCCACCTGCTCCGGCGGCGCGGGTTCACGCTGGGACAACGGCGCCTCGCTGGCGCAGGCCAGCAGCGCAAAGCGGTTCTTGCCCGAGCGCTTGGCCGAATAGAGTGCCGCGTCGGCGCTGGCGCCCAGCGATGCCGCGCTGGAGCGGTGGCTGCCCAGCGCGATGCCGATGCTGGCCGAGATCTGGATCCGGTGCGGACCGGTGACGAACGGGGCCGCCAGCGCTTGCAGGATCTTCTGCGCCACCCGCTCGCCTCCCTCGACGCCGCCGACCGACTCGAGGATCACGGTGAACTCGTCGCCGGCCAGGCGCGCCAGCAGGTCGGTCTCGCGCAGCACCGCGCCGACGCGCTTGCCGAATTCGACCAGCACTTCATCGCCGACCGCGTGGCCGAGCGTATCGTTGATTTTCTTGAAGTTGTCCAGGTCGAGGTAGACGAGGGCGAGCTGGGTGCGCTGGCGGCGCGCGACGGCCAGCGATTTTTCGAGCTGGAACTCGTACATGCGCCGGTTCGGCAAACCGGTGAGGGGGTCCGAGTTGGCCAGGCCCAGCAGCTGGCGTTCGTGCTCGCGCGCGGCGGTGGCATCGAGGCCAAGCACATAGGCGCCCACCACTTTGCCGTCGCGGCTGTGCGGGATGTAAGTGGTGCTGACGATACGCTGGTGGCGGCGCCGCTCGATCACGAACTCGGCCGTGCACATCTCGCCGGCCATGGCGCGGACCAGGAAAGGGCGGCGTTCGGCGAAATAGTCGGGACCGAACACGTCTTCCACTGTGCGCCCGAGCATGGCTTCTCCCGGCATGCCCAGCCAGTCCTTGTACATCGCGTTGGCGAACTGGTAGCGCATGTCGCTGTCGATGTACGAGATGAGCACCGGCAGGTTGTCGGTAATGGTTTTCAGCCGTTCTTCGCTGCGCAGCTGGCGGATTTCCGTCTCGCGCCGCGCGGTGATGTCGAACGCCATGGCGAAAAAGCCGTCCGGCTCGCCATTCGCGTCAAGTTGCGGCACGAACGAGGCGTGGTAGTAAAACGTTTTGCCGTCGATGAGGATTTCGCTTTCAAAGGCCGCACGGTGGCCGGCCTCGGCGGCCGCCACGTGCGGCGCGACGCGCGCGTAATCCTTGTCGCTGTAGGCGTTGCGAATAGGCTGGTTGAGCAGTGCTTCCACGGTGCTGCCATAAAACTTGCCGGTGCGCGAATTCAAAAAGGCGAATTTGCCGTCGCGGTCGACCTGGGCAATCAGCGTCGGCAGGTTTTCGGTAATCGAGCGCACGCGCTGTTCGGCCTTGCGCAACGTTGCTTCGACGGCGGCGCGGCGTTCGATTTCGTTCTGCAGTTCGCGATTCTTGATTTCCAGCGCGGCGGTGCGCTCCTGAACACGCTGCTCCAGTTCGAGGTTCAGCTGGTGCAGCGCATCTTCGGCGCGGCTGCGCGCGTCGATCAGGCAGTCTTTATTGAGCTCGTCTTCGACCATCCGCGCCAGCGACACCAGCATGGCCTGTTCGGCTGCCGTGAAGGCCCGCGGCCTGGTATCGATGATGCACAGGGTACCGGCGGCAAAACCGTCGAGCGTGCGGATCGGGTGGCCGGCATAAAAACGGATATGCGGTGCACCGGTGACCAGGGGACTGTCGGCGAAGCGTGCGTCAAACAGCGTATCGTTGACGACAAACGTGTCTTCGGCCTCGATCGCATAGGTGCAGAATGCAATCGAACGGGTGGTCTCCGCGACCGCCAGGCCCTGGCGCGATTTGAACCACTGGCGCTCGGCATCGACCAGCGACACCAGCGCAATCGGCACCGAAAAAGCCGCGGTGGCCAGCAGCGTGAAGCGGTCGAAGCGCAATTCGGGCGGCGTATCGAGAATATTCAGCGCGCACAGCGACGCGAGGCGCAGCTGTTCATTGGAAGCAAGTGTCGTCATCAAGCGGAAGGGAAAATGTGATTGTCGATGGCGTAAAGTTACTCTTCCATAAACAAAGATAACAATTTCCACGAAGCATACAGCCAAGATGTTACCCGTTGCGGGTGCTCAGCGATAGTAGATTTGGCACGCGAGGAACATTTGTTGCATAGATGCACGCCCAAGCGGGTGGGAGGCAACGATACGGGCCAGCCCATTTGCATGCGGCCGACCGGCGCGGAAACGCCGTGGCGCGACATTGGCAAGACAGCCAGCCGGGCGTTCTGCAAGTATTGCCATTAGGAAACTAATCAGTCGTGGACGATGCGCTCGGCCAGCAGGGCGGTGTCGATGCTGTTCATGCCGCCGGACAGGCGCAGCAGGCCGAGCAGGTTGCTCACCAGGGTAGGGAAAAATGTGCTGTGGTCAGCTTCGGCAACGTGGCTGGAAAAGTCGGCGGTGTTGGTCATCGTGTTCATGGTGCGTCCTCGAAGGTGGAGTGGATGATGAAAGTATCGGCCATGTGCGGCGTCTAATCCAATTTTCATTTCTGATGTGCATCATTCACAAGGCGTATAAGACGTCAGACAACCCATCACGTTTTCGCCATTCCGACGGAAGCGGTTGCAAAGCCCCACAGGGGAACCTATACTCGTTTGTAGTTGTACGACGACTGATAACATTGGATAGGAGACACCCGTGACCCACACCCACCATACCGGCACCCCCACCATCACCGCCATGCGCGTCGTGCCGGTTGCCGGCCGCGACAGCATGCTGCTCAACCTCAGCGGCGCGCACGGCCCTTACTTCACACGCAACATCGTCATCCTGACCGACAGCTCCGGCAATACCGGTGTCGGCGAGGTGCCCGGGGGCGAGCCGATCCGTAAAACGCTGGAAGACGCCAGCGCTCTTGTCATTGGCCAGTCGCTCGGCAATTACCAGCGCATCATGAACCAGGTACGCACCACCTTCCGCGAGCGCGATGCCGGCGGGCGGGGGCTGCAGACGTTCGACCTGCGCGTGACCATCCACGCCGTGACGGCGATCGAATCGGCGCTGCTCGACCTGCTCGGCAAATTCCTTGGCGTGCCGGTGTGCGCACTGCTTGGCGAAGGCCAGCAGCGCGACGAGGTCGAGATGCTCGGCTACCTGTTCTACGTGGGCGACCGCGCCGCCACCGACCTCGAATACGACAGCGATCCGGACAACGCCGACGACTGGGCCCGCCTGCGCCACGAAAAGGCCATGACGCCGGAGTCGATCGTGCGCCTCGCTGAAGCGTCGTATGCGCGCTATGGCTTCAAGGATTTCAAGCTGAAGGGCGGCGTGCTGCGCGGCGATGAAGAAATCGACGCGGTGACCGCACTGGCCGAGCGCTTCCCGGATGCGCGCGTGACGCTCGACCCGAACGGCGCCTGGTCGCTGAAGGAAGCGATCCGCCTGTGCCGCGGCCAGGATCACGTGCTGGCCTATGCGGAGGATCCGTGCGGGGCCGAGAACGGTTACTCGGGGCGCGAAGTGATGGCCGAATTCCGGCGCGCCACCGGCCTGCCCACCGCCACCAACATGATCGCCACCGACTGGCGCGAAATGGGCCATGCGATCCAGCTGCAATCGGTCGACATCCCGCTGGCCGACCCGCATTTCTGGACGATGCAGGGTTCGGTGCGGGTGGCGCAGATGTGCCACGATTGGGGCCTGACCTGGGGTTCGCACTCGAACAATCACTTCGACATCTCGCTGGCCATGTTCACGCACGTGGGCGCGGCCGCACCGGGCAAGATCACCGCGCTCGACACGCACTGGATCTGGCAGGACGGCCAGCGTTTGACCACGGCGCCGTTCCAGATCACGGGCGGCAAGATCGCCGTGCCCACCACGCCGGGCCTCGGCGTCGAGATCGACGAGGATGCGCTCGCAGCGGCGCACCAGCTGTACCTGGCCAAGGGCCTGGGCGTGCGCAACGACGCGATCGCCATGCAGTACTTTTTCCCGGGCTGGAAATACGATAACAAACGCCCGAGTTTCGACCGCTGATCTTCCATCGCACGGGAGCCGCACATGAAAACGCCGTCCAAGCCGCTGTTCAATCCATTCAAGGCCGCGTTGCAGGCGGGCCGCCTGCAAGTGGGCCTGTGGTCCGGCCTGTCGAGCAACATCACGGTCGAAGTCCTGGCCAACGCCGGATTCGACTGGCTGCTGCTCGACACCGAACATTCGCCGAATGAACTGCCAATGGTCCATTCGCAGCTGCAGGCCATGTCGCATGGGAAGGCGCATCCGATCGTGCGCCCGCCGTGGAACGACACTGTCACGATCAAGCGCTACCTCGACCTGGGCGTGCAGACGCTGCTGATCCCGTTCGTGCAGGACGCTGGCGAGGCGCTGGCGGCAGTGGCCGCGACGCGCTATCCGCCGCTGGGCGTGCGCGGTTATTCGGCCGCTGCCCGGGCCTCTGACTACGGGCGCGTCAAGGATTATCCGCAGGCGTGCGAAGCGCAACTGTGCGTGCTGCTGCAGGTCGAAACGCCGCAGGCGCTGGCCAATATCGAAGCGATTGCGGCGGTCGACGGCGTCGACGGCGTGTTCATCGGACCGGGCGACCTGTCGGCATCGATGGGACTGATCGGCCAGCCGATGCATCCCGCCGTGGTGGCTGCCATCGAAGACGCCGTCGCGCGCATCCGCGCCTGCGGCAAGGCGGCGGGCATCCTCGTCGGCGACGAGCGCCTCGCCAAACATTACATCGGCATCGGCTGCACCTTTGTCGCCGTCGGCAGCGACATCGGCGTGCTGGCGCGCGGCGCCGAGGCGCTGGCCGCAACATTCACCGTTCAGGAGCAAAAAACATGAGCAAAATCGGATTCATCGGCCTGGGCATCATGGGCGCACCCATGGCCGGCCACCTGCTGGCCGGCGGCCACCAGCTGTTCGCGCACGACCACAAGCCGCTGCCGGCCGCGCTGGCTGACGGCGGCGCCATCGCCTGCGCGTCGGGCAAGGAGGTGGCCGCGCAGGCCGATGTCATCATCATCATGGTGCCCGATACGCCGCACGTGGCCTCGGTCCTGTTCGACGACGGCGGCGTGGCCCAGGGTCTCGCGCCCGGCAAGATCGTCGTCGACATGAGCTCCATTTCCCCGGTCGATACCAAGCACTTCGCGCTGAAGGTGAATGCGCTCGGATGCGCTTATCTGGACGCGCCGGTGTCGGGCGGCGAGGTGGGGGCCAAGGCGGCCACGCTCACCATCATGGTCGGTGGACCGCAGGACGCGTTCGACACCGTCCGGCCGCTGTTCGAACTGATGGGCAAGAACATCACGCTGGTCGGGGACAACGGGGACGGCCAGACCACCAAGGTGGCCAACCAGATCATCGTCGCGTTGAACATCGAGGCGGTGGGCGAGGCGCTGCTGTTCGCGTCGCGCATGGGCGCCGATCCGGGCAAGGTGCGCCAGGCGCTGATGGGCGGGTTTGCCGCCTCGCGCATCCTCGAAGTGCACGGCGAGCGCATGGTCAAGCGCACCTTCGACCCGGGCTTCCGGATCGAGCTGCACCAGAAGGATCTGAACCTGGCCCTGAGCGCCGCGCGCCAGGTCGGCGTATCGTTGCCGAACACCGCCACCGCACAGGAACTCTTCAACAGCTGCGCCGCGCATGGCGGCAAGGCGTGGGACCACTCCGCGCTGGTGCGCGCGCTCGAACTGATGGCCAATTACGAGATTGGCGCGCCGGTGCCGCCTGCCGCATAATCGTCCTTATCGATAAAAACAGCGGGAGACCCGTATGACCGAGCCCACGCAACTGCTGCGCCGGATGTTCGATGCGGCCGTGGAGGCGGCGCAACCGGCGCACTGCCTGCCGCCGCACCTGCAGGATTTGCTGGCCGCGCCGCGGCGCGGCCGCACCATCGTCATCGGCGCCGGCAAGGCGTCGGCCGAGATGGCGCGCGTGGTCGAGCAGCACTGGCCAGGTCCGCTCGAAGGGCTGGTCGTGACGCGCTACGGCTATGCGGTCCCGTGCGAGCGCATCACCATCCTGGAGGCCGCGCACCCGGTGCCGGACGACGCCAGCGTGCGCGCGGCCGAACGCATCCTGGCGCTGGTGTCCGGCCTCACGCCGGACGACCTGGTGATCTGCCTGATCTCCGGCGGCGGCTCGGCGCTGATGGTGCTGCCGGCAGAAGGACTGAGCTTGCAGGACAAGCAGGAGATCAACCGCGCCCTGCTCAGGAGCGGCGCCACCATCGGCGAGATGAACTGCGTGCGGCGTCACCTGTCGGCCATCAAGGGCGGGCGCCTGGCTGCGGCCTGCCATCCGGCGCGCGTGGTCAGCCTGCTCATTTCCGACGTGCCCGGCGACGACCCGGCCGATATTGCCAGCGGCCCGGCCAGCGCCGACCGCAGCACGTGCGCCGACGCGCTGGCGATCCTCCGGCGCTACCAGATTCCCATGCCCGACGCCGTGCGCGCGCTGCTGGGCAGCGGCGCCGGCGAATCGGTCAAGCCGGGCGACGTGCGCCTCGCGGCAAACGACACCCACATGATCGCCACTCCCTTGATGGCGCTGGAAGCGGCGGCGGGCGTGGCGCGTGCTGCCGGCGTCCCGGTCCACATCCTCGGCGACAGCATCGAAGGCGAAGCGCGCGACGTCGGCATCGTCATGGCCGGCATGGCGCGCCATGTGGCGCTGCACGGCCAGCCGTTCGCGGCGCCGTGCATCCTGCTGTCCGGCGGCGAAACCACGGTCACCGTGCGCGGCGACGGGCGGGGCGGGCGCAATGTGGAGTTTTTGCTGGCGCTGGCGGTGGCGCTGAACGGCCAGGCCGGCACGTATGCGATTGCGTGCGACACCGACGGCGTGGACGGGCAGGAGGAGATTGCCGGGTCGGTCATCACGCCCGAGACGCTGGCGCGGGCGTGGAGTCTCGGCATCAAGCCACGCGACAGCCTGTCGAACAACGACGGCCACGGTTTCTTCCAGGCGCTGGGCGATTCGGTCGTGTGCGGGCCGACGCTGACGAACGTCAACGATTTCAGGGCGATCTACATCGGCGCCAGGTAGTCATTACCGCCGCCATCACGGGCATCACCACGTCATCGGCGCGGAGGCGGGGACCCATGGCACGCCAACAACATTGGCGCACCTTGCGTCAGAGCGAACGCGGCATGGGTCGCGGCTTTCGCCGGGGTGACGTTCGCTCAATCATTTGCCAACGACGAACCAGCTCGATCGTCTGCCACCAACGAGCCAGCCATATCGTCTGCAGCCACAAACAAAAAAAGCGCCAACCAGATTGCTCCGGTTGGCGCTTTTTACGTCAGATGACGCGGTGATTTAGAACGTGTGACGGATACCCAGGTTGAAGGCTTTGTCGCCCGTACCGGTTTCGCTGTTGTTCGCCACGGTGTAGCCAGCGCCGTTCTTGTTGTTGATCGAACCGTATGCGCCGTACAGGTTGGTACGCTTCGACAGTGGGTACAGGTAAGCCACGCCCCAGCCGGTTGCGTCCTGGTTGAAGCTGGTCTTGTCGTTCTTGCGCTGTACCGATGCCAGCACGGTGCCTGGGCCGACTGGCGCCGACAGGCCGATCAGGAACTCGTTGCCGTCCAGCGAAGCGACTGGCGCAACGCGGTAGCCGTACGGGTTGGTGGCGTTGCCGTAAGGAGCGCTGCCAGCACCTTTGTCGAAACCTGCCGAGAAGTAAGCGCGCAGGATGCCGAAATCGTAGTTGGCGACGACCAGGGTGTTGTGGCCGATCGAGCGGCTCACGGCAGCGGTGGTGCCGACGGCGACCGTGTCGGTGTTCTTGTTGTTGTAAGCAACGCGCACGTTCAGAGGACCGTTCGCGTAGCCGACCGACGCGCCGAACTGGCGGCCTGCATCGTTGTTGCCAGCTTGCTCGCCAGCGCTGTAAGCGACATCGGCAACCAGGCCGTAGACCAGTGGCGAGGTGTACACGATGGTGTTGCTGGTACGGACGTTGGTGCCCGAATCAGGGAACAGGTTCTTCGAACCGCCGGCGTAACCGGTGCCGAACGGGTCACCGACTTGTGCCAGCGCGTTGTGGTAAGGGGTGTACTGGCGACCCAGGGTCACGGTACCGGCGTTGGTCTTCAGGCCGACGAATGCCTGGCGATTGAACAGGGTGTTGGTCGCGTCCAGTTCGCCGGTGTCGATCTTGTAGCCGGTTTCCAGGGTGAAGATCGCAGCCATGCCGCCGCCCAGGTCTTCCGAACCCTTGAAGCCGATACGCGAAGCCGACGCTGCGCCGCTGGTGATCTTGTTGTTGCTGGCAACGCCGCCGCGCTCGCCGGTGAAGGAAGCATCGGCGATACCGTAGATGGTGACAGCCGATTGTGCGCTGGCGACGCCAGCAACGCTTGCCAGGATGGCGGTGAGGATGAGGTTTTTGTTCAAGTGAATCTCCAGGTGGTATTGTCTAGTGGCAATAATTTATGATTGTAATGGAACGTTCAACTTTGACCTAGTTGACCGTTGCGCACACGCCACAGATTCAGCGGATTCTCGTCTTTTAGGGCTTCTGGCAGCAGCCAGGACGGGAAATCCTGGTAACTGACCGGCCGCAGGAAGCGGTCGATGGCAGCCGCGCCGACCGACGTGCTGCGGCTGTCGGACGTTGCCGGGAACGGGCCGCCATGCACCATGGCGTGCGACACCTCGACGCCGGTCGGGAAGCCGTTGACGAGCACGCGGCCGGCCTTGCGCTCCAGCGCCGGCAGCAGTGCCTGCGCCAGGGCCTTGTCCGCATCCGTGACGAACAGGCTGGCGGTCAGCTGGCCGTCGATATGCTCGGCAAGCTGGTGGAACTGGCTGACATCCTCGCAGCGCACGATCAGTGCGGCGGCGCCGAAAATTTCGTCTTCGAGTTTGGGATTGGCGATGAAGGTGGCTGCATCGGTGACGAACAGCGCCGCCTGGCCGGCGTGCACGGTGGTGCCGGCCAGGCCGCGGGCCACGGACGTGACGCCCGGCTCGGCCGCCAGCTTCGCCACGCCGGCATTGAAGGCCGCGTGGATGCCGGGTGTCAGCATGGTGGCGCCGGCCCTGGCTTGCAGCGCAGTCGATGCAGCGTCGATGAAGCTGTCCAGCGCCGCGCCCGACCGGGCGATGACCAGGCCCGGGTTGGTACAGAACTGGCCGGCGCCCAATGTCAGCGAATCGACGAACGCGGCGCCGATTTTCGCGGCGTCCTGTTGCAACGCTTCCGGCAGCAGGAACATCGGGTTCACGCTGCTCATCTCCGCGTAAACAGGGATCGGTTCGTCGCGCCCTGCAGCCAGGCGCACGATGGCCAGGCCGCCCTGGCGCGAACCGGTGAAGCCGACCGCCTTGATGGCAGGATGCGTGACCAGGGCCTGCCCGATGCTGCGGCCGTCGCCATGCAGCAGCGAAAACACGCCTTCGGGCAAACCGCACGCCGCGACGGCCGCCTGCACAGCGCGGCCGACCAGCTCCGATGTGCCTGGATGGGCTTCGTGCGCCTTGACGACGACCGGGCAGCCGGCCGCCAGCGCCGAGGCGGTATCGCCACCAGCCACGGAGAACGCCAGCGGGAAATTACTGGCGCCAAAAACCGCGACGGGGCCGATGGCGATCTTGCGCAAGCGCAGGTCAGGCCGGGCCGGGACCCGTTCCGGCAGCGCCGAGTCGAGCGCCGTACCGAGGAAATGGCCGTCGCGCACGACCTTGGCGAACAGGCGCAGCTGGTTCACAGTGCGCCCGCGCTCGCCTTCAAGGCGCGCTTGCGGCAGGCCCGATTCGAGCATCGCGCGTTCGATCAGCTCCGGGCCGATGTCGACGATGTTCTGGGCAATCTTCTCGAGAAAGGCGGCACGGGCATCGGGCGTGGTGGCGCGGTAGGTATCGAACGCCTGGCTGGCCAGCGTGCAGGCGCGCGCCACGTCGGCCACCGTCGCGGTGCCGAAGGCCGGCTCGACGTGTTCGCCGGTAGCGGGGTTGACCGCGCGGATGGGGGCGGCGCTGCCGGGCAGGCTGGCCGCACCGATCAGCAGGTTGCCGTTCAGGGTGGATGTCATCGTGTCTCCTTTATTGCGGGCCGAGCGACTTGATCAGTGCGTCCAGCTGTTCGCATTCTTGTGGCGTCAGGTCGGTCAGCGGCGTGCGGACCGGGCCTGCCGTATGGCCGACCAGCGTGGCACCGGCTTTCACGATGCTCACGGCGTAGCCGGCTTTTTTGTTGCGGATGTCCAGGTAAGGCAGGAAGAAGCTGTCGATCAGGCGCGCGGTCGTGGCGAAGTCGTCGGTACGCACGGCTTCGTAGAACGCGATGGCGGTTTTCGGAATAAAGTTGAACACCGCCGACGAATACACAGGCACACCCAGCGCCTTGTAGGCAGCAGCATACACCTCCGCGGTCGGCAGGCCGCCCAGGTACGTGAAACGGTCGCCCAGCTTGCGGCGGATCGTGACCATGGTTTCGATTTCGCCGACGCCGTCCTTGAAGCCGATCAGGTTCGGGCAACGGTCGGCCAGCTGCAGCAGCGAGGCGGCATTGAGTTTGCAGACGTTGCGGTTATAGATGACGACGCCGAATTTCACCGACGCGCACACCGCAGCGACGTGTTCGACCAGGCCTTCCTGGCTCGCTTCGGTCAAATAGTGCGGCATCAACAGGATACCGTGCGCGCCAAGGCGCTCCGCTTCCTGGGCGTAGGCAATGGCGGTGCGGGTCGGCCCGCCGGCGCCGGCCAGGATCGGCACCTTGCCACGGCACGTTTCGACCGCGACCTTGACCACTTGCGTGTAATCCTCCGGTGTCAGCGAGAAAAATTCGCCGGTGCCGCCGGCAACGAACAGCGCGGTGGCGCCGTAGGGCGCCAGCCATTCGAGACGGTCGGCATACGTCTTCGCCACGAAATCGCCCTGGGCATCGAAGTCCGTGATCGGGAAGGAGAGCAGGCCGGAGGAGAGGATCTGTTTCAGGTCTTGTGGAGTAAACATGGTTGGTCGCCAATCGTCGGTTAACAAATGAGGTGGGGAAGGGCGGCTGTACGCTATCGCGCCCTTGTTATCAGTCATCGTAC
>Ga0265780_10004444_pt1 | contig 18040 bp, 11 predicted proteins | sample P1T30metagenome_FD_192432 | JGI IMG/M metagenome (GOLD analysis project Ga0265780, IMG submission 192432) | Plant litter microbial communities from East Loma Ridge, Irvine, California - P1 T30 | ecosystem: Environmental > Terrestrial > Plant litter > Unclassified | place: USA: California...
ATCGCGAAACGGCGACGCAGATCATGCTTTCCGTACATCGGCATGGCAAAGGGGTGTGCGGTGTGTTTTCCAAAGATATAGCGTGTACCAAAGTGGAGTTTGTATTAACGCATGCGCGCAAGGCAGGCCATCCCCTGCAGTGCGTGATGGAGGAAGTATGATTGCGCAGGAATTAGAAGTCTCTCTACACATGGCCTTTGTCGAAGCGCGGCAGGCTCGGCACGAGTTCATCACGGTCGAACACCTGTTGCTGGCGTTGCTCGACAACCCGTCGGCCGCTGAAGTCCTGCGTGCGTGCGCGGTCAATATCGAAGATCTGCGCAAAACCTTGACGAATTTCATCGGCGACAACACCCCGACGGTGCCCGGCACCGGCGAGGTGGACACCCAACCGACGCTGGGCTTCCAGCGCGTGATCCAGCGGGCGATCATGCACGTGCAGTCCGCGTCCAACGGCAAGAAGGAAGTGACCGGCGCCAACGTGCTGGTGGCGATCTTCGGCGAGAAGGATTCGCACGCTGTTTACTACCTGCACCAGCAGGGCGTGACCCGTCTCGACGTGGTCAATTTCATCTCGCACGGCGTGCGCAAGGACCAGCAGATCGACAGCCAGAAGGCGTCGGAAGGCGTGGAAGAAGCGCAGGTCGAAGGCCAGGCCAAGGAAAGCCCATTGGATCAGTTCACCCAGAACCTGAACAAGGCTGCAGCGGACGGCAAGATCGATCCGCTGATCGGACGCGAGGAGGAAGTCGACCGCGTGATCCAGATCCTGTGCCGCCGCCGCAAGAACAACCCGCTGCTGGTGGGTGAAGCCGGCGTCGGCAAGACCGCGATCGCCGAAGGCCTGGCATGGCGCATCGTCCAGGAAGACGTCCCGGAAATCCTGCAGAATGCCGTCGTGTTCTCGCTGGACATGGGCGCGCTGCTGGCCGGCACCAAGTACCGCGGCGACTTCGAGCAGCGCCTGAAAGCGGTGCTCAAGCAGCTGAAGGATACGCCGAACGGCATCCTGTTCATCGACGAGATCCACACGATCATCGGCGCCGGCTCGGCTTCGGGCGGCACGCTCGACGCGTCCAACCTGCTGAAACCGGCACTGGCCAACGGCCAGCTCAAGTGCATCGGCGCGACCACGTTCACGGAATTCCGCGGCGTGTTCGAAAAGGACCACGCGCTCTCCCGCCGCTTCCAGAAAGTGGACGTGAACGAGCCGTCGATCGAGCAGACCGTGCAGATCCTGCGCGGCCTGAAGTCGCGCTTCGAAGAGCACCACGGCGTGAAGTACTCGTCGTCGGCACTCTCGACCGCGGCCGAACTGGCGGCGCGCTTCATCAACGACCGTCACCTGCCGGACAAGGCGATCGACGTGATCGACGAAGCCGGCGCGGCCCAGCGCATCCTGCCGAAGTCGAAGCAGAAGAAGACCATCGGCAAGACCGAGATCGAGGACATCATCGCGAAGATCGCGCGGATTCCCCCGCAAACGGTCAACCAGGACGACCGCAGCAAGCTGCAGACCATCGACCGCGACCTGCGCAACGTCGTGTTCGGGCAAGACCCGGCGATCGAAGCGCTGTCGGCCGCGATCAAGATGGCCCGTGCCGGCCTGGGCAAGCAGGACAAGCCGATCGGCTCCTTCCTGTTCTCGGGTCCGACCGGTGTCGGCAAGACCGAGGTCGCCAAGCAGCTGGCCTTCATCCTGGGCATCGACCTGGTGCGCTTCGACATGTCGGAGTACATGGAACGCCACGCGGTGTCGCGCCTGATCGGTGCGCCCCCGGGCTACGTGGGCTTCGACCAGGGCGGCCTGCTGACGGAAGCCATCACCAAGAAGCCGCACACCGTGCTGCTGCTGGACGAGATTGAAAAAGCCCACCCGGACATTTTCAACATCCTGCTGCAGGTGATGGACCATGGCACGCTGACCGACAACAACGGCCGCAAGGCGGACTTCCGCAACGTGATCATCATCATGACCACGAATGCAGGTGCGGAAAGCCTGACCAAGCGCTCGGTGGGCTTCGTGGATTCGAAGGCGGCAGGCGACGAGATGGCCGACATCAAGCGCATGTTCACGCCGGAGTTCCGCAACCGCCTGGATGCGATCATCAGCTTCCGCGCGCTGGACGAGGACATCATCCTGCGCGTCGTGGACAAGTTCCTGATGCAACTGGAAGAGCAGCTGCACGAGAAGAAGGTGGAAGCGATCTTTACCGAGAAACTGCGCAAGTTCCTCGGCAAGAAAGGCTTCGACCCGCTGATGGGCGCCCGTCCGATGTCGCGCCTGATCCAGGACATGATCCGCAAGGCGCTGGCCGACGAGCTGCTGTTCGGCCGCCTGACCAACGGCGGACGCGTCACCGTGGACCTGAACGAGAAGGACGATGTGATCCTCGAGTTCACCGAAGGCGACGTGCCGCCGCCGCCGGAACCGGTCGAGACGGTCGAGATCGAGTAATCGCTCGCTCAGCCAGCGATACCGCAAAACCCGCGCCGAGGCGCGGGTTTTTTTTCGTCCATGCTGCTCATGGTACGGTTCACGAAGTTGTCATAAGGAAACTCTATACTGCGGGCACACCCAGCGCCCGTGTCCACCATGAACTTCTCCCGCCTCCAGACTGGTACCAAGATCCTCGGCGCCTTTGCCGTCGTCTCCCTCGCCATCGTCATCGTCGCCATCGTCGCGCTGTGGCGCATGCAGGCCGCCGATGCCGCCACGCGCGACCTCGTCGACAACAAGCTGGCGCGCCAGCAAGCGATGTCCGAATTGCTGGGCATGGTGCGCCTGAACGGCGTGCGTGCGGTGTCGATCGCGCGCAGCGACAGCCTCGAAGTCGGCGATTATTTCCAGGAGCAGTTGCAGCGCGGCGAAAAGAGCGCGGCCGCGATCGAAGCCCGCCTGCAAGCCTTGCCGTCGACGCCGGACGAGCGGCGCCTGCTCGACGATACCGCCCGGCGCAAGGCGGCCTACCTGTCAGTGCGTAAGCAAGTGTTCCAGGCCAAGGACCTGGGCAAGACCCAGGAAGTCGAGCAACTGGCCGGCAATCAGTTGGCCAGCACCTTCGAGGCCTGGACCGGCACCCTCGAGGCGCTGCTGGCGCGCCAGGCCCGTGAAGCGCATGCGCTGGCGGACAGTTCGGCCAGCGCCTTCGCGCTCAGCCGCAATTTGCTGATCGGCCTGGGCGCGCTGGCGCTGCTGGTCGGCTGCGTGGCCGGGGCGCTGCTGACACGGAGCATCGTGCGGCCGTTGCAGGCGGCGGTCGACCTGGCCGAGCGCGTCGCCGCCGGCGACTTGAGCGGCATCATCGCGCACCGCCGCGGTGACGAGATCGGGCGCCTGTTCGATGCCCTGAACCACATGACCGACGGCGTCTCCGGCACGGTCGCGAAAGTGCTGGACAGCGCGCGCCGCATCGACGATGCCTCGGGTGAACTGGCTGCCGGCAACCGCGACCTCGCCCGGCGCAGCGAACAGCAGGCGCGCAGCCTGCACTGCACCGTCGATGCGATGGCCGAGCTGACCCGGGCGGTCGAGCGCAACCACGCCAACGCCCTCGATGCCAACGCGCTGGCGCTCGCAGCCTCCGATGTGGCAAAGGAGGGTGCCGGCGCGGTGGCCCAGATGGTCGAGCGCATGGACACCATCCGCGCCTCGGCCGCGCGCATCGGCGACATCACGGCGATGATCGACGGCATCGCCTTCCAGACAAATATCCTGGCCCTGAACGCGGCGGTGGAAGCCGCCCGTGCCGGCGCCGAGGGGCGCGGCTTCGCCGTGGTGGCGGCCGAGGTGCGAAACCTGGCCCAGCACTCGGCGGCGGCGGCGCGCGAGATCAAGCAGCTGGTGCAGGCGACCACCGGCACCATCGAGGCCGGTAGCGGCATCGCGGCGGCGGCCGGCGGCACCATGCGCCAGATCCTGGAGCGGGTCGAGCGCGTGGCCAGCCTGCTGCAGGCGATCAACAGCGCCAGTGCGGACCAGGCGGCCGGCATCGCCAGGGTGCGCGGCGTGATCGCCGACATGGACAGCGCCACCGGGCAGGACACGGCGCTGGTCGGACGCGCCGCGGCAGCGGCCGACAGCATGCGCGGACAGGCGGGCCAGCTGACCGCGGTCGTCGCCACCTTCAAGGTGCGCGGTGATATGAAAAAAGAATCACAGACGCTGAAAACACGTATTGGACAAATCACGGCTCAGGCGGCACCCTAGGGTTTTGCGACAGCTTGCCCAGGAGACCCCGACCATGCCGACTTACCGTTCCCGCACCACCACCCAAGGCCGCAACATGGCGGGCGCCCGTGCCCTGTGGCGCGCCACCGGCATGAAGGATGGCGACTTCGAGAAACCGATCATCGCCGTGGTCAATTCCTTCACCCAGTTCGTGCCCGGCCACGTGCACCTGAAGGACCTGGGCCAGCTGGTCGCGCGCGAGATCGAGGCGGCCGGCGGCGTGGCCAAGGAATTCAACACCATCGCCGTCGACGACGGCATCGCGATGGGCCATGGCGGCATGCTGTACTCGCTGCCCTCGCGCGACCTGATCGCCGATTCCGTCGAGTACATGGTCAACGCCCACTGCGCCGACGCCATGGTCTGCATCTCGAACTGCGACAAGATCACCCCGGGCATGCTGATGGCCGCGATGCGCCTGAACATCCCGGTCGTGTTCGTCTCCGGCGGACCGATGGAGGCGGGCAAGGTCATCAAAACCGTGGGCAGCGACAAGAAGATCATCAAGCTCGATTTGATCGACGCCATGATCAAGGCCGGCGACGCGTCCGTGTCCGACGCCGACGTGGCGGAAGTGGAACGCTCGGCCTGTCCGACCTGCGGCTCCTGCTCGGGCATGTTCACCGCCAACTCGATGAACTGCCTGACCGAGGCGCTCGGTCTGTCGCTGCCGGGCAACGGCACCATCGTCGCCACCCACGCTGACCGCAAGGAACTGTTCTTGAAAGCGGGGCGCCTGATCGTCGAGCTGGCCAAGCGCCACTACGAAGGGGAAGACTATTCGGTCTTGCCGCGCTCGATCGCGACCAAGGCGGCGTTCGAGAATGCGATGGCGCTGGACGTGTCGATGGGCGGCTCGACCAACACCGTGCTGCACTTGCTGGCCGCGGCGCACGAGGCGCAGGTCGAATTCACGATGGCCGACATCGACCGCATCTCGCGCCAGGTGCCCTGCCTGTGCAAGGTCGCGCCGATGACCGACAAATACCACATCGAGGACGTGCACCGCGCCGGCGGCATCATCGCCATCCTGGGCGAACTGGCGCGTGCCGGCTTGCTCGATACCTCGTTGCCGACCGTGCATTCGCCCACGATCGGGGCGGCGATCGAACAATACGACATCGTCAGGAGCAGCGATCCCGCCGTGCACCAATTGTTCCGCGCGGCGCCGGGCGGGGTGCCGACCCAGGTGGCATTCTCGCAGGCCGAGCGCTACGGGGCGAACGACCTCGACCGCACTCTGGGGTGCATCCGCGACCGTGAACACGCCTATTCCCAGGATGGCGGCCTGGCTGTCCTGTACGGCAACATCGCCGAGAAGGGCTGCATCGTCAAGACCGCGGGCGTTGACGAGAGCATTTTGAAATTCTCCGGCAAGGCGCGCGTGTTCGAGAGCCAGGACGCGGCGGTCGAGGGCATCCTCGGCGACACGGTCCACGCCGGCGACGTCGTCATCATCCGCTACGAAGGTCCGAAAGGCGGACCGGGCATGCAGGAAATGCTGTACCCGACTTCGTACATCAAGTCGAAGGGCCTGGGCAAGGCTTGCGCGCTGTTCACCGACGGCCGCTTTTCGGGCGGCTCGTCGGGGCTCGTGATCGGTCACGCCTCGCCGGAAGCGGCGGAAGGCGGTGCGATCGGGCTGGTCGAAGAGGGCGATGCGATCGAGATCGACATCCCGGCACGGACCATCCATTTGCGCGTGTCGCCGGACGAACTGGCGCAGCGCCGCGCGGCGATGGAGGCGCGCGGGGTTGACGCCTGGCAGCCGGTGGGCCGGGAGCGGGTGGTGTCGCAGGCTTTGCGGGCGTATGCGGCTTTGACCACGTCGGCGGATCGGGGGGCGGTGCGGGATTTGTCGCAGCTGAAGCGCTAAGTCGTCGTGCTCAGTTAGCTAACCTAACGCAGATAGCGGTAAAACGTCGTCCCTGCGAAGGCAGGGACCCAAGTTCGTCGCGTTCCAATAGCATAAGCTGCGGACTGATCGCCAAACTTGGGTTCCCGCCAAGGGGGCCGCCCAGGCCGGGAACGACGTTCATAGGTACGTGGTCAAATGGTTACAGCCGCCTAGATGGCCCCAAGCGCCCGCACCAGATCCGCCCGCTGATCCTCCACATGCTCGATCCCCACCGACAGCCGGATCAGCCCATCGCCAATCCCCAATAAAGCCCGCTGCTCCGCCGGAATGGTCGCATGCGTCATGATCGCCGGATGCTCGATCAGGCTTTCCACCCCGCCCAGGCTCTCGGCCAGCGTGAACACGGCGCACTGCTCCAGGAAGCGGCGCGCCCCCGCCAGGTCCGTATCCAGGTCTAGCGAGATGATCCCGCCATAGCCATGCATCTGGCGCCGCGCCAGCTCGTGCTGCGGGTGCGAGGCCAGGCCCGGGTAGTGCACGCGTTTCACCTTCGGCTGCTGCTCCAGCCAGCCGGCCAGTTCCAAGGCATTGGCATTGCTGCGCTCCACCCGCAAGGCCAGGGTCTTGATCCCGCGCAGCACCAGGAAGCTGTCGAAGGGGCCCTGGATCGCGCCGACCGAATTCTGGATGAAGCCGAGCCGCTCGCGCAAGCCCTGGTGGCGGTCTTCGCTGCCCACCACGGCCACGCCGCCGATCACGTCCGAGTGGCCGTTCATGTACTTGGTGGTCGAGTGCACCACGATGTCGATGCCCAGTTCCAGCGGACGCTGGTTGATCGGGCTGGCGAAGGTGTTGTCGCAGACGGTGAGGATGCCGCGCTCGCGGCATTCCTGGGCGATGGCGCGCAGGTCGGCGAGTTTCAGCATCGGGTTGGTCGGGGTCTCGATCCAGACCAGTTTTGTTTCCGGCCGCAAGGCGCCGGCCAGCGCCAGCGGGTCGGTCAGGTCGACATAGGAAAAATCGTGGCCGGCGCTGGCGCGGCGCACGCGCTCGAACAGGCGGTAGGTGCCGCCGTACATGTCGTCGCCGGCGACGATGTGCGAGCCCGCCGGCAGCAGTTCCAGCACGGCCGCAATCGCCGCCAGGCCGGAGGCGAAGGCAAAGGCGGCGCCGCCGCTCTCGATGTCGGCCACGCAGCGCTCCAGCGCCCAGCGCGTCGGGTTGTGCGAGCGGCCATAGTCCAGGCCCTTGTGCACGCCCGGGCTTTCCTGGACAAAGGTCGAGGTGGCGTAGATCGGCGGCATGACGGCGCCGGTGCTTGGGTCGGGCGCCTGGCCGCCGTGGATCACGCGGGTCGCAATATGGCGTTTGGTGTCGTCTGGATGGCTCACGTCACGTATCTCAGGTTAATGTTCTGCGCAGGTGGTTGAGGAGGTCGAAGCGCGTGATCAGGCCATAGAAATGGCCGCCGTCGGCGATCACTGCGGTCAGGCCGCGGTCGAGGATCTCGCGCAGTTCGCGCATGCGGGCGGAGGGCGCCAGCGTTTTCAGTTCGGTGGTCATCGTATCCGAAACCGGCGCCTTGAAACGCTCGCGTTCGCTGGTCACGTGCAGCAGCAGGTCGGATTCGTCGATCAGCCCGACCAGCCTGCCCTTGTCGATGACGGGCAGCTGGGCCAGGTCGGCGCTGCGCATGCGGTTGAAGGCGGTCAGCAGGGTATCGGAGGGCGCGACGGTGACGACTTCGCCGTCGTCGAAGCGGCGTCCGATCAGGTCGCGCAGGTCGCCCATTTGCGGACGGTGCAGCAGACCCTGGTCGACCATCCAGCCGTCGCTGTAGACCTTGGTGAGATAGCGGGTGCCGGTGTCGCAGACGAAGGTGACCACGCGCTTCGGACTGGTCTGCGCGCGGCAGTAGCGCAGCGCGGCGGCGAGCAGGGTGCCGGTCGAGGAACCGGCCAGGATGCCTTCCTGGCGCAGCAATTCGCGCGCGGTGTTGAAGCTTTCCTCGTCGCCGATCGAATACGCGGTCTTCACGCGCGACAGGTCGGCGATGGCGGGAATGAAATCCTCGCCGATGCCTTCGACCGCCCACGAGCCGGACACGTCAAGCAGCTTGCCGGTCTTGATGTAGTCGGCCAGGATCGAGCCCTGCGGATCGGCCAGCACGAATTCAAGGCCGGGCTGGACCTGTTCGAAGTAGCGCGACAGGCCGGTGAGGGTGCCGGAGGAGCCGACCCCGACCACGACCGCGTCGATCTCGTGGCGCATCTGTTCCCAGATTTCGGGGCCGGTGGTGGTTTCGTGGGCGCGCGGGTTGTCCGGGTTGTTGAACTGGTCGGCGAACCAGGCGCCGGGGATGTCGCGCGCCAGGCGCGCGGCCATGTCCTGGTAGTACTCGGGATGGCCCTTGCCGACGTCGGAGCGGGTCAGGTGGATCTCGGCGCCGAGCGCCTTCAGGTGCAGCACTTTTTCGGCCGCCATCTTGTCCGGCACCACCAGCACCACCCGGTAGCCCTTGATGCGTGCCACCAGCGCCAGGCCCAGGCCGGTGTTGCCGGCGGTGGCCTCGACCACGGTGCCGCCGGGCTGCAAACGGCCGTCGCGCTCGGCCGCCTCGATCATGGCGCGGCCGATGCGGTCCTTGATGGAGCCGCCGGGGTTCTGGGATTCGAGCTTGAGGAAGAGCTGGCAGGGGCCGGTGTCGATGCGGGTGACTTCGACCAGCGGGGTGTTGCCGATCAGCGAAAAAATCGCTGCCTGTGACGCGTCTTGCATGATGTGCCTCCGAAAGGATCGCGACCCGTGCAAAGGGCGCGGCGGCGATCGAGGCCAGCGCCCGGACTACGCGGCGCTTCGTGGGCGCCACGCCGTAGCAAAAAATGCATGATACGGCTTTTCGGGCACTGCGGTTTGCTCCGGATTAAAGCGCTCACGTCCGTACTGTGCTTGTCAATTTCCTGCTTTCAAGTAGTACCGACGAGCCGTGCCGCTCAAATCAGGCCCAGCCGCAGCGCCTTGACGACCCCGGCGGTCTTGTTCGGCGCTTCCAGTTTCAACAGCACATTATTGATATGGAAGTTGACGGTGCGTTCGGTGATATGCAGCCGCTCGCTGACCTGGGCCGAGGTGGCGCCGTCGGCGGTCCAGCGCAGGATCTCGGCTTCGCGCCGGGTCAGCCGGATCGCCGCCTGCGGCGCGGTACGCTCCATCAGGCGTGCCGACAGCACCTCATGCGCGGCCTGGCCCAGCCAGACCATGCGGTAGGCATTGTGCCGCAGCTCGGCCTCCGACAGGGGCTCGTGCGAGCGCGCCAGGGTCAACAGGCCGGCCACGCCGCGGCCGTCGTGGCAGGGTTGCGACCAACCCACGCGCAGGCCATGGCCACGCGCATCTTCCCAGAACGGGCGGGCTTCGGCGAATACGGGCTCCGACCACACCAGCGGCAGCACCGAGCGGGTGCCATGGGCCACGGTCGGGTCGACCGACAGGTAATCTTCCTGGGCGTAGCGCTGCTGCCAATCGGTGGAGTAATTGTTCAGCATCAGCAGCTGGGGCGCCGCGACCGGCAGCGGCAGGCGCATGCCGTAGGCGCAGTAATCGAAGCCGAGTTCCCTGGCGGCCTGCGCCATGCGCTGGAAGAACTCCGCATCGGACCGGGTGTCGAGCAATGCCTGGAGCTGATCGTCTCGCCAAGTGTTCATGAAAGTGATGTCAAAGCCGAACCCATGCATATTGTATATGGCTGTGGAGCAATGAAGACATCCGCGGTGAAAATCTGTCAATTCTTACAGTTACGATGGCATGTCGATTGCCGGATGATGTCTCTCGTCATTTGTTCCCAGAAGATCCATCATGCGTATCCTGCTGTCCCTGTTCGCGCTGTCGTCCTGCCTGCTGCTGACCCTGGCACACGGCGACGGTGTCATGCGCATCGGCGCCCATGCGCTGCTGCGCGCGGGCGAGAGCGGGCGCGGGAACTGGGAGGTGGCGGGGCGGATGCATGTTTCCACCCCGGTACTGCTGAAGGTGGCCGGCGACCTCACTCGCCGGATTTCAGGCGCCGCCACAAGGTTGTCCGGCTGATGCCGAGGTGGCGCGCCGCCAGCTCGCGCTGCCCGCCGAAGCGCGCCAGCACCTCGGCCACGCTTTCCCGCGCCGGCGCCGGTGGCAGGGCGGGTGGGGCGGTGACGGCAGGAGCAACATTGCCCAGTTCCGGCGCCACCGCCAGCACGAAACCCGGGGTCAAGGCCTGCAGCGGCTCGGCCGCCAGGAACAGCGCCAATCTCTCCATCAGGTTGCGCAGTTCGCGCACGTTGCCCGGCCAGGCATAAGCTTGCAGCAGCGGCGCGCAAGCCGCGATCTCCGCCGCCAGGTTCGGATGCGGCCGCGCGTCCAGCGCCGCCAGCGCGTGCTTGAGCGACCACTCGGCCAGCGCCGGGATGTCTTCCACCCGGTCGCGCAGCGGCGGCAGGGACAGGCGCAGCACGGCCAGCCGGTAGAACAGGTCGGCGCGGAAACGTCCCTCGCGCACGCGCGCCTCCAGGTCGCAGTGGGTGGCGCTGATCACGCGCACCTCGATCGGCACCGGCCGCGTGCCGCCGACCCGCATCACCTCGCGCTCCTCGAGCACGCGCAGCAAGCGCGTCTGCAGGGCCAGCGGCATTTCGCCGATCTCGTCGAGGAAGAGAGTGCCGCCGTTCGCCGCTTCGAACAATCCCGCATGGCCGCCGCGGCGCGCGCCGGTAAAAGCGCCTTCCTCGTGGCCGAACAATTCCGACTCCAGCAGCGATTCCGCGATCGCTCCGCAATTCACGGCGACGAAAGGCCGCTGGGCCGCGCGCCGCGGGCTCTCGCGGTGGATGGCCTGCGCCACCAGTTCCTTGCCGCTGCCGGTTTCGCCCTGGATCAGGACCGTGGCCGGCGAGCGCGCGTACAGCACCACGCCCTGGCGCAGGCGTTCCATGGCGGCGGAGTCGCCGCGCAGGTCGTTCAGGCCACGCCGTGCGCGCCGGCTGTCGGCGTGGCTGACGCGGGGTGTGCGGCCCCGTTCCAGCTGGGTCAGGCGCGCCAGTTCCAGCGCATCGTCGAAGGCCCGCCGGATCGAGTCCGCCGAATACACGAACACGGCCTTCAGCCCGGCTTCCTCGGCCAGGTCCGTGATCAGGCCGGCGCCGACGATGGCCTCGATCCCGGCCGCCTTCAGCTCGGCGATGGCGGCGCGCGCGTCATCCTCGGTCACGTAGGTGCGCTGCTCGATGACGAGGCCGAAGGTGGCCGCGAACTCGGCCAGTTCCGGCAGCGCCTTCTGGTACTGGATCACGCCGATGCGCGAAGACAGCCGCCGCGCCCTAGCCAAGGCCTGCATGAAGTCGAAGCCGCTGGCCTTGGCCACCACCACCGGCACCGAGACCCGGCTCTTCAGGTAGGCGCCGTTCGAGCCGGCCGCGATCACGACGTCGACGTGCTCGCTGGCCATGCGCTCGCGGATATGGCGCGCGGCTTCGTCGAAGCCCAGCTGTAGCGCTTCGATCTGGGCCAGGTGGTCGTATTCGAGGGTGATGTTGCGGAACAGGTCGGACAGGCGCGACACGGACACGGTCCAGATGACCGGCTTGCCGGCATCAAGAGGGGCAGGGCGGTTGGGGTAGTTCATGTTTCAAGTGTAGTGCATTTCAACGCCCGTGTTTCAAGCTGAAACATGCATGGATCATGAATTCTTTATCCGCCGTAAGAATCGGGTAAGAAACGGTGCTTAGGATCGAATCAGCCTGCCAAGCTGGGCATGATTACTATAAGGAGACAAAAATGGAACAAGATCTTGTTCAAAGGGTCAAAAGCGACCCGAATTACCAAAAGCTCGTCCGGACCCGCTCGCGCTACGGCTGGATGCTGACCTTCGCCGTGATGGTCGTCTACTACGGCTTCACCGCCCTGAACGCCTGGGACAAGCCCTTCATGGCGTCCAAGATCGGCAATGGCGTCATGTCCTGGGGCGTGCCCCTGGGCCTGTTCGTGATCCTGTTCACCGTGGCCATCACCGCCATCTACGTGCGCCGTGCCAACCGCGAATTCGACGCGTTGACCGACGCCATCCACAAGAATGCCGCCGCCGCGGCCACCCCGGCCCAGGCCGCCGACGTGACCCAGCCGATCAAGGTGCGTGCATGAACCAGACAACCCGTATCGTTTCCCATATGTCCGCCCTGGCGGCATTGCTGGCCGTCGCCGGCAGCGCGCTGGCCGCGCCCGACCTGGGCCAGGCCACCAAGCAAGCCACGAACTACACCGCGATCGCCATGTTCGCGGCCTTCGTGATCATGACCCTGTTCATCACCAAGTGGGCCGCCAAGCGTACCCGCTCGGCTTCGGACTTCTACACCGCCGGCGGCGGCATCTCCGGCTTCCAGAACGGCCTGGCGATTGCCGGCGACTTCATGTCGGCCGCCTCCTTCCTCGGTATTTCCGCCGCCGTGTTCCTGGACGGCTTCGACGGCCTGATCTACGCGATCGGCTTCCTGGTCGGCTGGCCGGTGCTGACCTTCCTGATGGCCGAGCGCCTGCGCAACCTGGGCCGCTTCACCTTCGCCGACGTCGCCGCCTACCGCTTCGCCCAGAAGCCGGTGCGCCTGTTCGCGGCCTCGGGCACGCTGGTCGTCGTGCTGTTCTACCTGATCGCGCAGATGGTCGGCGCCGGCCAGCTGATCAAGCTGCTGTTCGGCCTGGACTACTGGATCGCCGTGGTCATCGTCGGCGTCCTGATGATGGTCTACGTGCTGTTCGGCGGCATGACCGCCACCACCTGGGTGCAGATCATCAAGGCCGTCATGCTGCTGGCCGGTACCACCTTCATGGCCTTCTCGGTGCTGTCGATGTTCAACTTCAGCCCGGAAGCGCTGTTCGCCAAGGCCGCCGAAGTGCACAGCAAGGGCGACGCCATCATGGGCCCGGGCACCTTCATCAAGGACCCGATCTCCGGCATCTCCTTCGGCATGGCGCTGATGTTCGGCACCGCCGGCCTGCCGCACATCCTGATGCGCTTCTTCACCGTCCCGAGCGCCAAGGAAGCGCGCAAGTCGGTGCTGTGGGCCACCACCTGGATCGGCTACTTCTACGTGCTGGTCTTCATCATCGGCTTCGGCGCGATCGTGCTGGTCGGCACCAACCCGGCCTTCAAGGATGCCGCCGGCAAGCTGCTGGGCGGTAACAACATGGCCGCGGTGCACCTTGCGAAAGCGGTCGGCGGCGACGTCTTCCTCGGCTTCATCTCGGCAGTCGCCTTCGCCACCATCCTGGCGGTGGTGGCCGGCCTGACCCTGTCGGGCGCCTCGGCCGTGTCGCACGACCTGTACGCCACCGTGATCAAGAAGGGCCAGGCCGCGCCGGGCAGCGAACTGCGCATCTCGAAGATCACCACCATCGGCCTGGGCATCGTCGCCGTGCTGCTGGGCATCGTGTTCCAGAGCGTGAACGTGGCCTTCATGGTATCGCTGGCCTTCGCTATCGCGGCCTCGGCCAACTTCCCGGTGCTGTTCATGTCGGTCCTGTGGAAAGGCTGCACCACCCGCGGCGCCACCGTCGGCGGCTTCCTCGGCCTGATCACCGCGGTCGGCCTGACCGTGGTGTCCAAGTCGGTGTGGGTCGACGTCTTCCACAACAAGGCGGCGATCTTCCCCTACACCTCGCCGGCGCTGTTCTCGATGATCGTCGGTTTCGTGGGCGTGTGGCTGTTCTCGGTCACCGACAACGGTCCGCGCGCAGCCATCGACAAGGCCGGTTTCGAGGCGCAGGAAGTGCGTTCGGAAACCGGCATCGGGGCGGCGGGGGCTTCGGCGCACTGATCCATCGTTTCTCTTGACGAGAAGAGAGACAGCCCGGTCGATTCGTCGGCCGGGCTGTTTTGTTTTGGCGCTTCCGCTGGCAAGTTTCCTCATTTTCGTCGCTAATCGGAGACAGCCGGCTTGTAATCATTTTCTGGATTGACCAGCTGTTAACTGAATACTTGATCTCCAGTCCACGTAAGTAAAAAGGAAAAGTTAATCAGAACTCAGCAAAGTCGCCATCTTGATACCGAATGTTTAAAAATTTCTAAATAAATTACATTAATATTATCATTAGTTTCCTGTTGGAATTTTTATCGAAAATGCGTACCATGTGGTGCAATGCCACCGACCCTCTCATCCACGACGCCGCCTAAGCGTATTCGGCGCCAGCGCCAGAGCATGACGCTGCCCAGGCGCTTCTATGTACCGCGTTGCATAGGCTTGAGCATGGGTTTTCTGGCGGTATTCGTCAGCCTGCCGGCGCCGCGCCATGAATGGCTGGTGACCGGGCTGTTGATCGCTTACTGTTTCCTATGGCCGCACCTGGCTTTTCTGGCGGCGAGGTTGAGCGCCAGACCGGTCGATACCGAACGCCGCAACATGCTGGTCGACACGTTTGCGGCCGGCTTTTTTGCAGGCGCCATGGGGTTCAATCCCATTCCTTCCGTCTGCATCGTCAGCATGGTGTCCATGAATAACATGGCGATGGGCGGGCCGCGCTTCATGCTGTCCGGTTATGCTGCAACGGCACTGGGCGCGGCCCTGGCCTGGCTGACGATCGGCACAGCCTTCAACGATGCCTTGAGCCATGCCCAGATTGCGGCATGCCTGCCCTTGCTGGTGCTGTATCCGCTGTCGATCGGTTACGTTTCCTATCTTACGGCGATCAAATTGGCCAAGCACAAGAATCAATTGAGCGAAATGAGCAGGACAGATTCCCTGACCGGGCTGCTCAACCGTGCCACGCTGAACGAAATCCTAGACAATTGGGTACGTGGGGCCGACCCCGATATCGACAACAGCGTGGTAGCCTTGATCGATGTCGACAATTTCAAACAGATCAACGACAGGCATGGGCATATTGCCGGCGACCGCGCCCTGCAAAAAATCGCAGCCATCATGTCTTCCTGCGTAAACGACCAGGATACGGTCGCACGTTACGGCGGCGACGAATTCTGCGTCATCCTGCGCAATACCGCCCAGGCCGAAGCCGCCCGCGTGTTCGGACGCATGTGCGCGCTGGCCCAGCCTGCCGCCGATGCCCGGGATGGCGAACCGGTACCGACACTCAGCATCGGCGCCGCCATGTACAGCCCGCGCGCCGATACCAGCGCCACGTGGATTCATCTCGCCGACGAGGCCATGTACGAAGCCAAGCGAGGCGGGCGCAATCGCGTGTTCTTTGCCGCTTGAACCAGTGCCGCGCGCAGCATGCTCATCCTGGATAGCGCGACGCAATCCGGCGCATTGGTTACGTCGGTTGCATGCTGACAACGCTTCACTCGGCGTAAGTAAATATATCTGCCGCAATGCTGGCCCGCCCGTCGAAACGATGATATTTTCCCGGAGTTAATCTTTTAATTCTGGCAACTAACTCATACATATGTCGAGCCGTTCCGCGTCCGCGCTTCCCTTCGCCTGCAAGACCCTTCCCGCCGCTATCGCCCTGCTGTGCCTGAGCCTCACCGCGACGGCCCAGATCGCACCCGCCGGCACCCAGAGCCAGCCGGCCGCGGACAACACGCTGGCCGCCGCCAAGCCGGTGATCAAGGCGGATCCGAAAGCCGCCCCAGCCACGGCCCCGGCCGCGGACGCGCCGCAGGTCTCGAGCGCGATCCAGACCGTGAACGTGATCAGCGAGCGCCAGACCAACCGCGTCGACCGCCAGGTGTTCGACATCAAGAACGACGCCAGCACCGCCGGCGCCTCGATCGGCGACGTGCTGAACAACGTGCCTTCGGTGAACGTCGACCCGAACGGCACCGTGCGCCTGCGCGGCAGCGAGCGCGTGACGGTGCTGGTGGACGGCAAGCCGACCGCCCAGCTGCAGGGCGACAACCGCGCCGCCGCCATCAATGCGCTGCCGGCCGAGAACTATGAATCGGTACAGGTCATCAACAACCCGGGCGCCGAATTCGGCAACGAAGCCGGCGGCGGCCCGATCCTGAACCTGATCTCGCGCCGCTACACCAAGCCGGGCGGCAGCGGCAGCATGGCCACCAACGCCTCCGCAGGCGGGCGCGCCAACGCCTTCGCCAACGGCAGCTACAGCAGCGGCTACGCCTCGATCAACGGCACCTTGAACGTACGCCGCGACGGCAATGACACCGAAACCGAAGAGCTGCGCGAGAGCATCGACCCGGCCACCGGCACCGTCAACCGCCTGCGCCAGGATGCCAACCGCCACGGCATCAACAACTTCGTGCAGGCCAACGTGGGCGGGCGCTACAACTACAACGAGACCGATACGGTCACCGCCTCGGTCTCGGCCAACAAGCGCGGCAACGACGCCGACCAGAACGAGCACTTCACCGACTTCCGCACCGGACAAACGCCGGTGGTCGACTACCTGACCCGCCGCAGGAGCAGCGGCGACGCCACCAACCACGAATTCGTGCTCGGCTTCGAGCGCCGCTTCAAGGAAGACGGCGAATCGCTGAAAGTCGACCTGCGCAACTCCTCCAACCCCGGCAGCACCGACACCGCCACCCTGTACGAGCGCATGGTGATGCCGGCGACGGGTGCACCGACGCTGCGCGACTACAGCCAGGACGTCGACACCCGCGTGCGCCTGACCGACCTCAGCACAGACTACACCGGCAAGATCGGCAAGGGCTTCCTGACCGCGGGCGGCCGCTGGCAGCGCACGCGCCAGGCCACCGACAACCGCTACTTCTTCCTCGACAACAGTGCGTTGGACACCCGTCGCAGCAATTTGTTCGAGCTGGAGCAGGACGTGGCGGCGGCCTATGGCACCTACGAGATGCCGATCAACAAGCTGTGGTCCTTCAAGGGCGGCCTGCGCGTCGAGCATACCGACCTCGACCTGGACCAGGTCACGACCGACATCCAGGCCAGCAACAAGTACACCAACTACCTGCCCAGCCTGTTCCTGACCTACAAGCTGGACGCGAACTCGAACGTGCGCCTGTCCTACGCCGACCGCATCTCGCGCCCGAACGCGGGCGACCTGAACCCGTTTGTGAACATCACCAACGATTACTACGCCAGCTCGGGCAATCCGAGTCTGCATCCGGTGAAGCTGCATTCGCTGGAACTGGGCTACGAAACGCGCATCAAGGGCTTGATGCCGGTCAGCGTGCGCGGTTACCTGCGCAAGGAATCCGACGTCATCACCGAGCGCCGCGTGTTCCTGAACCAGAACACGCTGCTGACCACACGCGAAAACATCGGCGACCGCCGTTCGGGCGGCCTCGAGTTCTCGGTGATGGGCATGATCCCGCCGAACATGCGCCTGGGCGGCGTGGCGCTGCCGAACATCCGCTTCATGTTCAACGGTAACTGGGGCTTCATCGAGCAGGACCGCCTGGGCGCGCTCGGCCTGACCGGCGAGAAGCGCTCGTCGCCGTCGCTGCAGCTGCAGGGTGGGGCGCAATGGGTGATCCGCCCGACCGACACGCTGAGCCTGATGACCTTCCGCCAGGGCAAGCTGCTGTCCGGCGAGGGCTACCGCGAACCCTTCGGCATGGTCAACCTGGCCTACGAGCACAAGGTGACCCCGCGCCTGTCGCTGAACATCCGCGCCAACGACATGCTGCGCTCGACCGACCAGAAATTCCGCGTCGAGACCGACACCCTGCGTGACCGCACCGACACCACCGTGCACCAGCGCCGCGTCTACGTCGGCCTGCGCTACACCTTCGGCGGCACCACCGGCAACGACGCCGTGCGCAATGCGATGGCGGCGGCCGGCATCGCGCCGGACAGCCAGGTGGCGAAGGATGCGATGCGCATGATGCAGGCGCGCCAGGCGCAGGAGGCGGCTGCGGCTGCGGCACAGGCCAAGCAGGCACCGGCCAAGGATGCGGAGCAGACGGCGCCGGCGCAATCCGCGCCTGCCGCCGCGCCGGCCACGACGCCTGCGCCGACCACGCCGGCGACCCAGCC
>Ga0265780_10004445_pt1 | contig 18039 bp, 15 predicted proteins | sample P1T30metagenome_FD_192432 | JGI IMG/M metagenome (GOLD analysis project Ga0265780, IMG submission 192432) | Plant litter microbial communities from East Loma Ridge, Irvine, California - P1 T30 | ecosystem: Environmental > Terrestrial > Plant litter > Unclassified | place: USA: California...
GGCGAGTACGTCGGGGAGATCATGGCGGTCGCGGACCAGTTCAAGACGAGCCAGGTTAGCAGGGAGAAGAAGCAGAGTAAGATGGAGCAGAGCGGGATGAGTCCGGAGGAGCTGGCGCGTATGCAGGAGGAGTTGTTCAGGAGCGCGGGAGACAAGTTTAATGCGCCGACTGCTTAGACGTTGGTCGCGGCATGTAACTGGGGTGGACATGCGTGGCGTTGAATGGCGTTTTTGGAATGGGGATATACAGTGATACCCTGGGAACTACGGCACGGTCATGCTTACGAAAACGACTTTTGGAAGATTCAATGGAACGATCTTTTGTTCAGGCCTTCCCTTCACTTGCGGTTTCTGACGTGTGGTTTTCTTTGCACAAGGATTTGGCAGACGGTCAGAACCCATCTTTGCTGATCTCAGAGACTTCGTGGCAGCCGAGTCTGGTGTCGGCTTGTTGACAAGGCACGCATCACGGTCACTGCGGTAAGTGTGTACTGTTCCAGCTCGACTTTCAGAACCCCGCACTCATCATCCTCACATTGTTGGAATGTCTTGTCAGCTTCATTCCAGCCAAGGCAGACGTGAGGTCGCTCTCGACGCTTTGGCCGCCGCTGGTTGCAGGGGTGTACCTAGGCTGAACTTCCCCTTTAGGAAGCTCCGCCCAAGCAACGGCGACTCTGCAGTATCAGAATGGACCGGCCCGCGTTTTGCTTCGACATTTGAAGTCAGATCGTCACCTGGTTGGCTGGCTGGGCGGTCACGCCGCCGGGAGACGGGAGGGGAGCGGAATGGAGTGAGCGCGAGGATTGACGTCAGGTGCACTGCAGTCCGAGGCAACAGTGATGCCGAATCACAGAAAGTGTCGCGCATGACCCATTCATGGCTGGTTCTCGCCTCCTGCTGCGCTTGATCAACATCAATCACCGGCCAAAACAGCAGCACCAGCACAATCATCACTACGCCCAACGTCCTACCACGCCAACAACAAGACCTCTTTTCAACCAGCTCTAACCCTTCGCCTTCCGAACCACCCTCAATCGAAGGCTCTCCCCTCGACTCCCCTACCAACTCCACCTCCGCAAGCGACGGACCAACCTCGATCCCTCGACTAAACACCACAGGAGTGGCTGGGAGGCATCACCCCAGGATGGCAAGCCAGCACATCCCCGACCAGCAAACAAAGCAGGTCGACCCAGACAAAGTGTTGCGCGTCGCAAGAAAAAGCCCAGTCGATGGCCGCGATATGCAGCGCTTCTTTGGAACTCTTCTGCGCCCCAAAGCTTTCATCGACCTTCCGCCGAAGATCCGCAGGGAAGGACCAGCACCCAAACCACGCAGCACGGTCACCAGCCATGACCTAGGCCTTCCCCACGAGGTTGTCGAAGCCATCTTATCGCATCTCCGGATCTTTGATCTCATCGTGGCAACCGGGATCAACATGACTTTCAGGACCATTATCCAGAACTCGCCGATGCTCCAAAGAAAATTGTTCCTTCGTCCGACCCAAGAGCCGGCACGATACGTGCGGGTAGATGAATATTATCATGGCTGTAGGTTCATCGTTCCGGAAGGGAGCGGTGTCGTAATCGATGGGCATGGCGAAGATGAGGACCGCCAACGCGATGGCGAGGCTTACGCCAGCAACGATCCCCATCCAGATCTCGAGCCGCAGTGGAGCTGTAAGCTGGCAGTAGTGGATCTCTATCCATTGCTGCTGCCCCTCACCTGCGACCGCAATGTACGTCACAGATTTTTCCATGATGGAATAGGGAGAGTCTGCTTCAGCCGATTGGTGGCGCTTGCAGAGCACTGGGCGACTATGTATCTCACCAATCCGCTCACCACAAAAGTCATTGCTCATATGATTTACTACGACAAATTCTCAGAAGAAGTTGAAATCACTGCAGACCGCATCGTGTACTGCGAGAGTGGTATTACGATTGCAGCGCTGCTTGATGTTCTCAACATGGAGGGAGACGTCGAGTTTGCCAAAAGCTACACTCGGCGGGGAAAGTGTCATCTGAGTGATGGCATGGTCGGGTTACGACAGGATACGACACTCAGGCGGGAGATAGAAGACCTCCAAGAACGCAGCGACGACGAGTTGGGTTGTTGGATGGGCAAGATAACGCTCGACTGGAACGAGTCGTTCATCTCTTTCCCCGGCGAGGTCTTTCGGAAAAGGAGGGCGCGGTCTGACGTGTCTTACGTCCGCTCCGGCGAAAACTTCCTGTCCTGCCGAGGGTACCAAATGGCAGCCAAAGAGGAAGTATTGCATGCCTGATCGAGTCTGCACGAGAGCATGCAGATACTGAAGTCTTGATGGGTAGACAAACCCGCGAAGCAGTTTGACAGCGACACTTGACACCGATGAGTTGGAACAGTTAAGGCTGCTGTCACCAGTATGCACCGCGCGAACCCGATGACATCTCAGTTGTGAGCCCGGGAAATGGGTTGACACTGCAAATGGGTACAAACCTTCTGTCGATTGCAGAAGCGGTACACCGTCATTAAGTAACCAGGTAGTGGGAGCATGGCTGTATTCAGTCAACAGCGAGCAAGGGTAGCGGAGAGAACCTATGAATACAAATGTCTTGACCGAGAGAAAAGTCCCACAGATTACCACAAACTTGAGATGTCAACGATCGATGGCTAGCAGCTACCTGCCAAATCCATTTACAAACACCGTTTGCGATTCGTAGCCGTCGGCCGGTCCTGTCAGCGCGCACGAGTCACCCTTTCAATTGGATTTCATAGCTAAGTGAGGTCGGAGCAGCACCATGACTGAAGTTTTTAACCCTCAACGCCGTCCGAAATAGCGTTGAAGGCTAGACGCAGGTACAAGTAATTATCTTTCTCCAGGTCGAACAGATACTCACACGACTGAATGCCGTCACTTAATTTGTGAGGACATGGGAGGCGAAACGGTGAGAAAAACTTGGGCTGAATGATACATCATCAATCCTTTGCATCTGCCTGCGAAGTTCCAACCATGGACTCAAATTTCCTGCCGTGACCTGTCGTTTCTACTTTTATCGTTTACACACACCATCCAACCCCAGGAACCTCACAATAGCTTTTCCATCCACACATACCCAAACCCACCTATGAAGAACCACCCCGACCACCGACCTTGTCAAGCGCCTCAACCTGCTTATCCCCAAGCTCGATTTTCGGCAACTCGCCCTTCTGCGGCTTCTGCATGAACCCTCTCGCGACCAGGAAAGCCAGATACGAGCCAACAGCCTCGGCGGTAACGCCAGCAGGGCCCTCCTTGCTGACAGCAGACTCCTTGTCCGCCTCAAGCGCAGCCTGCGCGTTCTGGTCTTCAAGCATAGGCGCCTTGGAAGCGTCGGGCAGGTTGGAAGTCACCATGTGGTAAAGACCCAACAGAGCGAGCTCCTCCTTCTCGTCGCCGGCCTCGACGTAAGCCTCGACCTTGCGGGCCCAAGTCTCATAGTCCTCCTGCGGCACAGTGTAGCCGTACTGCTCGAGCGTGGCGAGGTACTGGTTCATCGTTAGGCGCGGGTGAGCTTCGACGTGCGCAGTAGAGCCACTCTTTCCGCGCAGCGACATGGCGAGGACCAGCTTCGCGACGTGCGGCACAGGGACCATGTTGATGGTGTTGGAGATATCCGGGCGGGAGCCGATCTGCACGCATCCCTTCAGCATGCGCACGAGGAAGTCGTCGAGGTTGCTGACGCCGGTGCTGGCGTCGCCCATCACGTAGCCAGAGCGCAGGATGACAGCGTCGAGGCCGCGCTTGCAGGCTTCGCGGATGACGTGCTCGGACACCCATTTGCCCTGGCCGTAGCCGGTTCCCAAGCCTTGGCGTGATGATTCCAGGTTGTCGGATTCGGAGATGGGGGTGCCGGCTTCGGACTGCTGGATGAAGGCGTCGGAGTCGAGCGCGCTGGTGGAGCTGATGAAGGCGAGGCGCTTGGCGCGGCCGAGCGAGCACAGCTTGATGGCTTCGACAGTGCTCTCCACGTTGGCGGCTTTCAGATGTTCGTAGGGCATGAGCCAGTGGACGCGGGCGCCGTTGTGGATGATCAGGTCGGCGTTCTCAGCGACGCGTGTGTAGTCGGCATCGGTCATGCCGAGCTTGGGCTTCTCAAGATCGCCGACGACAACCTCGAGAACGCCTTCGGTGGCCCACCAGTCCTGCCAGAGACCATATGCAGTACATGTCTGCTTGATGCGAGCCAGACCGTCTTCTGGCGACTTGGCTCGGACATGGGCGTAGACGTGGTTCGGTGACTTGCGCATCATAGCCTCGTGAAGGAGGTAGGCACCAAGGAAGCCAGTAGCACCGGTGAGGAGGATGTTAATACCGCTCTCCACCTTCTCTAGCTTCGCAATCTGATATGATTTGTCGAGCTTCTCGATTTGCAGCAGAGCATTGTTGGAGTAGTGTTCGGGTTGGTGTTCTTGGCCAGCAGTGGCGTCCAGTCTCAATCCGACAGGGTCAAGGGAACGGTCGATGAATGCTGCAAGACTTTGGAGTGTGGGATCGTTCATCATGATATGCATGGGGATGTTGACGCCTGCCCACTTCGCATTGATTTTGGGCAGGATGCGCACGGTCATGATGCTGTTGCCGCCCATGTCGAAGAAGCTCGTGTCACGCGACAACGAGTTTGCAGGCTTGCGCAAGACACCAGACCAGATCTCAGCCAGGGCGTTCTCTGTCTCCGTCCTCGATTCGAGATCAGTTGCGGTGCTGACGGAGCCAAGAAGATCGGCCTCCTCGGGGAATGGCAGAACTCGCTTGTCGACCTTGCCGTTGGGGTTCAGAGGCAATCTCAACATGGGGATGAAGAGAGTGGGCACGGCGTAAGTTGGGAGCTTCGACTTGAGAGTCTCGCGAACGTCATTGGTCAGCTTCTCGAAGATTTCGAAACGTTGCTTAATTGTGATGTCGCCCTCGGTGCTCGGTGTCGATGTCTGGTTGGTCTTTGCTGAGTGCCAATCCCGCCACATGTTGAGGTCAGGGACGTAGTAAGATACCAGGATTTGCTCCTCGTTGTGATCGCGCTTGACGAGCGTGACGTTCTCGCGGATCAGTGGGTGCCTGCTGAGATGCGTATCGATCTCTCCAAGCTCGATTCGGAAGCCTCGAATCTTGACTTGGTCATCAGCACGGCCACAGCACTCCACGTTACCATCGGCCATGTAGCGGCCAAGATCTCCAGATCTGTACATGCGGTCGCGAGGCCCGACGAAAAATTCCCTCCAAGGCTCTGCCTTGCCTGTGGAAGCCACACGCTGCTTGTCTTCGTCGACCCAGCGCTGCTCATCAACAAACCAGTTGCGAACGAACTTTTCAGTGTTCTTCTGCTCGTCACCGAGATAACCCTCTGCCAGACCGCCAGCTCTGACGTAAATCTCGCCAACCTCTCCAATCTCGCACTGGCGCTCCTTCTTCTCACGGTCGACCACGAGAAGTTGGACGTTTTGCATACCCTTGCCAGCAGGAATGACATCACCCATCTGTTCGAGATAGGAAGCGTCTTCGTTCAAGGAAGGGATCTCGTAGTAGGAGACGGCACGCTGGGTCTCGGTCGTGCCATACATGTTCTTGATTCTGCAGTTGGGTGCAAGCTGCTGCAGCCTACGACAGTCACGCTTCAAGAGGATGTCGCCGACGAAGAAGGCGTTCTTCAGACTTTCGATCTTGGGATCAGTCGAGCCGAGCAAGATCTGACCCATAGCGGGAGTGAGGTGGGTCACGGTGATCATGTTAATAGAGACCCAGTTGGCCAAACGGTCGAAAGTGATGTCCTCTGCGGGAGGTACAACAAGTGTTGCGCCGAGGAAGAGCGGGGTGAAGATGTCTCTCTGGATCGGGTCGTGGGCGATTCCTGAGAGCATGCTGAAGCGTTCCGTCTCGTTCATGCCGAAGCGTTTGGCCATGAACGGGAAGTAATAGGCCAATGAGAAGTGGCGTCCTCTCACACCCTTTGGTCTACCCTCAGAACCGGACGTGAATGACAGTGTTGGGATGCTGTCAGGGCCGACTGTCACGCCAGGTGAGTCGGACTTCTTGGTGTACTGTGCGTTAAAGACATCCTTGCCGTCAATGTCGCCACCGACAACAGAGCCATCGTTCTGGAGCTTGAGGGCAGGAACCTCCGTCCTGATTTGTAGGGACGAGCTGATGTATTCTCTGACTGTCTGACTCAGAGGGCCGGCCTCTTGTGTTGCCTTGTCAATTACGACCAAAGCTCTAGGCTTCGCGACGTCCAGGTAGATGATCTGCCTATCGGAAGGGTATGCAGGATCAATGACCGAGAAAGTGGCACCGGCCTTCAGGGTGCCCATGACAGCGACCACGAGATCAACGCCACGGTGCGAGTAGAGCATAACGACCTCGCCGCGTTGGACGCCATTGGAGACGAGGTGGTGTGCAAGGACATTACTCGCCTCGTCGATCTGTTGGTATGTGAAAACGCGTTCGGGTGCAGTCGAGCAGGCTGTCTCTATGACACACTCCCTCGATGGGTGTGCTTTGGCGTTGCCAGAAAAGATGTCGTGGATGGCCCCATAGTATCCAGACCAGTCTAGGTCAGATGTAGGATCCGGACGCACGTCGTTTGCCGAGAGAGCCATTTTGGGTAGGTATGCAGTAGGAGATGGACGATCTTATGGCTTGTGACAGACAGACGTCAAGTTTGCGGTGCTGTGCTAGTGCCGATATCGGATTGCCCAATGGCTGTGATGCGAAGAATGAAGAGGCAATTCTTGGCGGATGCCGTGAAGGACTGCGATGTGACGATGGGGCGAAATTAGAGATTCACGTGCAGTACTACCGTATGCAGTGAAGAGTTGGATTGAAGTAGTGCAATGTTATGTTTTGTGATTCATCAATCGTAAAGTGACTGGACGTCAAGTCTCTCCGTGCGTCATACCGCTGCTGCACTGTGCTGCACCAAGACAGCAACACGATTTTATTTCTTCCCCACAATGTCGTCGCGGAACTAAGCCTCGCTAGCGCCGGTAGCGCAGATGTGTTGGCTTTAGGGGCTGGTGCTTTGCTGGTAGCCTGCTGCCCTGCCATCATCTCACATTATTACATGTCTCACCAACGTTGCCAGCCTGCGTGTCCAACCCCACGCAGTGGGAGCCGCCGAATAAGACCGCCCCCGTCTGCCCACCATGGCACAGGGCTTCAGCTTTTTTGGTGGCCGCAGCAGCCAAGCCTCGAAACCAGAAAGACCCCGGCGGTCTGCTAGTTCCATCAAGAAGAGTACAGAGGACCTCAGGGCGAAGAGGGCAGAACTCGAGGAATTGAAACACCGCAGACACACCTACTCCGGACGACCTCACTCTGAACGCAGGACCGAAAGTAGGACTGAACGCGGGACTGCAAGCAGGACTGAAAGCAGGACCGAACGCAGGAAGGAATCCTCTTCACACGACAAACCCAGGAGATCACGCAGAATGGACGACCCTACCTCCAGGACCGTGACAGTCACCGAGTACCCCAAACGAAGACCGAGCACCAGCTCTGCGAGCTCATCACGCCACTCTCGCTCGTATGTCTATGGCACCCAATTTCCGGCCAAAGACCCATTGATCCCAATGCATGTGGCGGCAAGAAGTTTGGACGACGAACGCGAGCCATCCGTTCGAAGCAGCCGTTCGAGGCGATCAGCAGCGCCTTCACTCGCCGACAGCCTTCCAGGATTGTCCGAGCAGGAGGTCACACCAGACGACAGTATCTCACAGGTGGCGACCCGCGGCTACAAGCAACCTAGACCTCGCACGGTGATACGAGAAAGAACGCCACCAAAAAGCCACGCACTTCCTGCTGTTGTCGAGGAAGAAGTCCGTAAGCTGTCACCAGAGCCGGCGCCTTCCAAGCCCCAAAGGAAGAGGCGGGAGTCTTTCATAGACACGATATTCCGCAAGAAACCTTCCTCCGATACTTCAGCGAAACGAGTTGAGTGTCTGACTTGCTCCGATGAACTTCCATCAACAAAGACTGCGAAATTGTCTTGCGGTCACCGCATGTGTCATTCGTGCCTGAAACGTCTCTTCAAGATGGCCGTCAACGACCCATCACACATGCCTCCTCGATGCTGCACCACCGACCATATTCCTCTATCTCACGTCGAGGACCTCTTCGATCTCAAATTCAAGGTCAACTTCAATAAAAAGTACGACGAATACCACGCCCGCAACCGGATCTACTGCCCAAACTCCCGTTGCGGAATATGGATCCGGCCATCGAACTTTCACACAGAGAAGGGCCGCAAGTGCGCCACCTGCCCCAAATGCAAGACAAAAGCATGCACTCTTTGCGCTGGCAAGTTCCACAAATCAACCGACTGTCCAAAGGATCCTGAGATCGCCCGCCTCGTCCAACAAGCCGAGAAAGAAGGCTGGAAACGCTGTCATCAGTGCAACGCCATGGTCGAACTGCGCGAAGGCTGCAATCACATGAAATGCCGCTGCACCGCCGAGTTCTGCATGGTCTGCGGCGACAAGTGGAAGACCTGCGACTGCCCATGGTTCAACTACCGCGACGTGCCGGACACAGACCGATTGAACGGGATGCGAGTCGCCGAGCCCATGCGGACGGCCTACAGGAGAGTGTTTGACAGCGGCATGCCACGGCCCGCAGAGGTGCCCGGAGGACGGCCTGGAGAGCCGGTTGGGCCGGTTTATGCTGGCGGCCGCGGCCAGGGATTGCAGATCCGCACTTATACGGAAGAGATGGAGCATAGACGGCGCCAGGAGCGCGACGATGAAGAACTCGCCAGGCGCATGCAAGTACACAGTATCATGGACGATAACAACGCGCGGCGCCGTTCGCACCGCGTACACCCAGAAGAAGAGAATGTGATCAGTCTAGGCAACGCGGCGGAACACTTCATGAACGACGACTACAGACGCACGGGCAGAGGGCCTGGTGAGGGCACCATGATCAATTTTGGCGACGCGGCGATGGGAATGCGAGGGGAAAGGGCGAGTGGGAGGAAGAAGCGGAGCTCGAAATCCAGCCGGCCGCCTCCTGTGATGGGTGGAGGTCTGGTTGGGGACTTCTTAGGGAGCGAGAGTATTCTCGGCATGGGCCCTGGCAGACCGTCAAGGAGGCCCTATGCGTGAGGACACAGGAAGCAAGGATGAGTGTTTTCTTTTTCTTTCTCGGTGTACTACACGGAGGCTTTTCATCATGATAGATTTTGATTTCAACACACAGCAAGATACCAATTTCGATACTTTTGTATATGCGACAATCACAAATATCCGACTGCAACAGGACTTCCGCCTGTGAGTTCAATCATCCTGTCATGCTCCCACGTCGTAGCTAAGCGACTCGCTTGTAGTACGTCTTAGACTACCCTGACAGGATGAACGTTGAACGCATAACTTGTCTTTGAGGTTTCGGCGAGTAGCGGCATTCTATTCCCACGCGTGTCATGGCGGCTGCTACATTCGCAATTGGCACGTCACATTAGAGAGTCGGCAACATTTCCTTTCATTCCACCCTATATGGTCGGTTGCGTTTATCGAGCCATCCTCCCATCGCAAGGCCGCGGTCTGTGAAATCTCTCGCACCAATCGTCCTTCTTCGGAAAGACTCAATTATCAGTGTTGAACCTCATTGTACAAAAGTCCCCCAAAGGCTCAATGGCCAATCTGCAGAGTCGCCAAAGGTTTGATGATATGACGTGGTCAACACGTAGCCTAGCATATTGCAAAAAACAGACGGGAACGTCTCGGTCGCCATGTTCGAGGCCATGCTAGTATTGCGGATATCGCGGGGACTCGGCGCCCACAACCGATCACAGGATGGTGTTTGTTATCGCTTTGTCAACAATCTCTTCACATGTTCCTCCTCTTGCAGCCTTTGAGTTCTCGATAAGAGATGCGTGTGCGGCACAATAGGATAGGTATATTTGTTGCAGCATCCGAATTGGTGTTGAATCACTTGAAGGGCATGAGTTGAGTGTGGTGCAGGAAGAAAAAAAGAATTGTATTATTGGTCAGCGTCAGACGCGGACTTTGGTCCGGAAGATTCTTGGCAGTGGCAATCTCGGGACTTCGGCAGAGCTGCAACAAGGTTACAAGGATGACAGATACCACGTCTGGCCGCGCCATTTGCAGCCACTGAACATCCACCATGTCTGATGCGTTTCATTACATCCATTACAACATACCATCATTCAGCACCATCGACCTTTGGACGTCCGAAACTCTTCTGGATGGTAACGCGCCGCGCGTGACATGAGTACGCCGATGGACTATGCCGCCGTCATCGCCGACCGGCAGAGACTGTGGGAAGTACGAAAGTACTGCCAGGTCAGGGCTGTATTGGGTCGCAACAACGTCAATGATGGCGGGCGAGTTGAGGATCCCCAGATGGCGGCGGATCCTGCTCACACCGATCCTGCGTTAAGGAGCTTGCTGCAAATTCTCATGGACCAAGTGGATGCCAACGTAGCCATGGTCAGCCTTCTGGATGAAGAGACGCAATTCTTTCTGGCAGGAGCTCGCAAGAAAGACGCCGAGATCCCTGTCGAATTTAGCACTTGGTTTGGCTGTAGCCAAGTCTTACATTCTGGTGGGCTTTGCGAGCGCACAATTGGCGTCGATAGCACGCGACCTCCAGCTATCTACGAAGAGCTAGACATGTCTCACAACAACAGAACGGAGAACCTACCCTATGTTGATGGCACCCTCGCCCAGTTCCGACATTACGCCGGAGCACCTCTCAAGACCGCAACAGGTACTCCAATTGGCACCGTCTTTGTGATGAGCCACCAGCCGTCATTAGGATTGGACGCTGATAAGCAACGAATTCTGCTTGACGCAGCCGACAATGTCATGCGCCAGCTGGCGCTGACTCTTCAGGCTCTAGAGGGCGAGCGATTAATGCAGTTCCAGAGTGCCACGTCAGCTCTGCTGCTGCAGCGTCAACGGAAAACAATGCAACGGCGGAAGAAGGGGCTTCCTCGCAGAAAGTCTGGCATCAAACAGCAGCCAGATTATATTGTAGAAGTTTATGAACATGCCGCTGAAGTAATGCGGCGATCTCTGGAACTGGAAGGCGTACTTTTCCAAGCCATACCATCGGAAAACCACCACCAGCAGGCTGTGTCCGGAAACTGGCAAGACTTGGCGCTTGCAACTTCTCTGAATGCGGAAAGTGACCGACCCATATGTCTGCCTCGTCTCGAGGTGGACAGACTCATACAGATGTTCCCACAGGGTGCTGTTCTCCACAACCTAGATGGCGAGTGGTTCGTGTCGACTTCGGACAAAAGTCGACCCTTGCTGGATCCGGAGATGACAGCTGCCCTGCACGACTCTTTCAAAGGCTCACTGCAATTACTGGTCATGCCACTCTTCGATGTCATCCACGACCGTACTGCTGCTTTGTGCGTTGGCTGGCTCAATGGCTACTCCAGAGTTTACTCGGACAGATGCGACCTCCCCTTTCTGTCTGCGTTCTGCATGTCCACAATGTCCGAGGGGCTCCGGCTGGAGACGCAGATGCTAGAACGTGTCAAATCAGACTTCCTAGGCTCCGTTAGCCATGAGATGAAAACACCTATCCACCAGATTCTTGGCAATCTCGAATTGCTACTGCAAACAAACTGCAGTGATGAGCAAAGTGAGCTGGTTGTTAATGCCAGGTTCGGCAGTACACAGCTACTCGAGACTATCGACAAAGTCCTGCAGTATTCTAGTATCAGCTCCGAGTCAGACACGAAGCCAGCAGCCGCATCAGAGACAAACACGAACTTGGATGGTAAAGACGCCCTTCAGATTATTGGACCTCGGATAGAACATGTCGCAGGCGCAACAAGCTCTGTGGATCTCATCAGGATGTGTGAAGAAGTTGTGGAGGATACGACAAAGCGAATGCGGCTGCTCGAGACGATCATGGCTTCTTCGGGACAAAAAGAGGACGGAGAAGATGGCATTCCGGATCGGAAAGAGGACGGATCTGACAGGCATCCATTCACAATAGTGGTCTTCGATTCAAGCCCAATCGAAAAGGTCCAGCTCCCACGCAATACTGGCTTCCGGATTGTCCTTGAGAATTTACTGGTATGATGATCACCTAGTCCCATTGATGCACCCAACACATACTGACGGGTCCCAGAGCAATGCTATCAAGTTCACTCGTGCTGGCTGCTGTGTCCGCGTCTCCGTCAAATTTTCTACCAAGTTGGTGGAGCTAAACGTCTATGATTGCGGGGTTGGAATGTCTGAAGATTTCGTTCGGCACAATATTTACCTGCCATTCTCACAGCAGGACCCTGTCGCTACTGGCATGGGTCTGGGATTGTCGCTAGTGAAGCGTAACATTAACAGCCTCGGAGGAAGCGTAGATATCGAGACCGATCAGGATCTGGGAACTGCAGCGAAAATTTCTGTTCAGACTGAGCGCCTTTTGACGAAATCTGATTCGCACAATGAGACCGATGGCGAGGCTCAGAGCCCTGTCGGTGTCATCCCGGTTCTGCCGAAGCAAGACAAAGGAGATCTGCCTTTCATGCACGCCTGCTTCTACGCTCCAAGCACGTGGCTGCATCGATACGACAAGCGAGACCGGCGCTCCATCGATCTCATGTTCGACTCGTTGTCTACCACTTTAAGCGAGTGGTACCAGCCAGTACTCAGTCTGTGGCAAGAAGAGACGCGCACCACTCCAGATCTGATCTTCATCAGCCAACACAACCTGGCGCAATTTCAGGAGGAAAGCAAAGGCAAGTTCGCCAACGTCAAGAAGGTCGTGATATGTGCTGCGATCGGCAAGAACAGCTCGCAAGATCGAGAAAAGATACGCCAGGCTTCGAAAGTAGCAGATGCCTTGATCACTGGCGCTGTCCTGCCGTCAAAGCTTTGGGAGGTCGTCACGGGCTACTTTCCACATATACTGCAACCAGGTATTTCTTGTGATGATCAGGCGCGCAACGAGAAAGGTGACATTGTTGAATCGGGCTCCGGTCATTCGACAGAAGCGGTCAAAGAAAACGACGAGGACCAAAACGGCTCATCCAAAAATTCGAGCGAGGAGCCCGATGAACCTGCTCATGACGACAGTGACAAGCAGAGCTCTGCCAGCGAAACTACCGAACAAGCGGCTGCCGCAGGCTCAGAAATTGACCAGGCAAAAGATGTCGAGGCTGGAGCGGACCCAACCTCTGAAGACGAAAACGATGCAAACAGACTATCGAAAACCATGACAATCCCTGCGATGGACCCAGGCAAAACCCCTCTCAAGAGAAACCTGACAGTACCAATCTTCCAGGATTCAACACAGCCGCGCATGTTACTAGTAGACGACAACAACCTCAACCTCAAGATGCTTGGAATGTTGGTCAAGAAGTCCGGGATTCCCGTGTCGCAATCGACGTCCGTCTCCGGCGGCCAGGAAGCGATCGACGCCTTCAAAGGCAACAACAGCACAGCAGAGAAATTCGACATCATCCTCATGGACTTGTCGATGCCCGAGGTGACGGGTTTCGACGCCACGAGCACGATACGGCAGATCGAAAAGGATTCCGATCACGGCCAACGTGCTTATATTGTTGCGCTGACTGGATTGTCCAGTGACAAAGATCGCAATGCTGCGTTTGAGGCGGGCGTCGACGACTATGTGACCAAGCCCGCTGGTTTGGACAAGGTGCGCAGTATCATCGACACGTGGCGGAAAAGAAAAAGCGACGGCGAAAACGACGGCGACGGCGCAAAATAGATCTATATACACTCACGATTTATGGCAGTTTTCTTTATCGGCAATGGTACGAACTCTCGGTTGCTGGAGCCGCCACCCTCTCAGACATCCCCATCCGAATTGGGGGATTCTGCACTCAATTCTTCATCAATCACAACCTAAGGCATTCCAATACATACGACCATAGGTCAGTGAGAACTGGGCATCCCGTCCGCTCTGCCATACATAAGCACTGAACCGGGCGACTAGTACTAGAGTGGGTGACCATCTGGGAATCCCGCCTGTTGTATGTTTTTGTTTTGTTTTGTCTATTGCGGGTTCCTTCTTCTGTCCCTGTTCCAAAAACAAAACAAAAAGCAGCTACCTCTGTACTGTACCGTCAGCCACGCAGGCACACCACTCTTGGCACTGATGGCAGAACCAACAAGCGTCACGCACGACTACATTGTCTGACTTGTTCTGTCCGTGGAGGTGCATGAGGCGCTGGCCACTATTGCAAGCAGGAGCCCAAGCCTCTCTCTAGACACGAAGGTTCTATGACCTGCTTAGCACGCCGCCAATGAAGAAACCCTGAAAGGAAGGTCCCGGCAACGCGGTGGCCTGACGTCTACTTTTGCGTTTTCAGCGGCCACCGCGTGCTTGAACGCGATCCTGGAACATCAATCGTGTGTGCCACTTTGCCTTCCCTGCATCGGTCACGGGTAGTGGCCATCATCGCACATGGCTTCTCGCATCATCTCCCGGATGACAGAGGGAGGTGATGGAACAGCCTGCGCTCCAACAGCCTGCACTCCTAGGAACTCGTCTCTCTTTGCTGCTCATGTCAGCACGAAAGTCACTCTGGTGCACGACGGTAGCATTCATCTTGCCAAGACGGACCTCAGAGCCTTTGCGTTCTGTCTGGCAGGTTGGCACCACCAGGACATCGGCCACTACGTAGTTGATGGTCGTGGCCGCAGGCTACATCTTGACAAAGCCTAAAGCTGACGCATTCTGGAAAATAGTCAACTCAGGGTACAAGTCACCGTCAGGCAGCCGACGCACTTTGGAAGATACTTGCAGCATGGTACAAGCCACCGTCAGGCCGGCACACCTCCACTGAATCGCTGCTGCATGGTCTTGTACAGTACCGTATATGAGAACCTGCGTCGCTATAGCAAGCCCGATACCAGCGAGATATCTCCCCGTGCAATAGCCTCAAAGAACCAGGGTTCTTCGAAGTCACGACAATGGTATTCCAGCCACCCGAATGACGCCGATTCCCCAAGAGGTGCTGTGCTTTGTCGACCTGCAGCGCAGATCGCTCCGCGGTAATCTTCCATACCATGTGTCTGCTCACTCATCCGAACGTCGAAGGAAGGCACCGACGAACGAATGGACGTAAGTACCTCAGGTGGGATTCCATACAGTACAGTAAGTGATGGTCAAGTCCTAGAGCTAACTAGTGCATCTAGAGCTGACGGACTAGAACATCCTTCTGGCTAAATCCTCAATAAAGCACCACTCAAACTCACTCGCTTTTCTTGATAAGCCGAGACAACGCCGGAGGTACCTTCACTGATTCTCGAGCGTGGTCAAGTAGTTCCTGAAAAGTGACGAGCTCGTACACCATCATTGAGCGCTAGAAGAACCCGCCACCTGCCAAGCACTGTATTGCCGGAGTCGCGGTACAATTTGTTATCATCGAACGGGTCTCAATCATGGTCAGATGACTGAGTGAGCTGCTTTTATCGAGAGATCGAACATGCTATCCGTCATAATGGATCCCAGGAGTCGGATGGCAACAACATGCCTCATGCATGTGTGCGTCTTGCACCACAATCACGTTGGCGTTCTGTACGTCGTCCACGCAGGTACCGACATTGTGCTTTATCTCCCAAAGTCAGCTGACTGCCGAATATTATCGTCATTCCAGGATTCCATTGTGGAAAGCTTTTGCTCGAAGGTTCACAGAAACGACTAAGCGCGACATCTCGCTCGTGCGCCGCAAGAGTGGATACTAGGTACACCGCTGTGTCTAGAATCTTTGATCTTCTAATCAATCATTCACGCCCTCTACTTCGAGGTGAGAGCCTCGGTCCCCGGCGGATGATCGCTGTGCTTACAAGATATATTGTATGTAGTAACGCTAGCTGGCCGTACTAGACTGATAGTAGCTGTAGGGGTCACGATCGTCTAGTTTATCAACCGCTTGCGTACTTAGACAGTAGTAAACCAACGCAGGGTCAATTGACTATGCCGAGTCTAGCTGCGGCTCATCAACCTGGAAAGCGTAAAATGATGGATCTCATTTCATGAGTAGTCTGCAGATGACAATAGAGAGCACCTGATTGGCGCTACGGATCTGTCGATCTTCAAGCTAAACAGTTCAGGTTGGACTAACTTGGCAAGCCTGCTAAAGATGACAATTACAAGCACCCCCAGTGGACCGCCACCGGTCGTCAGGCTTCCAGGAAACTTTATCACCACCCCAGAACTAGCACCCCAGCTGGGGTCTCCATCTTCCGGCTTGCCAAAAAGCCGTTGTACTCCATGAAAGGGGCACGTTTCATACAACCTACACACAATGTGGCGTCATGTTTCGCCGTCGTGGTCCAACGTCGTTGACAACATCATCAGACTGCACTTTAACATGCGGTCGTTAAGGGACGAAACACTACCGCTTTGGAGAACAAAGTATTGATGATGTTGGCCATCTACTTCTCGCAAGGATACCTGTGCCTGGATCCTTCACGTCCGAAGCTTTTGGCTAAGCTACCACCTATGCAACCCGATGGAGCATCAAAGAGACTAGGAGACGGCGTGGCGCCAAAGCTAAGGTATACATCCCGACAACCATATTTCCCCGCGGACGAGAGTACTCCGGCCAAGAGGCAAATGTTCGAAGTGTATGTTGATCCATCTCTCCGAATAGCTTGGAGGCTACTGATGTATTCATCAGGTGTCCTGGACGCTCACATATATAATAGAACGTCCTTCCCAGTCGCCTCTCGAATCAAAACTATCTCTATATCCTCCTTCGACTTCTACTGAACCAACCATATCATGATTGGTACACTCTTCTCCTCCGCCCTTCTCCTCAATGGAGTTGTGGCCTTCCCGCACATCGCCAAAATGGTGGAAGAAAAACGCCAGGCCGTTCCCAACAACGTGCTCACATTCCCCGAGTACCCTGGCACGCCCAACCACGCACTGTTCAACGAGTTTGATGCAGCCGCGCAATACGTGTCTCTGACAGGAGCACACGAGTACCAAGCACCTGGTCCAGGCGACATTCGAGGACCTTGCTCTGGACTCAATGCCGCTGCAAACCACGGCTTTATCTCCAGAGATGGTATTGCCAATGCGGCCGACATTGAGAAGGGCCTCTGGGAGGCTTTCAGTCTCGACAACACGGCTACAATCTTCCTCACCACTGTCACCTCCTTCTTCAACGGAGATCCCATCAGTGGACGCTGGTCCATCGGACCGCACTCGGACAAGACAAACTCCCTGGGCGTTCTTGGTGAGCTCCTTGGCAACGAGACCGGTATCTGCGCGTACGGTCACTTGCGCTCTGAGGGTGATGCTTCCATCACCCGTGGAGATTGGCTTGCGCCGACCCAGAACTCCAACTGCAGGTCGTACCCCGAGTTCATGCAGCAACTCTTCGACCTTTCGGACCAGCGCGCCGACGGTCTCATCACTCCTCGTGTTCTTGCTGAGCACGCCGACAACCGCAAGAAGCACTCTATTGCCACCAACCCCAACTACTTCTCTCCGCCCTACGCCGGTATTGCCTTCACCTTCGGTGCCCACATGTTCTCGTGGGAGCTGATGGCCAACCACTCTGCTGAGTACCCGCGAGGCCACATGACCCAGCAGAACTACATGGACTTCTTCGGCTACACTCGCGACGCCTCTGGCAAGCTGCAGTTCAACCGCGGAACTGAGAAGATTCCCGACAACTGGTACAAGCGCTCCGAGAAGGACCCCTGGACTCTCACCGACATTGGTGTCTCCACTGCTCAGCAGTGTGTGTCCTGGCCATCTTCCTGTATCGTCGGTGGTAACACCGGTACCGCCAACTCTTTCCAGGGTGTCAACCCCGGCGACATCTCCGGCGGTCTGATCAACAACTTCGACGACCTCCAGAACCCCGAGCGTCTCATGTGCTTCATCAACCAGGCCATTATCGCCGACACCCCCTCTTCGCTCTCCAATGTCCTCGAGGGCACTCTTCTCACCACCGCCTTGGGAATGATCGACACCAAGCTCAAGCCTGCCCTCGCCATGTGGGCATCTTGCCCCAACCTCCCTGCCGGTCGCGCTCTGCACGAGTACGACGGCAAGTTCCCCGGTGC
>Ga0265780_10004447_pt1 | contig 18031 bp, 12 predicted proteins | sample P1T30metagenome_FD_192432 | JGI IMG/M metagenome (GOLD analysis project Ga0265780, IMG submission 192432) | Plant litter microbial communities from East Loma Ridge, Irvine, California - P1 T30 | ecosystem: Environmental > Terrestrial > Plant litter > Unclassified | place: USA: California...
TGTGCGCCAACCCCGACTGGCACGCGCGGATCGGTGGGGAGGAATGCACGCATTGCGGGCTTCAGGTCGATGCGGGTGTTCCGCTCGACGCGGTTCGCGCGGCGCTGTTGCGTCGTCTCGGCGAAGGTCTGGCGTGTGGCGCACCGAACGATCGCTGGGCACTGACCGCGGAGGGGTGGCGCAATGCGGCGTGGCGGTTCGGCTATGTGCTGGACCACGATCGCGCTGCTCGGGCTGTGCCACGCGATCATGCGATCACGCTCGGGATCATCACCCGGCCGGAAGAATGCGCCGATGCGGCGGCGCTGGTCGCGGCGCTTCCCGAGTTCGCACGACGGATCGTGCTGATCGACGCACCCGACGCCGCTCCCTGGGCCGAGGCGTTCCCCGGCGTCGAGCTTCATGCGCACCCGCTCGCCGGGGACTTCGCCGCGCAACGCAACCGCGTGCAGGCGCTGGCCGGGGAGGGGTGGGTGTTGCAACTCGACAGCGACGAGCGGCCCGACGCGGTGTTGCGCGACAGCTTGGGGTGGCTGGTCGCGGCTGCGGATGGGGACGGGCTGGCGTCGCTGGGGCTCGCCCGGCGCAACCTCGTCGATGGCGCTCAGTCGGCGCTGTTTCCCGACATCCAGTACCGGCTCAACCGAAGTGCGGTGCGCTTTGCGGGGCACGTCCACGAACGCCCGGTCGTTCCGTTCGCGCAAACGTCGCTCGCGCTGTCGGGGGTGATCGAGCATCGGCTCGATGAAACCCGTGTTCGCGCGCGGACGCGGACCTATGCCGCGATGTCCGCCGACGGCGCGCGGCCCGAGGACGAGGCGCGTTTGCTGCGCCCGTTCGACGCGATCGCGGACCGATAAGCCGCGAGCGTCTGTTCGCCGAGCGTGCGGCGGGTGAACTGGCCGGACGCGGCGCGGCTCGCGGCCGCATAACGCGCGCGAAGCGCGGGATCCGCGATCAACGGACGCAGCGCGGCGGCGACGTCCGCTCCGGTACACGTCGTCGCGAGGATCCCTGCGCCGCTGTCCCCCACGAACAGCCGCGCGCTTGCATCCTCGGCGCAGGCGACGACGGGGCGGCCGAACATCATCGCCTCCTGATACACCAGCCCGAAGCTTTCATAGCGTGATGGGGCAGCAACCACGTGCGTCGCCGCGAACAAATCATGCAACAGGGTCTCTTCGACGCGGTGGAACAGCCGGATTACGCTGCGCATGCCTGCGGGGATTGCCGCAACGTCCTCTTCCTGAGCGCCGACCAACGTCAGCCGGAACGCCGGCAGGCGTCCGGTGGCGTGTTCGGTCGCAAGGATCGTCGCCGCCTCCAGCAGCGCGTCGAACCCCTTGCGCGGCTCGTTTCGCCCGACGAACAAGACCTCGACCGGTCCGCCTTCGCTTGGATACGCGGCGCTCTGCCCACGCTCGGTGATCGCTTGCGGCAAACTCAGTCCGATCACCGCGTGGCGCGGCCCAGGGTGGGGCACGCGGTACAGGTCCGCGATGGTGTCGCCGTGCGCCGCGGTGTTCGAGATCAGCCCGGCACTCCACTGCGCCGAGAGCCGTTCGATCAGGATCGCGCCCGCACGGTCGACCCGGTTGCGCAGCGTCGGCTCCTGCGAAAGCGTGATCGCGGCGGGCGTGGAGTTGCGCGTGATGAGCGGTATGCTCCCGCGCGCGGCGATGGCGGCACCGGGGGCGTACCAGTTGGTCGCCTCGATGACGTCGAAGGGCCGTTTCCGATGCTCCGTCATGACCGCCGCGCGGAACGCGAGCGGCGCGGCGAGATGCCCCAGCGCTGCCATGCGTCGCACCGTGGCGAGCGCCCCGCGGGGGGCGCAACCGATGATCTCGAGATCCCCGTCCCGATCGCGTCCGCTGCGATCCAGCGTGAACACGCGGACATCCGCACCGGCTTCGGCGGCCGCATGCGCGATTTCCAGCGCCGCGCGGGCAAGCCCGCTTTTCTCGGGCGGTAGCGCCCACGTCAGCAAACCGACCCGCAACGGTGCGGAAACTTGCTCTGGATCAATTAAATTCACGGACATCGTTTCGGAACTGCGATGAATGTGAGTCAGTTCCCTCTTTCTGTCTCCAGAATGAACGGTAACAATGTTCGTACTCCACATCGCTCTCCAAGGCTGCCTTCGAGCGCATGATGTGGAATATGGCGTTACCGCCGACACCGGCGGCCATATCCGCTATCTGCTCGATCTGGTCCGCGCGAGCGACGCGCATCCGGCGATCGACCGGATCGAGATCCTGACGCGCGCTTTCGTCGATCCGGTCCACGGCGAATGCTATGACCAGTGTATCGAGACGATCGACGATCACACGCGGATCGTGCGGCTGCGCAGCGTGGACTCAGGCTATCTCGCCAAGGAACAGCTGTGGACGCAGCATGACAGCCTGGTCGAGGCGGCGGTCGCGCACATCACCGCGCTGGATCGCTGGCCGGACGTCATCCACGCGCATTACGCCGATGCGGGCGCGCTGGCTGCCGCGATCAAGGATCGGTTGGGGATCCCCTATGTCTTCACCGCGCATTCGCTCGGCCATGTGAAGCGCGCGGCGTTTGACAAGCCGTGTCGCGAGCTCGACGGGCTCGAACGGCGCATCGCGATCGAGGATCGGGCGATTGCGGGTGCATCGGCGATCATCGCGTCGTCGCGCGACGAGGCCGAGCTGCAATATGCGTTGTACGACGCCTATGACCCGGGCCGTATCCGCATCATCGCGCCGGGCAGCGACGTGAAGGACTTTGCGAACGCGGTGCCCGATCCGGCGATCGACGCCGCGATCGACCGCTTCCTGACCGATCCGTCAAAGCCCACGATCCTCGCGATCGCGCGCCCGGTGACCAAGAAGAATCTGGCGGGACTGGTCGAGGCGTACGGGCGTTCGCCCGCGCTGCAGGCGGCGGCGAACCTGGTGATCGTCGCAGGGACGCGCGACGATCTGCGCACGCTCGAACCCGAGGTGCGCGACAATCTTGCTGAGCTGCTGATCCTGATCGACCGGTACGATTTGTACGGCAAGGTCGCCTATCCCAAGACGCACCGACCGTGCGACATCCCCGCAGTCTATGCCTATGCGCGGGAACGGCGGGGCGTGTTCGCCAACCCTGCGCTCAACGAGCCGTTCGGCCTCACGCTGCTCGAGGCGGCGGCGGCGGGGTTGCCGGTGGTGGCGACCGACAGCGGCGGGCCGAACGATATCGTCGAGACTTGCGGCAACGGATTGCTCGTCGATCCGCGCGCGCCGGAAGCGATTTCGGATGCCCTGCTTGCGATCCTTGCCGATGACGCGCTGTATGATCGCTATGCGGCCGGCGGACGGACGGCGATGCGGACCTACGATTGGGACGCGCATGTGGCGATCTATGCCGATCTGCTCGCCGAAGTCGTTGCCGCACCGATGGCGCAGCCGGATCGTGACACGATTCCGCAAAACCTGCTCGTGTCCGATATCGACGGGACGCTGCTCGGCTGTGCGGACGCGCTGTCGGCGTTCCGGCAATGGCATGGCGACGAACGGGCGCTGGTCTTCGCGGTCGCGACGGGGCGCAGTTTCCACAGCGCGATGGCGGTTTTGGCACAGCATCACGCGCCGTTGCCTGCGATCGTCATCTCCTCGGTGGGCTCGGAAATCTATCATCGCCGTCCGGGCGGGGTCTATGCGCGCGACATCGCGTGGGACGAGAAGGTCGCCGCAGGCTGGGACCGTGAGGCGATCGCGGGCGTGATCGCGCGCGAGGGCGGGCTGACCCCGCAAAGCCCGCTCGAACAGCGCCGCGCAAAGCTGAGTTACATGATCCAGGGCGATCCCGATGCGGGGCGGCGGCTGCGCGCGTTGCTGGATGGACACGGGCTCGCGTGCACGATCATCCAGAGCCACGGACGCTATCTCGACGTGCTGCCGTTCGCGGCGTCCAAGGGGACGGCGGTCGAGCATGTCCGCCAGGCGCTCGGGCTGGCGGCCGGGCAGGTGGTCGTCGCGGGCGACAGCGGCAACGATATCGAGATGCTGCGCTCGGTCCCCAACGCGATCATCGTCGGCAACCATTCCGACGGGCTCGCCGACCGGAAGGACCTCAGCCGCTGCTATGTCGCGCGCGGTTCGCATGCGCACGGAATCCTCGAAGGCGTCGCGCACTTCCGCAAGACCGCCAAGCGCGCGTGAGCGTCAGCGTCCTGACGATCGTCCGCGGGCGATCGTCGCATCTCGCCAATCTGATCGCGGGTCTCAATCGCCAGACGCGCTTGCCCGACGAACTAGTCATCGCGTGGATGCAGGATGCGCCGTCGCCGCTGCCGGGAACGCGTTTCCCGGTGCGGTCGGTGCTGGTGCCGGGGGATCCGATGCCGCTTGCTGCTGCTCGCAACCGTGCCGCCTACGCGGCGCAGGGGGAGCAGCTAATCCTGCTCGACGTCGACTGCATTCCGGCGGCGGGGCTGGTCGAACGCTATGCGGCGACCGCAGAGGCTGCGGGGGTGCGGCTGGGGGATGTGCTGTACCTGCCGCCCGGCGGGGTCGAGCGGATCGACGATGATGCGTTGGACCGTGTGGGGGTGCGGCATCCCGCGAAACCCGAACTGGCCGTGGACGAGATCCGTGCGACACCGAGCCACGGCGAGTTGTGGGGCCTGTCTTTCGCATTGTCCGCGGCGGACTGGCATCGCGCGGGCGGGATGGACGAGCGGTACATCGGCTACGGCGGGGAAGAGACCGACTTCGCGGCGCGGCTGGAACGCGCTGGCGTCACGATGGCGTGGGTCGGTGGCGCACGGGCGTATCACCAGCATCACCCGATCCATATCCCGCCGCTCCAGCATTTCGACGCGATCCTGCGCAACGCGCGGCGGTTCCACGCGACGTGGGGGCGGTGGTGCATGGACTACTGGCTGGGCCAGTTTGTAGAGCGCGGCCTGATCGCGATCGACGACACCGCGCTCACCGTGTTGCGTGCGCCGACCCCGGACGAGATCGACGCAACGCTGGACGCGACCGCGCTGTTCAGTTGACGGTCGGCGGCACTCAGGCCGCCGACAGCAAGGGCGGAGCGTCGTTCCCCGCAGACGGTTCGACGATCGACGCAACCGGTGCCTGCGCCGACCACAGGTCGACCGCCATGCCTTCAAGATACGTCGCCGCCTTGCGCGCAGCATCCGCGTCGTACAGCGCGGCGAGCGCCGCCGGGTCGAGCGCCTTCGCCGCATCGAGGATCTTGCGCCACGGCGCGAGCGCGCCGGGCCATTCACGCAACATCACCGCCGCGCCGACCTCGGCGAGCCGTTCGGCCTTGCGCGTCTGCTCGGCGAAATAACGCCATTCGGGGGCGCAGACATAGGGTCGCCCGACGCGCGCGATCTCGTGCACGGTATTGTCCCCGGCGGACGCGATGACCACGTCCGCTGCCGCGATATAATCGGTGACGCCCGCCACCCAGCCCAGTTCGCGCAGGTTCCCAAAGTCGGTCTCATGCCCCTCGCGGTGGGTCGGCCCGAGCACCAGCCACAACGCGTTCGGCACCGCACGCGCCGCCATCGTCAGCGGGGCATAAGGCGTCCCCGCACCGCCGCCGCCGGTCAGCACGACGATGATTTCCTGTGTCGGGTCGAGCCCGAGCTTTGCGCGTGCCGCTTCGCGCGAGTGGATCGCGTCGATCGTGGTGCACAGCCCGCCGGTGTAGCACGTCGCTGCACGCACCCAATCGGGCGTGTCGTCCTGTTCAAGCGTGCGGTCGAACGGCGCGAGCAGCCCGACGCTTGCCTGATATGCGCCAAGATGCCCCGGATCGAGCCGATCGCCGTGCATCCGCAGGCTGATCGCCGGAACACTCGCGATCCGCGCGAGCATCGCGATTTCGGCGGACACGTCGACGACGAACAGCGCCGGATCGACATCGTCGAGATGGTCGAGGATCGTCCGCATCGTAGCCCGCGTCTTGGCGACGCCGAGGGGCACACAGTGCATGATCTCGGGCGTCGGCTGCGCGAACAGGCCGGGGGAGGGGACCGGCGCGCCGATCATGTTGGGCAACGGCACGATATCGATCGGCCGGTCGAACCCGTCGAACAGCTCGGGCCGCGCACACAGGACGCTCACCGGACGTTCGGCCGGGAGTTCGCGGATGATCGCCATCGCGCGATTGGCATGGCCGCGGCCCTGGTGATGGATGAAGAAGCTGATCGGTTTAGGCGTCATGGCTGGGCAACGCGATGCAGCGTCTTCGGTTGCCTCGCCGCCATGCGAAAAGCAGCGGCTTCCCTGATCGCCCGATCAGTCGAACGTCGCGACGTAATCCATCCCGTTCTCGACGCGGCGAAACGGTGCCAGGATGATGTCGATCTTACCCATTACCGGATGCGTCATCTGATAGGATGAATGGGGCCAGGTTTCATCCGACGAACTGCGGAAGACGAGCGAGAAGGGCACATGCCCGCCCGCATTTCCCCGACGGCGCGAGGCCTCGACCAGCGTCAGCGGCATGATGCCGACATGCGGCACGCCAAGCGAGAATGTCGTGCCGACGTGTCCCGCGAATTCGTTACACGTCATTGCCCGACCCATGGCCAACCCTCGCCCACCGATACCCCTTGCCCCCACGGCAAGTATTGTGGGTATCAAGGAAACGGGTGGCGGTGCAATGCGCACGACTGACTACCCTTTGGATTACTCCAAATTGTGTATCTACGCTGCGACGAGTTGTTGTATTCTTGCGGACAACACGTCCATCGCGAACGGTTTGGTAAGAATATGCATGCCCGGATCGAGAAGTCCATTTCCGACCGCCGCATTTTCTGCATAGCCGGTGATGAACAAGATCTTCAGATCGGGGCGCGCGACTCTTGCGGCGTCCGCCAGTTGACGCCCGTTCATGCCTTTGGGCAAGCCGACATCGGTGATCATCAGGTCGATCTCGTCACCTGACGCCAGCACGTCCAGCGCGCTCGGCCCATCACCCGCTTCCAGCACATGATGGCCAAGATCGGTCAGCGTATCGACCACCAGCGCGCGTACGTCAGGTTCGTCGTCCACCACCAGAACGGTTTTCGCGATCGACGGCGCGGCGGCATCGAACGCCACCGTGGCTTCGGAATCCGCCGCCGCGACGTCGTGCGAGCGCGGGAGGAACAGCTGCATCGTCGTGCCATGTCCGATCTCGGACGTGATCCGCACCTGCCCGCCCGATTGGTGGACGAATCCATAGATCATCGACAGTCCGAGGCCGGTGCCTTCGCCCAACGGCTTGGTCGTGAAGAACGGATCGAACGCGCGCGCGATCGTTTCGGGTGACATGCCCGATCCGGTGTCGGTGACGCTCAGCACGATGTACTGGCCTGCCGTCATGTCGCGGCTGCGCGCGGCGGTATGGTCGAGCGCGATGTTGCCGGTCGTGATCGTGATCCGGCCGCCCCCGGGCATCGCGTCGCGCGCATTGATGCACAGATTGAGGACGGCATTCTCGAGCTGGTTCGGATCAATCAGCGTCGTCCACAAATCCTCCTCGCGGACGACGACGATTTCGATCGCGGGGCCCACCGCGCGTTGCAGCAGATCCTCGAAACTTTCGATCAACCGATTGATGTCGGTTGGTCGCGGGTCGAGCGTCTGTCGGCGCGAGAAAGCGAGCAGGCGGTGGGTCAGGGCGGCCGCACGCTTGGCCCCTTGTTGCGCCATGCCGATGTAGCGGTCGACGTCGTTGGTGCGCCCCTGCTTGATCCGCGCCTGGATCAGCTCGAGGCTGCCCGAGATTGCCGTCAACAAATTGTTGAAGTCGTGCGCGAGCCCGCCGGTCAACTGACCCACCGCCTCCATCTTCTGCGCCTGGCGCAACTGTTCCTGCGCCGTCTCGAGATCGGCGCGCGCATCCCGCTCGGCAGTGATATGGCGTCCGCTGGCGTAGATCCGGCTACCCTCCACCGTCGCGACCCAGGCGATCCAGCGGTAGCTGCCGTCCTTGTGGCGATAGCGGTTCTCATATTGCCGCAGCGTCGTATTCAGCGTGTTCTCGAACGCGGTCGTGTTGATCGCAAATTCATCGGGATGCCCGAACGCCATATGGCTGCGCCCGACGATCTCGTCCGCGGTCCATCCGAGGACCTGGGTCCAGGCGGGATTGATCGACAGGATGATCCCCTCGTCGGACAGGATCGCGAGCATGTCCTGCGAATTCTGCCAGGTCCGGTCGCGTTCGCGCGTGCGTTCGGCAACCTGGCGCTCGAGCGTCTCCGCCAGTGCGGCGAGTGCATCCTCGGCGCGTCGACGTTCTATCGCCGCCTGCGTGCGATCCGCAACGTCGCGGACGAAGATGAGGTCGTCCTTCGACCAAATCCGCGGCGCCTTGTTGGTGAGGTACAGCAAGGCCGAGAACCGCCCCCGTTCCACCAGCGGCAGGTTGACGACGGCACGCGCATCGATCCCCTCGAGCGCGTCGGCGCCCCCGGCGGTGCGGGGGTCGGTGCGGGCATCGGCAAAGGTCACGACGTCGCCGCGTTTCAGGTCCTCGATATACGACCCGTAGTCACGGAAGCGCAGCACCCCGGCGAGCGTCGGTACGCCCGGCATGCACCAGTCGCGTTCGATCGTGATCGTCTCCGCAACCGGATCGATCATGCCATAGCCTGCGCGACTGACGCTGAGCGTGTTGCCGAGGATCGCTGCCGCCTCGAACGACATGGCGGCGGTATCGGGGGCTTCGCGCAATCGGTCACTGAGCGACAGCAGCGCGCGCTGGCGCAGTTCGATCACGCGGCGATCGGTGATTTCGTGCGACACGCCGACCACGCGTTGGGGCCGTCCGACGGGGTCGCGCTCGACCCGGCCATCGACCTGGAGCCAGTGCAGCGATCCGTCGCGCCACAGGCAACGCACTTCGGCGCGGTAATCGGTTCCGTCCGCCAGCGCGCGCTTGATCCCCGCGACGGTATCGTCGCGATCGTCGGGATGGATCGCCGCGAGCAGGTCGTCATAACTGAACGGCTCGTCCGCAGCGCGACCGAATTGCGCCTTGGTATCGGGTTCGACGTGGAGCGACGACGTCGTCATGTCGAGCGTCCACGCCCCCAGGCCACCCGCCGCGATCGCCAGCTTGAGCCGTTGCTGCCCGGCGTGAATGTCCTCCAGCCGGTTGCGCGCTTCATATTGCCGCAGGCGTGCGCGCCGCGCGGCGCGGGCGAGCGACAGCAAGGTCGTCGGGTGGAACGGGCGTTCGAGGAAGGTCACGTTGCCGAGCGCCTCCAGCAGCCGAACCGCGCCCGGATTGCGTTCGAGGCCACCACCGCGCTCGGTCAGCACGATGAACGGCAGGTCCGACCATTCCGCCTGTTGCGCGAGGACAGCGGTCAGGTCGCGCAGGTCTGCGCCACGCAGGGCTTCCTCGGTCAGGACGGCGAACCCGCACCCCTGCGTCACCGCCGCGACCAGCGAGGGCAGGTCGGGCGCGATCTCCGCTTCCATCCGGCCTTCCTGCAGCATCGCAAGCGCGATCGCCGCGTCGCGACCGCGCGGTGCAAGGATGATGGCGCCTTCGGCGAGCGTGCGGTTCAAGAAGAATTCAAGCCCATGTTAGTCCAGCAGGAGTGCATCGTCTTCGCCGATCAACGTCGGAACGCCGCGCAACACGCCCTGGAAAGCCGTCAACGGGCGTCCAAGCGTGATGCCTGTCTGACCGATCGTGAATTCCCGGATCGTGTCCTCATGGCTTCCCATCCGCTTCTTAACGACCGAGATCGCGCGTCGGACCCGACCGGTCGCTTCGAAATATCGCAGCAGGATCACGGTGTCGGCAAGATAGGTCACGTCGACCGGGGATTTCATATCGCCGACGAGACCATGTTGCGCCACGGTCAGGAAGGTCATCGCCCCCTGTCGGTTCAGATATTGCAGCAATTCATGCATGTGTAGGATCAGCGCCTGCTCCTCGGGCATCGCCGCCTGATAGCCGTTGAGGCTATCGATCACGACGGTGCGCGCCTTGTAGCGTTCGACGCAAATCCGCACGCGCTCCGAGAACTCACCGGGGGACAGTTCCGCGGCGTCGATCTGTTCGATCACCAGTTGCTCCGAGTCGACCATTGCCTGCAGGTCGATCCCGAGACCAATCGCGCGGCTGAACATCAGCCCGAGTTCTTCGTCGAACACGAACATCGCGGCATTTTCACCGCGTTCGATTGCGGCCTTGACGAAGCTGAGCGTCAGCAGCGATTTTCCGGTGCCCGCCGGCCCGAGGATCAAGGTGCTCGCGCCGCGTTCGAACCCGCCGCCGATCAGGCGATCGAACGCGTCGTTCCCCACCGAGATGCTCTCGCGCGAAAACCGGCCGCGATGTTCTGCCGCGACGAGCCGGGGGAACACGCGGATCCCGCCGGTGTCGATGACGAGATCGTGAAACCCGCCACGATAGCGCCGGCCGCGATATTTGAGGACGCGCAACCGGCGACGTTCCGCACCGTAATTCGGGGACAGTTCCTCCAGCCGGATCACCGCATGCGCGACCGAATGGACGGTCCGGTCCATCATTTCCGCCGTCAGATCATCGAGCATCAGCACGGTCGCGTCATGCCGCGCGAAATAGTGTTTCAGCGCGAGGATCTGACGGCGATAGCGTAGCGAGCTTTGCGCGAGCAGGCGGATTTCGGACAGGCTGTCGAGCACGACGCGCGATGGCTTGATCGCCTCGAAGATCTCGAAGATCCGCTTGGTCGTCTCGCCCAGCTCCAGGTCGGACGAATAGAGCAGGCTTTGCTGATGATCGTTGTCGAGCAGGCTTTCGGGCGGGACCAGTTCGAACACGGTAAAGCATGGCGGAAAAACCCAGCCATGCGATTCCGCGCCCTCGCGCAATTCCTGTTCGGTCTCGGACAGCGTAATGTAGAGGACGCGTTCCCCGGCTTCGGCACCTTGCAACAAGAATTGCGTCGAGATAGTCGTCTTGCCAGTTCCGGGACTGCCTTCGAGCAGGATCAGACGCCCCCGCTGAAGACCTCCGCTCAGAATATCGTCGAGGCCAGCCACTCCGGTAGGACAATCTGCCACACACTCTCCCCTTTCATCGGGATCGTAACGACCTCGTCGAAATCATGGGCTGATATGCATCAAGTGATACGGCGTCCGATACTTTTTTGTTCCCGCGGGATCGAACGGATCCTGCCGCGCAGGGACCGCGGATCAACAACATGGACGGATTGATCCGGTCCGGGTGACGCGCGTAGGGGAGGGATATGGCCACCAGTCGAATCCGTCGTTTCCTGACCGAGGAAAACTGGACCTTCGCGCCGCACGAGCGCCCCGCGCTCCCCGGGTCGCCGGCGTCGCCCGAGCACGCACAGATCGTGCGGCTGGCTTATGGCGCGATCGCGATTCTGGTGGGATTGACCGGCGGGCTCGGCACCGCGCTGATTTCGGTCAATACGATGACCTTGCAAGGCTCGCTCGGGTTCGATCCGACCGAGATCGCGTGGTTGCCGACGGTGTACGTGATGACCAACGCCTCGGTGAACCTGCTGCTGATCAAGTTCCGCCAGCAATACGGGTTGCGGCCGTTCACGATCATCTTCCTCGGGCTGTACGTGCTGCTCGCGTTCGCGCATCTGTTCGTCCACGGCTTCTGGTCGGCGATCGGAGTGCGCGCGGCGAGCGGGATGGCGGGCGCGGCGCTCAGTTCGCTCAGCCTCTATTACATGATGCAGGCGTTGCCGACCAAATGGCGGTTGCGCGCGCTGGTCGTGGGGATCGGGATCCCGCAATGTGCGACCCCGCTGGCGCGGCTGTTTTCTCCCGAGCTGCTGGCGATGTCGCAGTGGCGCGCGCTGTATCTGTTCGAATTCGGGCTGGCACTGTTGTCGCTGGTCGCGGTGAGCCTGCTGCGTTTGCCGCCGACCGAACGCAAACCGGCGTTCGAACCGTTGGATTTCGTGACCTTCACGCTGTTCGCGGTCGCGATCGCGCTGCTTTCGGCGGTGCTGGGGCAGGGGCGGCTGGTGTGGTGGTTCGAGGCGCCGTGGATCGGCTGGGCGCTGGTCGTGGCGATCCCGCTGTTCGCCGCCGCGCTCGTGATCGAACATGGCCGCGCGAACCCGCTGCTCAACACGCGCTGGCTGGGGAGCGCGGATATCGTGCGCTTCACCGTGGTGACGCTGATGGCGCGGCTGGTGCTGTCCGAACAGACCTATGCCGCGGTCGGGCTGTTGACGGTGTTGGGTCAGAACAACGACCAGTTCGGGACGCTGTTCGCGATCATCTTCGTCGCGTCGATCGCTGGCGTGATCGCGAGCGCGGTGACGCTCGACGTCAACCGGCTGACGCATCCGGTGATGCTCGCGATTGGGCTGGTCGCGGTCGCAGCTTATGTCGACTCGCTGTCGACCAGCCTGACGCGGCCGGCGCAATTGTACGTCACGCAGGCGGTGATCGCGTTCGCGGGCACCTTCTTCCTCGGGCCATCGCTGCTGTTCGGGATGACCCGTGCACTCAAGGAAGGCGCGGGGCACATCATCAGCTTCCTTGCGTTGTTCGGCATGGTCAATGCGATCGGCGGGCTTGGGGGTGCTGCGTTGCTCGGAACGTATCAGACGATCTCGGAGAAGGCGCACAGCGCGGCGATCGTTCAGGCGATCGACCCGACCGACCCGATCGTCGCCGCGCGCATCGCCGCAGGTGGCGGCGCGGTCGGCCGGGTGGTCGGCGATCCGACGCTGCGGAACGCCGAGGGCGGTGCGTTGCTCGCGCAGACCGCGACGCGCGAGGCCAATGTGCTTGCCTATGACGACACGTTCCGGTTGGTGGCGATCCTCGCCGGGCTGACCACCGCCTATCTCGCTTTCATCCTGATCCGCCGCACGAGGCGCGAACGTCGCGCGGCGCTTGCCAAGGCTTCCGCATGACCGATACGCGCCAACCGCCGCAAAGCCCCGTCGCGGCCACCCCCGTGACCGAAGCCCGTGCCGCCGAAAACGCCGCCGCTGCCGCCGCACCCGCTGCACCGGCTGCACCCACCGCGCCGGTCGGATCGGGCTGGCGGCCGCCGCGTCCGTCGCGCAGCGCGCTGATCGTCGCGATCGTGCTGTCCGCGATCGGGATCGGCGCGGTGCTCTATGCCTGGCGTCTGCCGCCGTTCGCGACCGCGAATCAGGCGACCGACAACGCCTATGTCCGCGGGCGCACCACCGTCATCAGCCCGCAGGTCAGCGGGTACGTCACCGCGGTACTGGTGCGCGATTTCGCGAGCGTGACGCAGGGGCAACCGCTCGTACGGATCGACGACCGGATCTACCGCCAGCGCGTCGATCAGGCGAAGGCGCAGGTCGCCGGGCAGGAGGCGACGCTGGCCAACAGTCTGCAAACCGCGCGTGCCCGCGCCGCCAGCCTGCAGGCGCAGGACGCCGCGGTGGCCAATGCGAACGCGCAGTTGCTGCGCGCGCGGGCAGACATGAACCGCGTCAACGACCTCGTCACCGACGGTTCGGTTTCGCTCCGCGAACGCGACCAGACTCTGGCGGCGCTGCGGCAGGCGCAGGCGGGCGTGCTCCAGGCGAAGGCCGCGCGCGAGATCGCCCGGCAGGACATTCGCACGGTCGAGGTCGGGCGGGGCGGTCAGCGGGCGGGCGTCAGCGGTGCCGACGCGGCGCAGCGGCTCGCGCAGATCGACTTCGACAATACGGTAGTGCGCGCGCCCGAGAGTGGCCGGCTGAGCGAAGTCGGCGTGCGCGTCGGGCAATATGTCACCGCGGGTTCGCAGCTGATGTTCCTCGTGCCGCCCGAAACCTGGGTGATCGCCAATTACAAGGAAGCGCAGACCGCGCGAATGGTCGTCGGGCAGCCTGCCAGCTTCACCGTCGACGGTCTCGCCAATGCGCGGCTGACGGGCCACGTCGAGCGATTGTCCCCTGCGGCTGGGTCCGAATTCGCGGTGCTCAAGGCGGACAATGCGACGGGCAATTTCACCAAGGTACCGCAGCGGATCGCGGTGCGGATCAAGATCGATCCGGGCCAGCCGCTTGCGGCACGGTTGCGGCCGGGCATGTCGGTACAGACGCGCATCGATACGTCTTCGGGGCCGAAGATCCGATGAAACCGGCGTTAGGCGTCCTCGCCGCGGGGATGATGGTCGCAGGGTGCGTGGGGCCGCGACCGGAAGCGCCCGCTTCCGCCGCGATCGTAGCGCCCCCCGCGTGGCGCACCGCGCTCGGCCCCGGGTCGCCGGTGCGTGCGGAGTGGTGGAATGCGTTCGGCGATCCGGTGCTCGCGCAGTTGATCGGCCAGGCGCTCGCCAACAATCCCGATCTCGGGATCGCGGCGGGACGCGTCGACGAGGCGCGCGCCGCAGAGCGGCTGGCACGCGCACAACTGTCGCCGACGGTCAGCCTTGGCGTGCCCACGACCGACGCGCGTGCGCTCAACGCGTTCGGCACGGCGAGCACCAACCTGTCGGCGCAGCCGTCGCTGACCGCCAGCTACGATCCCGACCTGTTCGGGCGTCTGCGCAACGCGAGCGCCGCGGCGCGTGCGCAATTGCTCGCGAGCGAGGGGGCGCGCGACGTCGTCCGGCTCGCCATCGCGAGCAGCGTCGCGAGTGGCTACATCACGCTGCGCGCGCTCGATGCGCGGCTGGCGGTCGCGCGCGATACGCTCGCGGCACGGGGCGATGCGCTCCGTATTGCGCGGCGACGCGCGGAAACGGGCTATACCTCCAATCTCGAACTGCATCAGGCCGAAGGCGAGTATCGCGCGACCGAACAGCTGATCCCGCAGGCACAGCTAGCGATCACGCGGCAGGAGGATGCGCTCAGCCTGTTGCTGGGGAATACGCCCCGCGCGATCCAACGGGGCGCGGCGCTGACCGCGCTGGTGCCGCCGCCGATCCCGGACGGGCTGCCCGCCGATCTGCTGCGACGCCGACCCGACCTGTTCCAGGCCGAACAGACGCTGGTCGCGGCGGACCGCAGCCTCGACAGTGCGCGCGCGGCGTTGCTGCCCAACATTGCGCTGACCGGGTCTGCGGGAGTGATCCTGTCGACCGCGCTCGCCGATCCGGTCGGGATCTTCTCGATCGGCGGCAGCGTGCTGTCCCCGTTGTTCGACGGTGGGCGGCTGCGCGCCAACGTCGATCTCACCGCCGCGCGGCGCGACCAGGCGGCGTTCAGCTATCGCCGCTCCGCGCTTACCGCTTTCCGCGAAGTCGACGACAGTCTCGCCGGGGTCCAGCGTTCGGGCGAACAGGCGGTCGCGATCCGCGGGCAACGCGACGCCTATGCGGCGGCGCTGCGCAACGCGTCGAACCGGTATCGTGCGGGCTATTCGTCGTATCTCGACCAGCTCGATACGCAACGCGGGCTGCTGACCGCCGAGCTTGCGCTGGTGCAGGCGAATGCGGACCGGCTGACGTCCTATGTCGCTTTGTATCAGGCGATGGGCGGCGGGTGGACCGAAGCTGACGTGTCGGCCGTGCGACGGTAGGGTGTACCAGATCCGTTTTACCGCCTGCGTGAGACATGAAGGCATTCGGCGGTTTGATCATCACCCCGCGCCCCACAACCTGCCGTCATGCTGAACTTGTTTCAGCATCCACCGTGCAACAGGCATAGTCCGGACTCGCGGAGGGCTGGATGCTGAAACAAGTTCAGCATGACGGACGGATTTTTGGCACCCTTGCCTTCGCCGGAAAACAGCAAGTGACGGCTCCGTAACCCAACTTTCGCAGAGACCAGGCGAAAGCGGGAATCCGGGGTAGCCCGCGCTCAGAACGCGAACGGCGCGACCGTCGTGCGATCTGCGATGCGCAGCGCGTCCGCGACCAGCCGTAACGGCGACAGATCGACCTCGGACTCGCCCGCCGCCACCAGATCCGCAAAGCGCGCATAGATCGCGGGGTATTCGATGTTCGCTGCCGTGCGCGGAGCCTTGCCATCGATCGCGATCGTCGCCCCGCCGTCGCTGAGCAACAGGCTGCCACGATCGGTGTCGATCCGTATGTCCCAGCTTTGCGGGCCCGTTTGCAGGAAGTCGAAATCGGCTGTGATCCGCGTGTCCCCCGCGGCCATCGCGAGCGTGGCGGCAATCGCCGCGCCGCGACCTTCGGGGATCGCGATCCGGGCGGTCTCGATGCGAACCGGTTGGGGCAGGATGAAGGTCAGGATCGACAGCGCGTTGATCCCCGGATCGAACACGCCGAACCCATTCTCCGCCAGGATCCATTCCTGCCCCGGATGCCAGCGACGAATGTCTTCTTTCCAGGCGATCTGTACGGCCACAACGTCGCGTTCCGCGATCCACGCCCGCGCCTCGGCGACCGCGGCGGCTTCGCGCGAATGCCATGTCGCCATCAACGGAACGTCCGCGGCGGCGGCATGCGCCACGATTGCCTCGGCCTCAGCCAGCGTCGCGGCGGTCGGCTTTTCGAGCAGCACCGCAAGCCCTGCATCGATTGCGGCCATCGCGATGGCGGGCCGGTAGGCAGGCGGCGTGCAGATCGCGACGGCGTCGAGACCCGACATTCCAGCGATCATCGCGGCAAGGTCGGGAAAGGCGGCGACGCCCTCCAGGCTGCCATGCGGATCGGCGGTCGCGACCAGCGCGAAGCGCGGATCGGCAAGGATGGCGGGAACGTGCTGATCCCGCGCGATCTTGCCGATGCCGACGATACCGAGACGGATCACGCCATCGCCAGGCTGGGCAGGATCAGTCATGGCGGCTCTCGTCTTTTGTCAGATTATTGCAGCGCCCTTATGGCGCTGCGGCGGCGGCATCAAGCTGCTGGCAGGTCCCCGGCACCGTCGACCCGGTCGATCAGCTCGATCACGTCGCCGATCAGGTGGCGCATCGCGGCGTGAGCCGCTTCAGGATCGCGCGCGAAGATCGCGTCGCGGACCGCGGCGTGATCCGCGATGCTGGCGTTGCGCCCCTTGATGCGGTTGGTGAAGCGGATCGACGTGCGCAGCGCGGTCGCGACGACGTCGCGGAACTGCCCGTAGAACGGGTTGCGCGATGCTTTCAGGATCGCGATGTGGAACGCGATGTCGGCGTCGAGCGGATCGTCCGCTTCACGGTCGGCAGCGATCATCCGCTCGAGCCCTGCATCAATGTGGATAAGGTCCCCCGCGTCGCCGAACTGCGCCGCCAGCGCCGCCGCCTCGGGTTCGATCGCGATCCGCAACTGGCTGAACTGCCGCAGCAGGTCGACCGAGAAGGTCCGTTCGAGCAACCAGCGCAGCACGTCGGTGTCGAACAGGTTCCACGTTTCGGCCGGGCGGACGATCGTGCCCTGCCGCGGGCGCGCGCTGAGCAGGCCCTTGGCAGTGAGCATCTTGACCGCCTCGCGCGTCACCGACCGGCTGACGCCGTGCGTTTGCGCGAGTTGCGCTTCGGTCGGGAAGGGCTGAGTCTCATATTGGCCAGTGACGATCGCGAGCCCGATCGTGTCGAGCAGGCGGTAGGTCAGGTTACGCGTCGGCGGGGGAGCTTGGTGAACCATAAGCGACTGTTCTGACCCTTTGTTGCAATGCTGTCACCATCCGCAACCGCCTGCGCGGGTGGACAAGGCGAATAAGTCAGATAAATACCGCTCTCAAGCGCGCAACCACCGTCTGCAGTCGGTGGCACCCTGGCGCAAAGGAGACCAAGCGTTGACCATGCCCGTATCGCCGCTGTTCAAGGACGCCTTCCTCGCGGTCGATTGGGGCACGACCAACCGGCGGGTTTACCGCATCGAAGCCGGGCAGGTTGTCGCGACCGACCGCGATGCGCGCGGGGTGACTGCGATCGACAAGGACGGTTTCCCGGCAGAAGTCGCCGACATTCGTGCGCGCTTCGGGGATTTGCCGATGCTGCTGGCGGGGATGGTCGGCTCGACGATCGGCTGGCGCGACGTGCCCTATGTCGCAACCCCCGCCGGGTTCGAGGCGCTCGCGCGCGGGCTCGGCTGGATCGATGATCGCACCGCGATTGTCCCGGGGCTGTCGGTGCTCGTCGATGGGCGTGCGGACGTGATGCGCGGGGAAGAGATTCAGTTGCTCGGCGCGGTCGAGGCGGGGCTG
>Ga0265780_10004448_pt1 | contig 18029 bp, 14 predicted proteins | sample P1T30metagenome_FD_192432 | JGI IMG/M metagenome (GOLD analysis project Ga0265780, IMG submission 192432) | Plant litter microbial communities from East Loma Ridge, Irvine, California - P1 T30 | ecosystem: Environmental > Terrestrial > Plant litter > Unclassified | place: USA: California...
CGCGACCACCAGGTCGGCGCCGGCGTAGAAGCCGCGCAGGGCCTCGTCGGGCACGTTGCCGTGGAAGACGATACGGCCGGCGCGCGCCAGTTGCGGATGGGCCGCCTCGAAGCCGGCGCGCATGGTCGTGCCGTCGGCCTGGGCAATGGTGTCATTCCCGACCATGTCGATGTGCAACTGCGGGTAGCGCGCCAGCAGGCGCTCGGCGATGGACAGGAAGACGTCGGCGCCCTTGCGCATTTCCATGCGCGCGATGAAGCACAGGCGCAGCATGCCGGCGGCCAGCGGCGCCGGCGCTTCCACCTCGCGGCCGGACCAGTCGGCCAGGCCGAGCGGCACCAGGTCGAGGCGGGCGCGGTCAAAGGCGAAGCCGTACTGGCCCTCGATCTCGGTAACGATGGCGGCACTGATCGCGTGGATGCGCCCGCTCTCCTGCATCAGGCGCTTTTCCAGCGCCAGCACCGGATTGGCGAAATCCTGCATGAAGCGGGCGTCCTCGCGCTTGCCCGGGTTGGCGTCCAGGTACGACGCCATGGTGGTCTGCAGGCTGGTGACGAGCGGATAGGGATTCGCATGCAGGAAGGCGATGCCTTCCAGGTCCCAGACCGGCGCGTACACGGCGTCGATGCGGCGGCGGCCGGCGATTTCCTCGGCTTCGGCCAGCATCGTGCGCGAATAATTCCACAGGTGGGCTGGAATGCGCATGCCGTCCGGCGCCGCGTACTCGCGCGGCGTGATGCGGTGCACCCAGACGCCTTCTTCGAAGTCGACGCGGTCGTGGCCGCCGCCCATGGTCAGCACGTGCACCTGGTGGCCGAGGCGCGCCACTTCCACCGCGAGCTGGTGGATGTAGCGGCCGATGCCGCCGAGGCTGCCCGGCGGATAGGTCTGGCTCAGGAACACGTAGCAGCGCTGCTGCGGCGCTTCCAGCCAGGGCGCGAAGCGGGTCACGTCGAGCACGCCCTTCATGGCGGTCGCGCCCGGGATCCGGCGCACGTCCGACAGCCCGCGCTCGAGGCCGTGCTGGAAGGCGCGGTCGACTTCTTCCTCGAAACGCTCGATGTAGTCCGGGGTCAGCTTGTTTTCGCCCACGGCCCAGCGCACCGAGCCGCGGAATTCCTCGATGGTGTCGCGCACTACCTTGGTGATGTGGTCGATGCCCACGTGTTCGCGCGCGTGGCGCAGCGAAAAATAGGTCTTGTTCTTGATCACCGAGTACCAGCTGGTCAGCACCTTCGACTCGTTGCGAATGTGGCTGGGCATGTACTTGTGGTGCACGAAGCCGCGGTCGAGCTGGGCCACTTTCAGGCCGGCGTCGACGAAGCGCAGGATGATGTCGCTTTCGTCGAGGAAGTATTCGTACTCCTCGTCGAAGCCGCCAACCTCGACCACCGCCGAACGGCGGAATACGCTGTTCGCCATCACGTGCGGGTAGTGGAAGCTGCCCGGGAAGTTCAGGTGCGGCGCGGCGCCGCGCCAGTTGGTATCGGCGCCGCCGAAGCGGTCGACGGTGCCGAAGGTCCACTGGTAGGTCTTGCCGGTGTGGTCGTGCAGGAAGCCGCCGGCGACCGCCACTTCGGGGTCGCGGAAGGCCGGCATCACGTCGTCCAGCCACTCCGCCTCGGGCACCGAGTCGTCGTCAAGGAAGCCGACGAACTCGCCGGCCGAGATCGCGATCGAGATATTCCGCGACATCGACAGGTTGCGCTCGGGGCAGACCGCGTACTTGATCGCGCCGCCATACGATTCGCACAGCTCATGGGTGCCGTCGCGGGTCGGCCCGGCCACCACCACCACCTCGAAGTTCGGGTAGCGCAGGTAGCGCAGGCTTTCCAGGCAGGTAGCCAGGCTCTTCACACGGCCGTCGGTGTTGATGATGATCGACACCGATGGGTAGAACTCCTGTTCATTCAGGGGCATGATTTTCTCAACTCTCTTTATCGAGCGGCGATAATCTCGAATTCCTTGCAGCCGCCGTTTTCACGGTTTTCGGCGACCACGTCAATGCGGCTGAAGCCGGCATCGCGCAGCAGCTGGCCCAGGGACTCAGCGGAAAACATGTTGTAGTGGAAGTCGCCGTCGTAGTCCTGGCCGCCAAAGGTGACCTGGCGCAGGCTTTCGAACGAATACTCCTGGGTCGCAAAGGCGCGTGCCATGCCGGCGCCGTCCGGGACGATGGCGCGGAACACGCCGTCTTCACGCAGCAGCGAGACCCAGTAAGGCAGCAGTTCACGGCGCAGCTGTTCCAGCGGGAAGTGTTCCAGCAAGTGAGCCGAACAGATCTCGGCGACTTCACCCTTGGCGAACGGCAGCTGGTCGACTTCAGCGACCACGTCCACGCCCGGCAGCGCGCGGCGGTCGACGTTCAGGTAGCCCGGCAGCGGCACGTGGCCGCAACCCAGGTTCAGGCGGATGCCGGCGCCCTGGCGAGCAGCCTCGACCTTGGCCGGCTCGATGATCTCGCTCTTCACGCTCAGCTGTTCGCCTTCCTGGGCCGGATCGCTGGCGCCATAGCGCATTTCAAACATCAGTTCGCGGCGCACGAATTCAACGCGGCCCAGCAGGTACTGGACCGATTCGCTCAAGCCATTGGCCTGGGCGCCGGTGGCGCCGATCCGTTCGGCGGCGCCGTCCTGGCGCGCCGCCAGCGCCTCGAGCTGGGCGCGCACCGCCGCGTTCTGCTCCTGCGCCTCGCGCCCGAGCTGGTCGATCAGTTCACGCAGCTGGGTCGCCGCCTGTTCGGCCGCGACGATGCGCGCCTCGAACCCGGCCTGCAGACGCCCGTTCTGCTCACGCAGCTGGACGATCTCGCGCATCATCTTGCGCAGGCTGACCGGCACCGAGCGCACCAGGTTGTTCTGTCCGTTCGCCTCGATGATCTGGCGGTGGTTCACATCCGACACCGCCTGCAGCAGGGTCGGCAGCTGCTCCGACTCGAACACGCGGTAACCGTCGCCCAGCGACGCGGCGCTGCCGGGACGCTGCTGCAACAAGGCGCTTTCGAGCGAGGCCCGAAATTCCGGCAGGCGGATAACTGCCACACCAATCTTGACCACCCTGCCGATGCCTGGCAAGCCGGCGAGTTTTCGGGCGATTTTGCGAAGTAATGCTTTCATAATTCGATGTATGTGTTCAAGGAAATCGGATGCATACGGCGCAAAACGGCGGTTGCGACAGTATGCGGGCGTGCCGGAAGATTCGTTCGCCTGACTCAGCAGGGCTGGACCGCAAGCATCGCGCGCCGGCCTGACGTGCGTCGTGCCGGCGGCTGCGCAATCGCGCATGCTCTGTGCGAGCAGCATCGCAGCCGACTTCACGGTCGCCATTTAAAATCATGACAACCCGCCATTTTACTGTGCTTTAACGAAAGCTTCTGATCCGTTACACCAAGTTGCAAATGCTTCGCCGCCGTGTTTGCGCATGGTGTCAAACTGCTCATTATACCTGAGCGTCGCCGCCAGCAGACCGGCGGCCGGGCAAGAATGGATGTGTCCGGAAGCCGGAATGACGGTCCCAAGGTTTATAATATATAAATTTTTCGCCCAAGCATTCCTGCTCGCCACGCCTACGCAATATCATGAATAACCAGCACCACTCACCGACCACGGGCGTCGCAGCCGCCACCAGCGCCGGCCAGCCGCCGGCCGCCCAGCCCGGACCGCACCCGGCACGCGGCACGCTGCTCGGCAAGGCGCTGTTGCTGCTGGCATTGGCCAACGGCGTTGCGCTGCTGGCCTACCTGTTCTATACCTACCAGCTGCAGTTCCATTCCGATGCGGCGGTGGCCAATATCCTGGCCCAGGAAATCGCCGACACCGGGCAGCTGTTTCCGGAGGGCTGGAATTACGTGAACAAGGACCTGTGGGTCTTCTTCACGCATACCTGGGTCATCGTCCTGTTGCCGCTATTTACGAATGACTATGCGCTGCACGCCGCGGCCGGGGTCATCGGCGCCGCCCTGACCCTGGCGGCCACCTGGGGCATGGGTGGCATCCTCGGCATGTCGCGCCCGGCCAGGCTGTTCTCGGTGGCCTTGTTCGGCGCCGGCTTCACGCCTGTCATGAGCGAGCACATCTACGGGCAACAGGCTTACGGCACGATTTTTTATTTTGCTTGCGGCATCCTGCTGTGCGGCTGGCACTTCATGCAGGCCGGCCCAGGCACGCGCATACGCTGGCGCTGGGGCGCCGGCTGCGCCCTGCTGGTGCTGCTGGTGGCCTGGGCCAATCCGCAGCGCGCGCTGATCTATTACCTGCTGCCGCTGCTGGCGGGCGCCACCGCCATGACGTTGCTGCGGCTGCTGCCGGCGCCAGGCGCGGCGCCGCAAGCGCAGTCATGGCCGGCCTCACGCGCCCCGCTGCGCTTGCTGGCGGCGCAGGGCGCGCTGGTGCTGCTGGCCGCCGCCGCCGGCGCCCTGCTCTACTCCCGTACGCTGGCGCTGCATCCGTCGCTGGGCGGCGCCACTGCCGTCAACTGGCTCGACTTCCGCGGCATGGCCGACAACCTGCTGCGCGCCCTGCAGGGCATGACCGGCCTGCTCGGCGGCCTGCCCCAGCCTGGCACGCCGGTAGCCAGCGGCGCCGGCCTGCTCGACGCTCTGCGCATGATGGCCGCGCTGGCCGTGCTGGCGCTGGCGCCCGGCGCCCTGTGGCGCTGCCTGGGCGCGCGCGACCCCGGCCTGGTGTTCTTCGGCAGCGCCACCCTGGCCAGCCTGGGGGCCAGCCTGTTCATCTATGTCAGCTCCAGCATGCCGCTGGCGGGCGCGCCGGAATCGAGCGCGCGCTACCTGGTGCCCGGCCTGCTGTGGCTGCTCCTGGCATGCGTTGCCATGGTCGAACGCGGCGGCATGGGCCTGGCGCGCCGCCTGGTCGCGGGCGCCGCGCTGGGCGTGCTGGCATTATCGGCGCCGCTGGCCTACGACCTGGCCGGCCTGGCCCGGCATGCGGCCAATGGCGGCGTCGAGCGCGCCAACCCGGCGCTTCGCCTGGCCCGCTTCCTGGAGGGGCAAGGACTGCGCTATGGCTATGCCACGTTCTGGCAGGCCGGCCAGCTCACGGTCCTGAGCGGCGGCGCGGTCAAGGTACGCCAGATCCAGTTCGAAAACCGCCTGCCGGCGCCGATGCGCCACCTGTCGGCCAACCGCTGGTACGAGCCGGGCGCCTGGAGCGGCGCCTCGTTCCTGCTGCTGAGCGCCGAAGAAGCGGCCGGCCTCGACCTGGAAAAATTGACGGCGGTGGCCGGCACCGCGCGGCGCCTGCGCTTCGAGGCTTACGAGATCATCGCTTTCGATCACAACATCGCGGCCGACTTCCCGAACTGGCGTCTGGCGCTGACGGCCCCCGCACGCTACGGCATCACTCCCCTGAACGCACACGCGATCGGCCGCTACGACGCCGCGCGGCGCGCCCTGGTGGCGCAGCCCGGCGAAGCCGGCGCACTCCATTTCGGCCCCTACCAGCGCCTGGCCGCCGGGCGCTACCTGGCCACCTTTGAATTGCGGGTCGAACCCAGGGACGGCGCCGCTGCCGGTGCCGCTGCCGGTACCGATAATGGCGCCGACATCGGCAGCGTCGACGTCGCCGCCGGCGACGCCCGTGGCGTGCTGGCCAGCCGCCCAATCACCGGCGCCGGAACCCAGCGCATCACGCTGCCGCTGGTCCTCGACGCAGCCGCCCCCGCCCTTGAATTCCGCGTCTTCAGTAGCGGCGCCGCACGCATCAGCCTCTTGCATATCGAGCTAAACAATGACTAGCCCTTTCAATGGTGCTCTTGAGAGCACCAACCACACCATGCACGGCCGCGAGCGCGGCGCCGGCATGGCCACGGCCCGGCCGCTGATTTCGGTGGTGGTTCCGGTGTACAAGGCCGAGAAGACGCTCGACGAGCTGTACCGCCGCCTGAAGCTGGCGATCGAAACCATCACGCCCGCGTTCGAGATCGTCCTGGTCGAGGACTGCGGCGGCGACAACTCCTGGGGCGTGATCGAACGCCTGGCGGCGGCCGATCCGCGCGTGCGCGGACTGCAGTTCAGCCGCAACTTCGGCCAGCACTATGGCATCACAGCCGGGCTCGACCACTGCAGCGGCGAGTGGGCCGTGGTCATGGACTGCGACCTGCAGGACCGGCCCGAGGAAATCCCGCGCCTGTACGCCAAGGCGCAGGAAGGCTATGACGTCGTGCTGGCGCTGCGCGGCCCGCGCCAGGACCCGCTGCTCAAGCGCGCCACCTCCTGGCTGTTCTACCGCCTGTTCAGCTACCTGGCCGACATCGACATCGACGGCGACAGCGGCAACTTCCGCATCATGTCGCGCCAGGTGATCGACAATTTCGGCCGCATGCGCGAGCAGCTGCGCTTCTTTGGCGGCCACGTGCAGTGGATGGGTTTCCCGACCACCGGCATCCAGGTCCAGCACGCCGGGCGCGAAGAAGGCAAATCGACCTACACCTTCGCCAAGCTGCGCAAGCTGGCTGCCGATACCATCCTCGCGTATTCGGACAAGCCGCTGCGCATGGCGGTCAGCCTGGGCCTGAGCATCGCCGCGATCTCGTTCTGCTTCGGCGGCTGGATCCTGCTGCGCGCGCTCTTCCACGGCATCGCGATTCCGGGCTGGGCCAGCATGATCGTGTCGCTCTACTTCATCGGCGGCCTGATCATCGGCATCCTGGGCATCCTCGGCCTTTACCTGGGCAAGACCTTCGACGAGGTCAAGCGCCGCCCGCTGTACATCGTGCGCCGCGCCACCCCCGGCCTGGCGCCGGCCCGGTCCAATACCGACGAATGAACCCGACTTGCGGAGCCTGACGTGAACATCACCTTATCCGACCTCGACCGCCAGCGTTTCGGCGTCGTCACCGCCAAGGCCGCGCTCGACGGCAGCGAAGCCGTTCCCGACGTGATGCAATGGTGCGCCGGGCATGCCGTGCAGATGCTGATCGCGCGCTGCCCGACCGCCGAGCTGGCCCAGGTGCAGCAGCTGGAAGCCGCCGGCGCCTTCCTGACCGACACCCTGGTGTATTTCAACAAGCGCCACATCGGCGCCGCGGCGGTGGAGCTGCCTGAAGGCTATGCCAGCCGCCTGGCGAACGCCGCCGACAGCGAGGCCGTGGGCGCCCTCGCCGGCCTGACTTTCGCCGGCTACCTCGGCCACTACCATGCCGATCCGCGCCTCGACCCGCGTCAGGCCGACCAGGTGTACCTGGAATGGGCCGCCAAGTCCTGCGCCAATCCGGCGGTGGCCGACGCGGTGCTGCTGATCGAGGGCGGCGGCGAGATCGCCGCCTTTGCCACGCTCAAGGTGCACGGCCCGCGCGAGTTCGAGGGTGTGCTGTTCGGCGTGCATCCCGGCCACCAGGGCAAGCGCCTGTACCATGCGCTGATGCAGCTGGCCCAGAACTGGGCCTGCGAGCGCGACATCGCCCACATGCTGGTCTCGACCCAGGTCACCAACCTGTCGGTGCAAAAGGTCTGGTGCCGCCAGGGCTTCGAACCGATGAAAAGCTACTACACCTTCCACAAATGGTTTACTCCGGCGCCATGACCAATTACCTCTACATTGCAATGACCATCGCCCTGACCGTCTACGGCCAGATCGCCCTCAAGATGCAGGTGACGCGCGCCGGCGCGCTGCCCGAAGCCGGGGCCGACAAGCTGATGTTCCTGGTGCACCTGCTGCTCAACCCCTGGGTGATCAGCGCCTTTGCCGCCGCCTTCCTGGCCTCGGTCACCTGGATGGGCGCGATGAGCAAGTTCCAGCTGAGCCACGCCTATCCCTTCATGAGCCTGAACTTCGTCATCGTGCTGCTGCTTGGCGCCTGGCTGTTCAACGAACCCCTGTCGATGACCCGCATTGCCGGCGTCGCCCTGATCTGCCTCGGCACCATCGTTGCCGCCCAAGGATAAATCCATGCAAACGATCCCATTCAACAAACCCTTCATGACTGGCCGCGAGCTGTCGTACATCGCCCAGGCCCATGCCAATGGCCACCTGTCGGGCGACGGCGCCTTTACCAAACAATGCAGCGCCTGGATCGAGGCCATTCCCGGCTGCCGGCGCGCCCTGCTCACCCATTCCTGCACCGCGGCGCTGGAAATGGCGGCGCTGCTGGCCGATCTGAAGGAAGGCGACGAAGTCATCATGCCGTCCTACACCTTCGTCTCGACCGCCAACGCCTTTGTGCTGCGCGGCGCGGTGCCGGTGTTCGTCGACATCCGTCCCGACACCCTGAACATCGATGAAACCAAGATCGAGGCGGCGATCACGCCGCGCACGCGCGCCATCGTGCCGGTCCACTACGCCGGCGTGGCCTGCGAGATGGACACCATCATGGATATCGCCGCGCGCCACAAGCTGATCGTGATCGAGGACGCGGCCCAGGGCATCATGTCGACCTACAAGGGCCGGGTGCTGGGCACCATTGGCCACATGGGCGCCTACTCCTTCCATGAAACCAAGAACATCATTTCGGGCGAAGGCGGCGCACTGCTGGTGAACATGCCGGAATTCGTCGAGCGCGCCGAGATCATCCGCGAGAAAGGCACCAACCGCTCGCAGTTCTTCCGCGGCCAGGTCGACAAGTACACCTGGGTCGACGTCGGTTCGTCCTACCTGCCGGGCGAGGTGATCGCCGCCTTCCTCTGGGCCCAGATGGAAGACGCGGCGCCGATCACCGCGCGCCGCCTGGCGCTGTGGGACCGCTACCATGCAGCGCTGGCGCCGCTGGAAGCGGCCGGCAAGCTGCGCCGTCCGTCCGTGCCCGCGCATTGCGGCCACAACGCGCACATGTATTATGTCCTGCTCGACTCGCTCGAAGAACGGACCCGGGTGATGGCGGCACTGAAGGAACGCGGCGTCAACAGCGTCTTCCATTACGTGCCGCTGCACAGCGCCCCGGCCGGGCGCGCCTACAGCCGTGCCCACGGCGCCATGACGAACACCGACCAGCTGTCCGAACGCCTGCTGCGGCTGCCGTTCTGGCTCGGCCTGGAAGACCATCTCGAGCGCGTCGTCGACGCCCTGGCCGCGGCGCTGCAAGCGCGCTGATGACCGCCGGCGCGCCCGGCGGCGCGCACCTTATTCCTGGCGCGCCGCCAAGCCGGCGCGCCGCAACCAGTGGGTACTACGCATGATTCTAGTAACAGGCGGGGCAGGATTCATCGGCTCGAATTTCGTGCTGGGCTGGCTCGCCCAGGGCAGCGAGCCCGTCATCAACCTCGACAAGCTGACCTATGCCGGGAACCTCGGCAACCTGGCGGCGCTGGCCGGCGACCCGCGCCACGTGTTCGTCAAGGGCGACATCGGCGACGCCGCCCTGCTGGCCGAGCTGCTGGCCCGGCACCGCCCGCGCGCGATCCTGAACTTCGCGGCCGAAAGCCATGTCGACCGCTCCATCCTCGGTCCGCGCGACTTCATCGAGACCAACGTCAACGGCACCTTCACCCTGCTCGAAGCGGTGCGCAGCCACTGGCTCGGCCTGCCCGAGGACGAACGCGCGGCCTTCCGCTTCCTGCACGTCTCGACCGACGAAGTGTATGGCACCCTGGGTGCGGACGACCCGCCCTTTACCGAGACCACGGCCTACGCGCCGAACAGCCCCTACTCGGCCTCGAAGGCGGCCTCCGACCACCTGGTGCGCGCCTACCACCACACCTATGGCCTGCCTACGCTCACCACCAACTGTTCGAACAACTACGGCCCCTACCACTTCCCGGAAAAGCTGATCCCGCTGATCATCGCGAATGCGCGCCAGGGCAAGCCGCTGCCGATCTATGGCGACGGCCGCCAGGTGCGCGACTGGCTGTATGTGGAGGACCATTGCGCGGCGATCCGCCGCGTGCTCGAGGCCGGCCGTCCCGGCGACACCTACAACGTCGGCGGCTGGAACGAGATGGCCAACATCGAGGTTGTGCACACCCTGTGCGCCATCCTCGACGAACTCGCGCCCAAGGAGGGCGGCGCCAGCTACCGCGGGCAGATCTTGCACGTCCAGGACCGGCCGGGCCACGACCGCCGCTATGCCATCGACGCGCGCAAGATCGAGCGCGAACTGGGCTGGAAGCCGGTGGAAACCTTTGCCAGCGGGATCCGCAAGACGGTCGCCTGGTACCTGGAAAACGATGCCTGGGTGCGCAACGTGCAGTCGGGCGACTACCTGCGCTGGCTGGACGCCAACTACGCCGGCCGCGACACGCATCCGGAGGCCCAGCCATGAGCGCAACGCCGCAGCGCAAAGGCATCATCCTGGCCGGCGGGTCGGGCACCCGCCTGCACCCGATCACCAGCACGATTTCGAAGCAGCTGATCCCGGTCTACGACAAGCCGATGATCTACTATCCGCTGTGCACGCTGATGCTGGCCGGCCTGCGCGAAATCCTGATCATCTCCACCCCGCGCGACCTACCGCGCTTCCAGGAGCTGCTGGGCGACGGCAGCCAGTGGGGCATCCGCCTCAGCTACGTGGTGCAGCCGGCCCCCGAGGGCCTGGCCCAGGCCTTTATCCTCGGCCGCGACTTCCTCGACGGCGCCCCCTCGACCCTGATTTTGGGTGACAACATCTATTACGGCACCGACCTCGCCGCCAAGCTGCGCTCGGCCGGCGAGCGGCCTGAAGGCGCGACCGTGTTCGCCTACCACGTCACCGACCCGGAGCGCTATGGCGTGGTCGAGTTCGACCGCGAGCGCCGCGCCGTCAGCGTCGAGGAAAAACCGCGGCAGCCGAAGTCGAACTACGCGATCACCGGCCTGTATTTCTACGACAGCCAGGTGTGCGATATCGCCGCCGGCGTACAGCCCTCGGTGCGCGGCGAACTCGAAATCACCGACATCAACCGCGCCTACCTCGAACGCGGCCTGCTGAACGTCGAGCTGATGGGGCGCGGCACCGCCTGGCTCGACACCGGGACCCACGATTCCCTGCTCGACGCCAGCCAGTTCATCGCCACCATCGAAAAGCGCCAGGGCCTGAAGATTTCCTGCCCCGAGGAGATCGCCTACCGCAAGGGCTACATCGACCTGGCCCAGCTGCACCAGCTGGCGGCGCCCCTGGCCAAGAGCGGCTATGGCCAGTACCTGCTCAGGATCGACCAGGAACGCCTCGATTGAGCGCGCCGGCCCGCAACGGCGGCGCAATGAAGCTGGCCCTTACCTACGCCCTGCTCGCCTCGGTGGCGACCATGGTCAACATTGGCACCCAGGACCTGTTCGTGCGCCTGTACGGGGGGCCGTACGCCCTGCTGCTGGGCATGGCGGCCGGCACCGGCGCCGGGCTGGTCGTCAAGTACGTTCTCGACAAACGCTACATCTTCCGCTTCCGGGCCCGTGATCTCGGCCACGACGGCCGCACCTTTGCCCTGTACACCGTGATGGGGCTGGCCACCACTGCGATCTTCTGGGGCTTCGAACTCGGCTTCGAGCACCTGTTCGCGTCGCGCGGCATGCGCTACCTGGGCGCGGTGCTGGGGCTGGCGCTCGGCTACCTCGTCAAATACTATCTCGACAAGCGCTACGTGTTCCGTGGCGCGTCCGCTGCTGGAGTCTCTCCTTGAACAAGACCAAACGTATCGTCATCGTCGGCGCCACCTCGGCCATCGCCGAACACTGCGCGCGCCTGTGGGCGGCCGGGGGCGCCGAACTGGTGCTGGTGGCGCGCGACACCGCGCGCGCCGAACGCATCGCCGCCGACCTGCGCGTGCGCGCTCCCGCGGCCCGGGTCGCGGTACTGGGCGCCGGCTTTGCCGCGCCGGCCGACATCGAAGCGGCCCTCGGCGCCGCCTGGGGCACGGGCGCCGACCTGGTGCTGGTCGCGCACGGCGTCCTGCCCGACCAGGCGGCCTGCGAACAAGACCTGGCGGCCTGCCGTGACGCGCTCGACGTCAACGCCCTGTCGCCGGTGCTGTTTGCCGAAGCGGCGGCGCGGCGCATGGCGGCGCAGGGGCGCGGCACGCTGGCCGTCATCGGTTCGGTGGCCGGCGACCGCGGGCGCAAATCGAACTACGTGTACGGCGCCGCCAAGGGCCTGGTCGAGCGCTATTTGCAGGGCCTGCGCCACCGCTTCGCCGGCAGCGGCATCAAGATCGTCCTGATCAAACCGGGGCCGACCGATACGCCGATGACGGCGCACCTGAAAGGCAGCACCAGCCTGGCGCCGGTGGAAACGGTGGCGCGGCAGATCGTCGACGCCATCGCGCGCGGCCAGGAAGTGGTGTATGCGCCGGGCAAGTGGCGCCTCATCATGCTGGTGATCCGCCACCTGCCGGGCTTTGTCTTCAACCGGATGAATATCTGATGCCGACTCTGCGGCCGCCCCTGCAGCAGACTCGCCCGCCGCTCCTGCGCGCCACGCTCGGCGTGGCCGCCTTGCTTGCCATGACGGCGGCAATCGGCGCCCTGCTGGCCATCCTGCATGCCGGGCATCCGGCCCAGGCCCACCTGGTCCATTCCGACGCGCTCTACCTGCCGGTGCTGTTCGAGGACATCCTGCGCCGCGGCGGCAGCCTGGGCGACTGGTTCCTGACGCCGGCGCCCTACTTTTTCCCCGATTTTCCGCTCTACCTGCTGGCCTGGCTGGGCGGCGCCGGCATCGCAAGCCAGCTCACCGCCTTTGCCCTGCTCCAGACCCTGTGCCTGGCGGGCGCGCTGCAGCTGGTGCTGCGGCGCCTGGTTCCGGCGGCCAGCCTGGCCGCCACGGCGGCGCTGACGGCCCTCTTCATCTTGCTCGGACTGCACGCGGACGATCCTTTCGTGCGCCTGTTTTCCAGCGCCCACCATTACGGCGCCTTTCTTGCGGCCTTGCTACTGGGCGCGCTCTGGCTTGCGCTCGACACCGACGCCGGAACCAAGCGCAAGCACCAGCATGCCCTCGCCGCCGCGGTCGCCATCCTGGTGTTCCTGACCACGCTGTCGGACGCACTGTTCCTGGTGCAGGCGGTGGCGCCGCTGGCGGCTGCGGCCTGGCTCAGCGGCCGCAGCGGCGCGCTTGGCCCACGGTCCGCATCCTCATCCGCACCTGGTGCTTCCCCGCTGCGCCGGATTGCCCTGCTGCTGGTCCTGCCCGCGCTGCTGGCCATGCTGTCCTACCGCTTCGTGGTCGCGCATCCAACCCGCTACCCGAGCCGCCTCGGCCTGTCGCGGCTGGCGGCGAATGCCGAAGAACTGGGAACGATCTGCGCCACCCTGTTCGGCCCGCGCCCGCTGCTGGCCGCCGCCCTCCTGTGCACGCTGCTGGCCGGCGCTGCCTGCGCGTTCGCCTGCCTGCGCCCGCACAGGCCAGTCTTGGCCTGGCTGGCGCGTCCGCCACTGCTGATCCTGGTGTTCGCAACATGCTCGACGCTGGCGACGGCGGCGGTGATGCTGCTGTCGACCAATGTGCAGCCGGTGCCGCGCTACCTGATCGCGCCGCTGTCCTGGCTGCTGGTGGCCGGCGCCGCCCTGCTGGCCCGGCTGCTGGGGCGCCACTTCGGCGCGGCCGCGCTAGCCCTGGCGCTGCTGTTCGCGGGCTTGCTGGGGCACGAGGCCTGGCGCCTTCGCGGCGCGGGCAATAGCGCCCAGTACTTCTATCCACCGCAGATCGCCTGCATCGACGCGGCGCTGGCCGCGGGCGGCGCCAGCCACGGCATTGCCCAGTACTGGGATGCGAAACGCCTGCAAGGACTGAGCCGGCAAGACCTGACGCTGGCCCAGTACACGGGCGACCTGGCGCGCATGGACTGGATCACGTCGCAGCGTTTTTATCGCGAGCGCTATGATTTTGCGATCCTCGCCCCGGCTGAGGCGCCGGCGTTTCGCCTGCCGCTGCAACAGCTGACCGCGATCAACGGCCCGGCGCTGCGCACGGTACATTGCGGCGACCGCAGCGTGCTGTTGTTCGGGAAGGGCCGCCTGCGCACCGTGCCGGCAGCGTCCACCAGCGCGGCAGCGCGCTGAAGCGCTTCAGTAGCCCATCAGGCGGCGCGACAGGGCCGAGCTGATGCCGGGGTCGCGGTAGGCCAGGAATGCATCCAGGCCCGGGTAGCCGGCCTCGAACAGCGCGCGCGGCATGCGCGCATCCTTGGCCAGGTACAGGCGCCCTCCGGCTTCGGCCACGATGGCGTCGAGGCGCCGGAACAAGTCTTCGGTGCGGGCGCCATGGTTGGGAAAGTCGAGCGCCAGCGTCACGCCCGGGCGGGCGAAACTGAGCATGCCCGGCGCGGCGCGCTCGCCAAAGGTCTTCAGCACAGCCAGGAAGGACCCGTCGCCACGGCGCGCGATCTCGTCCAGCATGGTGCCCACCGCTTCACTCCCGACAGCGCGCGGCAGCACGCACTGGTACTGGAAAAAGCCGCGCGGACCGTAGATGCGGTTCCATTCGCGCAGGCCGTCGAGCGGGTAAAAAAAGCCGCGGTAGTGTGCCAGGCGCGGGCCGGCACGCCAGCGGTGCAAGCCGTAGTAGGCGCTGTTCAGCAGGCGCAGCGACAGGCGGTTGACGGGCGACACCGGCGGCGTCAAAGGCAGGCGGCGCAGGCGCTCGGGCGGTTCGCTGCGCTGGGATGCCGCGGCTGCGTGATTCGCGCGCATGAAGATGCCGCGCCCTTGCCGCGACAGGCAATCGATCCAGGACACCGTGTATTCCCACTCGGCCTCGGAACCGTCGGCGAGCCGGAAGAAGCCGTCCAGGTTCTCGAAGGCGATGGTCTCGGTGTCGAGCCAGGGGCCGGCCACGCGCCGCAGTTGCAGGTCGGCGCGCAGGATCACCCCGGTCAGGCCAGCGCCGCCGACCGTGGCCGCGAACCAGCCGGGCTCCAGGCCGGGCCCGCACTCGAGCAGGCGGCCATCGGTGCGCAGCAGCGACAGGCGCAGCACGTGGTCGCCAAAGCTGCCGGCGGCATGGTGGTTCTTGCCGTGCACGTCGTTGGCGATGGCACCGCCAAGGGTAACGAACTGGGTGCCGGGCGTGACCGGCAGCATCCAGCCGTGCGCCAGCGCCACGCGCTGGATGGCGTGCAGGCTGACGCCGGCCTCGCAGGCCAGCACGCCGCTGGCGGCGTCGAAAGCGATGAACTTGTCGAGTCCGGTGGCCTGCCACAGCACCCCGCCGGGATTCAGGCCGACGTCGCCATAGCTGCGGCCCAGGCCGCCAGCCAGACCCGGCCCTGGCCCCCGCAGCTGCTGCGCCACCCGGGCCGGGTCGGTCAGTGGACGCAGCAGGTGGTCGGCATGCGACAGGCGCCCCCAGGACGATACCGCTACCATGGCAAGCCGGTGGCGCCGAGCGCCAGGATCGCGCCAAAGGCCAGGCCCGCCGCCAGGCTGGCGCGGTCCTTGACGGCAAACACCAACGGATCGTCGTGCATCTGGCCACGATGCGCGCGCAGCCAGATCCAGCTGACCCAGAACAGGATCACCGGCACCGCGCCCCAGATGATCTCGGGCGTCGGATACAAGGCCAGCACGGCATCGCTGTTCAGGTACATCGAGAGCACCACCACCGCGGCGTAGCCGGACGTAATGCCGAGCATCTGGATCAGCGGCGCGTCGCTGCTCAGGTAGCCGCGTCCATGCAGCTTGTGGCGGCCGTCAAGGATTTGCAGCTGCAGCTCGGCATAGCGTTTCACAAACGCCAGCGAGAGGAACAGGAACACTGAAAACGCCAGCAGCCAGAACGACAGCGCGATGCCGCCCGCGGCCGCGCCGGCGACGATGCGCAAGGTATACAGCATGGCCAGCGTCAGGCAGTCGACCAGCACCAGACGCTTGAGCAGCCAGGAATAGGCGCAGGTGACGACGAAATAAAACAGCAGCCAGGGCAGGAAGCCGCCACCTGCCCTGGCCCCCAGCACCAGGCTCGCCGCCAACAGCAGCGGTGCCAGCAGCACGCCGGCCCAGGCCGGCACCAGGCCGGAGGCGAATGGGCGCTGCCGCTTGCGCGGATGCAGGCGGTCGCTCTCCAGGTCGAGCAGGTCGTTGGCGATGTACACGGTCGAGGCGCACAGGCTGAACGACACAAAGGCCAGGGCCAGCGCCACCCAGGCGCCGCTGTCGTTCACGCCATGGCTGGCGAGCAGCGGGATGAAGAGCAGCAGGTTCTTCAGCCACTGGTGCACGCGCAGCACCTTGGCGGCGGCATGCAAGCCGGGTGCTGCGCGCGGAAAGACGCGTTCGACCTCGCAGCGTTCGCCGGCCAGACGCACGACCCGCCGTGAGGCATTCACGACGATCGCCCGCCGCGCGCGCGCCCAGACCGCCAGGTCGGCGCCGGAATTGCCGGCGTAGTCGAAGCCGCCGGCGCCGAAGCGCTGTTCGAGGGCCAGCGCCTTGTTCGGCCCAGCCAGATTGAGCACGCCATCGCTGGCCATGACCTCGTCGAACACGGCAAGGTGGGCGGCAATCGCGGTGGCGACGCTGCGGTCGGACGCCGTGCACAGGATCAGGCGCCGGCCGCGGGCGCGCTCGGTTTCCAGCCAGGCCAGCAGCGCAAGGTTGTAAGGCAGCGCTGCCGGATTGCAGGCACAGCGGTCAGCCAGCTCGCGTTTCAGCACGGCTTTGCCGTTCAGCAGCCAGGCCGGAATGCGCAAGACCGCGAGCGGCCTGTCGCGCAATACCCCCAACGCCGATTCATGCAGCATATCCGTATGAATCAGGGTGCCGTCGAGGTCGACGACAATGGGTGGCGGGGCGGGCGACAAAATGGGCGTCATTCCAATAACCTGGATAGCGCCGGCGATATCGCCGCAAGGCGGCCGGCTAAGAGACGCCGATTATAACTGAGCGTGTGCGCCACTATTTGATTGGGCCCGCCGCCAGCTGGCGCCAAGGTCGGCGCAATGGACCATCTGCTAAAATCGCAGGCTGGCTTTTTTCAGCCAGACCCGCCGGCGGCGGCGCAATTCGACGACATGCGATTCACGGAATAATGAACAAGATTGACGAAAACCTGAGCGCAGCACCGCTTGCCGCGAGCCCCAGCGGCCATGCCATCCACCCGAAATACCGGCCCGACATCGACGGCCTGCGCGCGCTCGCGGTCCTGAGCGTGGTGATATTCCACGCCTTTCCCTCGGCGCTGCGCGGCGGCTTTATTGGCGTGGATATTTTCTTCGTGATTTCGGGTTTCCTGATTTCGACGATTATCCTGAGTAACCTGGAAAATAACAGTTTCCGCTTTTCTGATTTTTATGGCCGGCGCGTGCGCCGCATATTCCCGGTGCTGCTGCTGGTATTGATCGCCTGTTTTGCTTTCGGCTGGTTTGCGATGCTGCCAAACGAATACAAGCAGCTCGGCCTGCATGCCGGCAGCGGCGCCGGTTTCGTCGCGAATTTCGCATTCTGGCGCGAGACCGGTTATTTCGATGCCGCCGCCGAAACCAAGCCCCTGCTGCATTTATGGTCGCTCGGGGTGGAAGAATAGTTTTATATCGTCTGGCCAGCCCTGCTGTGGTTTGCCTGGAAAAAGCGTTTCAATCTGCTGAGCCTGACAATTGCCGCCCTGCTGGTCTCGTTTGCACTGAATGTGACGACCGTTGGCAGCCATCCGGCGGCCGCCTTTTACTCGCCCCAGACGCGTTTCTGGGAAATGCTGTCCGGCTCGGTACTGGCCTGGTTTGGCCTGCGCCCCACCGCACCCGGCGCGGCGCGCCTGAAACTCGAGGCCTGGCTCGGACGCCTGGTGTATGCCAGCGCCCCGGCCGCCGACGGCCGCACCCTGCGCGACGTCCAGTCGCTGCTGGGCTTTGGTCTGATTGCCGTCGGCTTCTGGCTGGTCAAGGAAGGCCGCGCCTTTCCCGGCTGGTGGGCGCTGCTGCCGACCCTGGGCGCACTGCTGATCATCGCAGCCGGCAGCCAGGCCTGGTTCAACCGCGCCGTCCTGTCGCGGCGCTTGCTGGTCTGGTTCGGCCTGATCAGTTTTCCGCTGTACCTGTGGCATTGGCCGCTGCTGTCGTTTGCCCGCTATATCGAACGCGCAACACCTGCCCCTCTGACGCGCGCCAGCCTGGTCCTGTGCGCTATCGTGCTGGCCTGGCTCCGTTATGTACTGGTGGAAAAGCCGCTGCGCTCCGG
>Ga0265780_10004449_pt1 | contig 18028 bp, 20 predicted proteins | sample P1T30metagenome_FD_192432 | JGI IMG/M metagenome (GOLD analysis project Ga0265780, IMG submission 192432) | Plant litter microbial communities from East Loma Ridge, Irvine, California - P1 T30 | ecosystem: Environmental > Terrestrial > Plant litter > Unclassified | place: USA: California...
CCTTGTCGATGCCGCGCTTCAGGTCCATCGGGTTCATGCCGGCGGCAACGAACTTCATGCCTTCGCGCACGATGGCTTGTGCCAGCACGGTCGCGGTGGTGGTGCCGTCGCCGGCGTTGTCGCTGGTCTTCGAAGCGACTTCCTTGACCATCTGCGCGCCCATGTTCATGAGCTTGTCTTTCAGTTCGATCTCTTTCGCGACCGAGACACCGTCCTTGGTGACGGTCGGGGCGCCGAACGAGCGCTCCAGCACGACGTTGCGGCCTTTCGGGCCCAGGGTGACTTTGACTGCGTTGGCGAGAATGTTCACGCCTTCGACCATCTTGGCGCGTGCTGCGTCGCCGAACACTACATCTTTAGCTGCCATTTTTTATTTCTCCGTTCGTATTTGGACTGGATTTACTGGGCCACGATGGCCATGATGTCTTCTTCGCGCATGACCAGCAGCTCGTCGCCGTTGACCTTGACGGCCTGGCCCGAGTACTTGCCGAACAGGACGCGGTCGCCGACTTTCACTTCCAGCGGACGGACGTTGCCGTTTTCTTGCACCTTACCGTTGCCCACGGCGAGGACCTCACCCTGGTCCGGCTTTTCGGCTGCGGCATCAGGGATGATCAGGCCGGACGCAGTTTTCGTTTCCTGGTCGAGACGCTTCACGATCACGCGATCGTGCAAGGGGCGAAGGTTCATGCAAAACTCCTTAGTTGGTAACTTGGTTGATAAATGAATATCGTTTTTACGGGAGGCCACGGCATTTGCCGGGGCCGGTGTAAGAGGTGTTAGCACTCTACACTAACGAGTGCTAATTATAGGGACGATAATTTCGGTTTTCAAGCTGCTATGTTGGCGTTTTAACTGTCTTTTTTGAGAGGGCGCAAACGGATGAGCTGCTCCGTCGTAATACGCCAGCCCCATTTGGCCGGGCAAACCGGCACACAGGGCTTGAACAGGCTACGGCCTCGGCGGTAGCGTTTGACAATTGCATAAGCACGGAAGCCTATCATTCTTTGGCCGCGAGCGTGCGCACGCCAGCAGATCCTGTTGACGAAAAAATCAACTCGGACCTATAGTGTTGAATGATTTCCGAATTCCAAGACTTATCCGACAAGATCGACCGGCTCGCCCAGCTGGCGCAGTCGCTGCGCAGCGAGAACTACCTGCTGCGCCAGGCGAATGCCTTGCTGAGTGCGGAGAACGTCGACTTCAAGCACCGGCTGCTCGCCGCCCAGCAACGCGTCGAGGCGATGCTGGCCCAGCTCGAGCCGCCGGCACAGGAGCCCACACCGGCATCCGCTGCCGATGCCACCGACGACAGCGAGGCCACCCGATGATTGCCCTGGACGTACTCATCATGGGCCAGCCTTACCGCCTGGCCTGCAAGGAAGGCGAACAGAAGACGCTGCGCGAAGCCGTGGCCTATCTGGACGCCAAGATGTGCGCGCTGCGCGACTCGGGCAAGGTGAAGGGCACCGACCGCATCGCCGTGATGGCGGCACTGTCGGTGGCCGCCGAATTCCTGTCGGTCAGGTCGCCGCAGGGACCCTTGTCGGACATGACGATGCTGGAAGTCAAACACAAGCTGGAAGCCATGCACGCGGTGCTGGACAGTGTATTGACCCCGCAGGAAAATTTATTCTGAGCCGGATTTCGTTTGACAAGCCGGTGCATCGTAGTAAACTGGCGCCTACCCTGCGGTGTTCGAGATTTGTCATATATTCCTTGAACCATTCAATCGCATAGGTTGCGGAACATTCTCGGTGGGCGTGATCGTCACTCGTTTGACGAACCCGAAATTGAGCTGACTGTGACCACCTTGAGCCTTTTGGTTCGGGATGCCGGCAATAACGGCACAGGCGGGGCTACAATCCGAAGCGGTTGCGACACCACGGTGCGCAGCCGCTTTTTCATGTGCGCTGGAGTTGTCGAAACATGCCTTACTGGCTGATGAAATCCGAACCCGACGAAGTGAGCTTCGACGATGTCCTGGCCGCCCCCGGCAGCACGGTCGCCTGGTTCGGCGTGCGCAACTACCAGGCCCGCAATTTCATGCGCGACGGGATGCGGGTCGGCGACGGCATCCTGTTCTATCACTCCAGCTGCGCGGTGCCCGGCGTGGCCGGCATCGCCACGGTGGCCAGCACACCGTATCCGGATGCGACGCAATTCGATGCCGCCAGCCCCTACCGCGATCCCAAGGCCACGCCCGAGAACCCGCGCTGGGTATCGGTCGACGTCAAGGCGGTGGCGCAGGGACGCTTCCTGCCGCTGACCGAATTGCGCGGCGTGCCCGAACTGGAAGACATGGTGCTGCTGCAGAAGGGCAGCCGGCTGTCGGTGTCGCCGGTGACGGCCGGTCAGTGGAAGCGCATCCTGGAACTGGCCGGCGTGGCCGCCGCCGATCTGGCCGCCTGAGAAAGGCCATCCATGGCTGCCGGTTTCGTCTTCGAACACACCGGCAGCCATGCCGTGCCCGCACTGCAGGCCAGCATCGAACAATACGTCGATCCGCACACCGGCGCGCGTCACATCCACATGGCGACCGATGCACATGAAAGCGCCTTCCTGGCCGGCTTTCCCAGCTTGCTGGCAGCCAGCGACGGTTGCGCCCACGTCCTCGAGCACCTGGCCCTGAGCGGGTCGCGCCGCTTCCCGGTACGCGCGCCTTTCTTTTCGATGTTGCGCCGTTCGCTGGCCACGCACATGAATGCCAGGACGGAAGCCGACCGCGCCGCCTACCTGTTCGCCAGCACCGACCGCCGCGACTTCTTCAACCTGCTCGACGTCTACCTCGACGCTTGCTTCTTTCCCACGCTGGACTATCTGGACTTCCTGCAGGAGGGCTGGCGCCACGTGTTCAAGGAGGGTGAACTGGCCTTCCAGGGCGTCGTGCTCAACGAAATGAAAGGTGCCATCGCCAATCCGATGCATGCGCTGCGGCGCGGCATCGTCGCACCGCTGTTTGCCGGCACCGCTTACCGGTTCGACCCGGGCGGCGATCCGCTGCAGATACCGGATTTGCGCCACGCCAGCCTGCGCGCCTTCCATGCGCGCCACTACCATCCGTCGCAGGCGGTCTTCATGAGCGCGGGCCGGATCGCGCCGGCGGCCATCCAGGAACGCATCGCCGCGCGGGTGCCGACCGACGCCACCCGCGCGGCGCGCCTGCTGCCTCCGCTGGCGGCGGCTTGGGGGGCGCCGCGCGCGCAGCAGCTGCGCATTCCGGCGCAGCGCCCCCAGACTGACGCGCACGGCCTGCAGCTGGCCTGGCTGCTCGGCGAAACCGGCGACGCCTTTGGCCGCTGCTGCGCCGATCTGCTATGGGCAGGGCTGCTCGGCGATGCCTCCGCGCCGTTGCGCGCGGCACTGGAAGCGGCCGGCTTCGGGCGGCCGTCGCGCCTGAGCGGCGTGGATGCGGACATGCGGCAGATGGTCTTCCACGTCGGTATGGAGGGACTGGATGCGGCGCGGGTCGGCGATGCCAGGTCCCTGATCCTGTCCACCCTGGAGCGGGTGGCGGTGGAGGGCGTACCGCCCACGGTCCTGGGTGCCGCGCTGCGCGACCTGCGCTACCGCCAGCGCGATACCGATGGCGGCGGCCACACGCCCTTCGCGCTGCGCCGCCTGCTGCAGGCCTTGCCGCTGGCGCTGTATGGCGCCAACGTGCTGGACGGCTTCGACCAGGAACCGGCCCTGGCTATGCTCGAGGCGCGCATCGCCGATCCGGATTTCTTCAAGGGGCTAGTGCGCGGGCTGCTCGACAATCCGACCCGGCTGGCGACCCATGTCGTGCCCGATCCTGGCTTTTTCGCAGCGCGCGCGGCGGCCGAACGCCAGCTGCTGGCCACGCGCCAGACTTCCATGTCCGATGCCGAACGCGCCCGCATCGAACAGGATGCCGCGGCGCTCGCCGCGCGCCAGGCCTGGCCCGACGACAAGGCGCTGCTGCCGCGCATCCGACCCTGCGACATCGGCGCCGATGTGCCGCCGCTGCCGGCGCCGCGGCTGGTGGATGGCGCCGCTGTCTTGCAGGCGGCGACCAATGGCATCGTCCATGCCAGGGTGCTGTACGACGTCTCGCAGCTGGACGAGGACGACTGGCCATGGCTGGACCTGTATGTCCAGCTGCTGCCGGGGCTGGGCGTGGACCGGCGCGATTCCGGCGCGGCCGCGGCCTGGCGCCGCGCGGCGGCACCGGACTTCCAGGCCGCCATCGATACGGCGCCGGCGCCGGATGGTGGCCTGCATCTCGATCTCGCTTTTTCCGCGTCCGGCCTGGATGGGGGCGAGGCGGCGCTGGCGGACCTGCTGGCGGCCAGCATCGCCGGGGCGCGCTTCGACGAGACGGCGCGCCTGGCCTTCCTGGTCGAGCGCCTGGTGCAGGAGCGCGTCGACGGCTTGAGCGCAGCCGGACGCCATTACGCCATGCTGGCCGCGGGCGCGCCGCTGTCATCCATGCTGCGTGTCCGTAACGCGGTCGAGGGCGCGCCGGCGCTGGCGTTTTACGCGGCGCTGCGGCGGCTGTGCGCCAGCCCGGACGGCGTGGCCCAACTGGGCGCGCAGCTCGCTGCCCTGCATGCGCGTGTGAGGGCGCAGGCGCCGCTGCGGCTGTGCATCGGCGGCGATGCGCCGGCGAGCGCGCTGGCACGCCTGTTGTCGGCACCGGCAGGCACGCTCGCGGCCACGCCGGTGCCTGGCGGCGTGCGCCTGCCTGCGGCAGCGCCCGCCAATCTGGCCTTGCTTGGGGGCGGCCAGGTGAACCACTGCGCCATCGCCTGGTGCGCACCCGCCATCGACCATCCCGATGCCGCGCCGCTGGCGGTGGCTGCCGAGTTGCTGGCGGACCGGCTGCACCGCTCGCTGCGCGAAGGTGGCGGCGCCTACGGCGCGTATGCGCATTACGATCACGAGGCGCGCTTGTTCGCCATGGGTTCGGTGCACGACCCGCGCCTGGCGGGCACCTATGCCGACTTCGCCGCCGCGGTGGAGGCCGTTGTCCGCGGCGACCTGGACCCGGACGCCATCGAGCAAGCCATCGTCGGCGCGATCAAGACCATGGAGCGGCCGCTGCCGCCCCAGCGTGCAGCCTTGCACGCCTGGCGGGCGCGGCGCGCAGGCATTATGCCGGATGACTACGGGCGCTTGCGCACCGCGGTGCTGGCATGCACGCCGGCGCAGGTACAGGCCGCGGCGGGCGCCAGGCTGCTGCCGGCCGGCGCCAGCCGCGCCGCCTTTGTCGGCGCCGCGGGGCAGGACCTGGCCGGACTGGAGGCAGTAGATTTAAGCGCCGTAACGGCGTAGGCTGCACCTTGCATCCTGACGCCCCGCCTTGCGCACGCTTGCCGGACCATATCGAGCGCAATTGCCGGGATTTTGTCACAATGCTCAATGGCGGCGCGTCAAGCGCTGCCTGCAAACCGTCAATACGACACTTAACCGAAGGAGATGCATCATGACCTGGCAAACCCCGCAAGCGATCGACGTCCGTCTCGGCTTTGAAATCACGATGTACATTTCGAATCGTTGATCCGCATCCTTGAGCATCAACGGCCGGCAGGCACCGGACCCGCTCCGGCGCCTGCCGGCGCTACTTTCTGTCCGCTGTCTCGTGTCCGCTGCGCCCCTGTCATTACCTGGAGCAGCAAGTGAAAATTCGAATTCTCGGCTCGGCGGCCGGCGGCGGTTTCCCGCAATGGAACTGCAACTGCGCCAACTGCGATGGCGTGCGCAAGGGCACCATCGCTGCCGTCGCGCGTACCCAGTCCTCGATCGCCATCAGCGACGACGGCATCGACTGGCTGCTCATCAACGCCTCGCCCGACATCCTGGCGCAGATCCGCGCCAATCCCGAGCTGCAGCCGGCCAGGGCCATTCGTGACAGCGGCATCGGGGCGGTCCTGCTGATGGATGCGCAGATCGACCACGTCACCGGCTTGCTGATGCTGCGCGAGCGCGGCAGTCCCTTGCCGCTGTACGCCACCGGGCAGGTGCTGGCCGACCTGGCGCAGGCGCTGCCCATCACGCGCGTGCTCGGGCATTACTGCGGCGTCGATCCGCACCCGCTCGCTATCGACGGGGCGGCGCTGACGATCCCGCCGCTGGTGTCCACCACGATCCTGCCGGTGCCGCTGCTGAGCAAGGCGCCGCCATATTCCCCGCACCGCGAGGACCCGCATCCGGGCGACAACATCGGCCTCACCATCCGCAACGGCGCCAGCGGCAAGAGCCTGTTCTATGCACCCGGCCTGGGCGAGATCACGCCGGACGTGGAAGCGGCCATGCAGGCTGCCGACGTGCTGCTGGTGGACGGCACCTGCTGGAGCGACGACGAAATGCTCACCCTGGGCCTGTCGAAAAAGACGGCGCGCATGATGGGGCATCTGGCGCAGTCTGGCCCCGGCGGCATGATCGAGCTGCTGGACCGCATGCCCGCGACCCGCAAGATCCTTATTCACATCAATAACAGCAACCCGATCCTGCGCGAGGATGCGCCGCAACGCGCGGTACTCGCCGCGCATGGCATCGAGGTGGCTGTGGACGGCATGGAAATCGACTTATGAACCAGGTCAGCATCGAGGTCAGCACCGAGGCCCGGCAACCGTGGTCGCGCGAAGAATTCGAAGCGCAGTTGCGCGCGATGGGCAGGAATTACCACATCCACCATCCCTTCAACCTGCGCATGAATGCGGGCCTGTGCTCGCCGGCGCAGATCCGCGGCTGGATCGCCAACCGCTTCTACTACCAGTTCATCATTCCCAAGAAGGATGCGGCCATCCTGTCGAACTGCGACGACCGCGCCACGCGCCGGCTGTGGATCGCGCGCATCCTCGACCATGACGGCTATGGCGACTACGAGGGCGACGCCCAGGGCGGCATGGAAGCCTGGACCCAGCTCGGCGAGGCCGCCGGCATCCCGCGCGCCGAGCTGTGGTCGCTGCAACACGTGGTGCCGGCGGTGCGTTTCGCCTGCGATGCCTACGTCGACTTCGCGCGCCGCTCGCCCTGGCAGGAAGCGGTGTGCTCCTCGCTCACCGAAATGTTCGCACCGCAGATCCACAAGGACAGGCTGGCCGGCTGGCCCGAGCACTATCCCTGGGTGCAGGCGCCCGGACTGAGCTACTTCCGTACCCGCATCCCGCTGGCCCAGCGCGACGTCGAGCATGGCCTGGCGGTCACGCTCGACTGGTTCAAGACGCGCGACCAGCAGGAGCGCGCACTCGGCATCCTGAAATTCAAGCTGGACATCCTGTGGGCCATGCTGGATGCCATCGAAAAGGCCTACCCAGAATGAGTACCGCTACTACCCCCGCAATCCCGGCCACCCCGGCCATCAATCGCCGCTTCCGCCTGCAATGGGAACCGGCCCAGGAAAGCCACGTCCTGCTGTACCCGGAGGGCATGGTCAAGCTGAATGCCAGCGCCGGCGAAATCCTGGCCTGCTGTGACGGCGCGCGCAGCGTGGACGACATCGTGACGGCGCTGGAGGCGAAGTTCCAGGCCACCGGACTGCGCGGCGACATCGAGCATTTCCTGGCCTACGCCAGCCAGCAGCAGTGGATCGTGTGATGGCCACCCCGGTATCGCCGCCGCCATACTGGCTGCTGGCCGAACTGACCTACCGCTGCCCCTTGCACTGCGCGTTCTGCTACAACCCGCTGCACTACGACGCCGTGCGCAAGGAGCTGACGACGGCCGAGTGGATCGACGTTTTGCGCCAGGCGCGCGCGCTCGGCGCCGTGCAGCTGGGCCTGTCGGGCGGCGAGCCGCTGATGCGCGACGACCTCGAGGAGATCGTTGCCGAAGCGCGCTGCCTGGGCTTCTACAGCAACCTGATCACCTCGGGTGTCGGCCTGACCGAAATGCGCATCGCCGCGCTCAAGCAGGCCGGGCTCGATCACATCCAGCTGTCCTTCCAGGACTCGACGCGCGAGCTTAACGACTTCCTGAGCAGCACGAAGACCTTCGAACTCAAGCTGAAGGTGGCGAAGCTGATCAAGCAGTACGATTACCCGATGGTGATGAACTGCGTGCTGCACCGCTACAACCTGCCGCATGTCGGCAAGATCATCGAGATGGCGCTGGACCTGGGCGCCGAATACCTGGAGCTGGCCAACACCCAGTACTATGGCTGGGCCATGAAGAACCGCGACCAGCTGATGCCGACGCTGGAGCAGGTGCGCACCGCCGAGCAAGTCGTCGCCGGGTACCGTGAACGCATCGGCGAGCGCTGCAAGCTGCTGTTCGTGGTGCCCGATTATTTCGAGAACCGGCCCAAGCCCTGCATGAACGGCTGGGGCCAGGTCTTCCTCGGCGTGGCGCCGGACGGGGTGGCGCTGCCTTGCCATAACGCGCGCGACCTGCCAGGGCTCGATCTGCCGAACGTGCGCGATATGCCGCTGGCCGCCATCTGGCGCGACAGCCCGGGCTTCAATGCCTACCGCGGCAACGACTGGATGCAGGAACCCTGCCGCAGCTGCGATGAAAAGGCACGCGACCTGGGCGGATGCCGCTGCCAGGCCTTCATGCTGGCGGGTGACGCCGCCGCGACTGATCCGGTGTGCGCCAAGTCGCCGCGGCGGCATGAGGTCGACCAGGTGATCGCCTTTGCCGCGCGCGCCGCCGCCGCGCCCGCGGGCAATGCCACCAAGGAGCAGCCGATCCTGTTCCGAACCGATGCCAATTCGCGCGGCTTGCGTATGCAAGCCGGGGAACAAGCCCAGCCGGGACCCGAACAGCCGAGGATCAGGCGCTGACGCCGATCAGGGTGTCGCGCCGCAGGTGCAGGTGGCTGCCCGGCACGCGGATGCCGGCCGCCATGCCCCAGGCTGCGGCCCAGCGCAGGGCGCGGTCGGTCGCCGGACCGAAAGGCCGTGCGTCCGCGGCGCGCCGCAAGGCGTTGGCCATGCGCTGCATCGCGTAGATCTTTTTCGGTGAAATCTGCTTTGCCATATCTGCAAGATAATGGCGAGGCAGTGGCCGAACGGTGCTCCAATTAACGGAAAAGGGAAGCGCATGGCTTCCCTTCTTCGCTTGCGTGCGACGTCTAACTCTCAGGCCTACCCCTCATGCATGCACGGCGCGCTTGTTCCCGTCCGAATAGGCCCAGCCCAGCATGACGAGGCCGGCAATGATCATCGGCAGCGACAGCACCTGGCCCGAGGTGATCGGCAGGCCGAACACATGGGTTTCCCAGTCCGGCACGCGGAACCATTCGGTGAAGAAGCGTGCGCAGCCGTACAACAGGGTGTAGAGGGCGCCGACCGCCAGGCGCGGGCGTGGCTTGCGCGCGAACAGCCAGACGATGATGAAGCACAGCACACCATCCACCAGCATCTGGTAAAGCGGCGACGGATGCACCAGGCCCTGCACGCCCGGCCACTGCATGGCCCAGGGCAGCGATGCATCGGCGGCGCGGCCCGGCAGTTCGGCGTTGATGAAGTTGCCGAGGCGGCCGCAGGCATAGCCGATCGGGACCATCGGCGCGATGAAGTCGTAGACGTCGAGCAGGTTGCGGCCGCGTTTCCGTGCCCACAGCGCCATCGCGATCAATACGCCGATGAAGCCGCCGTGATAGGACATGCCGCCATGCCAGGTCATGAAGATTTCGGCCGGATGCGCGAAGAAGTAATCGGGGCGGTAGAACAGCACCTCGCCCAGGCGCCCGCCGATCACCACGCCCAGCATCCCGTAGAACAGCATGTCGTCCAGGTCTTCGTTCTTCCAGCCTTGCGCGGCGACGTGGGGCTGGGTCTTGATGCGCACCCGGCCCAGGATCACGAACAGGGCGAAGGCGAGGACATACATGATCCCGTACCAGTGGATGTCGACGGGGCCGATGCTGAAGGCGATCGGGTTCGGTTGCGGGTGTACGAGCATATTAAATAGTCCTCAGTAATTCCAGAAAACCCTGCAGCACGGGCGAGGGATTGTCGCGGCGCCAGGCGATGCCGGTTTCGACGCGCGGCGTCGGGTCGGCAAGGGCACGGTATTCTACGCCCGGCCGCATCAGGTTGGACACCGATTGTGGCACAAGTGCCAAGCCCATGCCTGCGGACACCAGGCCGACGATGGTCTGCATCTGGATCGCCTGCTGGCCGATGACGGGCGTAATGCCGGCCGCGCGCCAGCAGGACAGGATGGCGTCATGCAGGGCGGGCGATACCTCGCGCGGGAAGATGATCAGGGGCAGGTGGGGCAAGTCCTGCAGCCTGGCCGGCGCGCCGCCGGGCGGCAGGGCCAGGCCTGCGGGCGCGCACAGGATCAGCGGCTCGTCCAGCACCTTCAGGTAGTCGAGTTGTTCGAGCGCCTTGTCGGGCAGCGGCGGGATCAGGAGGCCGGCGTCGATGCGGCCGCGCAGCAGTTCTTCCACCTGCAGGTCGGACGTCGCCTCGCGCAGGCTCAGGTGCACGGCCGGATAGCGTTCGGTGTAGCGGCGCAGGAAAGGCGGCAGCACGCTGTAGTCGGCCGAGGTAATGAAGGCGAGCGCCAGGCGGCCCGCTTCGCCAGCGGCGGCGCGCCGCACCAGCTCGGGCAGGCTGTCCGCTTCCGCCAGCATGCGTTTTGTTTCGGGCAGCAGGGCGGCGCCGGCCGGCGTTAGCGCCACGGTGCGGCGGTTGCGCAGGAACAGCGGGGCGCCGAGCAAGTCTTCGAGTGCGGCGATGGCCTGCGACAGCGGCGGCTGGGTCATGTGCAGGCGCGTGGCGGCGCGGCCGAAATGCAGCTCTTCGGCGACGGTGACGAAATAGCGCAGCTGACGCAATTCGAGATTCATTGATACGTATTTCTATGTCTTTTGGCTTCGGTGATACCCGTAGAATATCACGGCGAAAGACATCATCTTGAATCGGGCGCTGACCCGGTTTGATGTTTATTTACGTTTGTCGAAGCTCTGCTTGACGCGTTCCTTGCGGCGTTTTTCGTCCACAGCGTGCGCCTTCTTCTTGTCCAGCCCGAGCATCTTCTCGATGAACTCGAACCACATGAAGGCGAGCGCCATCAAGCCGACGATCCACCACCAGGACAAGGCGGCAAACTTCCAGACTTCAAAAAAACGCAGTACGACCAGTAGGGCGATCAGCAAGATCAGTGGCATGGCAATTCCTTTCAACAGGCATCTTACAATAGTAGTGCTGCGCAGCAATGAAATGCTGCCACTTCGTCAACCATAATGTGTTTCATTCGTTACGGAATATATCGCCGTCACTCTGGGCTGTGAAACACGCTAGAATCTGGCATCTGAGCTGTAGCGCTTCTACTTATGGATGGAGAAAACGGAATGAAACGGTCCCTGATGATGTCGATGGCGATGTCTGCCCTGGCCGCCTTGTCGTGCACCAGCGCATTCGCGCAGGCCGACCTGGCCAAGGCCAAGAACTGCATGTCCTGCCACGCTGTCGCCAACAAGCTGGTCGGCCCGGCTTACAAGGATGTCGCCGCCAAATACGCTGGCCAGAAGGGTGCCGAAGAGAAGCTGGTCCAGAAAGTCATGAAGGGCGGCGCGGGCGTCTGGGGTCCGGTGCCGATGCCGGCCAATCCGCAGGTCAGCGAGGCTGAAGCCCGCAGCCTGGTGAAATGGGTGCTGGCGCAGAAATAACTGCGCAATTCATGGAAGAATAAATAAAAATGCCACTGCATGCAGTGGCATTTTTTTATTCCCAAAACAGAACGCTCAGCGGATCACATCCAGCCTGGTCCGCTTCCCACCCTTATAAGTGAACAGCGTCAGCGCCCCATCCTTGATGTCGCCGCTGGCGTCGAACTGGATGGTACCGGTGACGCCCTCGTACTTGATCGCCTTCAGCACCGGCAGGTATTTGGCCGGGTCGGCCGACTTGGCGGTCTGCATCGCGGTTGCCATCACCATCACCGAATCGTAGACATAGGGCGCGTACAGCTGCACGTCCATGTTGAACTTCTTCTTGTAGCGCGCGCGGAAGTCTTCCAGGACTTTTTCCTGCGGTCCCTTGACGCCACCGGCTTCGGCGCAGAACACGCGGCTTTCGCCGAGGCCGGCGCCGGCCAGGCGGCCCAGCGCGTCGGTGCACATGCCGTCGCCGCCCATGAACAGGGCAGGGATGCCGAGCGCCTTGATCTGCTTGAGCATCGGGCCGGCCACGGAATCCATGCCGCCAAAGAAGATCAGGTCCGGTTTCTTGGCCTTGATCGAGGTCAGGATGGCGGTGTAGTCGGTGGCGGTGGCGCTGGTGAATTCGCGTCCGACCACTTTCACGCCCGGCTTCTTGGCGCCTTTCACGAATTCGTCGGCCACGCCCTGGCCGTAGGTGGTACGGTCGTCGATGACGGCGATGTTCTTGACCTGCAGCGTCTCGATCGCATACTTGCTCAGCGTGCTGCCGAGCTTGGCGTCGCTGGCGACCACGCGGAAGGCGCCCGGAAAATTCTGGCGTGTGTACTTCGGCGACGTGGTGGCCGGCGAAATCTGCACGATGCCGGCGTCGTGGTAGATCTTGGAAGCCGGTATCGAGGTGCCCGAATTCAGGTGGCCGATCACGCCGTTGACGTGCGCGTCGACCAGTTTCTGCGCCACCGCCGTGCCCTGCTTGGGGTCGGCGCCGTCATCCTCGGCGACCAGCTGCAGCGTGACCTTCTGGCCATTGATGGCATAGCCTTTGGCGGCAAGCTCGTCGATCGCCATGCGCGCGGCGTTTTCCATGTCCTTGCCGAGGTGGGCGCTGGGTCCGGAGATCGGCGCCACGTGGCCGATCTTGACGATTTGCTGGGCATAAGCGCTGCCGGCAAACGCCAACGGAATGGCCAAGGCAAGGGGGATGAGTTTGGTCGTGACCTGCATATCTGTCTTCTCCAGGGAATAAGCTGCTTACTGGTCTTGCACGCAACAATGTTTTTGCGCAAGGCAAAGGTACATCAATTTGCTGGCTTCGCAAAGCGTGATAGCAGGAAAGATTGGAGAGGACATGCAAGCGCACCGGGGCAGTGCGGCACCGCCCCGAATGCATGCAAAACCCGGGCGTGAATGCTCAGGCGGGGCGCGATTTGAGGTGGGCCAGTTCTTGCGCGACGGCGCGTGCCACCACTTGTTCGACGGTCTGCTGCAAGCCTTCGCGCAGCTCGGCCGCCAGGCGCGTGGCCACGTGGTCGAGCACCGGTGCCAGGCTGGTGCGGATCTGGTCTTCGAGCGTCAGTTCGACGCGGTCCTGCAGGCGGTCGAGCACGCGCGCGACCAGGCGTTCCTCAAGTGCGTGCCAGGCCCTGTTTTCGAAATCCTCGGCCATCGCGGCGACGGTTTGCGGCGCGGCCGGCACAGGCGCCGCCGGCACAGGCGCGGCCGACACAGGCTCAGCCGGCGCGGGAGCGGGCTCTGCAGCAACTGGCGCCGCAGCGTCCGCGCCAGCTTCCACGGTATCGGCTGGTGGCGCCACCTCGGCCACCACCTCGGTCAGCACCGGAATGCTCTCGTCGTAGGCAGGCTGCTGGTTCATGCTTGATTCGCCACGAAATGGGTCAGCGGATAAGACTGGCGCTTGTAGGCGACATAGCGCGCGCGTCCGGCGGCGGCGTCTTCCTCGTCGGTGGAGATGATCTCGAACACACGCGCGAACTGGTCGAAGCCGGTTGGGGTGCGGCGCGTCAGGTTGACCAGCATGTCGCGGTGCGGCAGGTCGGCGCCTTCATCAAAGGTGACGATGACCGGGGTTTCCGGCGCCAGCGGGTCGCCGGCCATCACGTGCGGGATGAAATCGGTGCCGGACAGGGTCCACAGCGCGTCGTTCAGTTCGGCGGCCTGGGCCGGGCTGTCGGCCAGCAGCACGACCTTGCCGCGCGCGGCATAGGCCTTGCGCGCCAGCCGGCATGCATAGCCGAGCTTATCGGGAATATTGGTATGGAAATCGATCCGGGTCATACGTCGGCGTGGGTTGGACTCAGGGCGTGGGCGGCGTGTTGCCGGAAGGGTAAGACTGCCTGATGCGCGGCTGCTGTTCGGCCGCCTGCACTGCGGCTGCGTCGGGCGGCATTTTGATCTGGCCACGGACGGGCGGCGTCGGCGACGCCGGCTGGCTGCCCGCGGCCGGTGCCGGCGGCGCGAACTGGTAAGCCGGCGGCAGCATCTTCCGAGTCGGGTAGGCGGCCGAACTCAAGGCTTCCTGCCAGGCCGCGGCCTGGAAACCGGCGATCTTGCGGCTGCCGACCAGCAGCAGCGGCAGCTCGCTCTTGCCGCCGCTGGCGCGTTCCAGCTGCTGCTGGTCTTCGCCGCTGTCGACGGTGCGTTCGGAAAACGGGATGCCGCGTGCTCGCAGCAGGGCGCGGCCCTGGTCGCAGCCGTCGCAGCGCGCCGTGGTGTACAGCACGACCGGCGCCGCCTGCACGGCGCGCGCCAGTTCGTAGGGCAGGGCGGCTGGTCCCGATGCCGGAGATGCCTGCGCATCGGTCTTGAGCAACTGCGCCTGGCCGCGCGGCGGCGGCGTGTCGCTGTAATGGACGGTGCCCTGCGCATCCTTCCATTTATAGACCCGGGCACTGGCGAGACCGGCGAACGCCAGCAGGCACAGGCCCAGCGCAGCCGTCATCGACCGCCGCTGACCGGATTGCCCGCCATGTGTTCGCTTCATCTCGCCTCCATCGTACCGAAGATCAGGCCTGCATCCCGCTGTGGCGCAGCAGCGCATCGATTTGCGGTTCGCGGCCGCGGAAGGCCTTGAACGATTCGAGCGCCGGGCGCGAGCCGCCCACCGACAGGATCTCCTGGTGGAAGCGCTTGCCGGTCTGGTCCAGCAGTTCGCCACCGCCGGCCTCGGCCGCCTCTTCGAAGGCGGCATATGCATCGGCCGACAGCACTTCCGCCCACTTGTAACTATAGTACCCCGCCGCATAGCCGCCGGCAAAGATATGGCCGAAGGAGTGCTGGAAGCGGTTGAACGACGGCGGCACCATCACCGAGAACTTGCTGCGCACGTCGTCGACCAGCGCCTGTACGGTCTGCTGGCTGGTGGGGTCGAAGTCGTAGTGCAGATGCATGTCGATCAGCGAGAACTCGACCTGGCGCAGCGTCTGCATGCCGGACTGGAAGTTCTTCGCGGCCAGCATCTTGTCGTAGAGCGCGCGCGGCAGCGGTTCGCCGGTCTTCACGTGGGCCGTCATGTCTTGCAGGACATCCCATTCCCAGCAGAAGTTTTCCATGAACTGGGACGGCAATTCCACGGCATCCCATTCCACGCCCGAGATGCCGGAGACCGACAATTCGTCGACTTCGGTCAGCATGTGATGCAGGCCGTGGCCGAATTCGTGGAACAGCGTGGTCACTTCGTCGTGGGTGAACAGCGACGGCTGCAGCTTGCCGTCCTGCATGGCCGGCGGCGTGAAGTTGCAGGTGAGGTAGGCGATCGGGGTCTGCACGATACCGCCCGTGGTGAGCTTGCGGCCGCGGGCGTCGTCCATCCACGCGCCCTGGCCCTTGCCCCGACGCGCGTACACATCCAGATAGAACTGGCCGATCAGTTTGCCCTGGCGCTCGATGCGATAGAAACGCACGTCCGGATGCCACACCGGCGCCTGGTCCGGCGCAATGCTCACGCCGAACAGGCGCGAAATCACGCCGAACAAGCCGGCGATGACCTTGTGTTCGGGGAAGTACTGCTTCACTTCCTGGGCCGAGAAGGCATAGCGCTGTTCGCGCAGCTTTTCCGACGCATAGGCCACGTCCCAGGCTTGCATGTCCTCGATACCGAGTTCGTCTTTTGCAAACGCGCGCAGCTCTTCCAGGTCTTTTTCCGCATACGGACGGGCGCGGCGCGCCAGGTCTTCCAGGAACTCGATCACGTGTTCCGGGCTCTCGGCCATTTTCGGTTCCAGCGAGACGTGGGCGAAGCTGCGGAAATCGAGCAGCTTGGCTTCTTCGTCGCGCAGCTTCAGGAGCTGGGCGATGTTGTTCGTGTTATCCCATTTCTCGGCTTCCGAGAACACCACGCCCATTTCGGACGCCTTGGTGGCGTTGGCGCGGTAGATCTGCTCGCGCAGTTCGCGCTTGTCGGCGAATTGCAGGATCGGGAAATAGGAGGGGACATGCAGGCTGAATTGCCAGCCGGTCTTGCCATCGCGTTCGGCCGCGGCGCGGGCCGCATCTTTCGCGTCGTCCGGCAAACCGGCCAGGTCGGCTTCATTCTCGACCAGCAATTTGAAATCGTTGGTTGCGTCCAGTACGTTTTCCGAAAAGCGGGTCGACAAGGCGGCCTGCTGTTCCTGGATTTCGGCGAAACGCTCTTTCTGCTTTTCCGGCAGTTCGGCGCCGCCCAGGCGGAAATCGCGCAGCGCGTTTTCGACGATGCGCTTGCGCGCCGGGGTCAGTCCCGTGAATTCCGGGCTGGCGTGCAGTGCCTTGTATTTGGCGAACAGCGCTTCGTTCTGGCCCAGTTCCGTAAAGAACTCGGTCACCTTCGGCTGGTTTTCGTTGTAGGCCGCGCGCAGTGCCGGCGAGTCCATCACGTGGTTCAGGTGGTTGACCACGCCCCAGGCACGGCCGAACTGCTCGGTCGCTTCCTCGAGCGGCACCACGAAGTTGTCCCAGGTGACGGTATCGAGTGGCGCTTCCAGCTGCGTCACCACCTCGCGCGCATGGGCGATCAGGTGCTCGATCGCCGGCGTGACGTGTTCTGGGCGGATCAGGTCGAAACGGGGCAGGCCAGAAAAATCCAGCAGGGGATTGGTGCTAATGTCGGTCGTCATTTCCTTGATTCCTTCATGTTCGTTATCAGCGCCATCTTAACCGGGCCAGCCGTTTCGGGCTTTATGCCTTGTGCTCGGCCATGCGCTCGGCTGCTTCCAGCGTGTTCATCAGCAGCATCGTGATCGTCATCGGTCCCACGCCACCCGGCACCGGGGTGATGTGGGAGGCGACTTCCTTGACGCTGTCGAAGTCGACGTCGCCGCACAGCTTGCCTTCGTCGTCGCGGTTGATGCCGACGTCGATCACGATCGCGCCCGGTTTGACCATATCTCCCGTTAACGTATTCCGGCGGCCGACGGCGGCCACGACGATGTCGGCCTGGCGCGTGTGGTAGCCCAGGTCAGCGGTTCCGCTATGGCATATGGTCACGGTGGCATTCGCTTGCAAGAGCAACAAGGCCATCGGTTTGCCGACCGTGTTGCTGCGGCCGATCACGACCGCATGCTTGCCGCGCAAATCGACGCCGGTGGTCTCGATCAGCTTCATGCAGCCGTAGGGGGTGCAGGGACGGAAGCCTTCCAGGCCCGTCATCAGCTCGCCGGCCGACAGCACTGAGTAGCCGTCCACGTCCTTGGTGGTGGCGATCGCTTCGATCACTTTCGACGGGTCGATGTGCTTCGGCAGCGGCATCTGCACCAGGATGCCGTGGATCGCCGGATCGGCGTTCAGCGCGGCGATGCGGTCCAGCAGCGTTTGTTCCGGCAGCTCGGCCTCGTACTTTTCCAGCACGGAGTGAAAGCCGGCGTCCGCGCATGCCTTGACCTTGTTGCGCACGTAGACATGGCTGGCAGGGTCGTCGCCGACGATGATCACGGCCAGGCCCGGCTGCTGGCCGGCGGCGGTGAGGGTGGCGGCGCGGACGGCGATGTCGGCACGCAGTTGCTTAGAAAGTTGGACTCCGTCGATCAGTTGGGCGGGCATGGCTGGGGCTCGTTATCTGGACAAAGATGAAATTATAAGCGCCCACTGGTATCGCGCGCCGTCTCCAGACGTTCATTGTCATATTCATGGATGCGTTCGCAGATGGCCCCAGCGCCTGCGAAACCCAGGATTCATGCGGGTTCCATAGGGAAATTTCGTATTATGAAATTGAATATCGTATTTTGAAAAATGCCCCATCCACTGGTAAAATCGCCAGGCTTAATTAGGGAAGTCTTTTCTGCCACCAAACGTCCAAAGAATCGACCAAGGTCGGGTGGGGCACCAACTCAAGGAGACGTAGTAATGTCAGCTCAACTCGACCAGTTGACGGCCCTGGCCGCCAACGATCCGGACACGCTCGAAACCAAGGAATGGCTCGACGCGCTCGAAGCCGTTATCGAATACGAAGGC
>Ga0265780_10004450_pt1 | contig 18028 bp, 11 predicted proteins | sample P1T30metagenome_FD_192432 | JGI IMG/M metagenome (GOLD analysis project Ga0265780, IMG submission 192432) | Plant litter microbial communities from East Loma Ridge, Irvine, California - P1 T30 | ecosystem: Environmental > Terrestrial > Plant litter > Unclassified | place: USA: California...
TTATCGCCCGCAACGCGCGCGGCCGCGCCGATCTGCTGGCATGCGGCATCGACGGCATGCGCCCGGCGCTGCTGCTCCAGCTGACCGACGGCCCGGATACAGGCCTGGCGCGCCAGGCGCTGCAAGCGCATGCCTACTGGCGCAGCCGCGGCTTTGCCGTCGACCTGCTGGTGCTGTGCGACAGCCGCGCCGTGCGCGAACACGTGATGGGGCTGGCCGTCACGCTGGTCCATCCGGACAGCTTCGATGCCGCCGGTGGCGTGCATGTATTCCTGCGCGAGGATGTGGCGCAGGAAGACCGCATCCTGCTGCGCTCGAGCGCGCGCGTGTTGCTGCTGTCGGGCCGCGGCGACCTCGCCGACCAGCTGCGCCGCGCGGCGCGGCCCGGCGCCGCCTTGCCGCCGCCGTTTGTCGCTGCGCAGATCACCACGCCGTGGACGACGGAGGCCTTGCCAACGGTGCTGCCCGAACGCCTGTTCGACAATGGCATCGGCGGCTTCACGCCGGATGGCCGCGAGTATGAGGTGCGCAGCGGCGCAGCGGTACCGGTGCCGGAGGCGCCGTGGATCAATCTGCTGGCCAACGCCGACTTTGGCTCGGTGCTGTCGGAACGCGGCCATGCGGTGACGTGGTGCGGCGCGCGCGATACGCGCCTGACCGCCGGCAGCGACGACGTCGCGCCGCAGGACGGCGAAGCGTTCTATCTGCGCGACGAGGACAGCGGCGCGTTCTGGTCGCCCACGCCATGGCCGGCGCCGTCGCCGGAAGCCTATGTGACGCGCCACGGTGTCGGCTACACCGTGTTCGAGCACGATACGTCCGGCATCCATTCGACGCTGCGCTGTTTCGTCGCGCCCCATGCGCCGCTCAAGTACAGCGTGCTGCGGCTGCGCAACGACAGCGATGCGCCGCGTCGCCTGAGCGTGACGGGCTTCGTGGCGTGGCAGCTCGACACGGTCGACGCCACACCCGGCCTGCAGATCGTCACCGGCGTCGACCTGGCCAGCGGCGCGCTGTTCGCGCGCAATGCGTTCAGCGACGCCTTCCGCGACAAGGTAGGGTTCTTCCACGTCGACGCCGAAGACGTCGCCACGACGTGCGACCGCGCTGAATTCATCGGCCGCGAGAAGCGTATCGCGCAGCCGGCAGCGCTGGGTCGCAGCAGCCTGTCCGGCGCCAGCGGTGCCGGGTTCGATCCGTGCGCGGCCTTGCAGGTGCCGGTCACGCTGGCGCCAGGCGAAGAGCGCGAACTGGTGTTCGTGCTGGGCGTGGCCGGTCCCGGCACGCTTGATGCCAGCCGCGAAGTGCAACTGCACGGTGGCGCGCGCGCAGCCGACGCGGCGTGGGAACGCCTGCGCGACTGGTGGGACACCACGTTGGGCGCGGTCGAACTGCGCTCGCCCGATGCGTCGCTCGATTTGCGCGTGAACACCTGGCTGCCGTACCAGGCCATCAGCGCGGCGTGGGGCGAGCGCTGTCCCGCCACGCGCCTGCAGTCGCTGCTCGCCAGCGCGCATGCCCGGCCTGAATTACTGCGCGCCGCATTGCTGCGCGCAGCGCGCGAGTTCGCCACGGCGCAGTCCACGATGCCATCGCCGGCGGTCGACGATTTCCTGTGGCTGCCGTACGCATTGACACACTACCTCGCCATTACTGACGACCAGGCGCTGTTGCCCGTGCTGCCGTTCGGCGCCGTCCCTGGCGAGGCGACGCGCCTGGCCGCCGGGGACGATCTGTACCAGCACTGCGTGCATGGCTTGCGCGGCTGCCTGCGCTTCGGCAAGCGCGGCCTGCCGCTGGCTGCGGCGCGCCTGCACGACGATGACGGGACCGGCCGTGTCGAGAGCGTGCGCACGGGCTTCTTCATGGCGACCGTGCTGCAACGCTTCGCCGACGTGGCCGACCGGCGCGGCGACTTCGGTTTCGCCACCACCTGCCGCGGCGCCGCGCTGGCGCTCAAAGCGCAGTGCGAAGAACACGGCTGGGACGGCGAGTGGTACCGCTGGACGTGGCTCGATAGCAGCAATGCGCTCGGCTCGATCGCCAACGCCGCTTGCCGCGTCGAGCTGTCGACGCAGGGCTGGGCAGTGCAGGCCGATGCCGACCAGGGCCCGGCCGCGCTGCGCGCCGCCGCCCAGCGCCTGGTGGACGAGGCGCACGGCGTCACGCTGCTGTGCGATCCGGCGGTCGATGGGCACTGGAGCGAGCGCGTCGTCGCCAGTCCGGGCCAGGACCACGGCGCGGTCGCACTGGCGGCGACGGGCTTCGCGCGACTGGGCGACGCCGGCCGCGCATGGCAACTGGCCGGCATGCTCGATCCGCTCGCGCCAGTCCGCGCGGTGGACAGCGCGGCGCCGCCATACTTCCTCAGCGGCGGCGTGCGCATGGTCGCGCCGCATATCGGGCGCGCCATCGGCGGCGTGCACACCGCATCGGCCGGGGCCACCTGGCTGCTCGCGCTCGAAGCGCTGCTGGGTATGGAGCGCAACGGCGCGCGCCTGCACCTGACGCCGCATCTGGCGCCGGGCTGGGATGGCTTCAGTCTGCGCTACCGTTATCACAGCGCGATCTACGAGATCACGGTGCGCGCGGGCGACGGGCTGGAAGGCTTGCTGCTCGATGGCCAGCCGTGCCCTGACTGGACGTTCGAGATGCAGGACGACCGGCGCGATCACCGGGTGGAGTTGTGGATTGCGGGGACGCCGGCCGGCGCCTAGTACGGCCGGTCAGAGATCCGCAATCAGCTCGTGCAGCATCGCCACCAGCGCCTGCGCCGCGGGCGAGAATGGCTTGTCTCTCGATCGCACCAGGCCGATCGAGCGGCGGATCGCCGGCTCGATCAAGGGCCGGATCACCAGCCGGTCATTGTCGATGACGGCGGCGGCCATCGCTGGCAGGGCGGCCACGCCGAGTTCTTGGACCACCATCGCGCCGATGGTCGCCAGGTGGTCGACCTCGTAGGTCGGATGAAATGCGATGTTGTTCTGGATCGCCGCCGCATCCACATACTGCCGCACGCTGGTCGGACGCGTCATCGAGATGTGCGCGCACTGCAGCGTATCGGCAAAGCGAATGGGCGCCGGGTCTTGCCCCAGAGGGTGCGTGACCGCCGCCAGCAGGACAAAGCTGTCGGTGGTCAGCGGCGTGTAAATCAAATCAGCGTGGGCGGGATTGGCAGCGGTCAGCGCAATGTCCACCTGGCCTTGCCGCACCAGGTCGAACGCGGATTCCGACAGCGTATCGATCAGCTTGAGCGCAATCTCGGGATAGCGCCGGCCGAATACGCGAAACAGCTGCGGCACGATACCCGCCGCCAGCGAGGGCAGGGCGGCGACGGCCACGGTGCCGCGCCGCAGCGCGGTTACGTCGTGCACGGCGTCGACCGTGCGCGCCCAGTTAGCCAGCAGCTCGTCGGCATGCAGCGCCAGCACACTGCCCGCCGCAGTCAAGGCCACCGCCCGGGTGGTGCGCTCGAACAGGCGCGCACCGATCGTTTCTTCCAGGCGTGCCACGAGCGCCGACAACGCCGACTGCGACAGGTGCATCTGCTGCGCGGCCTGGCTGAAACTCAGTGTGCGGGCAACGGCCAAGAACACCCGCAGGTCACGGGTCGATATATTTATTTCCATTCCAGATAAGTTTATCTGAAATATGCGATTCACAGATAAGCGGTGACGGACGACACTGGATCAATCTTGAACTACACCCCGGCGTATTGACGATGAGCAAATCAACCACCGATTTACACGATTTCCCCAAGCCGTCCCGTGCCCACGCACTGGTGGTGGGCGGCGGCACCATGGGCGCCGATGTGGCGCTCGTGCTGGCACGTGCCGGCTGCCGCACCGAGGTGCTGGAGCCCGATCGGGCGCGCCGCGACGGGCTCGCTGACTATTTCAGCACCGGGCTGGCCCGCTTGGCAGCGGCCAGCCAGCGTGACCGCCTGTCCGCATGTGCGGCGCTGGACGAGGTCGACTGGTCGTCGATCGACCTGGTGGTCGAGTGCATTCCGGAGAAACTTGCGCTCAAGCAGGCGCTGTTCGCCGAGCTGGCGCTGCGCGCCAGAGCGGGCGCGCTCTTGTGCAGCAACAGTTCGAGCTTCCCGATCTCGGCAATTGCAGACGGCCTGGCTACGAGCGCACGCATGATCGGCCTGCATTTCTTCATGCCGGCCCACCTGGTGCCACTGGTCGAAGTGGTGCTGGGCGAGCGCTCGGATCCAGTCTGCGCCGACCGGCTGATGGACTTCATGCGCGGCTGCGGCATGAAGCCGGTGTTGGTGCGCAAGGATCTGCCGGGCTTTCTGGCCAACCGCCTCCAGCATGCGCTGGCGCGCGAAGCGTTTGCCCTGATCGACGCCGGCATCGCCAGTCCCGAAGACGTCGACACCGCCGTGCGCTTCGGCTTCGGTTTCCGCTTCCTGGCGGCCGGGCCGGTCTTGCAGCGCGATCATGCGGGCATCGACGTGCACAGCGCCGCCGCGGCCACGATGTATCCGTCGCTGGCCGCCAATACCGTGCCGGCGCGCTGCCTGGCCGAACGCGCCGCCGGCGGCAAACTGGGCATGAAGACGGGTGAAGGATTTTTTCAGTGGACGCCGGCGAGCATTGCGGCCGAGCGCAAGCGCTATGACGACCTGCTGCTGGCCGGCTTGCGGCTGCTCGCGCCAGAACTGCCGTCGATCGAGGCTGACGACGCCGCGCCCGGGACGGCGCCATGAACATGCTCGATTCGTCCCCCATCATCATCACGGCCGCGCCCAACGGCGCCTACAAGACCCATGCCCAGCACGCGACGGTGCCGCTCACGGCGCCGGCGCTGGCCGCGACCGCGCGCGCCTGTCTCGATGCCGGCGCCGCCATGCTGCACATGCACGTGCGCACGCCCGATGGCGCGCACAGCCTGGATGCGGCAGCCTATCTGGAGGCGACGGCGGCAGTGCGCAGGGCGGTCGGCCAGGAACTGGTGATCCAGATTACGACTGAAGCGGCCGGGGTATATGCGCCGCCGGCGCAGATGGCCGTGGTGCGCGTGGTGCGGCCCGAAGCGGTGTCGGTGGCGCTGCGCGAGTTGCACACGCCCGAGGTCGACGAACGCACGCTGGGCGGCTTTTTCGCCTGGCTGCTCGATGCCGACATCATGACGCAGGTGATCCTGTACGACGAGGCCGACCTCGCGCTGTGGCAGACCTTGCGGGCACGAGACGTGATTCCGGACGGGCCTTGGTTCCTGTTGTTCGTGCTTGGCCGTTATACGGCGGGCCAGACCTCGTCGCCCACCGACCTGCTGCCATTCCTGCAGGCGCACGACAACGCGTATCCGTGGGCGATGTGCGCGTTCGGTGCGCAGGAGCATGCTTGCGCCGCCGCCGCGGCGGCGCTGGGTGGCCATGCCCGGGTCGGCTTCGAGAACAACCTGTTGCTCAAGGATGGCACTCTGGCCCCGGATAATGCGGCGCTGGTGCGCCAGGCCGCGGAGGCGGCCCGCGTGATCGGGCGGCCCCTGGCGACGGCGGACCAGATCCGCGCCAGGTTCGGGCGCGCCTGAAGTCAGGCGCGCCGCCGGTGGTCAGCCCGGCTTGATCTTGCCGTCGATGATCACCTTCTTCCATTTCACGCTTTCCGCGCGCAGTGCCAGCGTGGCTTCTTCGGGCGTGGTGAACATCGCGATCGCACCCTGCGCCAGCAAGGCGCGCTGCACTTCCGGATCGCCCAGGATCTTCTTGAGCGCAGCATTCAGCCTGGCGATGATGGGCGCCGGCGTATTGGCAGGGGCGGCAACCCCGAACATCGACGTCACCTCAAAGCCCTTGAGCCCCGCCTCGGTGGCCGTCGGCACGTTGGGCAGCGTCGCCACGTGGTCGGCCGACGCCACGGCCAGCGCGCGCAGCTTGCCTGCCTTGATGTGCCCCTGTGCCGCCGGTGCGGTTTCGATCATCACATCGACCTGGCCGCCAATCAGGTCGCTCATGGCCGGGCCGCTGCCCTTGTAGGGCACGTGCAGCATCGTCACGCCCGCCGCGCGCTGGAACACTTCACCGGCCAGGTGCTGGGGCGAACCGTTGCCGGCGGATGCAAAGCTCAGGCTGCCCGGCTTCGACTTTGCCAGCGCGATCAATTCGCCGAGCGTGTTGGCCTTGATCTTCGGATTGACCGTGAATACCAGCGGCACGCGGCCGACGATCGCGATCGGCACGAAGCTCTTTTCCATATCGAACTTGGCGATCTTCGGGTTGAGCGCCGCGCTGATGGCGTGGCTGGTCATGGCGCCCATCAGCAGCGTGTACCCGTCCGGATCGGCCGTCGCCACCGCGGCCGCGCCGAGGTTGCCGGCTGCGCCGGCCCGGTTGTCGATGATGACCTGCTGGCCCATTTCGGCCGTGAGCTTCTGCGCCAGCACGCGGCCGATGACATCGGTCGCCCCGCCCGGCGGGTAGGGCACGACCATCTTGATGTACTTGGTGGGGTAGGCCTGTGCCATGGCCGCGCCGGACATCGTCATGAGTGCTGCAATGACGGCGCCGGCCAGCCAGCGCCGCCGGCCCATTGGTGGGACTGTCCTGGAATAATTATGCATTGCTTGTCTCCGTTGGTTTTATCGAGATGCTGTTTGACGACTGTTCAAAAAACGAGTCTGGTGGTGTAGCTCCTTCAGTGCGTGCGCCGGTGCTGGATCGGATTTATTCCGGCGCCTTGCCGGTGCTGCGTGGTGCGCGCAGGAAGTCAAAGTCGACGCCCTGGTCGGCCTGCGTTACCGTCTGCAGGAACAGTTTGCGGTAGCCGCGCTCCGCGGTGGGCCCCACCACGGGGCGCTCGAGGGCGCGGCGGGCCAGTTCCTCGTCGGACACCAGCAGGCTGATCTCGCGCCGCGCGACACTGAGCCGGATGCGGTCGCCGTTCTGCACATGGGCCAGCGGACCGCCGATGGCCGCTTCGGGCGTCACGTGCAGCACGATGGTGCCGAACGCGGTGCCGCTCATGCGGCCATCCGAGACGCGCACGATGTCCTTAACGCCGGCGCGCGCCAGCTTCTTCGGGATCGGGATGTAACCCGCTTCCGGCATGCCGGGTGCGCCTTTCGGGCCGATGTTCTTCAAGACGAGGATGTCGTCGGCCGTCACCTCGAGGTCGTCGCGGTCGATCCGGTTGGCCATGTCCTCGCTGTTTTCAAAGACCACCGCGCGGCCTTCATGCTCCATCAGTTGCGGGTGCGCGGCCGACTGCTTGATGATCGCCCCGCCCGGCGCCAGGTTGCCGCGCAAGACGGCGATGCCGCCCTGCGGATAGATCGGATTGTCGAAGGTGCGCACCACGTCCTGCTTGAACGGTTTGCCGGAACGCTCGATTTCTTCGCCGAGCGTGCGGCCGGTGACGGTCAGGGCCTCGAGCCGCAGCAGGGGTTTGAGCTCGCGCAGCAGCGTGGCCATGCCGCCGGCGGCGTGGAAGTCTTCCATGTAGTGGTCTCCCGACGGTTTCAGGTCGAGCAGTACGGGCGTGTCGCGCCCCATCCGGTCCAGACCCGCCAGGTCGATGTCGACGCCCATGCGCCCGGCAATGGCCGTCAGGTGGATGATGCCGTTGGTCGAGCCGCCGATGGCAAGCAGCACGCGCATCGCGTTTTCGAACGCGGCAGGCGTCAGGATCTTGTCGATCGTCAGGCCGGACAGCGCCATGCGCACGGCTTCGGCGCCGGTCTCCTCGGCCACGCGGATCCGATCCGACGTCACGGCCGGGGGCGAGGCGCCACCCGGCACCGTCATGCCGAGCGCTTCGGCGATGCACGCCATTGTGCTGGCCGTGCCCATCACCGAGCAGGTGCCCACGCTGGCCACGAGCTGGTTATTGACCTCGGCGATTTCTTCGCTGTCGACTTCATCGGCGCGGAACTTGCCCCAGTAGCGGCGGCAATCGGTACAGGCGCCGACGCGCTCGCCCCGATGCGAGCCGGTGAGCATCGAGCCGGTGATCAGCTGAATGGCCGGGATGCCGGCCGACGCGGCGCCCATCAACTGCGCCGGCACGGTCTTGTCGCAACCGCCGATCAGCACCACGGCGTCCATCGGTTGGGCGCGCACCATTTCTTCGGTGTCCATTGACATCAGGTTGCGCAGGTACATGCTCGTCGGCGTCGAGAAGCTCTCGTGGATCGAGATGGTCGGGAAGTCGACCGGCAAGCCGCCGGCAAGCATCACGCCGCGCTTGACCGCTTCGATCAGCTGCGGGGCATTGCCGTGGCACGGGTTGTAGCCGCTGCCGGTATTGGCGATGCCGATGACAGGGCGATCGAGCGCGTTGTCGGTAAAGCCGGCGCCCTTGATGAACGCCTTGCGCAAAAATAGCGAGAAGCCCTTGTCGCCATAGTCGGCGAGTCCTTTTTTCATGCCGCCTGGTATGTCGTTGTTCTGGTCACTCATCGTGTGTCTCCGTATGCAAGAGCAACCATTGTGTTTTATCAAAGAAGAAAATACAATTTGGCATTGCTTTATTCAGAACGAACTAACTGTTTGGTCCGACATGGAACTTCGCTATCTGCAGACCTTCGTGGCAACCGTCGAGTACGGGTCGATCGCCGAGGCAGCGCGGCGTCTCGACCTGACGGCGCCTGCGGTGGCTGCGCGCCTGCAGGCGTTGGAAGATGAAATCGGGACCCCGCTGGTGCAGCGCATTGGCCGCGCGGTCAAGCCCACCAATGCGGGACTGAATATCCTGGCGAGCGCCCGCGCCATGCTGCGGATCGAACGCGACTTGCATGCGATTGCATCTGACGACGCGCTGCCGGGCGAACTGACGATCGGCACCTTCGTGTCGGCCCTGACCACCATGCTGCCGCCGGTGCTCAAGCGCATGTACGCCGAGCATCCCGACCTGTCGGTGTCGGTCGTGTCGAATTCGTCCACCGAGTTGTGCCGGCTGGTGGCCAGCGGCGAACTAGATGCGGCGATTGTCGTCGAGCCGCAATTCACCCTGCCGAAGACCTGCGCCTGGATGCCGCTGATGGACGAGCCGCTGGTGGTGGTGGCCCCAACGGCCGATCTGCATCGCGACGCGCACGAGTTGCTGCGCAACGAGCGCTTCATCCGGTATGACCGCTCGGTGTGGGGCGGCCAGCTGGCCGACCGCTACCTGCGCGATCACGGCATCACGCCGTATCAGCGCCTCGAGATCAACGGGCTCATGTCTATCGCCGTGATGGTGGACCAGGGATTGGGGGTCTCCTTGCTGCCCGATTGGTCGGCATTGTGGTCGGGCGGCCTGGCCATCGGTCGCGTGCCGCTGCCCGGACCGGCGCCGGTGCGGCGTATCGGGATTGTCTGGGCCGCGCACAGCCCGCGTGTGGCGCTGACCGAGCAGTTCTTGAAACACGCGGCAGCGATATTGCACGAATAGGACGCATTGCTAGCCGCAGCGCGACGGGATGGCCCGGATCGATCGCTTCCCGGCCATTCAGCGCTGTTGCGTCTTACTCAGTACGAACCGGTAGCGATCGCCGTGCGCCAAAAAGCTGACCCGGTCGTCCCACCCAGCCGCCTTGACCTCAAGGGCGAAGTCGGCGAGCGGCGACTTGAATACATCGTAATCGTTGTAGTGGATGGGAATGGCATGGCGCGGCTGCACGATCTGCAGCAGTTGTACGCCGTCCTGCGCGTCCATCGTCACCTTGAACACCCCCAGGATGCGGGTGCCGCCGAGATGCAGCAACGCCAGGTCGATGCCGGGGAAGCGCTGCGGTATCGTCTTCAGGTCGTCGTAGACCAGGGTATCGCCGGTGACGTACATGCGGTAGTCCGGCTGTGCGGGATCGCTGCCGAAGTCAAACACCGTACCCATGACGCTGGGCAGCAGGGCTTGCGCACCCAGCTTGCCATGCCTGCCTGGCGCCGCGGTAATCCGCACGCGGGTGGCGCCTTTTTCGACGTCGAGCCGGTCCCAGTGCGACAGGCCGATGGTGCGCACGAAGCCCAGGCGCTTGAGGGCCTTGGCCGCACCTGGCGTCGTGACAATCGGGAGATTCTTGTCGAGCTGTTGCTGCACCCGCTTGTCGAAATGGTCTTCATGCATGTGCGACAGCACCACCAGGTCGATGGGCGGCAAATCCTCGAGCGCGATCGCGGGATTGGTAAGCCGTTCGGACGTCAATCCATACCCAAGGTGAACGTGCTCGCCCTTGTGCAGGAAATTCGGATCGGTCAGGATGGTCAAGCCCTGATAGCGAATCAGCACCGTCGCCGTCCCGATGAACTGGACCCCGTCCTCGTCGGCGGCCGGCGCCGTGGTTGCGGCCGGGAGCTTCAGCGAGAAGCTTGCGCCGGTTGCCTGCTGCGCCTGGGCAGGCGCAACATCGCCCATCGCAATTGCCATCGCCAGCAACAGGATCGCCAGAAAATTCGCACGGGTCGGACAACGTATCGTCAATGCCTTCTTTCACAAGGCTACGTTCATCAATGTTAGTGGCACGCTAGCACGATGGACGCCGCTGCGACGCACGGTTCGCAGTCTCAACCCGTGACCATCACCTGTCCCTGCAGCGCACGCACATCATCCAACCCCGGCGCATGCGCCCCCGCCACCCGGCACGCCGCGCTGCCGGCCGCCACCGCAAACGCCAGATGCGCATCCATGCCCGCATCAGGCGACTGCTGCAACGAATAGATCAGTCCCGCCATCCCCGCATCGCCCGCACCCACCGTATCGATGACGTCAATCGCCGGCGCCTTGGCATGCCACGCCTGGGCACCGCGATACAGCGATGCCCCGCCCGCGCCGCGGGTAAGCAAGACCAGCGCCGCCGGGTTGAGTGCGCGCAGGCGTCCCAGTGAGCCAAGCGTGTCGTGGCTGCGAAACAGCGCGCGCAGGTCTTCGTCGGACACCTTGATCACGTCGGCCAGTTCGCTCATGCGCTGCAATGTGGCGTCGTACGCGGGTCCCATCAGGTTGCGCCAGTTCGGGTCGTAGCTGATGCGCAGGCCGTGCGCTTTCGCCTGTTCGGCCAGGGCGATCAGTGTGAGGTCGAGCGGGCCGCGCGCCAGGCTGATGCCGCCGAAGTGCATCCATTGCGCCTCTTGCGGCCAGATGGGCGGCATCTTCTTTGGATCGAAATACAGGTCGGCCGCATTGTCGCCGATGAAGAAGTATTGCGGCGGTGTGCTGGCCGGGACGATCGCCAGCAGCGGCGACTTGTCGACCCGCTGCAGGTAGCGCAGGTCCAGCCCTGCCGCATCGCTGGCGCGCCACAGCGCGTCGCCAAACACGCAGCGGCTGATGGCGCCGGCGAATCCGCTGGCGGCGCCCAGCGCGGCCAGCGCGCGCGCCACGTTCCAGGTCGAGCCGCCCACGTGGCTGCGCCACAAGTCGCCGTCCTGGCGCAGCAGATCGGTCAGCGCCTCGCCGGCGCACACGATGGTCGCGTGCTCAGTCATGGCGCGTCGCCAGTGCCGGGATGATGTCATAGCAGGCGCCCATGGTGTGGTAATCGACCTTGCCGGCGGGGCTTTTCTCGTCCGAGTATTTGCTGTTATCGGCGCGCAGGATGCGGTACCAGCCACCGTGTTCGTGGTCGACGAAATGCTCCCAGCTATACGCCCACAGGCGCTCGTAGTCGTTCCAGTACTGGGATTCGCCCGTGCGCGCGCCCAGCATGGCGCTGGCGGCCAGCGTCTCGGCCTGCACCCAGAAGTATTTGTCGGCATCGCATACCGTGCCGTCGGGCGCGAAGCCGTAGTGCAGGCCGCCGTGCTCGTGATCGGTGGCATGGCGCATGGCGCTGGCGTACAGGTCGCGCGCGGTCGGCAGCAGCCAGACCGGGTCGCGCGTGAGGTGCTCGGCATGCACTTCCAGCTGCAGCAGCAGCTTGCTCCATTCGGTGAAGTGGCCCGGCTGGTAGCCCCACGGGCGGAACAGATTGGCCTTGTCGTCCAGGTTGTATTCCCAGTGGGGCGTCCAGTCCGGGCGGTAGTGTTCCCAGATCTTGCTGTTGGCGCGCGCGGCCTGGCGCTGGGTAATGTTCCAGGCCAGCAGTTCGGCGCGGTGCAGGAACGGCGTGTGGCCGGTGGCGCGCCAGGCCGCCAGCATCGCTTCGCACGCGTGCATATTGGCATTCTGGCCGCGGTACGGCGCCAGGGTCGACCAGTCGGCGCTGGCCTGGTCGGCGTACAGCCCGTGTTCGGGCTCCCAGAACTGCTGCTCCATCAGCGCGAACGTTTCATGGATCCACACGAGCGCTTCCGGCACACCGGCCATCAGAGCGTGCGAATACGCCAGCAGCACGAAGGCGAGGCCGTAGCAATGGTTGTCGCCGTCGATGACGCGCGCCTGGCCATCCTGCCATTCGAGTTGCCAGGCGTAGCCGCCGGTAGCGGGGTCGCGGTGCACGCGGCGCAAAAAATCCACGCCATGGCGCACCATGCCCTGATAGTCCGGATTGTCGAAGTGGCGATACGCGTTGGCGAAGACGTACACGAAGCGCGTGCTCGAGACCAGGTGGCGCGTCGTCTGGTCGTAGACCGTGCCATCGTCCTTGAAGAAGTGGTAAAAGCCGCCGCTGGCGTCGACGCAGCGCGGGTAGTAGAACGCCATGGTGTCGGCGACATGCCTGGTGAGCGTGTCGGCGGAGAAGAAGTCGGGATGAGTCGGCATGGATTGAAAAAAAGGTGCAAAAAATTGAGGAGTCGTTCAATCGTCGGTGCTGCTCTCGCGGACCATCAGTTGTACCGTGAGTGTCTGTTCGAGGCCGGACGTGGCGGTCTTGTTCATCAACAGGTCCACGCCCATCCGGCCCAGCAGATCCTTGTCGATATTGATGCTCGAGAGCGGCGGAATCGCGGCGGCGGCGGCGCTGATGTCGTCAAAGCCCACGATCGCGATGTCGTGCGGGATCTTCAGGCCACGCGCCAGGCAGTGGCGCATGGCCATGAGCGCGGCGCTGTCGTTGTAGCAGAACAGCGCGTCGGGCCGTGGCTCGCGTGCGAGCAGGGCGTCGACCGCCGCGTGCAGATTGTCCTGCGTGTCGCCGATGCTGGGCAGCTGGATCTCGAGGTCGGGATCGGCCAGCATGCGCGCCTCGAACAGGGCGCGGCGAAAGCCCCGGTAGCGTTCGAGGATGCTGTGGTGCGATAGCGGGCCGGTGAGCATGGCGATGCGGCGCCGTCCCAGCTTGATCAGGTGGCGCGTGGCGAGGTAGCCGCCCAGCGCGTGGTCGGGATTGACCGAGCGGTAGCCGGGCAGGCGCATGTCGAGCAGCACCAGGGGCTTGCCGGTGTCGCGCAGCGCGGCCACCAGTTCCGGCTCAAAAAAGCCGGCGCACATCAGCGCGTCCGGCTGGTGCAGGCGCACGAGATCGAGCACCGGTTCGGCCGGGCCGACGATGACGAACGACAGCGCGATGCCGCGCTTGCGGCAGGCATCCTCGGCGCCGTGCAGCACCGGCAGATAGAACGGGCTGGCCGACTGCGTGTTGTGCTGGCGGTGCAGCAGAAACGCGACGCGGCGGATGTCGCCCTGGCGCAGATTGCCGAAGTCGTAGCCGAGCTCGCGCGCGGTCGCGCAGATGCGCGTGCGCGTCTTGTCGGTCAGGCCGTCCTGGTTCTTCAGCGCGCGCGACACCGTGCCGATCGAGTAGCCGGTTGCGCGGGCGATGTCGCGGATGGTAACGGCCATGCCTATCGCCCGGGGCGCTGCGGGTCGCGCGAGAACGAATACGGCGCGTCATCCGGCTTCGTGCCGCGGGCCTTGTTTGGCTGGGTCGACATGCGGAAGTCGAGCGTGGTGCCTTTGGTCAGTTCGTCGTGCCCGAGCCAGTTGCGCTCGATCGCGCGTTTGCCGACACTGAGCTTGTCGACATAGCGGCCGTCGCCGGCCGCATTGATCGTGATGCGTTTGCCGTTTTCCAGTTCGACCGTCGCTTTTTTAAACAGCGGCGTACCGACCACGTACTGGTTCACGCCGGGTGTGACGGGATAAAAGCCGAGCGCCGAGAACACATACCAGGCCGAGGTCTGGCCATTGTCTTCGTCGCCGCAATAGCCGTCGGGCGTTGGCGCGTACATGCGGTCCATTGTTTCTCGCAGCCAGTACTGGGCCTTCCACGGCGCGCCCGCGTAGTTGTACAGGTAGATCATGTGCTGGATCGGCTGGTTGCCGTGCGCGTACTGGCCCATGTTCGCGATCTGCATTTCGCGGATCTCGTGGATCACCGACTTGTAATAGCTTTCGTCGTAGATCGGCGGCAGGTCGAACACGGTATCGAGCTTCTTCACGAACGCGTCGCGCCCGCCCATCAGGTCGACCAGGCCCGCCACGTCGTGGAACACCGACCACGAGTAATGCCAGCTATTCCCTTCGGTGAAGGCGTCGCCCCATTTGAACGGGTTGAACGGCGTCTGGAAGCTGCCGTCGCGGTTCTTCCCGCGCATCAGGCCCGACTCGGGATCGAACAGCTTCTTGTAGTTCATGCTGCGCTGGGCGTAGATGTCGATCTCGCTTGCGGGCTTGCCCAGTGCACGGCCCAGCTGGTAGATGGTGAAGTCATCGTAGGCGTATTCGAGCGTGCGCGCGGCGTTTTCGTTGATGCCCACGTCGTACGGCACGTAACCGAGTTCGTTGTAGTACTTCACGCCTGCGCGGCCCACCGCCGTCACCGGCCCTTCGTTGTTGGCGCCGTGCTTCAGGGCCGTCCACAGCGTCTCGATGTCCTGCCCGCGCACGCCCTTGATCCAGGCGTCGGCCACGACCGAGGCCGAGTTATTCCCGATCATGATGTTGGCGTAGCCGGGGCTGGACCACTCGGGCAGCCAGCCGCCTTCCTTGAACGCGTTGACCAGGCCTTCCTGCATCTCGCGGTTGATCGCCGGGTAGACCAGGTTCAGGAACGGGTACAGCGCGCGGAACGTGTCCCAGAAGCCGGTCCCGGCGAACATCCGGCCCGGCAGGACTTCGCCCGTGTAGGGGCTCCAGTGGATCGGCTGGTTGTTCGCGTCGATTTCGTACAGCTTGTTCGGGAACTGCACGGTGCGGTACAGCGACGAATAGAAGGTGCGGGTCTGGTCGACCGTGCCGCCTTCCACCTTGATTTTTCCGAGCACCGCATTCCACGCCGTCTTCGCTTTCGCGCGCGTGGCGTCGAAATCATCCTGGCCCAGTTCGCGCCGCAGGTTCAGCTCCGCCTGGTCAAAACTGATGAACGACGAGGCCACGCGCATGTGCACCTTCTGGCCCTTGGTCGTCTTGAAGCCGAGCAGGGCGCCGCTGTGCAGGCCGTCCGTTTCCAGCTGGTTCTCTTGCAGCTTGTCGCCCTGCCAGGTGTCGGTGGACGTGAACGGCTGGTCGAACTCGATCACGAAATAATTGCGGAAGTTCTTCGGCAGCGGGCCGCGCGCGTAGCGGGTGCTGTAGCCGATCACGCGCCGCTGGCCAGGCAGGATCTTGACGTACGAACCCTTGTCGAAGGCGTCGACGACGATGTAGCTGTCGTCGGACTTCGGGAACGTGAAGCGAAACTGCGCGGCGCGCTCGGTCGGCGTGATCTCGGCCGTCACGTCCGAGTCGGCCAGGTACACGCTGTAGTAATACGGTTTGGCGGTCTCGGACCGGTGCGAGAACCACGATGCGCGCTCGTCCTGATTAAAACGCTTTTTGCCGGTGACCGGCATGACAGTGAACTGGCCGTAGTCGTTCATCCACGGCGACGGCTGGTGCGTCTGCTTGAAGCCGCGGATCTGGTCGGCGTCGTAGGTATAGGCCCAGCCGTTGCCCATCTTGCCGGTCTGCGGCGTCCACAGGTTCATCCCCCATGGCACCGTGATCGCCGGGTAGGTATTCCCGTTCGACAGCTCCATCTTGCTGTCGGTGCCCATCAGCGTGTTGACCCACTCCACCGGGTCGTCGACCTTGTCGACTGTCTGCGCACTGGCGCCAGCCACGACGCAGCTTAATAGAACAACGGTAGCCTGGCGCAGGATCTTCATCGACGGCTCCCGATCAGTACCTGGTTTGCGTGTAAGGGCGCGCGTCCTTGGCCGTACCCCAGTCCTTGTTTGGCGTCGCCTGCATGGTGAACACCAGTTCTCCGCCGGCCGTGATGTCTTCATGGCGCAGGAAGGTGCGCGCGAGCGGCTTGCCATTGAGCGTCACGCGGCCGACGTAGCCGTTGGTGGCGGACAGGTTCTCGGCGCGCACGGTAAAGCGCTTCCCGTTCGGCAGGTTCATGGTGGCCTTGTCGAGGAACGGGCGGCCGATCACGTACTCGTTGCTACCCGGCGCCACCGGATAGAAGCCCAGCGCGGTGAACGCGAACCAGGCCGACATCTGGCCCAGATCGTCGTTGCCTGACAGGCCGTCCGGCTTGTCGCTGTACTGGGTGGCCATGATATGGGCCAGGCGCTCCTGCGTGCGCCATGGCGCGCCGGCGTAGTTGTACAGGTAGGCCACGTGGTGCGACGGCTCGTTGCCATGGGCGTAGTGGCCGATCAGGCCGGAGATGTCTTCCATGTGGGCGTACAGGTTCTCGTCGACCTTGGCGTCGAAGACTTCGTCCATCTTCGCCACGAGCTTCGCGTCGCCACCCAGGAAGCCGATCAGGCCCGCGTTATCGTGCGGCATATACCAGGAATACTGCCACGCGCTGCCCTCGGTGTAGTCGCTGCCGAAGTTCGACTGCTCCGGATTGAACGGGGTGCGGAATTCGCCGGTGGATTTGCGGGCGCGGATGAAGCCCGTGTCCTTGTCGAACACATTGCGGTAGTTCTGCGCGCGCTTGTAGTAGCGTGCCGCGACATCTTTCTTGCCCATCTTCTCGGCCATGCGCGCGATGGTCCAGTCGTCGTAGGCGTATTCGACGGTCTTGGAGGCCGCTTCCTTTTCGAGGTCGATCGGCACGTAGCCCAGCTTCATATAGTGTTCCAGGCCGCCGTACGGGCCGTATTCGGCGCTGGCGGTCATCGCGGCCAGCGCCTTGTCGGCGTCGAAGCCGCGGATGCCTTTCATGTAGGCGTCGGCGATCACGGGCACGGCGTGGTAACCGATCATGGTCCAGGTTTCCAGGCCGTGGAACTGCCACACCGGCAGCACGCCGTAGGGGCTGTGCTGCTGCGAGGCGATCAGCGAGTTCACAAAATCGGCATTGCGCTGCTCGGGCGCGACGATGGTGAGCAGCGGGTGCAGCGCGCGGTAGGTGTCCCACAGCGAGAAGGTCGAGTGGAAGCGGAAGCCCTTGGCCTTGTGCACCGCGTTGTCAGGGCCGCGGTAGCTGCCGTCCAGATCCATGAACAGCGAGGGCGCGAGCATCGTGTGGTACAGCGCCGTGTAGAACTGGGTGCGCATCGACGCCGGTGCGTCGACCTTGACGGCGCCCAGCGCCTCGTCCCAGGCCTTGCCGGCGCGCCGGCGTTCGGCGTCGAAGTCCCAGCCCGGCATCTCGGCCAGGTTGGCGATGGCATTGTCTTCGCTCACGGGCGACAGCGCGACCTTGACCATCAGGGTGCCGTCATCCGGCACGCCGAAGTTGAAGTCGCCCATCAGCGCCTTGCCCTCGACCAGCGCCCGGTCGGCCGGCGTCTTGCCCGGTTGGGCGAAGCCCTTGTATTCGATCGCTTCTTCGCGGTTGAGCAGCTGGCGCGTGTGGATCGGGCGCGAGAACCGGATCGCGAAATACAGCTGGCGGCCCGGCGCCCAGCCGCGCGTCTCGCGCATGCCGGTGACGGTGGTGGCGTCGCGCATGCGCAGGCGCGACCACAGGTTCTTGCCGTCGTAGTTGTAGATGCTGCTGCGCAGGTCGAGCAGCACCTTGGCCGGCTCGCTCGCCTTGAATTTGTAGCGGTGCAGGCCGACACGTTCGCTCGCGGTCAGTTCGACGTCCACGTCATGGTCTTTCAGGCGCACCGCGTAGTAGCCGGGTTCGGCCTGTTCCTGGTCGTGCGAGAAGCGCGAGCGGTAGCCCGAGAATGGCCGCTCCGGATAGCCCGGTTCGAGCTTGGTCTCGCCGCTGTAAGGCATCAGGAGCACGTCGCCCAGGTCCGAGTGGCCGCTGCCCGAGAAGT